>Ga0207113_1005_pt1 | contig 83470 bp, 89 predicted proteins | sample Alteio_BWMinHeat_69_FD_153559 | JGI IMG/M metagenome (GOLD analysis project Ga0207113, IMG submission 153559) | Enriched cells from forest soil in Barre Woods Harvard Forest LTER site, Petersham, Massachusetts, United States -... | ecosystem: Environmental > Terrestrial > Soil > Temperate forest >... | reverse complement strand
ACCATGTCAAAAGAAAAATTTATACGCGACAAAGAACACGTCAACGTCGGAACGATCGGCCACGTGGATCATGGAAAAACAACGCTAACTGCTGCATTAACAAAATGTATGGCAGAAAAATTTGGTGGTGAAGCAAGAGCTTTCGATCAAATTGACAATGCCCCTGAAGAAAAAGCCCGTGGTATTACGATTGCAACTTCACACGTCGAATATCAAAGTGCAAAACGCCACTACGCTCACGTCGATTGCCCAGGACACGCTGATTATGTGAAGAACATGATCACGGGCGCTGCTCAAATGGACGGCGCTATTCTTGTCGTCTCCGCTGCAGACGGCCCAATGCCTCAAACACGCGAACACATCGTATTAGCAAGACAAGTCGGTGTTCCTTACATCGTTGTCTTCTTAAACAAAGCAGACATGGTAGACGATGCAGAATTATTAGAACTCGTACAAGAAGAAGTACGCGATCTTTTAACCAGCTACAAATTCCCAGGTGACAAAACACCGATCATCGTTGGATCTGCTTTGAAAGCATTGCAAGGTGATACCGGTGAATATGGTGTACCTGCCATCCAAAAACTCGTGGATACGATGGACAGCTATATCCCAACCCCCAAACGCGATATCGACAAACCCTTCTTATTGCCGATTGAAGACGTATTCTCAATTTCTGGTCGTGGAACAGTAGTCACCGGAAGAATTGAACGCGGAATTATCAAAGTCGGCGAAGACATGGAAATCATCGGCATCAAGCCAACATTGAAGACGACCTGTACTGGCGTTGAAATGTTTCGAAAATTGTTAGATGAAGGTCGCGCTGGAGATAATGTTGGTGTACTATTGCGCGGCACGAAACGAGAAGAAGTAGAACGCGGCCAAGTATTGGCAAAACCAGGTTCCATTACACCGCATACGAAATTTGAAGCAGAAGTGTACGTTCTTTCCAAAGAAGAAGGGGGTCGTCATACACCATTCTTCAAAGGCTACCGTCCACAATTTTATTTCAGAACAACTGACGTAACGGGTGCAGTAGAATTACCCGCTGGTGTTGAAATGGTTATGCCAGGTGACAACATCAAAGTCGTTGTTGAACTGATCTGCCCGATCGCGATGGAAGAAGGCTTACGCTTTGCCATTCGCGAAGGTGGACGTACGGTGGGTGCGGGAGTGGTGGCGAAGATTATCGCGTAGCGCGGAGCCGCGCGTGAAGGGTTGTACTCAACCCGGAACAAGCGATACTTGAGTTTAGGCCAGTAGCGCAATTGGTAGAGCAACGGTCTCCAAAACCGTAGGTTGGGGGTTCGAGTCCCTCCTGGCCTGATCATGAGAAGCGCGAGCGCAAGCGACCGCGTAATAAATTATTATGAACCAACAAAATGTCATAAAAATTCAGAATACTGAGCAAGCCACACGTTTTAACGGATTAAAGTGGACAATGGTTGCTTTGTTGGTAATTGGTGGTATCGTTGCCAATTCTTATTATAGTAACGTCGCGTGGGCGTTGCGTGCGGCGGCTGGAATTGTATTAATCGTTTTTGCATTGTTAGTTGCCGTGCAAACATCGGCAGGTCAATTATTTTGGTCTTTTGCCAAAGGCGCGCGAGTTGAATTGCGCAAAGTAGTGTGGCCGACACGACAAGAAACGATTCAGACTACTTTAGTGGTTGTTGCAATGGTTGTTGTTGCTGCTTTGATTTTATGGGGATTAGATACCTTGTTTTTTTCATTAGTCGGTTGGGTTACAGGGCAGAGAGGTTGAGTGCATGACAGAGGAAATTAAAAAGCGATGGTATGTGATTCATGCTTACTCTGGTTTTGAAAATTATGTTGTCAAAGCGTTAGGCGAACGCATTAAATTAAAAAATTCCGAACATCGTTTCGGCGAAATTATTGTTCCCACAGAAGAAGTGGTTGAAATGCGCGCCGGTCAAAAACGTAAAAGCGAACGCAAATTTTTCCCCGGATATGTTTTGGTTCAAATGGAAATGGATAATGAAACATGGCATCTCGTTAAGAGTGTGCCAAAAGTATTGGGTTTTATTGGTGGTACTGCTGAAAAACCAGCGCCCATTACCGATAAAGAAGCGGCATCGATATTGCGTCGTGTTCAAGAAGGTGAAAGCAAGCCGAAACCAAAAGTGCTTTTTGAACCAGGTGAAGTGGTTCGTGTCACCGATGGCCCGTTTGCTGATTTTAATGGTGTCGTGGAAGACGTCAATTACGAAAAAAATCGTCTACGTGTTTCTGTTTCAATCTTCGGGCGCTCAACGCCGGTCGAGTTGGAATTTGGACAGGTGGAGAAGGGTTAATGGTGTGAGTGTGAGTGTGAGAGAAATATGGAACCAATTTCTTTCACGCTCACACTGATAACTCACACTTTTTTTAACGGGGAGTTGTCCCACGAAGACAACGTTAACACCCACAACGAGGTTAACAATGGCAAAGAAAATTCAAGCTTATATTAAGCTGCAAGTCAAAGCGGGTGAAGCAAATCCTGCACCACCGGTTGGTCCTGCATTAGGTCAACATGGTGTTAATATTATGGAATTTTGCAAAGCGTTTAACGCAAAAACACAAGGCATGGAAAAAGGCTTGCCAACACCGGTGATTATCACCGTTTATTCTGATCGCAGTTTTACCTTTATTACCAAAACACCGCCAGCGTCGGTATTATTAAGCAAATTAGTTTTGGGTGGAAAAAGCGGAAGCGCAACACCAAACACGGTAAAAGTCGGCAAAGCAACGCGTAAACAATTAGAAGAAATTGCAAAAATAAAAGAACCTGATTTAACCGCTGCAGATTTAGAAGCGGCAATTCGTACCATCGCAGGAACTGCACGCAGCATGGGTATCGATGTTGAGGGAGTAAAAGAACGTGAGTAAACATTCAAAAAAACAAAAAGTATTAAGAGCAGAGCTCACACCTGGTAAACAACATCCCGTTTTAGCAGCGGTTGAACTTGTTAAAAAATGTTCGACAGCAAAATTTGATGAAAGTTTTGATGTGGCGATGGTTTTGGGTATCGATGGCAGTAAATCCGATCAAGGGGTTCGAGGTGCTATTGTTATGCCGAATGGAACAGGAAAAAAAGTGCGTGTTGCTGTATTTGCACAAGGCAATCAAGCAGATGCCGCAAAAGCGGCCGGTGCCGATATTGTTGGGTTTGAAGATTTGGCTGAAATTGTTAAAACAGGAAAATTAGATGCGGATGTTGTGATTGCAACACCCGATGCTATGCGTATTGTCGGTCAGCTGGGTCAAATTTTAGGGCCAAGAGGTTTAATGCCAAACCCGAAAGTGGGTACGGTATCAAATGACGCTGCCGCTGCCGTGAAAAATGCAAAAGGCGGACAAGTGCGTTATCGCAGCGATAAAAACGGTATTGTGCATTGTTCGATTGGCAAAGTCAGTTTTAATGCAGATGCAATCAAACAAAATTTAGAAACATTATTAATTGATTTGAAAAAAGTAAAACCACCCACCGCAAAAGGAATCTATCTAAAGAAATTAATTATTTCTTCGACGATGGGTCCAGCGGTTCATGTGGATATGGCTTCGTTGAATATTTAGTGGGAGTTATCAGTAATCAGTTATCAGTAATCAGTGTCAGAGGCACGATTTAAGATCTTACTGATAACAGATACCTGATAACAGATACCTGATAACAGATAACAGAAACTAATTTCGCGGCATTTTGCCGTCGAAGACCGTAGGAGTGCGAAAGTACTTAATTTCCTACGTAGATGGTGTGCTGCAAGAATTTATTTTTGCACTCATCAAAAAGGGGAAGTTAAAAATCTCTATTTTTGTAGAGATAATTTAGCTTTTGTTTGGTTAAGTGAACAGTAAACAGTGAACAGTAAACAGTGAACAGTGAACAGAAATAATCTATTGATAACTGATAACTGATCACTGATCACTAAATCCGGAGAGTGACAATGGCTTTGAATTTAGAAGATAAAAAAGCAATTGTCGCAGAACTATCGGGCGTTGCAAGTACTGCAATGGCCGCAGTTGCTGCTGACTATCGTGGCATCACTGTCTCTGTTATGAATGCATTGCGTAAATCCGCGCGCCAATCTGGCGTTGATGTCGGTGTTTATCGTAATACATTGGCAAACAGAGCATTGAAAGACACTGAATTTGCTTGTCTCTCTGAAGTATTGACGGGTCCTATCGTGTTGTTTTTCGCACAATCTGACCCTGGCGCTGCAGCTCGCGTATTGCGAGATTTTGAATTTGCTGAGCAATTAACGGTGCGTGGTTTGGCGTTGGGTGGCCAATTGCTACCAGCATCACAGTTGAAAGCAGTTGCAAGCTTGCCGACACGGGTTGAAGCGTTAACACAACTCGTGCGTGTGATGAAAGCACCGATTACCAAATTTGTTCGTACGCTCAATGAGCCTACGGCGCAAATGGTGCGGGCTTTTGGAGCGGTGGCTGAGCAAAAGAAGGCAGCATGAAAAGTGTGAGTGTGAGTGTGAGTGTGAGTTAAATTTTTTCTCACACCGACACCAAAAATAAATTTTAAATTAAATGTGGAGTACGAACAATGACACAAGTAACAAAAGAACAAATCCTAGAAGCAGTAGCAAACATGAGCGTGATGGATGTTTGTGATCTCGTTAAATCAATGGAAGAAAAATTCGGAGTTTCAGCAGCAGCGGCAGTGGCGGTTGCAGGTCCTGCAGCAGCAGGCGCTGTAGCAGCTGAAGAAAAAACCGAATTCGATGTGGTGATGTCTTCTTTCGGTGCAAACAAAATAGAAGTCATTAAAGTGATTCGTGCTGTGACTGGATTAGGTTTGAAAGAAGCAAAAGACATGGTTGAAGGTGTTCCAGCCACTGTAAAAGAAGCGATTTCAAAAGCGGATGCTGAAGATATTAAGAAGAAATTGACTGATGCGGGCGCTACCGTAGAAGTTAAATAAATGTCAGTGTGAGTGGGAGTGTGAGTTAAGATAAAAAACTCACACTGCCCACCCATTTTTATTTTACTGACACTGATAACTTACACTCACACTAATCATGAGGCACTTCCGATATGACCAAACATTCTAACCAAGATCGTTACACAGTAACCTCAGGATCGGAAAAAAAACGCGTGAGATTGCGCTTAGGGCAAAGTCAGTCTGAAGTAATGCAGATGCCTTACTTGCTCAGCATCCAATTAGACTCTTACGAACAATTTTTACAAGCGAATATTGCCCCTGAAAAACGAGCAGACATTGGTTTGCATTCCGCTTTCAAATCCGTATTTCCCATTGAAAGTTATTCTGGCAATGCGCGTTTAGAATATGTTTCGTATACCTTAGGCGAACCTTTATTTGACGTCAAAGAATGTAAATTACGTGGTTTGACATTCGCAGGTCCGTTAAAAGTAAAAATGCGTTTGGTTGTATTTGATCGCGAAATAGCAAAAGATAATTCCGCAATCAAAGCAATTAAAGAACAAGAAGTATATATGGGCGAGATGCCTTTGATGACGGAAACCGGAAGCCTTGTGATTAATGGCACTGAACGTGTCGTTGTTTCTCAATTACATCGTTCACCGGGCGTGTTTTTCGAACACGATAGAGGCAAAACCCATTCATCCGGAAAACTATTATATTCTGCACGCATTATTCCTTACCGTGGTTCATGGTTGGATTTTGAATTTGATCCCAAAGATTGTTTGTTTGTTCGTATTGATCGTCGCCGTAAATTACCGGCTACTATTATTTTGCGCGCATTGGGTTACACCACCGAAGAAATGTTAGCGCTTTTTTACGAAACGAATTTATTTCGTTTAGAAGAAAATAAAATTATTTTGGAATTAGTGCCTGGCCGTTTACGCGGTGAATTGAGTTCGATGACTATTCTTGACGAAAAAGGCGAAATTATTGTTGAAGCCGATCGTCGTATTTCAGCGCGCCATATTCGTCGCATTGAAAAAGCGAATATTAAAACATTAGAAGTCACCGAAGATTATTTAGTGGGTCGCGTATTGGCAAAATCCATTGTCGACAAAACAACGGGCGAAGTGTTAGCAGAAGCGAATCAAGCTATCACAGTCGATTTAATTGCAGCATTGCGCAAAGCCGGCGTGACATCCATTGATACGTTATATATTAACGAAATTGAACGTGGTGCCTATATTTCTGATACCTTAAAATTAGATACAACCGCTTCCCCGATGGACGCACTCGTTGAAATTTATCGCATTATGCGCCCGGGTGAACCGCCCACCAAAGATTCTGCAGAATCGTTGTTTGAAAGTTTATTTTTCACGATGGATCGATATGATTTATCCGCTGTTGGCCGCATGAAATTTAATCGTCGTGTTGGCAGATCTGATTTAACGGGCGCGGGCGTTTTATCGAAAGAAGATATTGTGGATGTGTTGCGTGTTTTGGTAAATATTCGCGATGGTCAAGGCGTAGTCGATGATATTGATCATTTGGGAAATCGTCGCGTACGAAGTGTCGGTGAAATGACTGAAAATCAATTCCGTGTGGGATTGGTGCGTGTTGAGCGCGCAGTGAAAGATCGCTTGAGTTTGACGGATGTCGATACCTTAATGCCGCAAGATTTGGTGAATGCAAAACCTGTTTCTGCCGCGATCAAAGAATTTTTCGGTTCCAGTCAATTATCACAATTTATGGATCAAAATAATCCCTTATCCGAAGTGACGCACAAGCGTCGCGTTTCGGCGCTTGGGCCTGGCGGATTAACACGTGAACGCGCAGGGTTTGAAGTGCGCGACGTTCACCCGACGCATTACGGTCGTGTGTGTCCGATTGAAACGCCTGAAGGTCCGAATATTGGTTTAATTAATTCATTGTCTGTGTATGCGCGCACGAACGAATATGGCTTTTTAGAAAGTCCGTATCGTCGTGTCGTCGATAGTCGTGTCACCGATGAATTGCAATATTTATCAGCGATTGAAGAAGGTGATTTTTATATTGCGCAAGCAAGCACGAATTTGGATAACAAAGGTCGTTTGCTGGATGATTTGATCACTGCGCGTCACAAAGGCGAATTTACATTAACGACCCGTGAAAAAGTGAATTTCATGGACGTGTCGCCGCGTCAAATTGTGTCGGTTGCAGCATCCTTGATTCCATTTTTAGAACATGATGACGCGAACCGTGCATTGATGGGATCGAACATGCAACGTCAAGCAGTTCCTACGATTCGCCCTGAAAAACCATTAGTGGGCACAGGCATGGAACGTTTGGTTGCTGTGGATTCGGGTGTGACTGTTGCTGCAAAACGCCCGGGCGTGATTGATGCGGTGGATGCGTCTCGCATTGTCGTGCGTGTGAATCATTCCGCATTGCGTGATGATGAAGACATGGGTATTGATATTTATAATCTCACGAAATATACCCGTTCCAACCAAAATACGTGTATCAATCAACATCCGATTGTAAATATCGGTGATAAAGTGCAAAAAGGCGATGTGTTGGCTGACGGTCCATCCACTGATTTAGGTGAATTATCACTGGGTCAAAATTTGATGGTCGCGTTTATGCCTTGGAATGGTTATAACTTTGAAGACTCGATTTTGATTTCTGAAAAATTAGTTGAAGATGATCGTTTCACCTCAATCCACATTCAAGATTTAACCTGTATTTCTCGCGACACAAAATTGGGTCCTGAAGAAATCACAGCTGATATTCCGAATGTCGGTGAAGGTGCGTTATCAAAATTAGATGAATCCGGCATTGTGTATGTCGGCGCTGAAGTTAATCCAGGCGATATTTTAGTCGGTAAAGTAACACCCAAAGGTGAAACACAATTAACCCCTGAAGAAAAATTATTGCGTGCAATTTTCGGCGAAAAAGCATCAGATGTGAAAGATTCTTCATTACGTGTACCGCCAGGTGTCACAGGAACTGTGATCGACGTGCGCGTTTTTATTCGTGATGGCATTAAAAAAGATGCACGTGCGTTGCAAGTTGAAGAAGCACAAATGACGCAAATGCAAAAAGATTTGGATGATGAATTACGTATTCGCATCGAAGCCATGTTTGATGGATTAGAAAAATTATTAGTAGGACATGTGGTTGATGGCGGACCTGAAAAATTAAAAGCGGGTTCCAAAGTAACCAAAGAATATTTGCATGACTTGACTAAAGAAAAATGGTTTGCGGTTCGTTTGCGTGATGATAAAGCGAATCAAAAATTAGAAACCACGCATCAAAAATTTAAATTATTGCAAACAGAACGTGATGACAAATTAAAAGCCATGCGTCAAAAATTGGTGCAAGGCGATGACTTGGCGCCAGGCGTGATTAAAATTGTCAAAGTGTATTTGGCAGTGAAACGTCGCATTCAACCCGGCGATAAAATGGCAGGACGTCACGGTAATAAAGGGGTTATTTCAACGATCGTTCCTGTTGAAGATATGCCGTATTTAGAAGATGGCACACCCGTTGATATCGTTCTTAATCCACTCGGCGTACCATCTCGTATGAATGTCGGACAAGTATTAGAAACGCACTTGGGTTGGGCGGCAAAAGGATTGGGTCGTAAGATTGGCGTATTGTTAGAAAAACAAGCGTCGATGCACGCACTTCGCGACTATTTAACAAAGTTATACGAAGTGAGCCATAGCCAAAAATTAAATGTGGAAGCGTTCACGGATCATGAAGTGTTAGAATTGGCACGTAATTTACAAAATGGCGTGCCTGTTTCAACACCGGTATTTGACGGCGCTTCTGAAGCAGAAATTAAAAGCTTATTGAAAATGGCTGACTTACCAGAATCAGGTCAAATGATGCTTCACGATGGTCGCACCGGAAAACAATTTTCACGCCCTGTCACGGTGGGTTATATGTATATGCTGAAATTGAACCACTTGGTGGACGATAAAATGCATGCACGTTCAACCGGTTCTTATAGCTTAGTGACGCAACAACCACTGGGCGGTAAGGCGCAATTCGGTGGTCAACGCTTCGGAGAAATGGAAGTGTGGGCGCTCGAAGCTTACGGCGCTGCTTATACCTTACAAGAAATGTTAACGGTGAAATCCGATGACGTGAATGGCCGCACACGCATGTACAAAAATATTGTAGATGGCGATCATCGAATGGATGCCGGAATGCCGGAATCGTTTAATGTATTGGTAAAAGAAATACGTTCGTTGGCGATTGATATTGATCTTGAGTCGGATTAGCACGGAACTGGTGTAAAAGCTTAGAAGCGCTCGCGTTAGCGAGTGCGAAAATATCTTACTAAAACGAGGGTACCACCTTGAAAGACCTACTAAGACAAATGAAATCCAGAAAATCAATTGAATTCGATGGATTGCGTATTAAGTTAGCATCGCCAGAAGAAATTCGTTCATGGTCGTTTGGCGAAGTGCGCAAACCAGAAACGATTAATTATCGTACGTTCAAACCGGAACGCGATGGTTTGTTCTGCGCGAAAATTTTCGGGCCTGTCAAAGATTACGAATGTTTATGTGGTAAATACAAGCGTTTAAAACATCGTGGTGTGGTCTGCGAAAAATGCGGCGTCGAAGTTACGTTGGCAAAAGTGCGTCGTGAACGCATGGGTCATATCGAATTAGCTTGCCCCGTTGCACATATTTGGTATTTAAAATCATTGCCGTCTCGTATTGGCGTGATGTTAGATATGCCATTGCGTGATATTGAACGCGTTCTTTATTTTGAAGCCTATGTGGTTACTGATCATGGCGTGACTGATTTAGCGATTGGCCAATTACTGTCTGAAGAAGCGTATTTAGATGCGCTTGAAGAATTCGGTGATGATTTCGAAGCGTTAATGGGCGCTGAAGCGATTAAAAAATTATTGAAAGCCATCGATTTGGATCAGCAAATCGCGCAATTACGCGAAGAATTACCGAAGACAACGTCTGAAACCAAAATTAAAAAAATTACCAAACGATTAAAAGTATTGTCCGCGTTCAAAGCATCGGGAAATAAACCCGATTGGATGATCATGGAAGTGTTGCCCGTATTGCCGGCAGATTTGCGTCCATTAGTTCCGCTCGATGGTGGACGTTTTGCAACATCAGATTTAAATGATTTATATCGTCGCGTCATCAATCGCAATAATCGTTTGAAACGTTTATTAGAATTAAATGCGCCGGATATTATTGTTCGCAACGAAAAACGTATGTTGCAAGAAGCCGTTGATGCACTTTTAGATAATGGTCGTCGCGGTCGCGCAATTTTAGGATCCAACAAACGTCCGTTGAAATCATTGGCTGATATGATCAAAGGTAAATCGGGACGCTTCCGTCAAAATTTATTGGGTAAACGCGTCGATTATTCCGGTCGTTCAGTGATCGTCGTCGGTCCTAATTTGAAATTACATCAATGCGGTCTGCCAAAAAAAATGGCGCTCGAGTTATTTAAACCCTTTATTTATAGCAAATTGCAACGTCGCGATTTAGCAACCACGATTAAAGCCGCGAAAAAAATGGTTGAAATGGAAGTGCCCGAGGTTTGGGATATTTTAGAAGAAGTGATTCGCGAACATCCCGTATTGTTAAACCGCGCACCCACTTTGCACCGCTTGGGTATTCAAGCGTTTGAGCCAATTTTGGTAGAAGGCAAAGCGATTCAATTGCATCCCCTCGTTTGTACGGCATACAACGCCGATTTCGACGGTGACCAAATGGCGGTTCACGTTCCGTTAACATTAGAAGCGCAATTAGAAGCGCGTTCATTAATGATGTCGACGAATAACGTATTGCATCCAGCGAACGGTGATCCCGTGATTGTGCCCACGCAAGACGTCGTGTTAGGTCTTTATTACATGACACGTGATCGCGTGAATGCGCAAGGCGAAGGCATGATTTTTTCGGATGTCGACGAAGTGATTCGCGCCTATGAAAATAATTGCGTCGATTTACAAGCGCGCGTGAAAGCACGTATTGTTGAAACCCGAATAGATTCAAAAACGAAAGAAAGAACCAAGCACACTATTACCGTTGAAACCACCGTCGGTCGTTTGTTGTTGTGGCGTGTTGTGCCTGATGGTTTGTCGTTTGAATTAATCAATCGCGCGATGACGAAAAAAGCAGTGACCAAATTGCTGGACGTCAGTTATCGTAATTTAGGCTTAAAAGACACGGTTATTTTTGCCGATCAACTCATGTATACCGGTTTTCGTTATGCGACTTATTCCGGTATTTCAATCGGTATTGATGATTTGGTTGTTCCTGATACCAAACAAAAATTAATTTCAGAAGCGGAAGATGAAGTACGCGAAATTGAAAAACAATTTGCATCTGGTTTGGTAACACAAGGCGAACGTTTCAATAAAGTCATCGATATTTGGTCGCATGCCAATGAACAAGTTGCGAAAGCCATGATGGATAAATTAGCGACGGAAACGGTGATTGATGCGAAAGGAAATCACGTTCAACAAACGTCGTTTAATTCAATTTATATGATGTCGGATTCTGGTGCGCGGGGTTCTGCAGCACAAATTCGCCAATTGTCTGGTATGCGGGGTTTGATGTCGCGACCTGATGGCTCAATTATGGAAACACCTATTACGGCGAATTTCCGTGAAGGATTGAGCGTGTTGCAATACTTTATTTCAACTCACGGTGCGCGCAAAGGGTTAGCGGATACTGCTTTAAAGACCGCCAATTCCGGTTATTTAACCCGTCGTTTGGTTGACGTCGCACAAGATTTGGTAATCACCGAAAAAGATTGTGGCACGAGACATGGTATCGAAATGAAACCGCATATTGAAGGCGGTGATATTGTTGAACCCTTAAAAGAACGTGTGCTGGGTCGTGTGTTGGCAGAATCAGTGATTGATCCGAAATCCGGTACACAGCTTTTTGCTGAAAATACACTGCTCGATGAAGCAGGCGTTGATGTATTAGAAAAACATAGCATTGATCGCGTGATGGTGCGTTCTGCGATTATGTGTGAATTCACCCATGGCGTTTGCGCATTGTGTTACGGTCGTGATTTAGCGCGCGGGCATTTGGTGAATATCGGTGAAGCCGTCGGCGTGGTTGCTGCACAGTCTATCGGTGAACCCGGTACACAATTAACCATGCGTACCTTTCACATCGGGGGCGCTGCATCTCGTTCCACTGCGGCAAGTAATGTCCAAGTGAAATCAGACGGTATTATTAAATTAAGCAATATGAAAACCATTCAAAACGCTGCGGGAAGTTTAGTAACAGTATCGCGTTCGGGTGAATTGATTTTGCATGATGAACAATTAGGTATCGAGCGTGAACAATATAAATTACCGTACGGCGCTGTGTTATCAATTAAAGATGGTGACAAAGTTAAAGCCGGCCAAATGATAGCGGTGTGGGATCCTCATACTCATCCGATTATTACCGAAGTAGCAGGTAAATTGAAATTTATCGATTTGATTGACGGCGTCACGATGAAACGTCAAACAGATGAATTGACCGGATTGAGCAGCATTGTTGTGACGGGTGGAATGAAACAACGCGGTCCTGGTGGTCGCGAAATGCGTGCCATGGTGAAATTGGTCGACAAAAAAGGCGACGATATCACTTTGGCGGGCGGCAAAATTCCCGCGCAATATTATTTACCCGAAGGTACTTTTATCGCTTCAGCCGATGGTGCTGATGTGGCAGTCGGTGATGTTATCGCACGTATTCCACAAGAAACATCAAAAACACGCGATATTACCGGTGGTTTGCCACGTGTTGCGGATTTATTCGAAGCCCGTAAACCGAAAGATGCGGCTATTTTGGCTGAAATTTCAGGTATTGTGAGCTTCGGTAAAGAAACCAAAGACAAAGGTCGCTTGGTGATTACCGCTCCGGATGGTGCAACGTTTGAAGCATTAATTCCAAAATGGCGTCGTGTCAACGTGTTTGAAGGTGAAACGGTTGCGCGCGGTGAAGTGATTGCCGACGGTGCTGTCGATCCCCATGATATTCTGCGTTTATTGGGCGTGAGCACGCTCGCGAATTATATCGTGAATGAAGTTCAAGATGTTTACCGTTTACAAGGTGTTCGAATTAACGATAAACACATTGAAGTGATTATTCGACAAATGCTGCGTAAAGTGGTGATTCTTGAACCGAATGACGCGGAATTTTTGAAAGGCGAACAAGTTGAATACACAGAATTGCGCTCAGTGAATGCAAAAATTGAAAAAGAAAATGGCTTGCGTGCAACGTATCAACCTTTGTTGTTAGGTATCACGAAAGCGTCTTTGGCAACGGAATCATTTATTTCTGCGGCGTCATTCCAAGAAACGACTCGCGTGTTGACGGGTGCTTCTGTTGCTGGAAAACGCGACGAATTGCGTGGCTTGAAAGAAAACGTGATTGTGGGTCGCTTGATTCCTGCTGGTACTGGATTTACGTATCACGCCAAACGCCGACAAGCAGCGCTGATTGCTGATCTTCCGCCAGAACCGGTGAAAGAAGTGACAGCGATTGATGTTGAACAAGCGCTCAGCGAAGCACTGAAATCATCATCCGCTGAGACCGCTGGAAAAGAAAAAGCGACGGAGTAGAGGCTTTCGCTCAATGCATTCAGTGCAGCACTCTTCACATGACTATGTAAAAGTTCAACGCATCACACTCGACGCGCTGAAGTCCTAGTGATATAGCTTAGAAGCTTTCGCGTCAGCGAATGCGAAAGCTACAAAGCGATAGCCTGACGCTAGACTATGCGTTACTCTGTACAGTGAGTAAACCATCCGCCCAGGAAGGCAGATCATGACCAACACCCCCAACACCAAAAAAATACTGTTTGATCCTTCCATCATGAGTGATCCAAAAACGGCGCTTGAGTTCGTCTCAGCGATTTTAGAATCTTCGACAGAATATTCTATTTTCGTTAAAGATCTCGAAGGAAAAATTATTTTATGGAACGAAGGTGCTCGCAGAATTTATGGTTATGAACCAGAAGAAGTCATCGGGAAAATGAATGCCTCTTTATTATTTACACCCGAAGATGTGGCAGCGGGGTTGCCCGAAAAAATTAACGATGAAGTGCTTAAAATAGGAAAATTCGACGGTACTATTACGCGAGTACGAAAAAACGGTGAGCAATTTACCGCTCGTTCCGTTATCACAGCCTGTCACGATGTAAAAGATAAGTTTATCGGATTTCTGGTCATCACCAAAGATATTACCGCAGCACTTCAAGAAGAAACCTATGCGCAAAAAAAATTCCAAATGTTGTTAGAAGCAGCACCTGATGCAGTTGTTATCGTAGATAAAAATGGGGCAATCAGCATTGTGAATGTGCAAACAGAAAAACTGTTCGGCTATCACCGAGAAGAATTATTAGGGAAAAAAGTTGAGGTATTAATTCCAGAACGTTATCGAGGAAAACATCCTGGTCATCGCGAAGATTTTTTTGCATCTCCACGCGCACGAGCAATGGGTGTGGGTTTGGAACTGCATGGACTGCGAAAGGATGGCACGGAATTCCCCGTTGAAATTAGCTTAAACCCCTTGGAAACAAAAGAAGGCATGCTCGTATCAGCGGCCATTCGAGATGTCAGCAGACAAAAACGCATTGAAACTCAACTGGCCGAACAACGTAATAAAGAACTTGAAAAAGTAGCAGAGTTGGAGCGGTTCCAACAACTCACCGTAGGTCGAGAACTGAAAATGATTGAGTTGAAAAAAGAAATTGAGGCATTGAAGAAACAGCTGGATAAAGAATGAAAAGACGGAATTTTTGATATGGTCGCCAGCAAAAAACAACTACAGAAGGTATTAGAAATATCTTCAAAAGAATATCAAAAAAAAGAAAAAGATCTTCAAAATATTCAACACGCCATCATCAATATATTAGATGATTCCAATTCTGAAAAAAAATGGCTACAAGACAGTCAGCGCGCACTGATCAATATTTTGGAAGATATTGACGCGGAAAAACAAAAGGTCACTGATGCGTACCTAAAAATAGAAGCGGTCAACAAGGAACTGGAAGAATTTGCCTATATTGCTTCACACGATTTAAAAGCACCGCTGCGAGTGATTGACAACGCATCGAAATGGCTAGAAGAAGATTTGCAAGCGCATTTAACCCCTGAAACACGCGAGAATATGAATTTACTGCGCGGGCGTGTTAAGCGTATGGAAAAACTGCTCGATGATCTGCTCGCTTATTCTCGCATTGGACGAATCCAAAATGATCGCTTTGCTGAAATAATCGCAGGCCATCTTTTAATAAAAGATATTTTAGAACTGTTGGCGCCACCAAAAAATTTTACGATAACCATCAGTCCTGAATTTGCCACAATTTACGTGCACAGAATGCCGCTGCAACAAATTTTAATGAACTTAATTAACAACGCCATTAAACATCATGACAAAAAAGAAGGTCACATTGATGTGACTGTTCAAGATAATGATGATCATTACACTTTTTCGGTGAAAGATGATGGCCCCGGTATTGCGCCTGAATTTCATGAGCAAATTTTTAAAATGTTTCAAACGTTAAAACCGAGAGATCAGGTGGAAGGCAGTGGTATGGGACTTGCCATTGTTCGGAAAAATATTGAAGTGTTTGGCGGCACGCTGCATCTTGAATCTGCAGTCGGCGCGGGCAGCACTTTTATTTTTACATGGCCTAAAATAAAAGGAGAGGCAAATGAGCCCAGTAGCAAATCCAAAACCCATTAACATTCTGCTGGTCGAAGACGATGACGGTGATGCAAAAGCGATTCAACGCGCTTTTCAGAAATCTAAAATTGCGAATAAAATTATACGAGCCATCGATGGAATAGATGCATTGGAAATATTAAAAGGCAACAATGGCAAAGAAAAAATACCAACCCCTTATTTACTCCTGGTGGATTTAAATATGCCACGCATGGATGGCATTCAACTCATCAGAGCGTTACGTGCAGATCCTGAATTACATCCATCCATTGTTTTCGTTCTGACGACCTCTCAACGCGATGAAGATAAAACAGCGTCGTATAATCTGAATGTGACGGGTTATATTCTGAAAACCACTGCGGGACAGGATTTTTTGAACTTGATTGAGTTGGTGGATTGTTATTGGCGGATTGTAGAAATGCCCTAATTTTGCTACAAAGTATAAGGAAAAAACATGACCCAAGGCACGCTAAACATCCTAATCGCCGACGACGACAAAGGTGATATCGAACAATTTAAGCGAGTCCTGGATAAATCCGGACTGTCTTACGAATGCACCAGCGTAATGAGCATCGAAGAAGCGCTAACAGCATGCAATCGGTCTACTTTTGACTGTGTCGTTCTCGATTACCTGCTGCCCGTTCAAACGGGTTTGGAAGGTATTGCACTGATCCGCGCTCAGTTTCCCTACCTGCCGGTTATTATGCTCACGGGCAGTGGTGATGAAAGGGTTGCAACCGAAGCCATGAAACGGGGTGCCTCGGATTATATTGTCAAAGAAAATCTAACACCGGAATTGCTGAACAAATCGATCTCGAGTTCCATCGATCGATTGTTATTGAAAAAACAAGTGTTGGAACAAGAAACGAGAATCGATCGTATTTCTTATCGTGATCGTTTAACAGACATCCCCAATCGATTTCTGTTTGAATACGCGCTAACAAAAGCATTAGAAGCGGCAAAAATCCACAAAAAACTCCTGGGAATTCTGCTGATTGATATCGATCGATTTAAAAATATTAATACGACACTGGGGCTTGAAATAGGTGATGCGTTATTAAAACAACTGGTTGCTCGATTTGAAACGCTGTTGACGACAGAAGATATGTTGGCTCGATTAGGCAGCGATGAGTTTGTGATATTAATACCAGAACTCAAAGCCAGAGAAGACGCAGGTTTTTTAGCGCAAAAAATACTGCATGCACTGGAGAAACCTTTTTTAATGAACTATGAAAAAATCTATGTCACGGCCAGTATTGGTATCGCGACTTATCCATTCGCAGGAGACAGTGTTTTTGATTTAATGCGACGAATGGATACGGCAATGTATCAAGCAAAATGGGGTGGAAGAAATAATTTCCAGTTTTATCTGCCAGAATTTGATAAAAAAATTGAGAGTCGCTATCGCATCGAACACGCATTATATAATGCGCTGGATAATCATGAGTTCTATTTGATGTATCAACCTATTTATAATTTGGCCGACAATACCGTATTTGGCGTTGAACCTTTATTGTGTTGGAAACACGCTGAGTTTGGGAAAATACCTATCGATGAAATTACGTCTGTTGCAGAAGACTCTCATTTAATTGTCTCCATCAACAATTGGATGATGGATGAATTATTTCGCCAATGCCAAGCCTGTCAATTAAAAGGTGCGTCTCCCATTTCATTGGTATTAAATTTGTCACCCAGACAATTGAATGTCGTTAACTGGCTTTCTCATGTGAAAAAATTAATGGAAAAATACAAGATTGATCCACGCCACCTTATTTTTGAATTGCTACAAACGGAAAAAATGATTGATATGCCGATGGCGCTTAACGTGTTACCCGCTATTTTGGAAGCCGGCGCTCGGATTTTTATTGATGATATTGGCATGACTCCGTATTCGATTAATATGCTTAAAAACGTGTCTATTTCTGGTTTAAAAATTCATAAACTTTTTATTAAAGATATCGAAGACAATATAAAAGACAGAAATTTTCTGAAATCGTTTCTTATGTTTGCAGACAATATGGGATTTGATGTGATTATCGAAGGCGTTGAAACGAAAGTGCAGCTGGATTTTCTAAAATTTTTTACGGAAGGAAAATGTAAAACGTATTATTTATCACACGCATTACCACTGGAAGACATGGAAAAATTATTGTTGGAATGCGGAAAATGAAAATAACAGTTTGGTGAGAATAGAAGGAGGAAGTCGAAATCTGTTGATATACCCATCAAAAAGTTATACCATTTGTTGAATACAACAACAAATGGTTATTTTATGTTTACCCGTTTTCTCACCATCAAAGCACCCAAAGGACAGTCCTTTTTTTTGTGGGGTGCGCGTCAAACCGGTAAATCAAGTTATCTTGCCACTCATTATCCTCATTCATTGCGTTACGATTTATTGGACACACAGTTATTGTTGCGTTATATCAAAGAGCCTTATTTATTTCGCACGGATTTACTGAGTCAGCCGAAAGAAAAATTAAAATTACCGATTATTATTGATGAAGTTCAAAAAGTGCCTGAATTACTGAACGAAGTGCATCGACTGATTGAAGGTGAAAAATTACAATTTATTCTTTGCGGATCGAGCGCGCGAAAATTGCGAACGCAATCGACTAATTTATTGGGTGGTCGTGCCTGGCTTTATCATTTTTATCCGCTGGTTTTTCCTGAAATTCCCCATTTTAATTTATTAAAAGCCTTACGGCACGGCTTATTACCCAAGCATTATTTATCGTCACCCGATCTGATTCAAGAAAATCTAAAAGCGTACGTCGCTGTGTACCTAACGGATGAAATTCAGCATGAAGGTTTGGTGCGAAATTTAGCGGGTTTTGCTGTGTTTTTAGAAATGATTGGGCTTTGCAATGGTGAAATGATTAACATGAGCAATATTGCCAGAGAGTGTCATATTGATCGCAGCACTGTGCAAGGTTATTTTCAAATTTTAATAGACACTTTGTTGGGTTATTTTATTTATCCGTTTCATAAAAAAGTGAAACGAGATTTATTGGTTGCCACGCCAAAGTTTTATTTGTTTGATGTGGGTGTCGCGAATTATTTAGGCAATCGAGAATTTTCGCAATTAAAAGGAGCGGCAGCGGGCAGAAGTTTTGAGCATTATATTTTGATGGAATTAATGGCATACCGTGATTTTAATCAAAAGCGTTTTGATATTAATTACTGGCAAACCAAAACAGGATTGGAAGTCGATTTTATTTTAGATAAGGGTCGAGTCGCCATTGAAATAAAAATAAGTGCGCAAGTTCATCAACAAGATATTAAAGGTTTGATTGCCTTTGCAGAAGAACATCCGGATACGAAAGCGATAGTGGTATCACACGATTTATTTCCCAGAAAACTTAAAGTCAGCAATACGCTGACCATTCACATTTTACCTTGGAAAAATTTTTTAGAGACTCTGTGGGCGGGCAAAATGGTGTGATCATTTACGTTACTTACCGTTACGGTCTGAACCGTAACGGTCTGAACCGTATCATTACCCACAATTATTTAAAAAACATATCTGGTGTTATGAGCAGAGCCAGGAATGCAGCTCCGATCTTCCTCTTAAAAATCTTTAAAACGTGTGTGTTTTCACGTCAAACTCATCTTTTTGCCTTTTTTGCAAAATTTCTTCGAAGTTTGTTGACAGTGACGGCTACCTTTCTTTAGAATTCCCGATCCGTTGAATCGAATCGCAGATGATTGGAACAAAGACGTTTTTTGTAATGGGAGAAAGCTGTAATGGCTCGAATAAATCAGTTAGTGCGAAAACCGCGCTGCTCGAAGGTGAAAAAAACGAATGTGCCGGCGTTGGGCGGAAGTCCGCAGCGTCGCGGAGTGTGTACACGTGTGTATACCGTCACCCCTAAAAAACCGAACTCAGCGTTGCGTAAAGTAGCGCGGGTAAAAGTAACCAATGGCGCTGAAGTAACAGCGTACATCGGCGGCGAAGGCCATAATTTACAAGAACACTCCGTCGTGTTGATTCGCGGTGGTCGCGTGAAAGATTTACCCGGCGTACGTTACCACGTGGTTCGCGGTAGCCTTGATATCGCGGGTGTTACTGCACGCCGTCGTGGCCGTTCGAAGTATGGCGCGAAGCGTCCTAAAGAATAATTATTGGAGATGAAAAATGGCAAGACGTAAGGCTGCCCCCAAACGCGAAATCCTACCCGATCCGCTTTTTAAAAGCATATTATTGGCTAAATTTATCAATTCCGTGATGTGTGACGGTAAAAAATCTGTTGCAGAAGCAGCTGTGTACGGTGCATTGGATAATGTCGTTAAACAATTAAAAACATCTAATAAATTAGCGACGGCTGCCGGTCATCGCGATGATGATAAAGGTGGCGAAGGTGGCGAAGATGGAAAAGGTGGCAGCGCATTAAAACCGTCTGGTGATATTCGCAAAGATGAAGCATCACGTGTCGCTGCATTAAACGCATTCAAATCTGCATTAGAAAATATTACCCCGCAAGTCGAAGTAAAATCTCGTCGTGTCGGTGGTTCAACCTATCAAGTGCCTGTTGAAATTCGTGCGGTTCGCCGTTCAACATTGGCAATGCGTTGGCTCGTTGAATTTGCCAATAAACGCAATGAAAAAACCATGGTGATTCGTTTGGCGAATGAAATCATGGATGCGATTGAAAATCGTGGTGGCGCTGTGAAGAAACGTGAAGACGTGCATCGCATGGCTAAAGCTAATCAAGCATTTGCACATTATCGGTGGTAATTATGTCAACACGCGCAACTCCCTTAATTCATACTCGCAACATCGGCATCATGGCACACATCGATGCAGGTAAAACAACCACAACGGAACGTGTTCTATATTACACGGGCGTTTCTCACAAAATGGGCGAGGTGCATGAAGGTAGCGCTGTGATGGATTGGATGGAGCAAGAACAAGAGCGCGGCATCACCATTACTTCTGCAGCAACCACTTGTCATTGGCAAGGAATGGATAAACAATTTCCCAAGCATCGCATTAATATTATTGATACACCTGGCCACGTTGATTTTACGATTGAAGTTGAGCGTTCGCTGCGCGTGCTCGATGGCGCAGTCGGTGTATTTTGTTCTGTCGGCGGTGTTGAACCGCAAAGCGAAACGGTATGGCGTCAAGCAAATAAATATCATGTTCCCCGTTTGGCATTCGTCAATAAAATGGATCGCTCCGGCGCAAATTTTTTAAGAGTTGTTGGACAAATTGAAACTCGCTTACGTGGAAACCCTGTTCCATTGCAATTGCCGATTGGCGCAGAAGATCAATTCAAAGGTGTTGTTGATTTAATTCGTATGAAAGCCATTTATTGGAACGAAGTGGATTCCGGTATGACTTACGAAGCAAAAGATATTCCCGCAGATATGTTAGCGGATTGCGAAACCTGGCGCGCAAAAATGATTGAAGCCGCTGCAGAATCGAATGACACATTAATGGAAAAATATTTAGAAACCAATGAATTATCCGCAGAAGAAATCAAACAAGGTATTCGTGCGCGCACCTTAAAAAGCGAAATTGTGCCTGTATTATGCGGTTCTGCGTTTAAAAATAAAGGCGTTCAAGCGATGTTAGACGCCGTTATCGAATATTTGCCATCACCGATGGACGTGAAAGCAGTGACGGGTACTGATGATCGTGATAATGAAGCGTCTCGTCCTGTTGATGATGAAGCGCCATTTTCCGCATTGGCATTTAAAATTATGACTGATCCTTTTGTAGGAACCCTCACTTTTATCCGTGTTTATTCAGGTTCTGCAAAATCGGGCGACACCGTTTACAATCCTGTGAAAAGCAAAAAAGAACGTATCGGTCGTATTTTGCAAATGCATGCGAATACGCGCGAAGAAATTAAAGAAATTCACGCAGGTGATATCGCAGCATTGGTTGGCATGAAGAATGTAACAACTGGTGATACGTTGTGCGATATCGATAAAGTCATTACGTTAGAGCGCATGGAATTTCCAGAGCCCGTGATTTCCGTTGCCGTTGAACCGAAAACAAAAGCGGATCAAGAAAAAATGGGCGTTGCGCTGGGTAAATTAGCGCAAGAAGATCCTTCGTTCCGCGTGCATACCGATGAAGAAACCGGTCAAACCATTATTTCAGGCATGGGTGAATTGCATCTTGAAATTATTGTTGATCGTATGATGCGTGAATTTAAAGTCGAAGCGAATGTCGGAAAACCGCAAGTCGCTTATCGCGAAACGATTAAGAAAACGGTTGAGCACGAAGGAAAATATATTCGTCAAACCGGTGGTCGTGGTCAATACGGTCACGTTTGGTTGCGCATTGAACCTCAAGAATTGGGCAAAGGTTTTGAATTTTCAAATGAGATCGTGGGTGGTGTTATTCCCAAAGAATATATTCCTGCGGTTGAAAAAGGGGTTAAAGAACAAATGGAAAACGGCGTTATTGCCGGTTATCCTGTGGTCGATGTGAAAGTGGCTTTGTTCGATGGTTCATATCATGATGTTGACTCTAACGAAATGGCGTTTAAAATTGCGGGCTCTATTTGCTTTAAAGAAGCAGCACGCAAAGCCGGCGCTGTTCTGCTTGAACCTATTATGAAAGTAGAAGCCGTCACACCAGAAGATTATATGGGTGATGTTGTCGGTGACTTAAATCGTCGTCGCGGTGTTATTCAAGGCATGGATGAAGGTCCAGCCGGTAAAATTGTCGATGCTGAAGTGCCATTGGCAGAAATGTTTGGTTACGCAACTGACTTGCGCTCAATGAGTCAAGGTCGCGCAACCTATACAATGGAATTTTTAAAATATGCGGAAGCGCCTGCGAGTATTGCAGAGGCGATTATTAAGAAACAAACGGAAGCGAAATAAGGGGAACATACCATGTCAAAAGAAAAATTTATACGCGACAAAGAACACGTCAACGTCGGAACGATCGGCCACGTGGATCATGGAAAAACAACGCTAACTGCTGCATTAACAAAATGTATGGCAGAAAAATTTGGTGGTGAAGCAAGAGCTTTCGATCAAATTGACAATGCCCCTGAAGAAAAAGCCCGTGGTATTACGATTGCAACTTCACACGTCGAATATCAAAGTGCAAAACGCCACTACGCTCACGTCGATTGCCCAGGACACGCTGATTATGTGAAGAACATGATCACGGGCGCTGCTCAAATGGACGGCGCTATTCTTGTCGTCTCCGCTGCAGACGGCCCAATGCCTCAAACACGCGAACACATCGTATTAGCAAGACAAGTCGGTGTTCCTTACATCGTTGTCTTCTTAAACAAAGCAGACATGGTAGACGATGCAGAATTATTAGAACTCGTACAAGAAGAAGTACGCGATCTTTTAACCAGCTACAAATTCCCAGGTGACAAAACACCGATCATCGTTGGATCTGCTTTGAAAGCATTGCAAGGTGATACCGGTGAATATGGTGTACCTGCCATCCAAAAACTCGTGGATACGATGGACAGCTATATCCCAACCCCCAAACGCGATATCGACAAACCCTTCTTATTGCCGATTGAAGACGTATTCTCAATTTCTGGTCGTGGAACAGTAGTCACCGGAAGAATTGAACGCGGAATTATCAAAGTCGGCGAAGACATGGAAATCATCGGCATCAAGCCAACATTGAAGACGACCTGTACTGGCGTTGAAATGTTTCGAAAATTGTTAGATGAAGGTCGCGCTGGAGATAATGTTGGTGTACTATTGCGCGGCACGAAACGAGAAGAAGTAGAACGCGGCCAAGTATTGGCAAAACCAGGTTCCATTACACCGCATACGAAATTTGAAGCAGAAGTGTACGTTCTTTCCAAAGAAGAAGGGGGTCGTCATACACCATTCTTCAAAGGCTACCGTCCACAATTTTATTTCAGAACAACTGACGTAACGGGTGCAGTAGAATTACCCGCTGGTGTTGAAATGGTTATGCCAGGTGACAACATCAAAGTCGTTGTTGAACTGATCTGCCCGATCGCGATGGAAGAAGGCTTACGCTTTGCCATTCGCGAAGGTGGACGTACGGTGGGTGCGGGAGTGGTGGCGAAGATTATCGCGTAGCGCGGAGCCGCGCGTGAAGGGTTGTACTCAACCCGGAACAAGCGATACTTGAGTTTAGACAGATAACGGATAACTAACATGGCAATCGTAAAAGACAACCAGCGAATCAGAATTCGCTTAAAAGCATTTGATCATAAGCTGATTGACTTTTCCATCAGAGAAATTGTCAACACGGCAAGACGTACTGGTGCGCGTATCGTTGGCCCTATTCCTTTGCCAACAAAAATTGAAAGATACACGATTTTGGTTTCGCCGCACGTTGATAAACATGCGCGGGATCAGTACGAAATTAGAACGCACAAACGTGTGGTTGATATTTTGCAACCAACCGATAAAACCGTGGATGCGTTGATGAAATTGGATTTGGCAGCGGGCGTAGACGTTCAAATTAGCGTGGAGTAAGAAGATGTCACTGGGTTTAGTCGGTCAAAAACGTGGTATGACACGTGTATTTACAGAAGCGGGAGAATCGATTCCGGTGACCGTAATCGAAATTATTCCTAATCGTGTTACACAAATTAAAACAAATGATACGGACGGTTATTCTGCTATTCAGGTTACAACAGGCAGCAAGAAATCATCGCACGTCAACAAACAAATGGCTGGGCATTTTGCAAAAGCCGGTGTTGAAGCAGGAACTATTGTTCGCGAATTTCGTCTTGAAGAATCGGATTTGGCTAAACACAAAATTGGCGATGCATTAACCGTGGACGTATTTCAAGTCGGCCAAAATGTCGATGTGCAAGGTATTACAAAAGGTAAAGGTTTTGCTGGCGTTATTAAACGTCACCATTTCACGATGCAAGATGCAACACACGGTAACTCCTTGTCACACAGAGCGCATGGTTCAACCGGTCAACGTCAAACACCGGGTCGTGTATTTAAAGGTAAAAAGATGGCGGGTCACTTAGGAAATGATGTGCGCAGCGCGATTAATCAAACCGTTGTGCAAGTGAATAAAGAATTAAATTGTATTTTAGTAAAAGGCGCAATTCCGGGCGCGAAGAGTGGATTTGTGATTTTGAAACCAACGGTGAAGAAGTGAGTGTCAGTTATCAGTGTCAGTTATCAGTTATCAGTTATCAGTAATCAGTGTCAGAGGCACGATTGATACTCTTACTGATAACAGATAACTGATCACTGATAACTCCCCAAGAGAGAAAAAAATGAAATTAGAAGTGAAAGATGGTTCCCCCATCGAAGTAAAAGATACCATCTTCAGTTGCGAATACAACGAAGGTTTGGTTCATCAAGTCGTCACTGCTTATATGTCAGCAGGACGTCAAGGATCTAAAGCACAAAAAACACGTGCTGAAGTTCGTGGTGGTGGCAAAAAACCTTGGAAACAAAAAGGCACCGGTCAAGCGCGCGCAGGAACAACGCGTGGACCCTTGTGGCGCGGTGGTGGCGTTACCTTTGCTGCAAAACCAAGATGTTTTGCGCAAAAAGTAAATAAAAAAGTCTATCGTAAAGGCATCAAAATTATTTTGTCAGAATTGATACGTCAAGATCGATTTGTGTTAACAAATGCGATAAACTTGCCGGCTCCAAAAACGAAAGAATTGGTGGGTTATTTGAAAGGATTGGATTTAGATCGTGTGTTGATTGTCGGCACAGGTGAAAATCAAAATCTGATGTTAGCATCACGCAATTTACCGCATGTGGGTGTGTGTGATTACTCTGAGATCGATCCAGTGAATCTCCTTTCGTTCGAAAAAGTGCTTTTTACTGTAGAAGCATTGCAAAAGATTGAAGGAGATTTGGCGTGAGAAAAGAAAAGTTATTGAAGGTGTTGCGTGCTCCGCATCTTTCCGAAAAGGCAGCGTCAACAGCGGGACAATATGTTTTTGAAGTCGCAAAATGTGCGAACAAACAAACAATCAAAGCGGCTGTTGAAGAATTGTTTAAAGTGGATGTGAAATCAGTGAACGTTGTTCGCATCAAAGGTACGAAAACGAGCAAAATGGGTCGCACCAGTGGCCAACATTCATCTTGGAAAAAAGCGTATGTTGTCTTACAAGATGGACAACAACTCAATTTAGCGTAATGAGAATTTTATGGCATTAGTAAAAGCAAATCCCACTTCCGCAGGTCGTCGGGCCGTTATAAAAGTAATAAGTCCTGAATTACATAAAGGCCGACCGGTTAGCGCGTTGCTGTTGCCTAAAATACGAACCAATGGTCGCAATAATGTGGGACGCCTTACAGTTGAGCGTCGTGGTGGTGGACATAAAAGACATTACCGAATTGTTGACTTTAAGAGAGACAAAGATATTATCCCTGCACGTGTTGAACGTTTGGAATATGATCCCAATCGTAGCGCTCATTTGGCTTTATTGCTTTATGCCGACGGTGAAAGACGTTATATTATCGCTCCCAAAGGTTTAAGCGCAGGGGATGAAGTGGTTTCAGGCGAAAATGCGCCGATTAAACCGGGTAATTGCATGCGTTTACAAAATATTCCAATGGGTTCGACCGTCCATTGTATTGAATTAAAGCCAGGAAAAGGCGCGCAAATGATTCGCAGTGCTGGAACGTCTGCGCAATTAGCGGCTCGTGAAGGTGCGTATGCTGTATTGCGGCTACGCTCAGGCGAAATGCGCAAAGTATTTATTGATTGCCGCGCAACGATTGGTGAAGTGTGTAACTCAGAGCATAATTTGCGTTCGTTAGGTAAAGCAGGTGCTGCAAGATGGCGCGGTATTCGCCCAACGGTTCGCGGTGTTGCGATGAACCCCGTTGATCACCCACACGGCGGTGGTGAAGGTAAAACATCTGGCGGACGTCATCCTGTGAGTCCATCAGGCGTTCCGACAAAGGGTTATAAGACGAGAAAGAATAAATTCACAACCAAAATGATTGTGAGAGACAGACGGAAAAAATAAGAATAAGTAATCAGTTATCAGTGTGAGTTATCAGTGTCAGAGGCACGGTTAATAATTTGGAGCTTGACAGCAATAAAGTCAGAACAATAATTTTAAACAGATAACAGATAACAGATAACAGATAACAGATAACAGATAACAGATAACAGATAACAGATAACAGATAACAGATAACAGATAACAGATAACAGATAACTCAACTGAGGAAAACACAGTGCCAAGATCAGTAAAAAAAGGCCCATTCGTAGATATAACACTACGAAAAAAAATTGAAAAAGCGCAAAAAGAAGGCTCAAAACGCCCTATTGTGACTTGGTCAAGACGTTCCATGATTGTACCCGAAATGATTGGCGTAACGATCGCCATTCATAATGGCCGTGCACATGTTCCTATTTATGTTAATGAAAACATGATTGGTCACAAATTAGGTGAATTTGCGGCAACACGTACATTCAAAGCGCATTCTGGTGATCGAAAAACAAAAGAAGCAGAAGCAGCCGCTGGCGCTCCCGGAGCACCTGCAGCAGCACCCGCTGGTGATAAAAAAGGTAAAGATAAGAAATAGCAACAGTTCTGGTGTGAGTGTGAGTGTGAGAAAATATTAAAATAGTGCCTCTGATACACACACTCACACTCACACTTTTCTAAAATAGTGTGAATGTAGAAATTAATAGATATTGAAATGAGGTAATGATGGAAGTTTCAGCAAAATTTATACGTGCTGGTGTATCAGCACAAAAAGCACGATTGGTTGCAGATCAAATTCGTGGAAAATCTGCTGAAGCGGCAGTTGAATTACTTAAATTTAGCCCTAAAGAAGCGGCAAAATTAGTAAAAAAAGTAGTTGATTCTGCTATTGCGAATGCAGCGGAAAACAAAGGCGTTGATCTCGACGATTTATTTGTAAAAACAATTTGTGTCGATGATGGTCCTGTGCTGAAACGTTTTCATGCTCGCGCACGCGGTCGTGGTGTCCAGATTTTAAAAAGAAGTTGTCACATCAAAGTGATCGTAGCGAATGAGTAAGTGAGCAGTGAGCAGTGATCGGTAATCAGTGAACAGTAAAGTCTTAAATCGTGCCTCTGACACTGATTACTGATTACTGATTACTGATTACTGATTACTGATTACTGATTACTGATAACTGATAACTGATAACTGATAACTTAGGGGTAAATAATGGGTCAAAAAGTCAATCCAACCGGTATCCGACTTGGGATTACTGAAAAGTGGAAATCGATGTGGTTTGCACATAATGAATATGCGGATTATTTGAATGCTGATTTGAAAGTCAGACAATATTTAATGAAAAAATTGGCTGGCGCATCCGTTTCTCGTATTCAAATAGATCGTCCAGCGCGTAATGCAAAAATTGCCATTCACTCAGCACGCCCCGGCGTTATTATTGGTAAAAAAGGCAGTGACGTTGACACTTTACGACAAGAAGTTTCTAAGATTATGAACGTGCCCGTGCACATCACGATCGAAGAAATTCGTAAGCCAGAATTAGATGCGAAATTAGTCGCAGAAGTTGTTGCGCAGCAGTTAGAAAGGCGTATTATGTTTCGCCGCGCAATGAAAAAAGCAATGCAAGGAACGCTTCGTCACGGTGCGCAAGGTGTTAAAGTGATGTTGAGTGGCCGTTTAGGTGGCGCTGAAATTGCTCGTACAGAATGGGCGCGTGAAGGTCGTGTTCCACTACATACCTTCAGAGCTGATATCGATTATGCAACAGCGATTGCAAAAACAACGTACGGCATTATTGGGGTTAAGGTGTGGATTTACAAAGGTGAAATCCAACCTGTTGAGGCTGATCAAGCGACAGAAGCAGCTGTAGTTGAGATGGTAGAGGAGCCGCGCGTGAAGCGAGGTACTCCGAGCGGAACAAGCGAATAAGGCAAAGCAATCATGCTACAACCGAAAGCAAGAAAATTTAGAAAAGCATTCAAAGGCAGAAACCGTGGAACCGCTACCAGCGGAAACACTGTTTGCTTCGGTGAATATGGTTTGAAAGCAACCGAACGAGGTCGTATTACTGCGCGTCAAATTGAAGCGGCACGTCGTGCGATATCGCGTTGCATCAAACGCGGTGGAAAAGTGATGATACGCATTTTCCCCGATAAACCGATCAGCAAAAAACCTTTGGAAGTGCGTCAAGGTAAAGGTAAAGGTAACGTGGAATATTGGGTAGCAGAAGTAAAACCCGGATGCGTGATGTTTGAATTAGATGGTATTCCAAGAGAAGTAGCGACAGAAGCGTTTGCGTTGGCCGCTGCAAAATTACCGTTAAAATCGGTATTTATTCAAAGAACGGTGATGTAATCATGAGCGCTACAGAATTACGAACAAAAACAAAAATAGAATTAAATGAATTATTATTGGCTAAGCTGCAAGAAATTTTTCAGCTCAGAATGCAAAAAGGTATAGCTGAATCGCCGAAGACGCATTTATTTAAAAAACTGCGCAAAGAAATAGCGCGCGTGAAAACCGTATTAAATGAGAATTAAAAACATGGCTGAAACTACCAAAAAAATTGTACGTACCTTAGTGGGCAAAGTGGTTAGCGACAAAATGCAAAAAAGCGCAACTGTTTTAGTTGAGCGTCGTGTCAAACATCCCAAGTATGGAAAATTTGTAAAGCGTTCTTCAAAAATTCATATTCACGATGAAAATAACACGTGTCGTACAGGTGATGTTGTTTTGATTCAGGAATCGAAACCAATTTCGAAAACAAAATCGTGGGTTTTGGTTGAGGTGCAAAAATGATTCAAGTTCAATCCGTTCTTGACGTCGCTGACAACAGCGGTGCGCGACGAGTTCAATGTATTAAAGTATTAGGCGGTTCCAAAAGACGTTACGCCTACGTGGGCGATGTTATTAAAGTCAGCATTAAAGAAGCCATTCCTCGCGGTAAAGTGAAGAAAGGTGAAGTGATGGATGCAGTGGTTGTGCGTACACGTCATGGTGTCCGCCGTGCAGATGGTTCTATTATTCGCTTCGATTCGAATGCTGTGGTTCTGTTGAATAATCAAGAGCAACCGATCGGCACTCGTATTTTCGGGCCAGTGACCCGTGAATTACGCACCACAAATTTTATGAAAATTGTTTCTTTGGCGTTGGAAGTATTGTAAATAAGAACAGAACCGCGCGTGAAGTGAGTACTCGAGCGAAACAAGCGGTATTTTTTGGGTTAATGTAAATAAGAACAGAACCGCGCGTGAAGTGAGTACTCGAGCGAAACAAGCGGTATTTTTTAGGTTTATGATGGGTTTATGATATGAATAAAATAAAGAAAAACGACACCGTCATTGTCCTCACCGGCAAAGACAAAGGTCGTTCAGGAAAAATAATTAAAATTGTTGGCACCGACCGTGCGATGGTTGAAGGCGTCAATATGGTTAAGAAAAATGTGAAACCAAATCCAAACCAAAGAGTGCAAGGTGGAATCATCGAAAGAGAATCTTCCATACATTTGTCGAATTTGGCTTTGTTAAATCCAGTGACTAAAAAAGCGGATAGAGTGGGTTTTAAAACAATTGATGCTAAAAATACTGGAGAAAAATCCAGAAAAGTTCGTTATTTTAAATCAAATAATGAATTGGTTGATGTGATTAATTGATTGGACTAATGCGATGAAATCGGTATTACAAAAAAAATATGATGACGAAATTGTAAAACAACTCCAAAAAGAGTTTAGTTTTACCAGTGTTATGCAAGTGCCTAAAATTACCAAAATCACTCTGAATATGGGATTGGGCGAAACGGTTGAAGATAAAAAAGTAATGAATTTTGCGCTGGACGATATGACGAAAATTGCTGGTCAAAAACCGGTTACGACGTTATCTAAAAAATCGATCGCAGGTTTCAAAATCCGCGACAATTATCCGATTGGATGTAAAGTCACGTTGCGTCGCAAAAAGATGTATGAATTTTTACATCGATTGATTTCAATTGCGATACCTCGTATTCGAGATTTCCGTGGTTTTAGCGCTAAATCTTTCGATGGACGTGGCAATTATAGTTTGGGTATTAAAGAGCAAATCGTATTTCCTGAAATTCAATACGACAAAATTGATAGAATCCGCGGAATGGATATTACCATTACGACAACGGCAAAGAACGATAACGAAGCACGCGCTTTATTAAAAGCGTTTGGTTTCCCACTAAAATAATGAGTGCACGTCAGGGAGACGCGCGCGTAAGCAAGCGAGAGTAACAGTATGGCAAAAACAAGCGTCAAAATACGCAACGAAAGAAGAATAGAACTTTCAAAGCGTATGAAGGCTACGAGAAATGCATTAAAAGAAACGATTCGTCTCGACGAAGAAAATCGCGATGACGCAGTGGATAAATTGCAGAAGCGCCGCCGCAATGAAAGCTATATTCGTATCCGCAATCGTTGCAGACAATGTGGCAGAAGCCGTGGTACGTTGAAACGTTTTGGTCTATGCCGAATTCATTTACGTGAAGCAGCAATGCGCGGTGATGTTCCAGGTTTGAGAAAGGCAAGTTGGTGAGAAGTGATCACTGATTACTGATCACAGATAACTAAAAAGAGTGATATTCAATGAGTTTACAAGATCCCATAGCAGACATGCTAATTAGAATTAAAAACGCTCTTGCTGTTTCTAAAAAAACAGTGAGCATGCCAAAGTCAAAAATTAAAATTGCGATTGCAAGAGTATTGCAAGACGAAGGTTATATTTTGGGTTTTTCCGAGGAAGAATTGAATGGCAATCCTGGAATGACCGTTAATCTTAAATATTTTGAGGGAATTCCCGTCATAAGACGTTTTGAAAGAGTAAGTCGTTCGAGTTTACGCGTTTATCAACAAAAAAATAAATTGCCAAACGTTGATAATGGTTTGGGTATTGCTATCGTTTCCACCTCGAAAGGGGTTATGACCGCAAAAGACGCAGAAAAAAGTGGTCATGGCGGCGAAGTATTGTGTGTGGTGAGCTAGGAGAATTGGGATGTCGAGTCGAGTTGCAAAAAGTCCTGTAAAAATCCCGGCGGGTGTCGATGTTAAAATCGCAGGCCAAGAAATTTTAATTAAAGGTAAGTTGGGTGAACTGAAAGAAGTTATCCCTACCTCGGTAAAAGTAGCGCAAAATGATGGTCATCTTCAAGTAACAGTATTAAACGATACAAACGAAGCAGATGCAGCATCCGGTACAGTGAGAGCCATCGTGCAAAATATGGTTCAAGGTGTTTCAGTTGGTTTTACCAAAAAATTAGTTCTTATTGGCGTTGGTTATCGCGCAAAAGTGGAACGAAATGCAATTGATTTATCGGTTGGGTTATCTCATCCACTGGTGATACCTATGCCAAAAGGCGTTACAGTTGATTGTCCGACGAATACAGAAATTGTTTTAAAAGGTTCGGATAAACAGTTGGTCGCTCAAGTGGCTGCAAATATTCGTGCGGTGCGTCCACCAGAACCGTATAAAGGCAAAGGCATTCGTTATGAAAACGAACAAGTTATTTTGAAAGAGGGTAAGAAGAAGTAATGGCTACCACAGACAAAAGAGCATCACGTATTCGCAGAGCGGGTCGTACAAGACATCATATTCGTTGTTTACACGTCAATCGCTTGAGCGTGTATCGTTCTGCCAATCATATTTATGCGCAGGTATTTTCTTCTTGCGGTTCGACTGTTTTGGCGTCAGCGTCAACGCTCGATAAAGAAATACAAGCTGATAAAAAACATACTGGAAATGTAAATGCGGCAAAGTTGATAGGTGCGTTATTGGCAAAACGCTGCAAAGAAGCAGGCATTAATAAACTTGCATTTGATCGATCAGGATACCGTTATCATGGTCGTATTAAAGCATTGGCAGATGCAGCACGTGAAGGTGGTCTTGATTTTTGATTTTTTTGTTAGGAATTTTAAAAGGTAACTACAGATGGCAGCACAAAGCTCAGCAACAGACACCCCGACAACAGACGGTTTTACCGACAAGTTAGTGAGCGTAAGACGAACGGCAAAAGTCGTCAAAGGTGGTCGTGTGTTCGGTTTTTCTGCGTTGGTTGTGGTTGGTGATGGTCAAGGTCGCATCGGTTTTGGACAAGGTAAAGCGAAAGAAGTCCCTGTCGCTATTCAAAAGGCAACTGATTCAGCGCGTCGCAACATGATTCATATTCAATTGAACGGTACGACGTTGTATCACGAAGTTCGCTCACATCACGGCGCAAGCAAAGTGGTTATGTTACCCGCTTCTGAAGGAACGGGTGTGATTGCCGGTGGTGCTGCACGTGCTGTTTTCGAAGTGATGGGTGTGAAAAATGTATTGGCAAAAAATATAGGATCAACAAACCCTATTAACGTTGTTCGTGCAACGATTAAAGGATTAACGAGTATGTTAACCCCTGAATATGTCGCTAAAAAACGCGGTAAATCAGTTAACGAATTTTCACATACTCAAGAAAAAAATTGAATATTTTAGTGATTTTATAAAAAGAGTACTGCGCTCGACAAAAATATGCAGTAGCGAGTGATGATATGACTGTGGTGTTTTGAGTGGAGTGTGAATGTCAGGGATGACATTCCCAAGCCTATACGGATGTATTCACGGCGTTTCCACGAGAAATACCACGGTCATATCATCCAACGAGCGGTTGAATATAAGACTTTTCGTGAAAAAAGAAAAAAGAGTTGTTTATGACAAAATCTGATAAAAAACTAAAAGTAACACTCATGCTCAGCAAATTCGGCCGTAAGTTGCATCATGCTGAATGCGTAAAAGGGCTTGGATTAAGACGAATTCGTGATGAAGTTATTGTAGAAAATACTCCGTGTAACCGCGGAATGATTAATAAAGTGGCTTACCTGTTAAAGGTTGAGGAAGTATAGAAATGCAATTAAATACCATTAAACCAGCATTTAATTCAAAACGTCCTAAAAAACGCTTAGGTCGCGGCGTTGCATCCGGCTTAGGTAAAACCGCAGGTCGTGGTCACAAAGGTCAACGTGCGCGTGCTGGTGGATATCACAAAGTCGGTTTCGAAGGTGGTCAAATGCCGCTGCAACGTCGCCTACCTAAATTTGGTTTTCATTCCAGAATTGGCAAGGTCACCGCAGAAATTCGTTTGAGTGAATTAAATCAAATCAAAGGCGACACAGTTGATTTAATTACTCTAAAAGAAACCAATTTAATTAATGCATCTATAGAGTTTGTAAAAATATTTGCTTCAGGCGAAATTAAAAAACCACTGAAAGTGCATGGTGTTAAAGTAACTGCAGGTGCTAAAAAAGCAATCGAAGCAGCAGGTGGTGAAGTAAAATAGGATGTGACGCGCATAAATGTGGACTCGACTGAGAGACGCGCGCGTAAGCAAGCGATATTTTGAGGATTAAATGAGAAACACCGCAAAACTAGGCGCTGGTTTACAATCCGGTGGTTTGAGCGAATTAAAAAGAAGACTTTTATTCGTATTAATCGGTATTATTGTTTTTCGTATTGGCGCTTATATTCCAGTGCCAGGGTTGAATCCCGAAGCAGTTGCCCACTTATTTAAATTAAATGAAGGTGGTTTATTAGGAATGTTTAATATGTTTTCCGGCGGTGCGCTCAGTCGGATGACGATATTTGCATTGGGAATTATGCCTTACATTTCTGCATCGATTATCGTGCAAATGTATAGCACCGTTTCGCCCAAACTGATTCAAATGAAGAAAGAAGGCGAAGCAGGTCGACGTAAAGTCAACCAGTACACGCGTTATTTAACATTAGGTCTTTCGCTTATTCAGGCCTTTTTTATTACACGTTGGTTAGTCAATAGTGGCACTGCTATTAATCCCAACGTGAATTTTTATTTTGTAGCGATTGTAACATTAGTTACCGGCACGATGTTTATCATGTGGCTCGGCGAACAAATGACAGAACGTGGCGTTGGAAATGGAATTTCATTGATTATTTTTTCGGGAATTGTTGCACGATTTCCCTCCGCAATTGGTCAGGTGATGAACCAAGTGCGTCAAGGTCAAATGCAAGTGATTACATTGATCTTGTTAGTGGTTGTTGTGACGGCAGTGACGTTGGTGGTTGTTTATTTTGAACGTGCACAGCGACGCATCACCATTAATTACGCGAAACGGCAACAAGGTAATAAATTATATGCCGCGCAAACAAGCCACTTGCCATTAAAAATTAATATGGCCGGTGTTATTCCACCGATTTTTGCGCAAAGTATTATTTTATTTCCAGGCGCCATTGCAAAATTTATTGGAGTCAGCAAAGGATTTGCATGGTTGAATGCATTTGCATTAGCTATGTCATTTGGTCAACCCGCTTATATGATTGTGTTTGCAGTGGCGGTGATTTTTTTCAGTTTCTTTTATACGGCACTGGTTTTTAATCCGAAAGAAACGGCCGATAATTTGAAACAACAAGGTGCGTTTATTCCGGGAATTCGCCCGGGCGAACAAACAGCGAATTATATCGACACGATCATGACTCGCTTAACATTAGTTGGCTCTATTTATTTGGCATTGGTGGCATTGTTGCCGCAGTTTTTGATTTTGGCATGGAACGTTCCTTTTTATTTTGGCGGAACGTCATTGCTGATTGTGGTGGTGGTTTTAATGGATTTTATGGCGCAAGTGCAAGCGCATCTGATGAGTCATCAATATGAATCGTTGATGAGAAAGTCGAAAACCAAGGGTTCGAAGATGGGATTGATTCGATGAGCCTCGAATGAAGTGAGCGTGAGCTCTCGGAATGAGCGGGGATTTCCAGAGACTGCTGGAAAAGACCACTGTATGACTTTATAGGGTAACGTGACAGGAGCCGCACGCGTAAGCGAGCGATAAAAATTATGAAAGTAAGAGCATCCGTAAAAAAACTATGCCGCAATTGCAAAATCATTCGTCGCCATGGTTCTGTACGTGTAATTTGTAAGGATAGTAGGCATAAACAACGTCAAGGATGACAGTGTGCGCGTGAGGTATCAGTGTGAGTAAAAACACACAGTTATCTCATCGTTTTGCCTTGCTTTTTTTTAAGCTGGGCGCTATTCTAGTCGACTTTTCGAAGAAGCGACGATTTTCTGACACTGATCACTGACACTGATCACTACATTTTGAATTGGAGTTATGAAATATGGCAGTTGCTGCTCGTATCGCTGGTGTGAATCTCCCAGCACAGAAGCATATCAGAGTTGGATTACAGTCCATTTACGGCATTGGACCAACCCGTGCGAAAAAGATTTGTGATGTTGCAAAGGTTAATCCTCAGGCAAAAGTAAGTGCTCTATCTGAAGCGGAATTGGATCTATTGCGTAATGAAGTGGCTAAATGTGTAGTCGAAGGCGATTTAAGACGCGAAGTGTCTATGCACGTGAAACGTAAGATGGATTTGGGATGCTACATGGGCATTCGTCATAGAAAAGGTTTGCCAGTACGCGGTCAACGTACAAGAACAAACGCACGTACACGTAAAGGTAAACGTAAAGCAATTCGTTCGCAGTAAGTATGAATGTGAGCGGATGGAGCCGCGCGTGGAGGGTTGTACTCAACCCAGAACAAGCGATATTTAAAGGGTAAACAATGACAACAGAACCAAAAACTCCAGCAGCCGAAGCGACCACACCCGTCGCAGCTCCTGCTTTAGCTAAGAAAAAAGTAAAACGAAAAATTTCAGAAGGCGTTGCACATATTCAAGCATCTTTTAATAACACAATGGTTTCCATCAGTTCGCCATCCGGAGATGTATTGTGTCAAGGATCCGCAGGTCGTTCTGGTTTTAAAGGATCGCGAAAAGGAACACCGTTTGCCGCACAATTGGCAGCAGAAATGGTTGCGAAAAAAGCGATTGAAGAATTTTCACTGAGACGCGTTGTGATCAACGTGAGTGGTCCTGGCGCTGGCAGAGATTCAGCGGTTCGTGCATTACGCAATTCAGGATTAGAAATCATTCGCCTGGTAGACACAACACCGCTGCCGCATAATGGTTGTCGTCCACGAAAGAAAAGAAGGGTTTAAAAAATGGCAAAATATTTAGGACCAAAATGTCGTTTATCCAGACGTGAAAAAACTGATTTGGGTTTGAAAAGCGGCATCAGAGATATCGAAACCAAATGTAAGTTTGATAAGACGCCAGGTCAACATTGGCAACGCCGCACTCGCATCACCGATTACGCAACACAATTGCGTATGAAACAATTAATTCGTCGATATTACGGTGTTCTTGAGAAAAAATTTAGTTTGTATTACCAAGAAGCAGAACGCGTTAAAGGTTCAACAGGCGAAAACTTGTTACGTTTATTAGAATCTCGTTTAGATAACGTTGTTTATCGCATGGGATATGCCGTGACGCGCGCAGAAGCAAGACAATTGGTTTCTCATAAATCTATTTTAGTGAATGGCCATGTTGTAAACATCGCTTCTTATTCTGTAAAACCAGGCGATGTTGTTTCGATTCGAGAAAAAGCGAAAAAACAATTGCGTATTACAGCAGCCGTTGATTTAGCGCAACAACGTGAATCCATCTCCTGGGTTGATGTTGATGCGAAAGGATTGTCAGGTGTTTACAAAGCTTTTCCAGATATGGATCAATTACCACCTGAATTTAAGGTAAGTTTGGTTGTTGAGTTATATTCTAAGTAGAATTGCTCTGCATGTGACAAAAATATAAATATGAAGGTGCGAGTGATGATGTGACGGTCATATCATCTAACGAGCGGTTGAATGCGAATTAAGAGTTAAACTATCGGTAGCGAGTGAATGTTGGGGTTACGGATGGTTTGAGGGGGGTGTGTGTGGCATGGATGCCACACCAAGCAAGCCTACAGGGATGTATTCACGGCGTCTCCCCGAAAACCATCCTAACCACAACATTCCGAGCAGATGCAGAAAATTCAGCTCTTAATTCGCGGTTGAATATAGATAGATAGAATTGACGAAATTAATTATAGAGGCCCAATAAAATGCAAGATATCTACAAAACATTTTTAACGCCAAGCGCGATTCAAGTACAAAATATTTCGTCGAATCACCACAAAATCGTACTTGAACCCTTTGAACGTGGATTTGGTCATACCTTAGGAAATGCATTGCGTCGTATTTTGCTTTCGTCTATGCCAGGCGCTGCGGTAACTGAAGTGCAAATCGATCACGTACTGCATGAATACAGCACGCTTCCCGGTGTTCGCGAAGATGTTGTCGATATACTTTTAAATCTCAAAGGCTTGTCATTTCGTTTGGATAAAATCAGCGAAGTGAATTTAACATTACGTAAAAAAGGTCAAGGCCCTGTCACGGCTGCTGATATCACCAGCGAAAACGGCGTTGAAATTATTAATCCTGAACATATTATTGCGCATTTGACGCAAGACGGTGAAATCAGTATGACGCTTAAAGTAACTTTGGGTCGTGGTTATCAACCGGCATCCATTCGCGAATTAGCTTTTCAAAACACACGTCCGATCGGCGTATTGTTGTTAGATGCTTCATTTTCTCCCGTAAAGCGCGTTGCCTATTCCGTAGAAAATGCACGTGTTGAAAATCGTACTGACATGGATAAATTGATTATTGATTTAGAAACGGATGGCACATTAGATCCCGAAGAAGCGATTCGTTACTCCGCTGCTATTTTACAACAACAATTATCTTCATTCGTCGATTTGCAACATGAAATTGCAACGCGTCCAAGACAACATAAAAATCAAGTGGATCCTTTATTGTTACGTCCCGTTGATGATTTAGAATTAACGGTTCGTGCTGCAAATTGTTTGAAAGCAGAAAATATTTATTATATCGGTGATTTGGTGCAGCGTTCCGAACATGATTTATTAAAGACGCCGAATTTAGGAAAAAAATCATTATTAGAAATTAAAAGTGTGTTGTCACAACGAGGTTTGTCCTTAGGCATGAACATCGAACCATGGCCACCTGCTGAATTGCAAGAGAAGTAGAGTAGAGTGGACACTTTTGAGAAGTAGTGAGTTGGATGGAGCCGCGCGTGGCAGGGATGCGCGTGACAGGAGCCGCGCGCGTAAGCAAGCATATTTATATTGAACGAAGGTAGAAACTACAATGCATCACCGTAAATCAGGTAAAAAACTCAGCCGTCACACTGCGCACCGCAAATCCATGTTCCGCAACATGTCCGCGTCTTTGCTCAAACATGAGTTGATCAAAACAACGCTAATTAAAGCAAAAGAATTGCGTCGTGTTGTTGAACCGTTAATTACTTTGGCAAAAACAGACAGCGTTGCCAATCGTCGTTTGGCATTCGACAGATTACGCGATGACGCCGCTGTCGCACGTTTATTTACAAACGTAGCGCCGCGCCACGTCAAACGCCCCGGCGGTTACTTACGCGTTCTTAAATGCGGTTTTCGCACCGGCGACAACGCCCCTATGGCCTATATCGAAATCGTCGACAGAGAGATGCGCGCGTAAGCGAGCATAACTTACTCATCCAATCTCAGAAAACGTTAATCTAATTCCCGTATAATGACGCTCAGAAGTGTTGAAGTAAGTGCGACGTGGAGTTGTATGCGTGAGCGTTGGAATAGAGTTTTGAAAGCGCTAGCTTTTGCTAGAGAGTATAATGCTGTACCGGCAAATGATCCTGATGAACCTTCTTTCGTGACTACCATAACTCCCAACGACGAGACACAACAGCCTGATCCTGTTATTTTGACAGAAGCGCTAACAATAATCATTCTGGTTACTAGTATCAACACCATGATTGCTTTTATAAACAATAGCCGCATATACAAATCATTACCTAGTCATGAACACCTTAAACGAGCTCTCACTGTTATTGGCAAAGTTGCTTCTCTTCCGGGTACAACAGGTACGGGAATTTCGATTTTCACAAATGGCGGTCAAAATGTTGCGATGGGAGTTTTCTGGCAATTTTGGATGGGTCCCTTTTGGAATATGTGGGGTTTTTTATCACGTTTAGTCACCTTATACCCTGATTTTCTGAAGGCGTGGCAAAGTGCAATTAGTTCAGAGTCGAAATTTCTTCTCTATTTTATTAGTGTGATTTTGCAAGGCGTGGCTTTGCCTTATTTTACCTATCAGGCATTCAAATCTACCGTAGATGATGCAAAGAAAGCAGCAGTCCCTGTTTTTTGGAGTGCAAACTATCTCGTAGGTAACGCAACATGGTGGGCATGCAGTGATGGGTCGTACGGTGGTGATTTAGCATCGTCTTTTGCAATGTATTATCGCTCTTACAGACGCGCACAAAAAAAATCAAGCCCTCTTGGATTCCTTGAGGATGCCTTTCAAAAATATCTTGCTAGTCGTCTTGCTGGAAACAGAAATCGAATTCCTGAAACGAAGCGCACGAGACTTAAAAATAGATTTATTGCTGCGTATACCTTTTGTAATACCCACCCTCCATTGTGTGATAAAATACGCGAAGATATACGAACAAAATATCAGGAACTTCAGTTACCTCAATCAACTCCTCAAGATGTTGATCAAGCAAATCAATACGCAAACTATCTGCTCAATAAACAACATGAGAAATTAGATGCGCTTGCATTACGAATAGAAATACTCATCGCCGTGTGTGGGGTTGTTGCCGCAATAGAAGGCTGTGCTTCAATGCTAGCTAATGAAAATTCAGCGAAAGCATTCTCGATACCAGCTGCCGTTTTATTTGTGGCGCACTGCATTTTTATACTTCGACAAGGATATGCGTATTGTTTTCCACAAGAAACACAACAAGAAACAACAATCACGCTAGATGGCATAATACAACAGTTAGAATCGTCAAAAATTCTTTCCTCCGGAGAATATTTTTCAAGCGGGGATGCTCATACATTAGAAAGAAATCCTATGCGATGGCTATTAAAATCCCCAGCGTTTTTCAGAACTGCTGAGACTGATGCATGCCAACAGCCTTGGAAGACCCCAGACTTATCAAGCCCTTACATTAGTAGTAGTAGTGATACTAGTCCACGAGTATCTGGTCAATTTTAATCGGAAAACACAGCAAATCCAATTGCACAATCCCTAACCACTTGGTATAACTGAATATGTAACAGATCAGGCCTCGTTGTCTGATTTAGTAAAACGTCGAGTTTGAGATGATTTTTTGTAGTAAATTGAGTTGAAAGCGCAGGTGTACTTGATCGTACATCGAGCATTTCAACGAGATTTACTGCAAAAAAGCATCCAAAATCGGCGTTTCTATCTACGGAGTGACCTGTTACCTGAATATACCACTCATCCCAAACCCAGCACGGAGGCTTACTATGAAAAAATCACTGATTAAAAAAACGGTTTTATTAGCGGGCGTTGCAGCAGCGGTATCGATTACATCCGCATTGGCAGTGACTGTGCCTGTCCAAGTCACGGCAGCGACAACGGTATCAAATCTCCCAGCTAATTTTAACGTACTCCAATTTACGTTACTGCGACCTTGGGAAATGGATGTGGCTCCATCATTTGCAATTTCTTCCAGCCCCACATCCGATACTTTGTTGGTGAATGTACAGAACACTATGCCCGCTTTGGAAATATCGGATACCAATATACCGCCGAATATTGGCTTGTCCTGGTTTTATTATTGTAACGGCCTATCATTCACGTATTCGCAAACATCACCCAATATTGCAACGGTGACATTTAGCGGAATGATCAACGCATCGCAGCCAGGCACAGGCGTTACCTGTCAATGCAAAGGCTCCACGTGTTCAACAACTTCAACGCTTCCCGCTACTCGCAAAGTGGTGATGCAGTAAGTCGAATTTAGGCGGCGGACTGATATACGCGCACATCGATTTGTATGCCGGCTTTTACAGCTTCTTCCGCCTGTTTTAGCAATCTTGCAGAAATTTCTTGTGATAAATATTCTTCACCGCAACTATCGCAAACATCTGCAGGAACACCTTTTACCACAATGGTTGTACTTTCTCTCTCGAGTGTAGCAGTCATTTTTCCTGGTCTTGTATGACCGTGTTTACAGATGAGACATTTCATCGTCATTTCCTCTTTTCAAAGCCGAGTTCCCATCGTCACCGGTAGTCAGCACTTGCATGACATCTGATTCGGAAATCTTTCTCTCAAACATTCTACTCAGAGCATGAAAACGAAATTTAACCTGTTTCACGAGCGCTCCTTTCTTGAAATCACAATTTATTTGTAATTTGCAATTTAAAACGGAATATCATCATCAAAATCAGCCGTCGTCGCTGTGGGTGCTGCTTGTGTAGCAGGTGTTTTGCTCGGTGCCGCGCTGGTGGTGTGCTCGCCCTGATCGAAAGAACCTATATTTTGCGAACCACTTCGACTATCTAGCATTTGCATTTCATCCGCCACAATTTCAGTCGTATATTTTTCAACATTATTTTTATCCGTCCATTTGCGTGTACGTAAACTACCTTCAACATACACTTTCGAACCCTTGCGTAAATATTCATTCACAATTTCTGCAAGACGACTAAAAAACACAACACGATGCCATTCGGTGCGCTCTTGCGTTTCACCGGTTTGTTTATCTTTCCATGAGGTGCTCGTGGCAATATTGACGGTCACAACCGCATTGCCATTGGTCATATAACGCGCTTCTGGATCTGCGCCTAAATTGCCGATTAAAATTACCTTGTTGATACCGCGTGCCATAAATATGTCCTCTCGATTCAATTTAATATTTCATGTTTCTGGGTTGAGATGGTGTGAGTGTGAGGTATCAGTGTGAGAAAATATAAATAACCTAAATTGTACCGCTGACACTCACGCTCACACTCACACTGCCAACAGATTACCCCCATTAATTGCTTTGCGCAATTCGGGTTCTGATATTTTTTTCTTATCTATTTTGACATACACCAAATTTTCGCTTGACACGGTAGCCACTTCAGCAACACCCGGTAATTGTGACAAAGCCTGATAATATTTTTCATCCCATTGTAATGGAAATACCAGGGTTGACAAATATTGCGGTGTGCGTGTGAAAATAGCAATGATGCACCAAAGCACGGCAATTGCAGCACAAAATGCAAATACCCCTGTTAATTGCCAATGCGAAAACACCCATCCGCCGATACTTCCGCCAGCAAAAATCCCGAAAAATTGTGATGAAGAATAGAGCCCCATCGCAGCTCCTTTGTTTTGCACAGGCGCTACTTTAGAAATCAATGAGGGCAATAATGCTTCTAACACCGTAAATGCCGTGAAAAAAACAAATAATAAAAATGCAGTGATGGCGATAAGATGATGCAAAAAGCACAAACTCAATTGCGCGATGGCAATCAACACAACTGCAGACACAAAAATAGGTTTCAATTGACGTTTGCGTTCGGCAACCATAATCAGCGGCAATGCAGCCATAAACGATAAAATTAATACGAGCACATATAAAATAATTTGATGGGATTCAGATAATCCCATTTCACGAGACAACAAAATCGGAATCGCAATAAATAACGCTGTTAAAATAATATGAAGTGAAAAAATGCCATAATTCAATCGCAGAATTTGCGTATTGCGCAACAGTGAAGAAAATTTCGCACCAATTTTTTCACTGGTTTTTAAGGGTTTTAATGGTGTTGGCACAATCGTTAATAACAATATGCCCATCAATGCCAGCAATGCCGTTACCCAAAAAATTCCCGATAAATGAAACCAATGATTTAACACAGGTCCCGCAATCATCGCAACCGTAAATGAAAAACCAATCGCTAATCCAATAAACGCCATGGCTTTTCCGCGTGAGGTATCACGTGTTAAATCCGCAACGAGTGCCAACACTGTGCTGCCAATCGCGCCAGCACCTTGTAATGCGCGGCCAATCATTACTATATAAATTGAATGAGACAATGCGCAAATCACGCTGCCTATAATCAATATCAATAATCCGCAGAAAATAACGGGTTTTCTGCCGATATAATCAGACAATATGCCAAACGGAATTTGAAAAATTGCTTGGGTTAATCCATAAATGCCGAGTGTAATACCGATCAGCGTTGCCGTAGCACCCGTCAATTGTGTCGCATACACCGAAAACACCGGCAAAATCATAAACAATCCAAGCATGCGGATGGACATAATGCTCGCAAGCGCTGCAATGGCGGTTCGTTCTTTGGGTAATTCCACCGTGTTTACTCCTTGTTTTGAAGGTGTAAATCTACTGTGTTCAGAGATATCACGCAAGCCTAAAAACACGGTATTGCTGTTCTTAACAACATCACCATAATCAACCACACTTTTTGCTTTTTCTAAAATAAATACTATACTTTAGAAGTATGAATTCATACTTTATTCTTCATACTTTGAGGTAACTGATTATGAAAGCAAAGGTTGCTGAACGAGGGCAAATTACCATCCCAAAAGCATTGCGTAAAAAGCTGGGTATCAAGGCGGGCACCATCTTGGATTTCAGTATTAAAAAATCAACCCTGGTTGCGGTTAAATTAACCAAACAAGATGCTGTGGCGGCGGTTTATGGCTGTTTAAAACTCAACAAAAGCACGAACCATATGATTGATGAGCTACGAGGTAAAGCGTGATTACAGCTGTTGATACTAATATTTTAATCGATGTATTCGCCGCTGATAAAACGTTTGGTGAACAGTCCGCAAAACTATTAAAACAATGCATTCAAGAAGGCGTTGTGTGTGCTTGCGAAATCGTGTGGACGGAAACGGCCACCGTTTTTCCGAATCGCGCCGCCTTTAATCACGCTATTGAAACGCTCGGCATAGAATTTTCACCTATGCAATCAGATGCAGCAATCATAGCTGCTACTGCATGGCGACAGTATCGAGACAAAGGCGGAAAACGAGAAAGAGTGGTGGCTGATTTTTTAATCGGCGCGCATGGGATAACACAATGTGATCGTTTATTAACTCGCGACCGCGGTTTTTATCGACACTATTTTTCAGCATTAGCTATTCTTGATCCATCAGTTCAGATTTGATCGCATCATTGTTTTCGCTTTGCAGAGGACAATTTTTGCCGCTACATTTGCCGCTACCCCATTTGCAACAGAGATTAATAACAGCTAGTATCCATTTTTCAAAAATTTAAATTAAAATTTTTACGGAGATGTACACATATGAAACTATACAAAACGATATTTTTTTCTATTTGCGCCATCATGTGCGCTACTGCTTATGCAACAACAGATAGCCCAATGAATGCGATCCAAACCTGTCCTTCTGCCTCATCAATAAAGTGGGATGCCTATAATGGTATCTTCGAATCTCAGCATGGCGGAAGCGCAGTTTATTGGAATTCACAAAGTGGTTTACAACAAAACGTATCTCCAGTTGTTTTTTCAGGCGCGATGATTGGCACCCCAAATGAAGGTGGAAAATTCATCACATGCTTCTACAAAACAGCCACCGATTCAGGAAAAGTAGAACATTTTGCGATGGGCAGTAACCAATATTGGACAGTAACGCAATATGGTGCTCATTGGACTAAAAATACCTATCCAACTTGTAACAGTACAGACGATGTGAACTACTGCAAATTTCAAGCGCTTTTGGGTTAAAACAATGCGGAAGATTTGTGGACGGCACAGTACACCGTGTCTTGTTTTATCTCTTGACGCTCAACAGCTTTGGCATGAAAATTGGAGATTCGTTTCCAGTTTTCATGGATAAAGCATGCCATTATTATCTTTCCTGTTTGAAAATCTCACTGATAAATCGCAAAAAATTCCAGCGATTGAAGTTTCGCATATTACCAATAACAGTCGCGATGTGACTCAAAACACTTTATTTCTTGCGTATCCCGGTGAAAAAGCGGATGGACGACAATATATTTCGCAAGCGATTTCGCAGGGCGCGGTAGCGATTTGTTATGATCCAAGTGATAATTTTGTATTGGAAAATAAGACAATTCCATGCATCGCTGTTAAAAATCTAAAAATCACGCAATCAGAAATTGCCGCGCGTTTTTATGATTTTCCATCAAAAAAAATCCCAGTGATTGGCGTGACGGGAACGAATGGGAAAACGAGTATTACGCATTTTATTGCAGAGACGTACTCGACAGGGAGCCGCGCGCGTCAGCGAGCGGTGTGTGGGATTGTGGGTACGATGGGATATGGATTCCCACCTCATCTTATTAAAACTGCGAATACAACCCCTGACGGCTTACACCTTCAAAAAATATTTGCAGAATTAATGGATGATGGCGCACAAGCCATTGCAATGGAAGTTTCATCACACGCATTATCACAACAGCGCGTGAATGATATTCAATTTCACACAGCGGTTTTTACCAATTTAACGCAGGATCATTTAGATTTTCATAAAACCATGGAAAATTATCGTGATGCAAAAGAATTATTATTTTCAATGATGTGTGCAGGCTATTCGCATCAACCTGAAAAGAAACACTCAGTAGCCCATGCGGCAGCGTGGGCGCACGACCATTTAAAAAATGCAGTGATTAATATTGACGACGACGCTGGACGCTATTTTGCGGCAAAATACAAAAATAAATTGAACGTGATGACTTATTCTCGATCGCAAAAAAACGCTGATATTACCGTATTAAAATGCTTACCAACAGAAAATGGATTTGATTTAACGGTTAAGACACCCTGGGGCACCGGTGATTTTCATTTGCCCTTAATCGGCACATTTAATATTGAAAATGCATTGGCAACACTGGGTGTCTTGGGTTTTTTTAAAATCCCACTCGATAGTATTTTAAAAAAATTATCGCACTTAAAAACAGTCAATGGTCGTATGCAGTTATTGCACACAAAACCTTATATCATAGTGGATTATGCGCATACACCCGATGCCCTTGAAAAAGTATTACACAGTGTTCGCGAACATTGCAGCGGAAAATTATTGTGTGTCTTTGGGTGTGGGGGCGATCGCGATAAAACCAAACGTCCGATCATGGGATTGATTGCCGATCATCTCGCCGATCAGATTATTATTACTAACGACAATCCTCGCAGCGAATCACCCAATCAAATCGCACAGGATATTTTAAATGACGTCAAGAATAAAAATAAATTTACCATCGAATTAGATCGCGCAAAAGCCATCAAAAAAGCCATTCAATCCGCTGATAAAAATGATTGGATTTTAATTGCGGGTAAAGGTCACGAGACTGAGCAGGTTATGGCGGATCAAATATTGCATCATAGCGATACTGAATGTGTGTTGGCGCAAGTGGCGCAAACAATCAAAGAGTGCCGTAACAGATCACTCCGTAGATAGAAACGCCGATTTTGGATGCTTTTTTGCAGTAAATCTCGTTGAAATGCTCGATGTACGATCAAGTACACCTGCGCTTTCAACTCAATTTACTACAAAAAATTATCTCAAACTCGACGTTTTACTAAATCAGACAACGAGGCCTGATCTGTTACAGAGTGCCCAGCATCGTAACGATCGCAATGCCAGACAAGCTTTTGCTTTTCAGATGCCTAATAATTATGGTTTTTTCGGCAGAGCAATCGCAACACCTCTGTGATAACCCGACGCACTACTTTTTCCAGAATATCTGAACGTTGGCAATGGATAACCATTCCTATTTTTTACATCACTCACAAGACCAAAAGATTTTCCTTGTGATTTTATATTAAAATGCATCGACGCTATTTCAGTGTTTGTGGCGTGCGCATTGAATCTGCACTCTAACCTATTGTTATGAAATCGTTTAACAACGCTGCGCCAATCAAGATATGTTCTGATGATATTGTGGGGGGCCGCCGTTATGCCGTTGCAGTTGAGATCAACGCCGCCGCCTGCGCTGGATATTGTTAATCCATAGAACGGATTTGGTACGTTATAACAACTTTGTGTTGGATAAAATCCATAAATATCTCTCGAAAGACCACCGTTTCTTATCATGCGTGATACATCATAAAATTGACAAGTCGTTCCATCGACCTCACTGAGTGTAAATTCACCGGCAGTCAGATTTGGATTATTCAGCAGCGTTGTCCGATTCATTGGGTTTGGCGTGCAAGCCACCGTTTGTTGGTTAATTTTAATAGCATACTGAGTGACCATCTCACCATTATTCAATTTCAAAAGCGCGTAATCATTAGGCTGGATAGTAATGACGCGTTGATTGGTTTGGATAAACACTGGAGTACCCTGATTAACAAAGTAAATGCCTGATCGACTGTTACCTACAGATGGATCATGCGAAATAGCGCATTGCGCTAATGTGGTTTGTGATACCGGCGCACCTTGTAATATCGCTTTCCAAAAACACGTATACGTTTCAACAGATCCATAAATTAATAAATCACTGCTGCCGGAAGAATAGGTTTGCGGTGCATTGGGCATTGTACCGACAATGGGACAAAAACCTTGCTTCACTTGATCAAAGAGCTCGCAGCTATCCAACGTAATCGTCTTATCACGCAAATTGAGCGGCGGATTTTGTGAAAAATAAGTTGCATCAAAATCGCCGTTAGATAAAACGAATGCTTGACTATTGCCGTCTGAAGTAGAATGTCCCATATGAAAAAAATACTTGAGCGTGGGGCACGCCAAAACGTTTTGGTAATTTTGAATAGTGGCGTCGTTCCCCAACAATTTGACCAGTTGATATTGATGAGTATTCAACACAGCCTGGCTTAACGCATCCACCGAGTGAGTAATATTTTCAAAATTTTTATAGTACGGCGTACCTATCACAAAAAGGGGTTTGCCCGTTTGATATTGCGCAGGACATTGTGGAGCAACGCCGTCATTATTTGACTGCGCTAAAAAATCTGCCGGTTGCAAATGATAGTTTTTAATAATAGGGTATTTGATCGAATTATTGAGATTTAAATTAATTCGAATAATGCGATAGGAAAAATAATATCGCGATATAAGATGTACTAACAAATAACGTTCCGAAACAGTTTGCACTAATTGCACTTGTATCAATGCATACCGTGAACGATTACCAATGTTGACATGTTCATGCGTGAGCGCTTGTTTCGTGATGGTTTGAATATTGGTTTGGGTTGGCTGATTCGACGCTTTAGAAAAACCAGCCATTGGCATCACGTGAATGGGAATGTTGGCGTGCGCAGTGGTGATTAAAAAAACAAGAATCAAATATAAAAATTTTTGCATGTTACGCTTTCCTTGCAGTTTCAGGTAATTTAACGATTGCGATTGTACCACAAGTTGCCGAGTAAAGTATCTTTATCGAGTAAAGTATCTTGATTTTGATGAATGCAGTGATGGAGTGCCTCAACCCCATTCGTTCATCCCTCGTTCATTGATCCTGAGTGTTGTGCGTTGTATACTGTAGGTAACATACAGTATACAACCTACAGCAGGTAACCTACTATGACAGACACCCTCGATCATTTCCCTTTGAATATTGCCACAGGCGATCAATTTCGCAATCGCAGTGACGAAAAAGCGTTATTAAATCGAAACATTGGGCTTGTGAGACATACTGTTTTATTAGCACCGAGACGATACGGTAAATCCAGTCTCGTGTACAAAGTCGCTGAAGAAAGCAAAGCGCCGTTTGCCGTTGTCGATTTATTTTTAGCGCATGACGACCAAACCATTACAAAAAGAATATTGGTGGGTGTTAGTACGCTTGTCTCTAAAATTACCCCAGCCAGCAGTAAAGCTTTAAACAGCATTCAAAAATATTTTACTAATTTTAAAGTGAGTTTTTCTGCGCATGATTTTCAAATTGCGCTCACGCATGAATCGGGTGTCACCCATTCTGTTGATCACATTTTTGATGCACTTAAAAATTTATCTCAATTGGCAACCGTTAAAAAACAAAAAATCATTTTATTTATCGATGAATTTCAAGATATCGCACAAGCGGAAAGTGCAAAATCCATTCAAGGTGCCATTCGGCATGTTGCACAATCCGCTACGCATCTCGTGTTTATTTTTTCAGGTAGCACTCGACATTTATTATTAGAATTATTTAATGACAGCAAAAAACCACTCTACAAATTATGCGATAAAATTATCATTGAGCGTATTTCTGCGGATCATTATATGTCTTATTTGCAAAAAACAGCAAAAAAACGATGGGGAAATACCATCGCGGAGGAAGTGATTCTCAGAATTTTAACCATCACAGAACTTCATCCTTTTTATATTAATATGTTATGTAACGAATTATGGAAAAATGAAAAAATGCCAACGCTCAATGCCGTTTCAATCGCATGGCAAACGTGTTATGAACAAGAAGAACGTTGGACTGTCGCTGAAATTGAAAAATTAACTACCAATCAACAAACATTATTAAAATCACTTGCGCTGCAATCGACGAGCGAGCCTATGGGTCAGGAATTTGTAACAGCATCAGGATTGTCGATAGCCAGTGTGCGTACAGGTATTAAAGCATTGGTCGAAAAAGATATGGCTTACCAAATAAAAAAAGAGGATGCACTGTTGCCCTCGTTAAAATCAGGTGACTATCGCGTGCTGGATCCGCTCATCGCTTATGCGCTGAGAAAATATTCGTAGCGATGTCAGTCGTGCCTTGTTTTCCGCAATGCTGAAAAGTACATTTATCCCCATTTGTGATAGACAAAATATTATCTATTCTATACAATGTCGATACTATTTTTCCAACAACCGAGACTTTTATGAAACGAGTTAAGCAGATTTTTTTATCACTCATTCTTTGCGGTGCAACCTCTTTTGCATTTGCAGCAGCGCCTGTTTTTAAGCATTGGGTGGGTTATGGAAATATAAGTGCTATTTCCGATTTTGACGGCGGTGATGTTAATGAACTTTCATTGGGTGCTTCCGGTGCCGTTTTTGGTGCGTTTTTGGATGACTTTGGCGGTGGTAATGTCGACGTTATGCAATTGCAGAATGGCAGCTGGTCTATGGTTGGTCAATCAAATATTGCTCATCATGCATGGAGTTTTTCATTGGCAACTGATCCGCAAGGAACACCTTATGTTGCGTATTGGGTTAAAACATGGATTGCCAGCGGTCATGTAGCGGTAAAAGCGTTTATTAAAAATCAGTGGGTTTCAGTTGGAGGTGGCGCCATTTCCACTACAGCGTGTGGGCTTGAGCCTAACGGTGGTTTGGTGATATCAAAACAAGGAGTTCCTTATTTAGTGTATGAGGCTTGCCAACCTTCTTCGAGCATTGTCGTACAAGCATTTAATGGCACGACCTGGGCGCCTGTTGGCCAACCCATTGTATTGGGCGTTCATGGTTCATCGGCACCAGCCATTGCATTAAATGCGAAGGGCACACCGTATATTGCATGGGAAGATTATTCAACGAATAATTTTGTTGTGATGAAGTTGGCAACAAGTAACACTTGGAAAACAGTCGCTGCAGCAAGTTTACCGATGGATAATGCTGACGTTCCTGAAGCCTTTGCGCTATCGCCACAAGGAATGTTTTATGTTGCTTACACTACAGGACAATATGACAATCCAACTGTGGCGACGTGGAATGAAAACAGTAATCAGTGGCAAACTATTGGAACAGTGCCAGCACCGGATGCCTATTTTACCTATGGATCAGACCCGTCACTGGCCATTTCATCGACTGGAAGATTATACCTTGATTTTGGCGGAATTGATTACGGTAGAGAACCGGGCAGTGATATTCATAATTTTGTGTTGACTTTGGATGGTAATGATTGGAACTTAGTGGGAAATTATAATTTTTCTAAAGTCGGTGATACTGTAATGTATTCATCAATTGCACTAGATTCAGCGAATAAGCCCTATGTGATTTTTCAGCATGACTCGACCACCGGATTGGTGGGTGTAAAAACATTAAAATAATCGGCGGATTTTTTTATCCTTGACGCTCAACAGCTTTACCATGAAAATTGGAGATTCGTTTCCAGTTTTCATGGATAAAGCATGCCGTTATTATCTTTTCTGCTCGACACTCTCACTGAAAAATCGCAAAAAATTCCAGCGATAGTCATGATGTAACTAACAACACATTATTTCTCGCGCAAAAGCCATCAAAAAAGCCATTCAGTCCGCTGATAAAAACGACTGGATTTTAATTATAGGTGTGTTGGCGCAAGTGGCGCAAAAACTCTAAAATGGCGCAAGATTGTCTAAATTGGCGCAAGTGGCGCAAAAACTCTAAAATGGCGCAAGATTGCCTAAATTGGCGCAAGATTGCCAAAATGGCGCAAAGATGTTATTATTGGCGCAAACGATCCAGGAGTGCCCAGTGCCCCATAATTTATCGAATTCCGATGTCCAGCAGCTTATTGCCATTCTAAAACAGGAAAATCGCGGGCTTAAAATCAGCCAAATAGCAGCAGCATTACCTCAGGAGGTTGCGCGCCGCACTTTACAGCGTCGTCTGTTAGAGCTACAAAAACAAGGTGTTATTGAGATTCATGGAGTAAAATCCAGCACCGAGTATTTTTTAAAAACATCGCCAACGCGTATTGCATTATCAAAATCAGCGGCGCAATTAAAATCTAAAATACAAGAACCGTTGACTGTCAGAAAACCGGTTGGTTATAAAACTGACTTTCTTTTTTCTTATCAACCCAACAAAACATTCTACTTGTCGGAAAAAATTCGTGCGCATTTACTTGAGCAGGGGCAGCAATTTCATCAAAAACTGGAACCGGGTACTTATGCAAAAAGAATTTTGCATCGTTTATTGATCGATTTATCCTGGAATTCAAGTCGTTTGGAAGGAAACACTTACTCATTTTTGGAAACAGAGCGATTAATCGAGTATGGCGCAGCACCCGATGGTAAAGATGCTGCTGAAGCACAAATGATTATGAATCATAAAGAAGCTATCGAGTTTATGGTGGATCAGGTCGCAGATACCGGTTTGAATAAATATGTTGTGTTTAATATACATGCTTTATTATCGAATAATTTACTGAGTAATCCGCGTGCACGCGGAAGACTGCGCCAAATTCCAGTAGGCATTGGCAAAACTGTTTATCACCCTTTGGAAATTCCCCAGGTGATTGAAGATTGTTTTCAGAGAATTATTGATATCGCCAATAAAATAAAAGATCCTTTTGAGCAAGCATTTTTTTTAATGGTGCAATTACCCTATTTGCAGCCATTTGAAGATGTTAACAAACGTGTTTCACGGTTGGTGTCAAATATTCCGTTGATGCAAAATAATTTATCTCCATTGTCTTTTATTGATGTTCCAAAAGATGATTATATTTCTGGTTTACTGGGAATTTACGAATTAAACAATATAACTTTGATGCGCGATGTGTTTGTGTGGGCATATGAACGTTCTGCACAACACTATAAATTAATTCAGGATAATTTAACTGATCCTAATTTGCTTTTGATGCGCTATAAAAAAACATTATTTGAATTGGTTCGCTACGTAATCACTCAAAATATCCAAGGTAAAGCAATTATTTCTACGATTGCGAAGTGGTCGGTTGAGCATGTCGACAAAACACATCAAAAAGAATTCAGTCGATTGGCCGAACAAGAAATTGCGAGTCTGCACACAGGTAACATTGCCGTGTATCATCTTTCTGAGGAAGTGTTTGATAGATGGCGACGTCATTTTTGAGGTATTGCGACATTTTTTGTCGCAATACTTTCAGCTTGTCAGAAAGATGCTGAACCGTTACGTTTGAGTTACCATACCCAGCATTTACGAATGGAAATATTTCAATGCACTTATCTCAATTAACAGATATTTTACAAGGCCAATTAATAGGCGAAGACAGAGAATTTAAAAACGTTTCCATCGACAGTCGTACCGTACAAAACGGCGATTGTTTTTTCGCCATCAAAGGCGAATTTTTTGACGGACATGATTTTATTGATGCTGTTGCAAAAAAAAATGCAGCGGTCATTATTGTTGATCGTCATGTTAATTCAGCCATTCCATCAATCGTCGTTCAAAATACCCGCCACGCATTAATTCAGTTAGCGCGTTTTTACCGGGAAAATACGCCTATTCCTGTTGCGGCGATCACTGGCAGTTGCGGAAAAACAACGACTCGCGCATTGCTAGAAAATATTTTAAAGCAATCAGGAAATGTATTGGCCAGTCAAAAGAGTTTCAATAATGATATTGGTTTGCCGCTCACGTTATTACAATTAAAACCGACGCATGATTTTATAGTATTAGAAATAGGCACTAATCATCCCGGTGAAATTGCACATCTCGCCAAAATTGCAAAGCCAACGATTGCAGCGATTACGATGGTCGCTCCGGTTCATATCGAACATTTTGGCAATAGCGAAGCGATTGCGCGCGAAAAAGGCTCACTGTTTGAAAATCTCACACCGGATGGCATCGCAGTCATTAATGCGGATGATGCCTTTGCAAATCTTTGGAAGAAATTATCACAGAATCATCGCATCATTACGTTTGGTCGAGAAAAAAAATCCGACGTGATGGCGCACGATATTCAAATTACTCAAAACGGTCAAACTACTTTTACACTTATTTTGCCGAATAAAAGCGAATCAATTTCTCTTCCATTGTTAGGCGAACATAATGTGATTAATGCATTATGTGCGGCGGCAATGGCATTTGCGCTCAACATTTCGCCTGAAGCAATCAAAAAAGGCTTGGAAACCGCTCAATCCGAATACGGTCGATTAATTGAAAAAAAAGGATTTACGGGCGCGATAATTATTGATGATAGTTATAATGCAAATCCTACCTCGGTGAAAGCGGCGATTATGTTGCTCACCCATCGCTCGAAAAATGCTATTTTAGTATTAGGTGATATGGCGGAGCTGGGAGACATCTCTGATAAAATGCATACTGAGGTTGGCGAATTTGCGAAAAATGCCGGCATAAAACAGTTATTTTGTTACGGAAAACACAGCGCGCAAACGGCAAAAGCATTTGGAAAACAGGCAGAGCATTTTGAGGATCAACAACAATTAGCCAATGCGTTAAAAAAATATTTAACACAAGATACAACAGTGCTAGTGAAAGGATCTCGCAGCATGAAAATGGAAAAGATAGTGGAAGCCTTACTATGATTTTTTCTCACACTCACACTCACGTTCACACTCACACCAAAAGGACCGCTTCATGCTACCCTGGTTAGCCCACTATCTAATAAACGACTTTCATTTCCTGCGCGTCATCCAATATCTCACCTTTCGCATGATTGTCAGCGCATTGACTTCACTCTTGATTGTTTTGATTTTCTGCCCAAAAATGATTCGTTATTTAAATGTATTATCTATTGGACAAGTGGTGCGTACGGATGGTCCACAAGCCCATTTAAAAAAATCAGGCACACCCACCATGGGCGGCAGTTTGATCTTAATCGCTTTGGGTGTGAGTGTTTTGTTATGGGGTGATTTAGCAAACTCCTATATTTGGATCGCCTTGTTTGTGACGATGGGATTTGGCGCAATCGGCTGCATTGACGATTATCGAAAAATTACCAAGAAAAATACGAAAGGATTATCAGCGCGCGCTAAATTATTTTATCAATCACTCATTGCGTTAATCGCCATTAGCATTTTATATTTTACCGCATCCGGTAGTTCAGAAACGCAATTAGTGATTCCCTTTTGCAAAGATATCGTGATTCACATGGGACTTTTTTATTTTGTATTTACGTATTTCGTGATTGTTGGTACCAGCAATGCGGTGAATTTAACGGACGGTCTTGATGGTCTTGCTATCATGCCTTCTATTCTCGTGATTTTAGCATTGGGTGTATTTGCGTATGTTACCAGCAATAGTCATTTCGCACATTATTTAGCGTTGCCTTATTTGCCGAATGACGCTGAATTAACTGTATTTTGCAGTGCTTTAATGGGCGCTGGTTTGGGATTTTTGTGGTACAACACCTATCCCGCACAATTATTTATGGGCGATGTGGGATCGCTGAGCATAGGTGGCGCGCTGGGAATCGTTGCTGTGATGGTGCGACAAGAATTGGTTTTATTTTTAATGGGCGGGATTTTTGTGGCTGAAACCGTTTCGGTTATTTTGCAAGTCGCGAGTTTTAAGCTGCGCGGCAAGCGTATTTTTAAGATGGCACCCTTGCATCATCATTTTGAATTAAAAGGGTGGGCAGAACCCAAAGTGATTGTGCGCTTTTGGATTATTACGGTGATTTTGGTATTACTTGGGTTGGCGACATTGAAGCTAAGGTAAACAATGAAAGAAAATCTTCACTTGGTTATTGGTTTGGGCGCAACCGGATTATCCTGCGTTCGATATTTACTATCAAAAAATATCCCCGTTATTGTTGCTGATTCTCGTGACAATCCGCCGACATTAGCGGAAAGCAAAAAAGAATTTCCGCACCTAAAAATTTATCTGGGAAAATTTCAAGAAGCGGTATTTTCGCAGGCAAAAACGATTGTTGTGAGCCCTGGCGTTTCGCTGGAAGAACCTTGCATTCAACAATCTCGCGAAAAAAATATTCCTGTGATTGGCGATATCGACATTTTTGCACGTGAAGCCCAAGCGCCCATTATCGCTATCACGGGATCAAATGGAAAATCGACAGTAACAACAGTCATGGGTGAATTGATAAAAAATGCCGGATTTAAAGCGATTGTGTGTGGCAATATTGGTTTGCCCGTGTTAGATGCCATGCAACAGCCGACACCCGATTTTTACGTGGTGGAATTATCGAGTTTTCAGTTAGACACAACCCATTCTTTAAAGGCAAAAGTAGCGGTTGTCATTAATGTCAGTCCCGATCATATGGATCGTTACGCAACGGTTGCTGATTATAGGGCTTCAAAACAGCGTGTTTATATGAACTGTGAAAATGCGGTTGTTAATTTTGATGAACCCATTATTTGGAAAAATCTTTCTTTTAAAAATACACCCATCGCTTTTACGCTAGAAAAACCGGCAAAAAATCAATTTGGATTCAGTGATGGTTTTTTGATGCACGGTGATAAAAAATTAATTGCAGTGTCAGAATTAAAATTACCGCAGCGTCACAATACTCAAAATTTTTTAGCCGCATTGGCTATTGGCTTTTTATTAAAATTACCGATGGATACGATGTTGAATACCTTAAAACAGTTTTCAGGCTTGGAACATCGTTGCCAACTCGTGAAAATAATTCAGGGCGTTGCTTGGTATAATGATTCAAAAGCGACGAATGTGGGCGCTGCGATCGCCGCTATCGAGAGCATGGGTCAGTCGCAAAAAGGCAGAGTCATTTTGCTAGCCGGTGGAGATAGCAAGGGTGTTTCGCTCACGCCACTCAAAGAACCTGTGAAAAAATATGTCTCGCATGTTATTTTATTTGGTCGGGATGCTAATTTATTACAAGATTCCTTGCAAGATTGCGCTGAGATTATTCGCGTCAATTATTTACGTGATGCGGTTCATGAAGCGCAAACAATAGCGAGATCGAATGATGTGGTTTTATTAGCACCTGCATGCGCGAGCTTGGATCAATATGAAAATTATATGGCGCGCGGTAGGGATTTTGTAGACGCGGTTCTATCGATGGATTAAGAGTTATTTGTATGATTAAATTTTTTCGCACCTCCGCTTTTTTATACGATCGCTGGATTTTATCTATCGCACTCACCTTAATTTTATTTGGTTTATTAATGGTGTCATCGGCGTCGATGGTGATTTCTGATCGTCTTTATCACGAACCGTTTCATTATTTACTGCGTCAGTTGATTTTTTTAATCTCCGGCTTTGGAATTATTTGGTGTATGACGCGTATTCCGCTCGCATTTTGGGAAGACATGAGTTTTATTCTATTGTTGCTGTGCTTTTTTGTGTTATTGCTCGTATTAATTCCGCATGTGGGTAGCGTTGTGAATGGGTCGCGTCGTTGGATTCATCTTGGTTTTATTTCTCTGCAGGTTTCAGAAGCAGTGAAATTAATGATGATTTTGTATCTAGCAGGGTTTTTGCAGCGGCATTTAAAAGAAGTGCAAACGCAGATGTCTGGATTTTTAAAGCCCATGATTTTTTTATTCTTCATCGGGTTGTTGTTATTAATGGAGCCTGATTTTGGTACAACCGCCGTGATCGCCATGACGATGTTATCACTTTTATTTATTGCGGGCGCGCGCTTATTGCCGTTTATTATTATATTTGCACTGGTTGCGTTAGGCATGATTGGCTTGATTGTGACAACACCGTACCGCATGCAGCGATTAACGAGTTTTTTAAATCCTTGGGTGCATGCGTATGGATCGGGTTATCAATTAACGCAATCGCTCATCGCCTTTGGTCGCGGTGGGATTTTTGGTGTCGGTTTGGGAAATAGTGTGCAAAAATTATTTTATTTGCCGGAAGCACACACGGATTTTATTTTTGCAGTGATCGGCGAAGAGCTTGGTTTTATCGGTGAATTACTATTAATTATTTTATTTGTGTTATTAATTGCGCGCATTATTTATTTAGGACAACAAGCATTGCGACAAGAACAATGGTTTGGTGGTTATGTTGCATGGGGTATTGGATTATGGCTTGCCTTTCAAACCGTTATTAATATTGGCGTGAATATCGGATTATTACCAACCAAAGGGTTAACACTGCCATTGATTAGTTATGGTGGAAGTAGTTTATGGGTGAGTTGTGCTGCCATCGGTATTGTGTTGCGTGTTGCGTATGAAGTTCAATCATCGGGGACATCGTCTTCTTCCGCGTCGCGATTACGGCAGCGGGTATCATGAAAAAATTACTCGTCATCGCAGGTGGCACGGGCGGTCATATTTTTCCAGCACTGGTTATTGCGGAAACACTGCAAAAACAGGGTGTTTTAATCGAATGGTTAGGAACTGAAGTGGGCATGGAGCGGCAACTCATCGCTGGCAAATTCCCCTTGTATTTTTTACCTATTAAAGCATTACGCGGAAAAAGTATTCGTACAAAATTATTGTCACCACTGCGATTACTACGCGCGATTTTTTTAGCTTATCGATTAATTAAAAAAATAAATCCGGATGTGGTGTTAGGTATGGGTGGATATGCCAGTGGACCCGGCGGTATCGCTTCTTGGATTTTAAAAAAACCCCTGATTATTCACGAACAAAATGCCAAAGCAGGATTAACCAATCGATTATTATCTCATTTCGCAAAAAAAATATTACAAGCATTTCCGAATGCATTTCCGAAAAATATGACAGCCCTGACTGTTGGAAATCCTGTGCGACCCTCTATTTTGGCAATTTCACGCCCTCATCATTATTTTCAAACCCAGCAAAAACCGTGGCACATTTTAATTTTAGGGGGCAGTCAGGGTGCGCAAGCAATGAATCAATTGCTGATAAATTTTATGGCGCAATACAAAGAATCAGAATCATTTTTATTATGGCATCAAACCGGTCAGCGTGATTTTGAAACCATTCAAAAAAAATATAAGGCGTTTACAGCATCGATTTATCGGGTCGAACCCTTTATTGAAAAAATAGAAGAAGCGTATGCGTGGGCTGATATTGTCATTTGTCGTGCTGGAGCACTCACCATTTCAGAGTTAGCCGCTGCTGGTTTACCCAGCATTTTAATTCCTTATCCGTACGCTGCGGACGATCATCAATACGCGAATGCGCAATTTCTGGCACAAGCGGGAGCGGCTATTTTATTTCGCGAATCAGAACTCAGCGTAGAAAAACTCACCCTCTGTTTAAAAGATTTATTATCTGCACCAAATCGATTGCAAGTCATGTCAGAAAAAGCGAGAATCTGCGCGCAACAGAATGTGGTTGAAAAAATTATTGAGGAAATTTCTCGTGCTGGAAAATCTATCTGCGCATAAAGTATTTTGTATTGGTATCGGCGGTATCGGCGTTAGTGGTTTGGCAGAATTATTACATCAACATGGTATTACGGTTGTTGGTTCTGACCCCACTCAAAATGCGCAAACAAAACATTTACAGTCATTGGGCATTACGGTTTTCGATCATCATGAAGCAAAAAATATTGAAGGTGCAGAGTTGGTTGTCTATTCCACCGCTGTAAAACAAGATAATCCTGAGCGAGTTGCTGCTGTTGTAAACAATATTCCATTGTTAACGCGAGGCCAATTATTAGGAAAAGTGACGAGCGCTTATTGCAGCATAATTGTTGCTGGAACGCATGGCAAAACGACGACGTCCGGTATTATTGCGTGGGTGTTTGAACAAGCCAAACAAGATCCAACCTTTATGATTGGCGGCGTGTTGCGTGATCGTCAATCACCGATGCAGCTCGGAAAATCAGCTTTTTTTATCGCTGAATCGGATGAAAGTGATGCATCCTTTTTATTTTTATCTCCCACGGTTGCGGTCATTACCAATATCGATGCTGATCACATGGAAACTTATGGATATGATTTTGAAAAATTGAAAAAAAGTTTTCTGCAGTTTGTATCGAAGATTCCTAACAGTGGATTTGTGGTTGCGTGTACTGACGATCCCGTTGTGCGTGAATTAATCCCACAAATTAAAGCACGAATGATCACCTATGGCGAAAGTTTAGATGCTGATTATCAATTGAAAAACTTTCGACAAGCGGGATTGCAAGCTGAATTTACGGTAAAAATGCCGAATAAAACAGAATTATTAACGCGATTAAATTTAACGGGAAAACACAATGCATTAAATGCATTGTCCGCCATGATTGTGGCGTATGAATTTAATTTGCCTGATTTAACCATACGAAATGCGTTAGAAACTTTTCCGGGTATGGGGAGACGTTTTCACCCGCATGGTGAAATGAGAGTGAGAGGGGGTTCTGCGTTGTTATTTGATGATTACGGACATCATCCCGCTGAATTGAGGGCCACATTGGCTGCCGCAAGATCAGTCTGGCCGGATCGTCGCATTGTGTGGGTTTTTCAGCCGCATCGCTATACGCGAACACGAGATTTGATGCCTGATTTTGTGGATGTTTTGAAGACAGTGGATCAACTGATACTAACAGAAGTGTATGCGGCCAGTGAATTAAAAATACCCGATGCCGATGGACAAGCATTGTTTCAAGCGGTGAAAAAAGCCGGTGCTCATAATGCGTGTTTTGTGCCTGAATTATCACAATTACCAACCATGATGCAACAAATAGTAAAGCCTAATGATGTGGTGATATTGCAAGGAGCGGGTAATATTGTGACAATGGTTGAAGCGATTAAGTTATCAGCGTGAGTGATCAGTGTGAGTAAAAAGAATCAAAACCGGATCTCTGACATCTATACTCACACTCACACGCATCGCTCACTCGTTATATTTATTCTCACACTATTTCTGACAGCAGGGCTAATTACTGGCGGTACATTCGCCTGGCGTTGGATGCAAAAACCAACGTCTTTTCCGATCAAACAAATTATCATTGAGGGGCGATTAACGCACGAATCATCGACAATAATGCAACATATTACGCAGTCAAAAATCACCGGCGGATTTTTTTCATTGAATGTTTCTGCTGCAAAACAAGCGATTTTAGCGTTTCCTTGGATTTCAACGGTCTCATTTCGACGGGTATGGCCTGGCACATTAACTGTAAAAATAGCAGAACAACAAGCCATCGCACGCTTTGGAAAAACGGGTGTTTTGAATTCAGAAGGCGATGTTTTTTATCCTAATATAAAATCACTTCCGCAAAATTTGCCGGATTTAGAAGGCCCAGTTGATCAATCAAAAGTATTATTTGGTTTTTATCAAACCGTTAACCTGTTGGCCCATTTAATGGGTTTGTCAGTGATTGCGTTACAAATGAATGATGAGCAAAGTTGGGATTTACGCCTCAGTAATCAGGTAAAAGTGATATTGGGACGCCAAGATGCATTACAGCGATTCAAACGATTTGTGGTGATTTATCCTAAAATAATGGCCTTATCGAAGCAGCCGATAGTGTCAGTTGATCTTCGTTATCCTAATGGAGTGGCGGTGCGGTATTAGTTATCAGTTATCTGTTATCAGTTATCTGTTATCAGCAAGAGTTTCAATCGTGCCTCTGACACTGATTACTGATTACTGATTACTGATAACTTTCTATAGTGCAACGACATCGCATGGCTTATACTATATTCCATTAGTCAGCAGTATATGCACAGGGAGACAGACAACGATATGCGGAAAAAATTCGAAAAAAATCTTATTGTAGCCCTTGATATCGGAACGAATAAAATCGCTGCATTGGTAGGTGAAATCACTCCTGATAATCAAATTGAAATGGTTGGATTTGGCGTGCATCCCTCACGCGGTTTGAAACGCGGCATGGTTGTGAATATTGAATCCACCGTACAATCCATTCAACGTGCTATCACTGAAGCAGAATTAATGGCGGGTTGTGAAATTCGTGAAGTTTATACAGGCATTGCCGGTAGTCATATCACCAGTTTAAATTCACATGGCATTGTTGCGATTCGCGATCGTGAAGTGAATCAAGCGGATGTGGATCGCGTGATTGATGCAGCAAAAGCAGTGGCGATTCCAACCAACCAAAAAATTCTACATATTTTACCGCAAGAATTTATTGTCGATGCGCAAGAAGGTGTGCGTGAACCTGTTGGCATGTCCGGCGTTCGACTCGAAGCCAAAGTGCATATTGTTGCTGGTGCTGTTGCTGCCGCACAAAACATTACAAAATGCGTGCGTCGTTGTGGATTACAAGTTAACGATATTATTTTAGAACAATTGGCATCGAGTTATGCTGTTTTAACCGATGATGAAAAAGAATTGGGTGTGTGCATGATTGATATTGGTGGTGGTACCACTGATGTTGCTATTTTTACGGATGGTGCGATTCGTCACACCGCAGTTATTCCTATCGCAGGAGATCATGTCACAAACGATATTGCTGTTGCGTTTCGCTCACCATCGCAAAATGCAGAACACATTAAAAAACAATACGCTTCCGTCACACCAGCCTACATTGATTCTGCAGAAATGATTCAAGTGCAAAGTGTTTCACAAAGACCACCGCAACAAATTCAACGCAAAGCATTAGCGCAAGTGGTGCATGCCCGTTATGAAGAATTATTTTCATTGGCACTGGTTGAGTTGCGTCGCAGCGGCTTTGAAGAATTAATTTCAGCGGGCATCGTATTGACAGGTGGCGCATCGAAAGTACCCGGTTGTGTCGAATTGGCGGAATCTGTTTTTCAAATGCCGGTGCGTATTGGATTACCGCACAATGTCAGCGGTTTGATTGATGTGCGTGAAGATCCTATTTTCTCGACGGGTGTTGGATTATTGTTGTATGGATTACAACAACAAGGAAATCCACAACCGTTTGTCATGAATCGCGGATTACCCAGTTTGTGGACACGTATGCGTAGTTGGTTTCAAGGGAATTTCTAAGGAGATATTTATGTTTGAACTGGGTGATAACTTAACACATAACGCAAAAATCATAGTCGTAGGCATTGGCGGCGGTGGCGGCAATGCAATCGAACACATGATGTCGGAAAATATCGATGGCGTTGAATTTATTTGTGCAAATACCGATGCGCAAGCGCTTGGAAAATCCAGCGCACGTAATACATTAACCTTAGGTGAAGAAGCGACAAAAGGATTGGGTGCTGGTGCCAATCCAGAAGTGGGTCGTCAAGCGGCAGAAGAAAATCGCAATCGCATTCGCGAAGTATTGGCAGGTGCTGATATGGTTTTTCTCACTGCAGGAATGGGCGGTGGAACGGGTACTGGTGCTGCGCCTATTTTTGCAGAAATTGCGAAAGAATTAGGTATTTTAACTGTTGCGGTTGTCACCAAACCGTTTGCTTTTGAAGGTCGCAAACGTATGGATGTTGCCGAAGAAGGCATTAGAGCGTTATCGAAGTATGTCGACTCATTAATCACGATTCCCAATAATAAATTGCTCACGGTGTTAGGAAAAGATGTTTCATTGCTGAATGCATTTAAAGCGGCAAATAACGTATTATTTGGAGCTGTGCAAGGTATTGCGGAATTAATTACACGTCCCGGTTTAATCAACGTGGATTTTGCAGATGTGCGCACCGTGATGTCTGAAATGGGAATGGCAATGATGGGCACTGGCACGTCAACCGGCGAAAATCGCGCGCGCGAAGCAGCCGCTGCTGCAATCGCAAGTCCATTGCTAGAAGATATTGATTTTAGCGGTGCGAAAGGTGTGTTAGTTAACATCACGGCTGGTTTAGATATGTCGATCGGGGAATTTGAAGCCGTCGGCGAAGCAGTTAAAGCATTCGCATCAGAATCTGCAACGGTGGTTGTTGGAACCGTGATTGACCCTGAATTAACCGATGAATTGCGTGTGACCGTTGTTGTGACCGGATTAGGTGTTAATCGCGATGCTGGCGGAATATCAGGCAGTACAGCGGCACCTCCGATTCGTCAGGTTAGAAACACACGATTAGATGGAACATTGGATTACCATCAATTAGATCGTCCTACTTATTTGCGCAATCAAGACAGCGCAAAACCACAAGCTCAGCCCGTCGTTGAAGTGGATCGTGAAAAAGAGATGGAATTTCTCGATATTCCAGCCTTCTTGCGTAAACAGGAAGATTAAAATACACTGCGGTCTATTTTTGACGGTAAATACCCCATGATCAAACAACGCACCTTAAAAAATGCAATTCATGCAACCGGTGTTGGCGTCCATTTGGGTGAAAAAGTATATCTAACTTTGCGTCCTGCACCTATTGACGCAGGTATTATTTTTCGTCGTGTTGATTTGGCAGAACCGGTCGACATTCCTGCACGAGTGGCCTTTATTGGCAACACCGATTTATGTACTTGCTTAGAAAAAAAAGAAGTGCGAATTGCGACCGTCGAGCATTTGTTATCAGCATTTTCAGGGTTAGGTATTGATAATTGTTATGTCGACTTATCATTATCTGAATTACCGATTATGGACGGTAGCGCAAGTCCCTTTGTTTTTCTGATTGAAGCAGCGGGTATTGAAGAACAAGATGCACCGAAAAAATTTATTCGCATTAAAAAACCGATTGAAGTTCGCGTTGGTGATAAGTTTGCACGATTAGATCCGTTTGAAGGATTTCGTGTTTCCTTTGAAATTGCTTTTAGTCATCCTGTGATTGTGAATTCACAACAAGCCATTACCATCGATTTTTCATCCGCTTCTTACATTAAAGACGTATCACGTGCGCGCACATTTGGATTTTTGGCGGAATATGAAATGATTCGTCAAAAAAATTTAGCGCGGGGTGCGAGCCTAGATAACGCCATTGTTTTAGATACTATCCAAGTAATGAACGAAGAAGGGTTGCGTTACCCTGATGAATTTGTGAAGCATAAAATATTGGATGTGATTGGTGATTTATATTTGTTGGGTTACAGTTTAATTGGTGCATTTACGGGATATAAATCCGGACATGCTATTAATAGCGCATTATTACGGGAATTATTGTCTCAACAGGATGCCTGGGAATTGGTGACGTTTGATGATGAAAAAAGTGTACCTGTTTGTTATGCCTTTGAGGCACCCGTGGTTGCGTGATTCACTTTGCATTGCACATCGCAAATCAATTTAAATTCCGAATTTTTATTTAATATCTTAATTAAATCTGAAGCCATAAACCGTATCCGCATTGCAATGGCAGCACTGTTCACACCCAAAATCAAAACACCTTTATCAACATTCATCACGCGACACTGTTTTGCAAATTCAACCGGTAAAATGGTTTGAACAAAACGATCAAGGGCTAACAACCATTTTGCTTTTTGTATGATTTTCCCGAGCGATGAATGTCCAAGCTCTTCGATCATCGGTTGTAAGCCATCTTGTTTTTTAGTGGTATTTTTCATCAAAATATAATATCAAACATTTTTGTACACGCACACCTTAAAAACACGGTAGTGTGATTTTTTGAAAATCTGGTATTTTGAGTTACTGTCAATTCCAGCCTCTTTGAAACAGTACTAAAATATGGTACCATTATAATGAAAAAAAAGCATAAGAAGGTGTTGCAAAATATATTTGAAACGCCCGTTAGTTCCAGCATTATTTGGAAAGATATCGAATCTTTGCTTAAATCACTCGATGCTGAGTTGTCTGAAGGTCGTGGTTCAAGAGTTCGGATAGCTTTGAATGGTATGCGAGCTGTTTTTCATAGGCCTCATCCTAAAAAAGAAACGGACAAGAGTGCGGTTGTTTCAATGCGTCGATTATTAAAAGAAGCAGGAATAGAGCCATGTTAAATTACAACGGTTATATCGGCCATGTTGAATTTGATGACGAAAATGAAATTTTTGTTGGCGAGGTGATTAACATGAAAGATGTTATTACATTTCAGTCTAAAACTGCACATGGATTAAAGCGTGCTTTTATTGACTCTATTGAGGACTATATTGAATTTTGTCATAAAAGAAACGAGGATCCAGAAAGACCGTTCTCTGGAAAATTTAATTTGAGAATTTCACCCGAGTTGCATCGTGAGGCTTATATTGCGGCAAAAATTTCCGGATTGAGTTTGAATACTTGGGTGAGTAATGTGATGCAGCATGCCATTCAAGATCGAGTATAAATCACACCCGTTTTCCTGTAAGATTTGCAGTTTAGGAACATGTACGAAATTAGGAGTTATTTCGTATATGTTCCTTAAATACTATTTTAAAGAGCACACCATGTTGGGATTATTAAAGAAAATTTTTGGCACACGCAATGACCGTTTATTAAAGGGCTATCAAAAACTCGTTGATAAAATTAACGCGTTTGAACCCCCGTTAATGGCGTTATCCGATACCGATTTACAAGCCAAAACACAAGCTTTCCGCGATCGTTTATCTCAAGGCGAAGACATCAACAGCATTTTACCGGAAGCATTTGCCGTCGTTCGCGAAGCATCAAGGCGTACATTAGGGTTGCGTCATTTTGACGTACAATTAATCGGCGGTATGGTGCTGCACGACGGTAAAATTTCCGAAATGCGTACCGGTGAAGGTAAAACATTGATGGCAACATTACCTGCCTATTTAAATGCAGTATCGGGTCGTGGTGTCCATGTCATTACCGTCAATGATTACTTAGCAAAACGGGATGCGGCATGGATGCAACCCGTTTATGAATTTTTAGGATTAACTGTCGGTGTGAATTTAACGAATATGTCGCATGATGAAAAACAAATTGCCTACGCAAAAGATATTACCTATGGTACGAACAACGAATTCGGGTTCGATTATTTGCGCGACAACATGATCTACGATTTAAAAGAACGCGTACAACGACCCCTGCATTTTGCAATTATCGATGAAGTCGATTCTATTTTAATTGATGAAGCACGCACACCCTTAATTATTTCAGGGCAAGCAGAAGAATCCTCTGATTTTTACGTAAAAATGAATAAATTAATTCCGTATTTAAAATATCAAAAAATGAATGAAGAAGAAAAAGAAGAAGACGTTCCCGAAGAGCGTCGTGGCGATTACACGCTTGATGAAAAAAATAAACAAGCATTTTTAACTGAACGCGGACATCAACGCGTTGAAGAATTAATGGTAAAAGAAGGCTTATTAAAATCAGGCGATAGTCTATACGATTATTCCAATATTTCATTGATGCATTATTTTTATGCGTCATTGCGCGCGAATACGCTATACCACCGCGACGTAGAATATGTCGTCAAAAATAACGAAGTGATTATTGTCGATGAACATACGGGTCGATTGATGGAAGGTCGTCGTTGGTCAGAAGGTTTGCATCAAGCAATGGAAGCAAAAGAAAACGTGACCGTGCAATTAGAAAATCAAACACTCGCCACCATCACTTTTCAAAATTATTTTCGCATGTATGAAAAATTATCGGGCATGACAGGAACGGCAGATACCGAAGCATTCGAATTTCAAAAAATTTATGGTTTGGAAGTCGTTGTGATTCCGACGAATCAACCCATGGTACGCCTGGATGAAGCCGACAAAATTTATTTAACACAAGCTGAAAAATTTAATGCGATCATTGAAGAAATTAATCTGGTGCGCGCAAAAGGTCAGCCGATTTTAGTAGGCACGGCATCGATTGAAACATCAGAAATCTTATCGAATTTATTAAACAAAGAAAAAATTCCACATCAAGTATTAAATGCAAAACAACACGAGCGTGAAGCCAATATTATTTCAGAAGCGGGGCGTCCGGGTGCCGTCACTATCGCAACCAATATGGCGGGTCGCGGAACGGATATTGTGCTGGGCGGTAATGTTAAAACAGAAATTGCCGAATTAGATAATCCATCAGAAGAACAAATCACAGCGTTAAAAGCAGATTGGCAAAAAAGACATGATGCGGTTGTTCAAGCGGGCGGATTATTTGTGTTGGGTAGTGAACGCCATGAATCGCGTCGCATTGATAACCAATTGCGTGGACGATCAGGTCGTCAAGGTGATCCTGGTATTTCGCAATTTTATTTATCGATGGAAGATAATTTATTACGTATTTTCGGCGGTGATCGCTTGATGTTTATGATGCGAAAATTAGGCGTTCAAAAAGATGAAGTGATTCAACACCCCATGATTTCTCGCGCGATTGAAAAAGCGCAACGTCGTGTCGAAGGACATAACTTTGATATTCGAAAACATTTATTAGAATACGATGACGTTGCCAACGATCAACGTAAAGTGATTTATCAACAACGGTTTGAATTATTGCAAGCAAAAAATATTTCGCAATCGGTTTCAGAATTGCGTGAAGAAGTGGTTGATGCGTTATTCCATCGATTTATTCCGAAAGAAAGCATGGAAGAGCAATGGGATGTGCCAGGATTAGAAAAACAAATTCAACAAGATTTTCATTTAAATCTAAATATTCGCAGTTGGTTGGACGCAGAAACACAATTGCATGAAGAAACATTAAAGAAAAAAATGCTCGATGCCTTTGTTGCAGCGTATACAGAAAAAGAATCCCACATTGGCGCCGAAACATTACGCGATGCTGAAAAAGGAATCATGTTGCAAGTGTTGGATTCACATTGGAAAGATCATTTATCCGCGATGGATAATATGCGAAAAGGAATTCAATTGCGGGGATATGCGCAAAAAAATCCAACGCAAGAATTTAAACGCGAATCTTTTAATATGTTTACTGAATTATTGGAAAATATTAAATATGAATTTATTTCAACGTTATCAAAAATAGAAGTGGCTTCGCCAGAAATGATTGCACACACACAATCCAATTTAGCAGTGCCGCAAATGCATTTTAGCCATCAAGAAATTCAACCGATGGCGCTTCACGCTGAACCCAATGGTAACGCAACGCCGTCCGACGAAGAATCTCATCAACCCTTTATTCGTAGCGCGCCCAAACTCGGCCGTAATGATCCTTGTCATTGCGGGTCAGGTAAAAAGTTTAAGCAGTGTCATGGCAGGTTGTGATGATTTATCGACGGTACCCTGAAAACGGTGCCGCTGATTCTCTTGGCGTGAATACTTGGATTTTATACGACGCCTCTTTTGCAGCTTTAATCATACGGCTATCTGATGAGTTGGAGTATCTCTCTTTAATATAGTGGTAAATTTCCAGAGCTCCTTCATTAAGATTTTTACGTACTAAAATATCAGCTTTACGCATCATAGCTTCAACATAATCAAAATTTCTTTCATGATGCCTAGTGGAGTGGATGATTGCATTGTAAATAGCGAGTGCTGAATCGTAATTGCGTTGAAAGAAAAATAGCCGAGCCTTTTGGAATTGCTGCGGTATATTGTTTGCAGTTAGATTTATGTTACCCGTATCCAGTCGTCTGGTTTCTTGAGCGCGTCTCGCATCTAGCGCAGCTGCCGCTTCCCGTGCGGCTTCTTGTGTGGCCACATTTCTCGCACGTTCGAGAATCGAACGCACTGTTATGTTTGTATTTCTCGCTCTGGATTCCTCTCGGCTGTTTATTTCTACTGGCCGACGAAACAATCCCGGATGTTGATTTTGAGAGGGTGATGATCGAGTCACTTGTTGAACGAACCGCGGTCTGGCAGCAAGCGGCGGTCTAATTGTAAGTGGTGTCCTTGTAAGTGGTGTACTTGTAAGTGGTGTACTTGTAAGTGGTGTCCTTGTAAATGGTGTCTGAACGATTGGCTCTCCTCGTTTTAGATACTTGATTTTTTTACCCCGTTTTTCCGCAACAGAAACAATATGCGCTACATCCCTTTCTGAAAAGGGATAATTGGTGATTGGATTTAATAAAAATTTACTGAGATCGGTTTCGAGTAAATGACTTCCTCTGTATCCCCTCATTTCGTGGTATTTAATTAAATGTAAAATATCAAATTGATGTCTCTTTGATGTGACTACTCTGTTTAGAGGCTCGACGGGTCCTGTTTGATATATCGGTTCCAACGGATTAATTGGCCAAAAATCAGCTAATAACAGTAGTGCGTTGTAAACCGCATCCGATAACGATACTTTCCCCATTTTAATATTTTCATTTTTTTTATTAGATAGTATTGAATCTAGACGGCTACAAATTGGTTCTATCCAGGCGTCTACTTTCTTTTGATTATCACGCTCCGGAATTGCTTTAAGTTGATGGATGATTATAATGATTTCAGCAACGCCACCTGCGAATATGTTTAACTTTTGAATGGCTTCTGAGATTTGTTTTGGTAGGTTGTTCACCTCCGGCATTCCATTGGTTGGCCTCATGATAAAAATACCTCCCTATATATTTACTCATAACATGTTATTGCATATCTTGATCGGGGAAGTCAATGTTGTGGGGCATCGAGAACGTGCACGTTCTTACCAAATCTAGGCTCAATACGGGTTTTAAAAGTTATGAAAATTCTCAACGTCGTTGTCGGTCTTATCATCAATGAAAAAAACGAAGTGTTAATCGCACTTCGGCCACCGCATGTCGTGCAACCTGGCGTGTGGGAATTTCCCGGCGGAAAGGTAGAGGAAAATGAAACATTGGAAAATGCGCTGATTCGTGAATTTCATGAAGAAATCGGTATTGACATTATTAGTTCTGAATTTTTTCTGAAAATTAAAAAAGATTCTCCGGAAAAACAATTGATTCTGCACACCTTTCGCATTGTAGAATTTCGCGGAACACCGCACGGCCGCGAAAATCAAGAAATTCGCTGGGTGGCGATTCACACTTTAAAAAATTACACATTTCCTGAGGCGAATGCAGCGATTGTGGAGGCTCTGTGCAGTTTCAACTAAATCTGTTACCTAAATCTTGCAGCATGCTAATTGAAATATGACAGATGCCTGAGTTTGTGTTGGTTTCCCTGTGCCAAAATAACTGGGTATTAAAAAGCGAATCGTGAGACGATGCTTTCCTGCGCTGAATTCAGGATATAAATTCGATTGTGATGGAAGGGCTACGCGCACCAAATGGCAGGGCATCATAGGATTGAGTGGTTGAAGATAAAATCCGTTTTCAGCGGTGACCGATTGCAAGGGTGTGCTGTCACGCGTGAGTTGTAAAACCGCTTCCATAATATCGCGCAACGGTTGAAACGTTTCCATCCAACTCGTTAAATCTTTCGCTTTTTCTTCTGGTGATTTATTTTGCCATAACATATACGCAGGCAATCGATAATCACACACACCACCGGGGTTTGCCAAATTAGATCGAATTTGATAAAGAAAATCATTGTGACGCAATGCGTCACCGATGCGCGAATGATGGGTATGTAAATAGTGATTCAAGCCATCCAGTTTTCGAAGTGTATTTTGTAATCGTGCGCCATCCACTTGCGGTGATCGACTCATTTGACCAAACGCATTTGCATACTGTGTTAAGGTTTGGCTCAATTTGGATTTGATATCAGGACGATCCGTCACTTCCAGAATTTTTAACAGCGCATTCATCGCGTTTTTAGTGGCCAGTGCTGAAGCCGTATTGCTGACTGTTTTTTTAAATTGCTGGAAAAGGTTTTCGAGACGCAAGCAAATTCGAACCGCATCGTTGAGCGGCATTTCATACGTGATTAAGTTATTTTCGGTAATACTGGTAATTTCGGCTTGTATTACTTGTGTCATTGGACTCTCTAAAATGGTGGAGACGTTTTGATCTATTATCTCAGTAAGGAACCTATTTTAACATGGCAGATCGGGCGCGAAAAGTAGTCATTTTTGAAGATATTGCTGATGGAGATCGTTGATTTTATCTTCCAGCACCTTTAAATTCCCATCATTCACTAAAACATCATCCGCAATTTTTAATCGACTGTGTTGATCTGCTTGCGCATCCATTATTTTTTGAATCTCGTGTTCTGTTGCTGCATCCCTTTTTTTAGCGCGTTCAATTTGCATTTCAAGGGGTGTATCGATTACCAATACACGATGAATAAAATCAATGCCTGTTGATTCTGCCAATAACGGGATAACACAAATGCAATAGGGCGCCTTTATTTTTTTTATTTGATCACGCATGACTTGCCGAATCAAGGGATGTAATAAATTTTCCAGCCATTTTTTTTCTTGTATATTTTCAAATATTATTTCGCGCAATTTTTTTCGATTGATTGCTTGATCGGGGTTTAAAATATTTTTTCCGAAATGATCAATTATTTTTTGATAAGCCATTTGATTAGGTTTTGTAATCTCATGTGCAATCACATCGGCATCAATAATCGGCACACCTAATTTTACGAATAGATTAGCAACCGTTGTTTTACCGCTACCAATGCCACCTGTTAATCCAATACACAGTGGCTTCATATTTGCTACAGCCATCGTGTTATCCACAGCATTAATTGATTACCATAAATCACCGTGCACCATCCAGCGACTGCAATAAAAGGCCCAAACGGAATGGGTTTTGACACATCCATTTTTTTAAATAGCATGAGAAATAGACTGACCAACAGAGCAAGCAACGATGAAAATAACACGATATTTAATAATGACATTGCGCCAACCCAAGCACCCATCATCGCGAGCATTTTACAATCCCCCAATCCCATTCCTTCTTTTTTACGCACTAAAATAAACAGTTTTGCCACCGTCCATAAAAATAAATAGCCAATGAATGCGCCAATAATAGCGTCAGTCGGCGAAATAAATAAATGTTGTGTTGAAATCAATAATCCTAACCATAATAAACAATACGTGATTAAATCAGGCAAAAATTGATGAAAATAATCAATCACACTCTCTGCAATTAATCCCCATGTAAAAATAATCAACGCCGCAGTTTGCCACGTTAAGCCAAATTTCATAAAAATAATTAATGGCAATGCCGCAGAAATTAATTCTACCAACGGATATTGAAATGAAATTTTTGATCGACAAAAGCCACATTTTCCCTGTAAAAAAATATAACTCAACAGGGGTATATTAAAATACCAAGGAATTATTTTTTGACAGTGAGGGCAATGTGATCGCGGTATACATAAATTAAAAGGTTTTGTTTTTTCAGCAGCCGATTGATTTAATTGCGCTAAGCATTCTGCATTCCATTCACGTTGTAACATAATGGGATATCTGTAAATAACCACATTTAAAAAACTGCCAACAATCGCGCCAATTATAAAAATAAAAATGAGCGCGGGTATTGGATGTATGCTGAAATATAAAATCCAAAACATAGTATTTTCCTTAAAATAGTTTGCGCGTCAATAGAGGAACTAAATAACACTCCCCATGCGAAAAATCGGCAAATACATCGCAATAATCAATCCTGACACCAAACTGGCCACCACCATCATAATGACAGGCTCTAGTAATTTGCTCAAGCGATCAAGCGAATCATTCAGCTGCTGTTGATACAGTACCGCAATTTTTTTCATCATCAGTGGTAGTGCATCCGCATTTTCACCAATCGCTATCATGGTTTTTGCCCTGACCGGAAAATAACGACACCTATCAAGCGCCGAATACATCGATTTTCCATTAATCACAGATTCCCGCATTGTTTGTAGTTGCATTTGTAATAGCGGTTGTGACAATGTTTGATTGGAAATAGTCAATGCATCGACCAATGGAATTCCAGAAGATAAAGTCATCGATAGTAGTTGCGACCATTGTGCGATTTGACTGGTCATCATGAGTGATTGAAAAAAAGGTATTTTAAAAAGTGATTTTAGTAGAAAATTTCGCACCCGTTTATTTTTTTGTGACATTTTTTTTATGATAAAAATAATGATGCTTATAAAAATGAAGTACCATAATCCCTGTTGGTTTAATTGATGACTGAGTGAAATCAAATACTGAGTCAGCGCAGGTAATTTTCCGCCAAAATTTGTATAAATGGCATCAAATTGTGGAATCACAAAAATTAATAATCCCATGGTAATAATCGCTGCAATACCCATCACACACAGGGGATAAAAAAGTGCTTTTTTGATTTTGCTTTTTATCTGCAGTTGTCGTTCTTGGTTTTCAATTAATTGCAGCAGTATGATATCAAGCTGACCACTCTGTTCCCCAGCCATAATCATTTGGCAAAATGTATTGTCAAAATAATCGGAAAAAGACTGCAATGCCGTGGAAAAATTCACGCCTTCTGTAATTTTTTCTTTCAAAACATTTGCAATATGTTGAATCAGTGTATGCTGTGATGTGTTCGCCATTAATGACAAAGCATCGGCTAATGGAATGCTAGATTGCAATAATAGCTGTAATTGCTGCGTAAAATCGAGACGAAGTTTATTTGAAAATTTTTTGGTAACCGTCATCGAAAAAATCGAATTTATTTTTTTAATCGTTAAAATAAAGATTTCTGTATTTTCTAATTTTTGTTTCGCAAGCACTTTATTGACCGCATTGATTTTGCCAGAAATTTTTTGACCTGACGCGTTTATTCCAGTCCATAAAAAATCATGCATGATTGGGCACTACCCTATATATTTCGCTGAGTGATGTTAATCCAGATTGCACCATTTCAAGCGCTGACTGCCATAAATTCATCTGGCCATCGAGTTGATTTTGTTTTGTTAACGCCATTGAAGAGGCATGATCGAAAATGAATTGTTTTATTGCGACGGTGACTGGCATTAATTCAAAAATGCCTAAACGTCCTTGAAAACCATGATTGCAATGCGTGCAACTGTGCGCTTCAAACGACATTAAAGATAACTCGGAAATGCCTGCGTCATTTAAAATTTTTGGCGGCAATAATTGTGGTGTTTTGCAATAAGCACATAATTGTCGAACCAGTCGTTGCGCGATAACCAGTGTTAATGCACTGGCTAAATGAAAGGGTGCAATGCCCATATGACATAATCGTGTGATCGCTTCTGCGGCGCTATTTGTGTGTAAAGTGGATAACACCAAATGCCCCGTTTGCGCGGCGCGAATCGCCATTTCCGCGGTTTCTTGATCTCGAATTTCACCGATCATAATGACGTCAGGATCTTGTCGTAGCAAAGTACGTAATGTGTGTGAAAATGTTAATCCTGTTTTGGTGTTGACATGCGTTTGATTAATACCTTCCATATGCATTTCAACAGGATCCTCGATCGTGGTTATATTGCGATGTTGTTCATTCAATAAATTTAATAAGGTATAAAGCGTAATTGTTTTTCCGCTACCAGTTGGACCTGTTACTAAAATTAATCCTTGCGGTTGTCGTATGGATTGAAAAATTATTTTCTGGTTTTTTGCATTTAATCCCAATGCCTCGATGGGGCGAATTTGTGTATTGACATCCAATAAACGAATAACAATTTTTTCGCCGTGAATCGTAGGGCAAGTGCTCACGCGACAATCTTTAAAAAAACCTAAATAAGAGCGAAATGCTAACCGTCCATCTTGTGGCATTCGTTTTATTGCAATATCTAAATTAGAAAGCACTTTGATGCAACTCGTGATTTCATCTGTTAAATGTGTGGGTATAGAAATAATGTCATGTAATAAGCCGTCAATGCGAAATCGAACACGTAAGCGATGTTGATACGGTTCGAAATGAATGTCTGATGCAGAGCGATGAATCGCGTCTGATAATAATTGATGCGTCATGAGTTGCACAAGATGATCGTTTTTATCCTGTAGGTTAAGGTATTGTTGCTCGCTCGTTAGTGCATTATGCAAACGACAGAGTGAATCATAACGCGCAAATCGCAAGTCAATGGATAGACCCAGTTGAAATGATAATGTCTTTGTAATGGTTAAGTCGTCAGGATGACTGATCGCAATGATCAGATTTTTTTTATTTTTTTCGATCGGCAGCAAAAAATTATTTTTAATGATTTGAAACGGAACGTTCTGACACTGTAAGTCGGTAATTTTTTTATTCTCAAGTGCAATCATCGGCAATTGAAAAAAATCGCTACACACATGCATCAGCTTTTCAGGATCAATGAATCGATATTGCAACATATATTGAAATAAAGTTTGTTTGAAAAGTGCCGCTTGTGTTTTGATTTTTCGTAAATCAGTTTCCGATAAAATATTTTTCTGAAGAAGCAGCTGTAATAGCTTCTCTTCTCCAGAAAAAATAGGGGTTAGCTCAATTTGCATAACCGTCCGTCACCCCTAGACCACTCGATTGCCAGGTTAATGTATCGTTTACAATGGTTGGGGTGAGAATATACGTGTCTGTTGCTGCGATACCATACAGTGCTTTTGGCGTGACTGTGATGATGCCCTCAGCAGCAACGTCTATGCTATCCACTAAATCAGCGCCTTTTCCAGTCGCAATGGCTGCGGGCACATCGTTTTCGCCGGCTTGGCAGTTATCGAGTGAGTCTGTCATTTGAAAACATTCTTGCACGCCTAATTTATACGGTTCAGTTGCCTGCACCACTTCCGCAAAATGCGCGCGCCGCGTGTAATTGAGGTAAGACGGAATCGCAATCGCGACCAAAATGCCGATAATGGCGATGACAATCATTAATTCGATAAGAGTAAAACCCTGCATTTTAAGCTGTTTGCGCATATCGTCTTTCCTTAATTTTGTTGTTGTGATTTGATGGGGAATACGTTAATTTATACGACCAAAACCCGCAATACCGTGTTTTTGAAATAATGACGGAAATACGTCAATTAAATTTTTGTCAAATGCCGCACAGGATGTGTGTCAGAGTGCAATAACGACGAAGACAAATGCAGTACATGGATGTACGCAGTACGCTTGTAAAAAATTCGCCGATGTAGCTCAGTTGGTAGAGCAACTGATTCGTAATCAGTAGGTCGTCCGTTCGATTCGGATCATCGGCAGTGATTAAACGTTTAAATTCAACCAGTTGCCGCTTCTCTTCTCTCAGCATCAACCCCGTTTTTTCCCGAGTGTAGCCAATTTGTCACCGGAAGTTTAGAAACCGCGCTACGCAAATGCGAACTTGATAAATGCGCATAACGTAACACCATCGAAAAACTAGACCACGCACCCAAATGTTGAAGCTCTTGCAAACTCGTTCCATTTTGCACATGCCATGACGCCCACGTGTGACGAAGATCATGCCAGCGAAATTTTTCAATGCCTGCACGCGCTAATGCTTTCCACCAAGCTTTTGTACTCACGTTGTCAATCGGATTGCCTTTGTATGTAAAAACATAAACGTCATGTTGACCGGCACATTTTTTTAATACACTCAAAGCATCTTCATTTAACGGTACAGCAATCGCGATTTTTCCTTTGGCTTCATCTGGATGTATCCAAGCGTGTGCTCGTTCCAAATCAACATCTTCCCATTTCAGAGATTTTACGTTGTTTTGACGCAGTCCCGTTGCTAAAGTAAAAATCGCCATATTTTGCAAATGCGTCGGCAATTCATTAATTAACTTCGCAGCTTCTGCATGTGATAACCATCGTATACGACAATTATCTTCCTTTAATAAGCGAACTTTTGGAACCCGATCAATCCATTCCCACTCGTTAACCGCTTTATTTAAAATCGCTCTTACAACAGCTAACATGCGATTGACAGTTGCATTAGTCACACCATCACTGACTCTTTTTTCCGTAATTTCAGCAATGAGATGAATGTTTATATCTTCCAGTGCTTTGTCTTTTAAAAATGGGTTGAGCCAACGCAAGTGCAATTTATCATCTTTTAAACTGCGTTTATGTGATGATTCATTAAGCCATCTCACTACCGCATCCATCCACATTTTTTTTGATTTTCTACCAAGTTTGGATTCATGCCACAAATCAGCTTTGAATTTATCGTGTAATTGCTGTGCTGCTAATTTGTCGCTAGTCCCAGTTGTTTGTTGTATTCTTTGACCGTTGTGGCGGATGTTAATCCAATATATTTTTTTTCTTTTGTAGAGTGCCATGTTGTTTTACTCCTGTTATGAACAACACTCTGCGATGCGTTGTTAGAATATAGTGATCGAAGGTATGTCACAAGGTCTTGTTCGAGAAAGCGCCAGGAACGCCCAATTTTCGCAGCAGGCACTGCGTGTCGTACCGCAAGACGGCGCGCAGTTTCTTTGTTAATACCGAGGAATTTTGCAGCTTCAGACAAGGAAAAAGTTTTGTGGCTATAAGTTATTTCACTCATGGTTGATATCCTTATCAGCTAGCTGCCGCACCAGATGCAAAAGTAATCCACCAGTTTTTTTGATTCGATTGGGTCTAAACAATCTTTTTGATTTTGCACATCCAGTAATTTTTCCTGCGGAATTGCAAGCAGATGCGCAAGGTCGATAACATCTGCGGAGGAATACTGCACTAAAAATTCGATTAAAACGTGCTGTTTTTGCGGGTTTAACAATAATGAATTAATATCTGATGATTCTGCATTGTTTTGAAGCGTCGTCATGATAATCTCCCTTTCCATTTTTCCATTTCACTTTAAAAGACGAAATTTAAAATGAATATGTACATATTCATACTCATGAAATTTGTCAAATAAAATTTCATTGATGAGCATTTTAATCTGTAAAAAAAGACTTAAAAGGGTGTGAGAAATGGGTTAGAATTCGCATGCAATTTCAGGAGTCAAAAACACAAGCGAAAATGTGGAAGTGCTTTTTTATGAAAAAAGATAATGCCTGGCTTATTTGTTTTATTGCAAGTTTATTTTTCTTTTATGAATTTATGCAAATGAGTGTTTTCAATGCCATTGGCACTCAACTTTTGAAAGATTTTTCGATAAGAGTTACCAGTCTTGCTGGAATAGCTGCTGCTTATTCATACTCGATGGTTTTATTTTTACTGCCCGCAGGAATTTTGCTTGATCTTTTTTCTCCTAAAAAAATTATCGTGATGGCGTTTTCATTATCCGTAATCGGTACCTTTCTTTTTTCATTTGCAACAACACCGTTATATGCAGAATGTTGCAGAATGATATCCGGTATTGGTGGCGCCTTTGCATTTTTAAGCTGTATTAAACTTGCAACCCGTTGGTTTCCAGGCAATAAAATGTCGCTGGTGATTGGTCTTATTATTACATTGGCTTTTTTAGGTGGGGCTGTTGCGCAAACACCATTTACACTGTTAACGCAAAAAATAGGCTGGAAAGACACGCTGAGAATTTTAGCATCATGCGGTATTTTATTTATAAGTCTTATTTTACTCTTTGTAAAAGATAACGTTGACAATAACTGCTCTATAAAAATTCTGGCGGGAAAAAATAATAAAACGCCATTTTTTAAACGTGTATTTGTATCATTATCCAATTTGCAAACCTGGCTTGGGGCAATTTACATTATGCTCATGAACCTTCCTATTGTACTGCTTGGAACATTATGGGGTGATCTTTACCTGACAGAAGTTAAAAATTTTACGCATATTCAAGCCTCCTATATCGACACAATGCTCTTTGTTGGAATCATGATAGGATCACCATTATTTGGCTTTATTTCGGATAAAATAAGTAGAAGAAAAATACCGCTAGCGGTAGGATCATTTTTAACGCTATCTTCAAGCTTTTTATTATTTTTTCATTTTACATCGGTGCAAGCGTATATCATCTTGTTTTTCCTGCTGGGATTATTTTCAAGTGCACAAGGTGTTGGATATCCCTCCGTTGTTGAAAATAACGTAGTTGAACTATCAGGAACAGTATCAGGAATTGCATCGATTATTATTATGGGTGGTGGAGCATTTTTTAAAATATTATACGGGTGGATGTTAGATAAAAACTGGAATGGAGTGATGATTAATAAAATTCCTTATTACTCGCATCATGATTTTAATATTGCTATGACCATACTGCCAATATCTTTTTTTCTATCGCTATGCTCAATTCTATTTATCAGAGAAACTTTTTGTCAGCGTGTTGTTAACCAAGAAAATGATCCAATAAAGAATTAGCGACTTTTTCAAGCGTTTTTACGTAATTTTTATGCAGAGCAGAAATGGTTGACTGTTTATGAAATTTTTTACTGTATGTCCAAATCACCTGGATTTTTTGATTACAAACCATAATGTCAATATTGAGCAAATGACTTCGTGTTGCATTTGATCCCACATTATTACCCGTCGATTTTTTCGCAAAAGAAAACAAATCATTTCCTGAAAAAAAAGAATCAATAACGCCGTGATAATTGAAAGCGATTTGTGCTTGTGGAAGATTTTCCATTGTGTTTTTTATGGAATTATCATCAATTGAATATCTCAACAATTCATATGACAAACCATTTTTTGGGACTCTTCCCAGTTGAAGATGAATATCGAGCACTCTATTTCTAAGTGGTGACTTATCACTGACATAAAATAAAACAGGATGAACAACCGTGAGCCAACCAACGGTTTTCGTTAAATCAACATCATTAGCAAAAAAATCTCTTCCATGTCTTCTCATATCAATCAAATGGTAATGTGAATTTGTATAATCATTTAAAACAAATAGAAATGATGATACTAGCACATCCAATACAGATACATGTTTTATGAATTTCGGGATATTCCTGGTAATGAGTTTGCTCAAATCAAAAGAAATGTGATCTTCATATTCAGCAATATCACATGCTAGATTAAGTTGCCCAGTATTAGGAAAATCAATTGGAATAACACTTGATTCAATCTTTTCAATTTTTCTCCAATATAATAAATCTTTTTTAACTTCATTTGAATTTGCATAAGTCGATAAAAAGTTAGCCCACTTTTCAAAACTGGTTGTTTGATACAACTTAAAATTATTATTTTTATTAGCACTATTTTTATAGATATCCGAAATATCCTGTAATAAAATTTGATGAGAAGTAGCATCCAAACAGAGGTGATGAGACGCAATGATAAAGTGATAAGGTTCATTTTCATGAGTAGCAATCACTAGAAATTTTATCAAATAACCATTTTTTAGATCAAATTCTGATATTTGTTTTTTAATATACGATTTGAGTATTAAATTTCTTCTGTCAGCGGATTCATTTTTTAGGTCAAGCACATCAAAATAGAAATTCTCATTTGATCTAGTAATGTGTTGATGCCAATCACCTTCATCTCGGTAAAATTTTAAATTAAGCGCATCATGATATTGAAATAATTTTTTACAGGATTCTTTAAGGACTTCGAGGTTTGTAGATTTATTAAGGTACGCGCTGCGAGGAATTAATTTAACTTCTGACCAATGTCTTGGCTTTAAAAAAAAACGCTTTTGCAATGGAATGAGGGGAATGTTTTCTTTTGATACCCCATTATTTTTTTGTATTGAATGATATAAGGATAGATTAGCCAGATAAGAAATGGTGGGGTTAATCAAAAATATCTCGTAGGATATATCCAAACCTGCTTGATTGGCTCTGACGATACATTGCAACATAGATAAAGAATCGCCACCACATTCGAAAAAATTATCGGTGAGTTCAATATTTTTATTGTTTAATATATCTTGAAATATTTTCAACAACAGTTTTTCGTTATGATTAAGTGAATTCATAATATTGTCATGGTAGTTACCCTTACCTTTTCCTAATTAAAATACAACTTTTTACGAATTCACCATTACCTGCAAATTTTAAATTATTATTTTGTTGTGAATAGGGATGAGCAATAAATTTATTATCCGCATCGGGGAGTTCTGAGCTCAATCGTATGCCTGAATAATTATTACCGGGGTTTGCATGGTAATAAAATAAATCAGTCTGCTCAAATGCTTTTTCTAAAATGGTTTGTTTTATTTTTAATTTTCCATTTTTTCCGAGATCATAAAAGTGTCGAAACAACGATTCTGTCTGAACTAAATCTGTAATTAAACTTTCAGATTCACGCATTTTTGGAATAGTTTCAAACATGTTGGGATTATTCATAGAATGAATTACCGGAAATGATCCATCTTTATCAATCACAAAATGATACGGCGCCATAATGGTAGGAACTGAATTTAATCGATACACATCGACATATATTTTTTGAATAGTACTTAATGGGCCGCGCGTGTCATCATCATACACTGGCGCATAACCCGGTGCTGCGCCAATTAATATCCTGACAATGTGTTTTAATGTGTCTAATACATAGGGATTTGGCCTTCTCGTTTTTTCTGTTAATTCTTTCGAAAAAAAATGCCATAAAACATCAAAAGTGGATTTATTTCGAGCATAACTTGAATTTTGAACAACGACATTTTTTAAGTGTTGTTTGAATAGATCGCACTCAAACCATTTTTCAGAAAAAAACAATATCCTTAGTTTCCATGGTTTTTTAGAAAAATGTTTGGCGTGTGATATTTTTCTAAAAATATTGAAATGATCACAATAATTTTTTGGCGTATCAAGCGTGAAACCAAATTCACGCTGTAATCTTCCATGTGACATTTTGTCACTTATTTTGGGCAGCATGTATACTGAACGCGCACCTGCAGAAGAGCTCCAAATGTGCCGTAAGCAATAGGTTCCTACGGGATCAATAGTTTCCAACAACCCCAATGTTCTGCCAGGCTCAAGTATTACGAGTGGAATAACATCCAATCCGCTTTCGATAAAAACTTCGATGGTGTTTGACATAATTAATCCAATAGGCGCAGAGCTATAGGACAGTGATTTTTTCAGTGACTCGGAAATAATAGGATTTTCAAGCGACACACAGCGTCCATCGCTTGTTGGTAACATCAGCAATCCTTCATTCAATACAAGATCACCGTAATTATAATTTGCTTCAAAAATTTTATATTCTGCGCCTGGATTCAGTGTGTCTATTATTTCAGCTAACTGTGCATTGACATTGTATACATCATTTCGTACATCGTCCCAGCAATACTCTACAATATTTAAACCTTCAATCCGCGTCATTCGACACACCCTGTCTGTGATTTCTAAAAATATTGATTTGATTTTTATGCCAAGCGTTAAAAATTTTCCAATTTTTTTATTTGGAGAACTATTAAATGAGGGGCTAATAATACCAATGAAAATCATGATTTCAAGCGGTGAAAAAGACCCGAAAAATCGGAGGTAAAAACGAAAATGTGTTCGTGATTAACAGAATGTACAAATACGATAAAATGCATAATAAATCAGAGTGAATAAATCATAGCATTGCACAGCAATGAATATCTCGAGTGTGTTAATGAGATTGGACAATCAAATGGAGCTAGTGAGTGCATGAGGAGTTTGAAAAAATTTATGCTGCCGCTAGTACAATCAGCCCATAATGATCCACCAAACTTAATAATTTTAACGCTATGCCATTTGGTTTTTTTTGTCCCTGTTCCCATTTTTGGATCGTGGATGTTGTTGTGTTGAGGTATAAAGCAAATACTGCCTGACTTACTTTAAAACGTCTGCGAATACGCCTTATTTGATTCGGCGTATATTTTTTCACAGACGGTAAGGACATTGCATCAAATTCACGTAATGTTTGTTCGCTCATCACGCCCGCTTCGTGAAAATCTTTGGCTGTTTCGTGTATTACTTCACTGAGTGTTTTACCTAACATGTTTTACCTCAATCAATTTTCCTGTTTCAACCAGCACATTCAATTGTGTTTCCGTATAATTTAGCAACTCTTTTGCAAATTCTTTTGTTTGTTTTAGCTCATCATCACTGACGTTGTCTTTTTCATTTTTCGAATAGCCAAATATAAAAAATGCATTTATTGACAATTGATAAACCAAAATTGTACGCGTACTACCTCGCTTCCCTCTTCCTTTTTGTGCAACACGTTTTTTATAAACATGACCACCTAAATTTGCATCAATCAAGCCACGCTCCATTTCATCAACCGCTTGATTAAGTATCTCATCAGTTAGTTCTTCCTTTTTGGCCCATTTAGCAAACAAACGAGTTTTAAAAATACGCATTTAATTTCCTTATGTTTTTAAGTATAGCACTAAGTGCTATAAATTGCATCTACTTTATTCTATTATTTTATGTCAGATAAATATGTGTCGATTGACATTTTTAG
>Ga0207113_1010_pt2 | contig 83662 bp, 78 predicted proteins | sample Alteio_BWMinHeat_69_FD_153559 | JGI IMG/M metagenome (GOLD analysis project Ga0207113, IMG submission 153559) | Enriched cells from forest soil in Barre Woods Harvard Forest LTER site, Petersham, Massachusetts, United States -... | ecosystem: Environmental > Terrestrial > Soil > Temperate forest >... | reverse complement strand
GGCTTTTTATATGTTCCGTTTATACTATTCTATTTTCTGGGGTAAAGAATTTCATAATCATGGGAACTTACATGGAGAAGGAACACTTTCCATGAAAATATCATTGATAATACTCGGCATTTGTACAATATTCGCAGGATTTGTTCCAGTTTCGTCCTTTGTTACTTCAGATGGCGTGCCACTTGAATCACACATTGATATGGCCTTTTCTACGTTCCCGGTTTTAATGGCCGCTACAGGAATATTAATAGCTACTTACCTGTACAAAACTCAGAATAACAGACCCCGGATTATAGCATCTTCCTTTGGCAATCTCTATAACACCGTTTACAGAAAATTTTATATTGATGAAGTATATCTTTTTATAACGAAGAAAATCATCTTCAATGGGATTGGGAGACCGGCAGCATGGATAGATAAAAATATCGTCGATGGTTTTATGAATTTCCTGGCTACGGTCACTGCAAATATTTCGTCTTTGATCAAAGGACTGCAATCTGGCAAAGTTCAAAATTATGCATTGTATTTCTTTGGGGGAATCATCGGTTTGGCAGCACTATTTATATACTTGTTGAAGTAATTCATTGGTTATGGGTTATGAGATATGAACTATGAGATATGAGATATGAGATATGGGTGTCTTGTCCTGAAATGAGTAGGCAGATTTTTAACAACAATCTGATTATATAGAATTAAACTAGTTTAATAAAATGCATGATATTACTTACAAACCCATATCCCATATCTCATAACCCATTTCTCATAAAAAATAACCCATAACCAAAATGTCCCTTACGCTACTTATCTTAATTCCTCTCTTGACGGCGTTGTCAGTTTTGTTTTGTAAAGGACTAAAACAGGTGAGGACTGTTTCTTTGATTGGGACAACCTTACAACTATTTTTTTCTCTTATAATATTGTTTGCCTACTGGAAAGAACGTGCTGCAGGAAACAGTTCGCAGTTTTTATTTGAATCGGACTATTCATGGTTTGAGCCATTACATATTCATTATCATATAGGGATTGATGGAATTTCCCTCTCAATGATCCTGCTGACAGCATTTGTGGTAATTGCAGGAGTTTTGGTATCCTGGACCCAGGAAGTTTTGAACAAGGAATTCTTCTTCCTTCTTTTATTCTTAAGTGCAGGCGCTTACGGATATTTCATATCCCTGGATCTTTTTACCCTGTTTTTCTTCCTGGAACTGGCAGTCATTCCCAAATTCATGTTAATCGGTATATGGGGCAGCGGGAAAAAAGAATACAGTGCTATGAAACTTGCGTTGATGTTAATGGCAGGTTCGGCCCTGGTGTTTGTAGGACTGCTTGGATTATATTTTAACACAAACCTGAATGGTGCACATAGTTTCGATCTGATCCGGATTTCCCAAATGCATATTGATACGAGTGTACAAAATGTATTCTTCCCGTTTGCATTCATCGGCTTTGGAATTTTTTCTGCACTATTTCCTTTTCATACCTGGGTACCTGATGGTCATTCATCTGCACCCACCGCAGCCTCTATGTTTTTAGCAGGTATATCCATGAAACTCGGTGGATATGGATGCTTACGTGTTGCAACTTATTTAATGCCGGACGCTGCCCACCATTATTCTCCGGTCATTGTCTTATTATCAACCATAGCAATTATCTATGGAGCATTTGTCACAATGATGCAGAAAGATCTAAAATATATCAATGCCTATTCATCCGTGAGTCACTGTGGTTTTGTTTTACTGGGCATTGGCATGCTGACACAAACATCCATAAATGGGGCAGTGTTACAAATGGTTTCCCATGGTTTAATGACGGCTCTTTTCTTTGCTGTTATCGGCATGATTTATAGCAGGACCCATACCCGCTTAACCAAACAATTAGGCGGCTTATTAAAAGTCCTTCCCTTTATTTCGACTGTCTTTGTCATTGCTGGTTTATGTTCCCTTGGACTGCCTGGTTTTAGCGGGTTTGTGGCTGAAGTAACAGTTTTTGTTGGCAGCTGGGAAAATCCGGATCTATGGTACCGGCTTGCTACAATACTGGCTTGTGCTTCTATTGTAGTCACTGCCGTATATATTTTGCGCGCTGCAGGAACAGCAGTCATGGGACCCATCACCAACAATCATTACAACCACATTACAGATGCTGCATGGAATGAAAGACTGGCTGCAGGAATTCTGATTACGGGAATTGTTGTTATCGGAGTGGCGCCATTTTGGTTGTTCCACCTGATCAATCCTGGTACAGAATATATCATTCAACATCTGGGAAAAGCACTTGCCCTAAAATAAACAATGAACATGGGAATCGACTTTTTAATATTGATGAAACAGGAGTGGGCAGTCATCATTATTTTATTTATCCTGTTATTCATAAAAGTGAGCAGCAAAGACCAGGCGAACGAATATATTCTGAAACTTGTAAATATATTATTGCTTCTAAATGTTATCGCAGGGTTTTTTGGTTTAAAAGACGGAGTACTATTCAATGAAATGTTCAAAACAAATCACCTGATCGTTACCGAGAAAAATATTCTCTCTCTTGGTACATACATCATAGCATTACAATCGTATCCATGGCTTAAAAACAATAAACACATCCTGGAGTTTTATATACTCCTGCTTACCACTTTGCTTGGAATGTTCTTTATGATCTCTGCAGGTAATTTATTAATGTTCTATTTAGGCTTGGAATTGTCAAGTATTCCATTGGCTGCTCTTGCCAACTTCGACCTTGAAAAAAGAAAATCCAGCGAGGCTGCATTCAAATTCATCATCTCTTCTGCTTTTTCATCCGGCTTGTTATTACTGGGGATTTCCCTGGTTTATGGAACGACAGGCACATTGACTTTATCAGCGCTTTCAGATCATTTATACGGTAGTCCTTTGCAGATATTTGCCTTCATTTTATTAATCTCCGGATTTGGATTTAAAATCTCTGCGGTGCCATTCCATTTATGGACGGCCGACGTGTATGAAGGTTCGCCCGTTACTGTCACATCATATTTATCTGTCATTTCAAAAGGATCAGTAATTTTCGTATTTATGACGGTATTATACACAGCGTTCAAATCCTATATCATAACCTGGTATAATATTTTATTTGTTCTTTCCGTTCTGACGATGGTTGTTGGAAACCTCTTTGCGATCCGTCAGAATAATATAAAACGCTTTCTTGCATTTTCTTCCATTGCACAGGTGGGATTTATTTTAATCGGTATAACCGGATCTTCACAGGCTGGAAGCGCATCAGTCGTTTACTTTGTATTGATATATACTTTCTCCAATCTGGGTGCATTTGGTGTGGTCGGCCTGGTAAGTGCTATATCAGGGAGGGAGAATATAGATGATTATAAAGCATTTTATAAAACCAATCCCGTGTTATCATGGGTATTGGCCATTTCATTATTTTCTTTGGCGGGTATTCCTCCTACTGCCGGCTTCTTTGGAAAATTCTTCCTGCTGATGGCTGGTGCAGGTCAGGGGAATTATATACTTATCACAATTGCCGCATTGAATATGGTTGTTTCCCTTTACTACTACCTGAAAGTGGTGAAAGCCATATTTATGGATCCTAATGAAAATCCTGTTAAAAAATTAATTGTTACTCCTTCTCCCAAACTAGCCTTGTTCATATGTGTAACCGGAATCGTTTTAACAGGAATAATAAGTTATGTTTATGAATATATTTATTCTATGAGCATCGGAATTTAAAATTCTTTTTATGCCCATCAATCAAAATCATTTGTCAGAAGAATTGAATGGTGTTAAATGTGCAATCGTTGAAAAAAATGTATCGCCCGAACGAGCCTCTTTTCTCCGGGAAATACTGTTATTTAATAAATACTCAGTTGAAATAGCTCCTTCTCCGCCTACTAAAACCCCGGCACCAAATCCTGTAATAGAAGGAACAGAACCCCCTTCACTTCCGCCGGCGCCTGCAACATTTACCATCGGCGTAACTGACATGATGTTTAATCCCATCAATGCTATCTTCGGAAGATTACTGCATACACCAGATGGTCATGTAGTTACTTTAGCTTATTGGAACCAAAAAGATCAATCTTCACACGATGAAATACCTTACTATGATACAAAATAAAGATACCCGGATTATAAAGTCCGGGTATCTTCATTGGAGATTTAAGGATTATTTATCCCAATTTGAAAATTGGGACAAATCATTAACGATATTACTACCGACAGTTTTTCCTTCTATGAGTCCTATATTGATGGAAGGCTGATAGTGTATCCCACCATAAAATCTGGAATTACCTGCATCCAATGCGAATTCACGAAATGTATTAAATGTGCGTGCCGGAAATCCGAGATAGTCCCAGGTATGATCCGTTAAGGGTCCGATATTCCCGAAAACAGCGGTCAGTCCTTCGGCCGCGGCTGAGGAAACGACGGCATGAGCTGCAGGATATTCCGGATGATTGGGTGTTGGAATAAAAGGAGCCCAGGTGGCGTCACCGATTACATTCCGGATATAGGTTACGGGTCTGACCTGGTTGTAAACATATTTATAATGGAACACAGTGATCACCGCATCATTCACACATATTCCGGTAAGTGCATAAGCAAGGGCTGCCTTGTCCAGCCGGCTATGCGATTGGTTTATGGCCTGCTGGGCAATACTCATCCAGTGACCCGGTGTGGAAACGCCCGGCACATCTCTCCAGAACAATGCCATATTCTTCTGATCGGTAGTCAGGACTTTGGATGCCTGGTATAGATCATTGACTTCTTTATAAAAATCAGATGAAGGATCTGTAGAATAAGGAATCGGTGAACCCGGTGCGTCATTATCTCCGCTGTTTGCAATAATGCGGCGGTCATTTCCCCAGAACGGGCCGGCAGGAGGCGCAGGCGAAGTTGGAATCCAGAGACCCGGACCTACAGGCGGGGTATATGGCAGGGCATTATTTTGAATATAACTATCCGTAAGGGACCAGGCAAAAATCGCATCGGCAATGGATTTGCCGAACGCAACAGAACGATTAAGCACCTCATTCCCATCACCATTGAAAGTTGAATAAATTGCATTTTCAAGTGAATCGATGGCGGCCAGATCGGTTGCATTTAAATTTGATGATGTAAAAAAACTTCTGTTGAATTCAGCAAGAGATGCATTTACACTGGCAGACCAGTCATATCTTTTATTCTTTTCTGTTTCCGGCAAACCTGAAAGACCATTATATTTATTTTTCCAGGAAGCCAGTCCCGGATCAATCGATTCATAGGCACTGATGCCCGAATAGGCAAAGGGTCGCGAAAATGCACCGTTGCCAATGCCCGTGGCATTTTTATAAATTCTTATCTCCAGCGTCATCCATTTATCAATCACATCTGATGAATAAAAAGACGGATCGTTCCTGCCTCTAAAAGGATCATCTGATTTGTGGCAGGCTGTGAAGCTTCCGATAACCAAGATAAAAAATAAGATGAATCGAAATAATTGTCGGTTGTTAGATAAGATTAAAAAATGTTTCATAACTAAAGTTTAATAGTGAATGAATAATAAATTGATCCATTGTATGGAAATAATAAATCAGTGGGATCCCAAACTATTTAATTGCGCTGAAGACTAAATTATTCTCATTCTTTTACAAACCGGAGCACAAATGAGTGATTCGCCGGATAATAATGGTGGATTGCCGGAACGGGGTGGTATTTTGAATAGTGCTACTTAAAACCTGCAAGCTACCCTTCGAAAATGCTATCTACTCATTCGCCCTATAAAACTTTATCAAATTTTACTATATTATCTAATTATTAAGCATATATGCCTCAGATATTAAATAAGATTAATTTTATCCGGGAATATCCAACATGAACGCTGACTATAACATCATCAAACCGCTTTTGAGGGCAGGAAAAACTTCCTTCCTCAAAATTATATGCGTGGTTCTTATCATTCAGGGTTTACTTTTTTGCAATTTCTCTTTTGCACAGCATCCTAATAAGAAAAGGATAAACAAACTATATCGGGAATTGCCATCCCTGAAAGGAAACAACAGGGTGGATTGCCTTAATTCCTTAAGCGAAGAATACTGGTGGTCCCCACGGCCCAACGCTGATTCGATCTATACTTATGCATCAATAGCCAATACAGAATCGAAACAAAATGATTATCCTGCCGGACTGGCACGATCAATATTGAATTTAGGAGTAAGTGAAAACTATAAAAGAAATTATCCTGTGGCGGAAAGATATTTGCGTCAAAGCATATTACTATCTGAAAAAGTACATGATGATAAATCGAAGGCCTGGGGTTATATCTATCTTGGCTGGGTTCTTTTCCTCAAAAATGAATACTCGGATGCTGAAGATTCTTATTTAAAAGCAACCACTTTCTTCCTAAATAAAGGAGAAGATGAAGGAAGAAGCAAATTATGTTCATATAAAAGTATCCTGTATACAGCCATGGGAGATTATGAAAAAGGCTTTGAATATTGCCGCCAGAGCTTGCAAATAAGAGAAACAATGAATGACCATATTTGCATAATTCTCTCTTATAACACCCTGGGAAACTTATATAAAGCGGCGGGCGATTTTGAAACTGCTTTGGATTATTACCACCAGAGTTCCAAATATGCAAAAGAACACGATATTTTTTGGGATGAGAATGAACAAATTGGAACTATATATTGCAGTTTGAACAGATTCGATTCTTCTTTTTATTATTTGAAACAATCCTTGAGAGCTTATCCGAAAGATCCGATTATTTGGAAGAGTCTGAGCGAAACTTATTTGGCCCATAACGAATTTGATTCATCCCTTAAAATCTCTCTGATTCTTATAAATGGGTTCAGAATCAGTGATGACAGATTTCACTTGATGAGCAGCCTGCTAAATACGGGGAAAGCATATATTGGAAAGAGGAGAGATTCCATCGCTCTTAAATACGCTTTAGAAAGTGTTTCCCTGGCCCAACAGGCGGGTGCAAAACAATCAATGATCGATGGATACCAATTACTTTCAACAATATATAATCATTTTGGTAAATTGGATAGTGCCTTCCTTTATCTCTCGAAATTCTCGGCCCTTAAGGATTCAGTCCTGACAAAAAAATTCTTTTCAAGATTAAATGATTATAAAAGTTCGGCAGAAAACGATAGAAGACTTGCCCGAATGGCGTTATTGGATAAAGACAATAAGATTAAAGAGCAACAGATAGAACAAAAATCGCTCCTCAACACCATTCTCATAGGAAGCATTTTAATTTTTGCGATTTTAAGCCTTATCATATTCAGAATCGTTTATATTAAACGCAGGAATGAAAAACTTCAAAATAAGAGTGCACAAACGGAATTACAACAACAAGTACTACGTGCACAAATGAATCCGCATTTTATTTTCAATTCCCTTAACTCCATTAACCGGTTTATTCTACAAAATAATAAATCACAGGCTTCAGAATACCTTACGAAATTTTCCAGGCTGGTAAGATTGATATTACAAAACTCGCAAGCCTCATTAATACCATTAGAAAATGAAATCGAATCTTTAAAACTTTACCTGGAGCTCGAAGCACTTAGATTCGACTACCACTTTGAATATACCATCTGCATTGACGACAATCTTCAAACAGGAAACCTGCAAGTACCCCCACTCTTTATCCAGCCATTTGTAGAGAATGCGATCTGGCATGGATTGATGCATAAAGAAGAAAAAGGTCATCTGAAAATTGAGCTAATACAAAAAGAAGATATGTTATGTTGCATAGTGACTGATGATGGCATAGGCAGGAAAAAAGCATTGGACATTAAAGACAGGTCTGCTTCCAAATTTAAATCAATGGGCATGCGCATTACGGAGGAACGTATTGCCGTGTTGCAACAAAAGAATAAAGCGGAAACATATGTTCAGGTAACAGATCTGGTATTGCCTGACGGCAATACGGGTGGCACAGAAGTGTTTTTAAAAATACCCATAATACAGAATTAAATGAATAGCAATTGCTTTAATATAAATCACTGCTATCATGATTAATACAATTATTGTAGACGATGAAGTGCATTGCCTGGATACATTAAATATTCTCTTAAATGATTATTGTCCCGAAATACAGGTAACGGGCAAATGTATGTCAGGGAAAAAAGCATTGGAAGCAATTGAAAGAATAAAACCCGAGCTTGTATTTCTCGATATAGAAATGCCATCCATGACAGGATTTGAATTACTCGAAAAATTTGTAAAGATCCCCTTTTCTGTGATATTCACCACAAGCTACGACCAGTATGCAATCAAAGCCATCCGGTTCAGTGCCCTTGATTATTTGTTAAAGCCGATTGATCATAAGGAACTGGTAGCAGCTGTCACAAAAGTTAAGCAACAAAATGTACAGCCATCTGTTGAACAATTCCGTATGCTGATGGATCAGATTATACATAAGGACAATGGTTTTACAAAAATTGCAGTCCCAACAACAGAAGGATTTGAATTGATTCCTGCCGATCAGCTGGTACGCTGTGAAGCCTTTGATAATTATACTCACCTCTATCTTAAGAATAAGACCAGGATTGTTGCCTGTCGAAGTTTAAAAGAAGTGGAAGAACAGTTACATAATTTCACTTCCTTCATACGTGTGCATAATTCATATCTTGTTAACCTGAATGAAGTAACAAAATATGTCCGGGGAGAAGGTGGATATCTGGTTATGTCTGATGGGTCATCAGTGATCGTATCCCGCAGCAGGAAAGATGCATTGCTAAAACTCTTCTGAGTTTTTGGAAATATTTACTGTGTCATCTTTTCCATGAAGACAATGCTCAATTGCACGGACATTGCCAAAATTCCAAGGAAAAGAACTAACAGGGAAAACTTGTTTTGTACGGAAGTCTTGCTCACCCTTAATAATATAAATCCAATCAATAAATTAAAACAGGCCCAGAGTACATTAACAGTGGGGGAAGAAAGTCCTTTCCCCGGAGGATGAGAAAAGGGACTTGGAAAAGAATCACCTGAAACACCATGAATAAAATGAGGAACTGTATTTGCCAAAAAAGCTCCTGCAAAAAAAGCTGCCAAATAATGGTACCATTTCATAAATCTGAGTTTTATTTTCTATCAATATCCCAAAATTTTACCTGCATTGCCGTTGTACAATTTTTTCAGCATATCATCTGATAATGCTAAACCATATAATGGCCAATGATAGTTGAAACGTGCCTGTTCATAAAAATGTTCATCTTCCGTCTCAAGAATACGAAAAGTACTATGATACATATCAGAAGAAGTGCCCATATCTGTTCCATATACGAGACGGTCAGCATATTTCTCCATGAAGGCCTTTGTATACCGGGGTACCGGAGCTATCTCCCCATAACGTGCTGCAATATCAGCCCAAAGGTTAGGATATGTATCAAACAACCTTGCCAGCACGCTGAGATCCGAGCAACAATTAGCAAGATGACAGGCAATAAAAATTGTCTTTGGATTTTCCTTTACCGCATGCTCCAACGTTGCGATCAGCTGATCATGGTTCAAAATCCCTTTCTTCGATAAATCAACTTTCCATGTTGCTGCATTCATCAATCCATCGTTTGTGGAATCAGCAGCCAGATACATCCAGGCATCTTCTGCGACATGTATACTTACAGGCATGTGTAATTCAGCGCATTTTTCGAGCAATGGTTTCATTTGCGGGTCATCAATGTGTAAACCATATCCTGGAACGGGCCTGGAATATAATTCTCCAAGACCCTTATCACCCAATTCACCAACTCCTACAGCGCCCATCTTATGACATCTCTCAAGTTCGGCGATGGCATGTTCCTGCCATCCCGGTTTATCATGACCGGTATAATCAAATCCGCACCAGATAGCAAACCTCTCCTTATATCTTTTATATTTAGCAACAACGGAATCAAACCCCACACCTGTAGAATATGAAAGGATCATCGTTTTCGAAATGCCTGCTTCATCCATGGTTTTCACCCAGGCATCCACGCCGGCATCAGATGTTGGATAATCGTGTGAATGAAAATCTATTACCGGATATCTTGCTTTAATAATGATAACCTGAGTCGTTTTATAAATTGAAACAGGATGAAAGTCTTTTAGTTTTAAATCGTTCATGTCCTGACAATAACATCTGTCAGCAATGTAAATGATTGCTGCTACCAGGCAGAGACGTGGAAGGATATATCTCAATGTCGGAGAATAGAGGATAAAAATAAGTATAGTTCTGTAAACGTGGATAATTAGATACTTTCAGGCATATTTCGTGATGTCAGATGCATTCAGTGGGAATTTTCCAAAACCACATTTGAAAATATTGCAGTATCAGTCTTGGCAGGCAGATGTGAGCAGAAGCCTATGCCTGCATAAAATGGTTTATCAAGATGTAACTGAATGGGATCTCCTACCTGGTGCATAGGTTCGCCATGCATACTTACATAAAGTGCAAAGGAATCACCGCTCTTTTTTATGCCAATACGTTTTGCATATCCGGTTACAAGGTCTGGAAGGCCTTCACGATTGTTGGCACGCATTTCCTTCATGAACTTCCCTTGTTCCGGACGCCAGGCCAGGTGCAGTAACCCACTGCCATGAAGTGCGACTACGGCTTCCTTGGAATCATCACTCAGACTCTGACGAATGATTACGAAAGCTTTGCGATCATCATATCCGGTCGTGTCCGGGAAATTGATATCGGCAGAAAGCTCTACATCGCCAGACTTTTTAATCCAGAGATAACGGAATTCATCCCGTTGATACCATACATTATACCCGGCGGAAACAATTGTATACTGTTTAGTTGCAACATTGTAACTGGAGGATCCAGGTACCAATGCTGCGCCTACGTCGCTCTGTCCCTCGAATATGCCTATGCGGGTATTATTTGTCCTTGTAACCCGATGAAAACCTGCAGGAGGTGGTACCTGAGTATGTGTTGCAGATCCTGGCAACGCCCAATCGGGAACTTCCACTTTTGCCGGCGTTGCTTGAGCGTAAACTTTAAACGATGCCAAACACAATAACATCATGGAAAATAAAACGACAAATGCATTATTAATAAATTTTTGAGAATACATGGTATTCATTTTATTATTTTATTCTAAGATGACAAAAAGTTACAAATAAAATGTATTCAAATTCAGGAGAACGCATTCATAGACAGACTTGTTGTAGTACTGATGTAGTAGAATTCACTATTTGTTATCTATGATGTAGATCTGACGTAGTGTTTTGATAGTCCTTATATCCATGTTTGAACTAAAACTTTGTTATAGCAATGGCTTGATGACCTTCCAAACATTCTCTGCCACTATTTTATGGCCCTCAACATTGGGATGAATACCATCCTTTTGATTCAGGTCAGGTACCCCTCCAACTCCTTCAAGCAAAAATGGAATCAGATATATCTTATTTTTTGCTACCAGTTGCTGAAACATGGATTTGAATTCGGAGGTATATTTTTTCCCCATATTGGGTGGAATCTGCATACCAGCCATAATGATTTTAGATGAAGAATCTTTTCCCTTCACTTTGTCTATGATGAATTGCAAATTCTTTGATGTTTCCGTAAGAGGAATTCCTCTTAGTCCATCATTTCCACCCAGCTCCAGCACAAAAATAGAGACTGGTTGACGCAGGATCCAGACAATACGGCTACTTCCGCCCGCTGAAGTTTCGCCGCTCAAGCCGGCATTGATCACGCGATAGGGTAATTTAAGTGAATCCAGCATTGCCTGTACTAATGAAGGAAAAGCCTGCGAAGGTTCCACACCATATCCTGCAGTAAGGCTGTTACCAAAAAAAACAATATTTTTCCGTTCTTCATTGTTCCCGTGAGGATGTTCCTTTTTAACTCCCGGCTGAACAGGTAAAGATTTAGCTTCCTCTTTTTTACTATGCTGGCTGCATCCCAAAGACAATAACATCATAAAGAACGAGCCAATTATAACAATAACTTTACCCATGAATCTGAAATAATATCTTTCTAAAAGGTATTTTAAAAACATTTACAACCGAAAAATAGTTTACCGCCGTGAATACCATTCTAAACATCCGGGATCTTAGTAAAAATTATTCCAGTGCCGGCAATACACTGACGGTATTGCACAATATTAATTTTTCAGTAGAAGCGGGTTCCACCGTAGCAGTAGTCGGACCTTCGGGCAGCGGAAAAACTACACTCTTAGGTTTGAGTGCAGGCCTCGACCGTTCAACCACGGGCTCCATTGAATTGAATAATATTACACTTGATAAACTCAGCGAAGATGAGCGGGCAAAAGTCAGAAATCGTTATGTGGGTTTTATTTTTCAAAACTTTCAGCTTCTGCCTACTTTAACGGCCCTTGAAAATGTCATGGTACCTCTGGAATTACGCTCGGAAAAAAATGTAAAGAGCCGTTCAAGGGAATTATTGGATAAAGTGGGATTGAGTGACAGGCTTCATCACTATCCGGCTCAGCTTTCAGGAGGGGAACAACAAAGGGTTTCATTGGCCCGCGCCTTCTCCAACAATCCTAAAATTCTCTTTGCAGATGAACCCACGGGAAATCTGGATTCCGAAACAAGTGAAAAAGTAATAAAATTATTATTCGATCTTAATTCGGAAGCGGGTACCACCCTGATCATTGTAACACACAACACGGAACTTGCAGCGGGGACACATCGTATCATTCGCCTTAAAGGCGGAAGCATTATTTCAGATGAAAGAAAGTCATAACCGGATAAACATACGATGGCTATTCAATATGGCCTGGCGCGACAGTCGCCGCAATCGCTCAAGACTGCTGTTGTTTTTATCTTCCATAATATTGGGTATAGCAGCATTGGTAGCAACATTTTCTTTTGGTTACAATCTCCAGCACGATATCAATGACCAGGCCAAAGCACTCGTAGGAGCTGATCTCGTTATTGACTATAACCGTAAGCCTGATCCGCAAATGCAACACATGCTGGATTCTCTTGGAAATCAGCGTTCCCGGGAACGCACATTTGCATCCATGATTTATTTTATTAAAAACCAGGGTACACGACTGGTACAAGTGAAGGCTTTGGAAGGCAATTATCCGTATTATGGAAGGCTGGAGACTATGCCCGTTGAAGCAGGTCTTCATTTTGGTAAGGGACGGCAGGCACTGGTGGATAAAACCCTGATGTTGCAATATGGAGCCAGTATAGGAGATTCCATAAAAATCGGCGAGCTTAGGTTCGTCATCAGCGGTATATTAATAAAATCACCCGGCCGGAATGAAATGTCTACTACAGCTGCACCTCCGGTTTATATTCCGCTTCGTTATCTTGACCAAACCGGTTTGATGCAATAAGGAAGCAGAATTGATTACAGGTATTATTATAAATATGATTCAACAAAGGATATACAAAAACTGGTATCAGCCCTGGAACCGCGTCTTGAACAGGCAGGTATGGATTATGAAACAGTTGAAACCAGGAAAAAAAATACCAGCAGGGCATTCGACGATTTCACCCAGTTCCTCACGCTGATCAGTTTTGTCTCTTTATTATTAGGATGCATCGGAGTTGCCAGTGCGATCCATATTTACATCCGTGAAAAAATGAGTTCAATTGCAATCCTGCGTTGCCTTGGTGTCAGGTCCTCTCAAACATTTTCCATATATCTGATCCAGGTTGCGGGTATTGGTTTCATCGGATCTTTCTTAGGTGCTGTTCTTGGAACAGTGATACAGCAGGTATTACCAGTTGTACTGAAAGATCTTTTACCCTTTCAGCCTACTACAACTATTTCTTTTCTGGCCATCACACAGGGAATTATTCTCGGATTGTTCATTACATTATTATTTGCCTTATTACCTCTTATTTCGGTGCGAAATATTTCTCCATTGAACAGTCTTCGATTATCTGTTGAGCCATCGGATAGTATTCGGGATCCTTTAAAATGGTGCTTGTATGCGTTGATCCTTTTTTTCATTACCGCTTTTTCCAGATGGCAGATGCACAGCTGGCGCAAAGCAGCAGTTTTTTCGGGAAGCATTCTTGTTGCTTTTTTGTTTTTAATTCTCGTTGCGCGTTTATTAATGTGGCTAGCCCGCCGCGTAATACCCTCATACTGGAATTATCTGTGGAGGCAGGGCTTTGCTAATTTATATCGTCCCAATAACCAGACCATCGTCCTGATCATTACAATCGGTTTAGGTGCTGCCTTCATTGGTACGTTGTATTCAGTGCAAAGCATGCTGATAAAACGTGTATCCGTTTCCTCAGGTGTCCAACAACCCAATATGTTGCTTTTTGATATTCAGCCAGGCAATAAAGAGGCAGTAGTTTCAATGACAAAACAATATGGATTACCGGTTCTTCAACAGATACCGATCGTTACAATGCGAATAGAAAATATTAATGGCATCGACGCAGCTAAGGCTTTGAAAGATAGTACAGATTCTATTCCCAGGCGTGCATTTGAAACAGAACAACGGGTTACTTATCGTGATTCACTTTTAGGAACTGAAAAAATTACTGCCGGCAAATTTGAGCCTGCGGTTAAAGCCACCGGAGATACAGCACTTATTTCAATCGAAGACAGATATGCATCACGAATACATATTAAAATCGGAGACCGCATCACATTTAATGTGCAGGGCGTTCTGGTTCCGACTATTGTTGGAAGTTTAAGACAAATAGACTATCGAAGAGTACAACCGAATTTCCGGATTGTTTTTCCAAGAGGCATCCTGGAAACTGCACCACAATTTTATGTATTGCTCACACATGTACCTTCCAGCGAAGTATCCGCCCACTTTCAACAGGCCATGGTTCGCAATTATCCGAATATCTCCATGATTGACCTGGAATTAATCCTGAATGTCCTGAATGATTTATTGGATAAAATCGGATTTGTCATCCGGTTTATGGCAGCGTTCAGTATTTGCACAGGCCTTGTTGTGCTGATTGCATCTGTGCTCATCAGCAAATATCAGCGTATACAGGAAAGTGTTCTTCTTCGCACCCTTGGAGCGAGCCGCAGACAGATACTGATCATTACAAGTTTGGAATTCTTTTTCCTCGGTGCCTTAGGCGCAGGTACAGGAATTATCCTTTCGCTGGCAGGCAGCTGGGCATTGGCCAAATACAGTTTTGAAAGTTCCTTCTCTCCGGAATGGCTGCCTTTAATCGTGTTATTTATGGGAATTTCCGGAATAACCATCCTGATAGGAATTTTTAACAGCAGGGAAATTCTTAATAAACCACCGCTGGAAATCTTAAGGAAAGAGGTTTAAAATTTCTATGGAAACTCCCGTTTACCAGATCCGGGGAATTAAACGGAAACGTGTTTTTTGACAATAACTTTTATACCCGTCCAGATTTTTCGATAAAAACTTCTCTTCGTCAAGAAGCCGGTATATAATAATTATAATCATTACAATCACAAACGGAAAAGCCCAAAACGAATCCAGGGCAAATGGTGTAAAAATAAGCAATAGCAATGCGCCGGAATACATAGGGTGCCGAACGAATTTATAGGGCCCTGTTGAAATTACTTTTTGATTTTCTGCAATTTCAATAATGGCTGAAGTAAAGGTGTTTTCTTTAAAAACAAGAAATACAATAAAAAATCCAAGAGCTACAAAAATATCACCCGTAACTTCAAGATAAACCGGAACATCTGACCAGGCAAAACGATGATCAAAACCAGGAATAATCATGATGCCTATAAAGATTAATTGAGCAAAAGCCTGTATTATTTTTTGAATCCTTTCATTCTCAGCTGCAGCACCGGCATGTATCCTTCGCTTCAATAGTTCCACATCTTTCTTCATCAAAAATAATGTGATCAGCAGGGAAGAAGTCCCGAAAATAATCAGGTAAACCCATGCCTGCCAGTAGTTAAACGTTTCTGCAGGTAAAAAAAACAAAAGGCTCATTATGACGATAAGCCAGAAAAGCCCGAAGTAAGCCTTCCTTTTAACCGTTTGATCAACTTTGTTCATACATTACGAAGGCCTGATTTATAAGATCGTCAGGATACATACTTCCGGCAAAAAAGATGAACAGGATTTATATCAGGAAATTATATACCAGCTATGGAAATCCTATCGGCATCAAATGCTGAAAATATATTGAAAGAACTGGAAAATTGAAGATTGTAACTATACAGTAAGCCGTTTACCATAAGGAACCTGTTCCCCATATTCAATAAATCTCTTAAGAATTCTCAGATACATAGCCCAGCAATAATTGGAGGTTCTGAAATGCCCGTTATTCTCCTGCCAACCGGTATGATAAAAACTGACTTCCGTAAAATTATTTTTCTGGTTTAATGAAAACCCAACTTTGGTACCGATCCAGTCGGCATCTGCTTCGGTCATTTGCAGCTCAAAATATTTATTTAATTGAAATTTAGTCACAGCAGCCTTCCATGTATAGCCGGGACCGAAATCAAGAGAATAAACCGCACATGATTCAGGCCTTCCTTCCGAATGTTCAGTCCACCACTGATCAAGTCCCGCAGAAGTGCTGATACCCTCGAAAACTTTACCGGGAGAAGCATTTATCGGGAAAGAGTGAAAAATGTCCGGCATAAAATCAGCTATTGATAAGTTAATGCTTCAAAATTATATCTTTCACTCTTCATTCAATAAAACAAATACAAAAGATGCGGCGAGCGCACCCAGAATTGGACCAACGATATATACCCATAGAGATTGAAAATGATTACCCATCAAGGCAGGGCTGAATGAACGGACAGGATTCATGGAAGCCCCGCATATCGGACCGGCAAACATTGCCTCTAAACCTACTGTCCCTCCAATAGCTAATGCCGGGCCAAGCAAACTATGATCCTTCTTTTGGGTTGACGATAAAATAACAAGCATTAATAAAAAAGTAAGTACAAACTCCAGCACAAGAGATTGAATATCCGAGCCTCTTGGAAAAGTAGCTCCAAGAAATTCATTTTTCGGAAATAACATGTGTAAAATGAAACTGGCAAGACAACCACCTCCCAGCTGCGCGACTATATAAGGTAAAATATTTTTCCGGTTGAAACGTCTTGAGACAGTTAAGGCTATCGTTACTGACGGATTAATATGAGCACCTGAAATATGACCGAATGACAAAATCATCGCCATAACGATTAATCCGAAAGTAATGGCAATTCCAACATGTGTAATGACTCCCCCCGTTTCCTGATTAATTATAATTGCACCTGTTCCACAAAACACCAGGCCAAATGTTCCCAAAAATTCTCCGGTAAGCCTTTTACGCATATTATTAATTTGAGCAGCATCCGGATTCACAGCATGAATCTTTTGATTTTTCAGCATATACAGTAATGCTGTAGATTCCTGTTCCCGAATTTCTAAATTCCTGGATTTCTGTTTCTGAGAGATAGGATCTCAAAATATCATCAGGAAGAGTAATTGATTTTTCTTTCTGAATCATAATATTTCGAAATCCGTTTATCTTAATCAATTCCAGGTATGCTTGTTTTTGAATGGCGCCTGCTACACATCCTGCATGCATTTCTGCGGCTTCCCGAATCTTAGGAGGTAAATCACCTGCTAAAACAATATCAGATATACTAAAATGTCCACCTGGCTTTAAAACCCTCATTATTTCTTTAAAAACGCCGTCTTTGTCCGTTATAAGGTTTAGAACGCAATTGCTTACGATTACATCAGCGATATTCGCTGAAACCGGCATTTTTTCAATATCACCTTTTCTGAACTCTACATTTTGATACCCTAGTTTTTCTGCATTCACTCTGGCCTTATCTATCATGGCATCCGTAAAATCTATACCGATCACTTTTCCCGTTTCACCTGTTTCAGAACGCGCTATAAAACAATCATTCCCCGCGCCTGATCCAAGGTCAATTACCAGATCTCCTTTTTTTATCCCCGCAAACTGAGTTGGAAGACCACAACCAAGCCCCAGATCCGCTTCCGGAATATACCCTTCAAGGTTTGCATAATCCTCTGTCATTATATTATATACTTCAGTTGTGCAACAACCGGAGCCACAACAGGAAGTCTGATTTTCTTTCTTATCCTGTAAAGCGATTTCGCTATATTTCTGACGCACCATCTCTTTGATTTGTTCCTGTGTTTTCATGAATTATGTATTTAGTGATGAAAAATTTTAATCTGTTACACCCTAAAGTTTGATTTGCCGGATTCTTTAATAAAGTCCTGAACAGCTTTATCAATTTCATCCCTTATACGGCGGGTATTTTCTAAGACTTCTTTTTCGGATCCCTTAAATGCGGATGGGTCTTCAAAGGACCATGCCAGTTTTTTCCCTTTCCCCGGAAAAACAGGACATTTATCTGCACTGGCTGCATCACAGACGGTAATAACTGCATTGTAGGACTTGCCTTGTTTTAAAAGATCAAATACACCCCTCGTCTCCTTTTTGCTCAAATCAATTCCAACTTCCTGCATGACCTTTACAACATTTGGATTCATTTTACCAGGCTCAATACCTGCGCTTTCGGCCTCATATTGACCTTTCCCATGTTTATTTAAAAAGGCTTCTGCCATTTGGCTGCGCGCTGAATTGTGAATACAAACAAAGAGGACTTTGCGTCTAAGCGCTGACATAAAAAAGTATTATTTGTTTAATGCAATATTGCGATTGATATACTGAAAAAAATAGCTAACAACATTTGTCTGAATTATTATAACTCACGAAAAAACTCTCAAATGAAGATTTAAACTGCTTCCACACTTTCGGATCTATGCAATAGCAAACACTGGTTCCCTCAATAGTTCCCTGGATCAGACCTGCATTTTTTAATTCTTTTAAATGCTGCGAAATGGTTGGTTGAGCCAACCCAAGTTCTTCGACCAGATCACCGCAGATACAGGAATTGATTTTAATTAAGTGCTGAATAATAGCTATCCGTGCCGGATGCGCCAGGGACTTCATCATGGTTGCCAGCTTATTCTGCTTTTCTGAAAATATTTCTGTTTTAGTAAGGCCCATATATTTATATAACGCAATATTACGATGAATAGGTATTCAGGAAAAATTTATTTTATTTACCGATCCTATTCGTAAGCCATTCTTTTTTATTCTGACGTCATTATTTATCTGACTATCCGCGAATTGTACTTTAACAGGCAATACCTATTTTTGTCCACTACATGAATAATACCAACACCGGCAGTCAGCGGGCGCTGCTCCAGAGAATTGCCCGCAGCGCCATGCAGGATAAGGGATTTCTGATTGATTTCCCATCTACAGTGATGACAACACTTAACAGCTTGCAGGAAACAGCGCCTAAAATTTCAGATCCGGTGCGCGACCTCCGGAACCTGGTCTGGTGTTCGATAGACAATGACGATTCAGAAGATCTGGATCAACTCTCTGTAGCCATTCCTATGCCATCTGACGAAGTAAAAATCCTGGTAGCAGTTGCAGATGTGGATTCTATCGTGAATAAGACTTCTGTTTTTGAAGAACATGCAAATCACAATACGACTTCGGTTTATACCAGCGCGCTGATATTCCCGATGCTACCTGAAAAGCTTTCTACAGATCTGACTTCTCTTAAATATAATGCAGACCGTTCTTCCATTGTAGTTGAATACATTGTTGCAGTGGATGGCACAATAAAAAATCCCGATATCTATCCTGCTATCGTTCATAATAAAGCGAAACTTGCATATAACAGTACCAGTGCATGGATTGAAGGAAATGGAAAAATGCCGGATGCTATTGCTGCAGTTCCCGGACTGGATCAAAATCTCAGACTCCAGAACGAAGCGGCAAAAAAACTGAAAACCTTACGTTATCGTAACGGCGCACTCAACCTGGAAACAATTGAAGCACGGCCAGTATTCCAAGGAGATAATGTGAGCAGCCTTGAAGAAGAAAAGATGAATGAAGCAAAGGATATTATTCAGGAATTCATGATCTGTGCAAACAGTGTTACCGCACGCTTCCTTACTTCTGGAAATTTTCCATCCATCAGAAGAGTGGTACGTGTTCCCAAACGCTGGGACAGGATCGTGCAACTCGCATCAGAATGGAAATTCCAACTTCCTCCCCAGCCGGATTCAACTGCACTGGATCAGTTTCTCCTCTCAGTAAAATCCTCCGATCCTGATCAGTTTCCCGATATTTCACTCAGTGTAATTAAATTGCTGGGATCGGGAGAATATGTTGTGGAATACCCTGGTGAAAAAAGTGTTGGACATTTCGGATTGGCTATTAAAGATTATACGCATTCTACTGCTCCGAACAGACGCTATCCTGATTTGATCACACAAAGATTATTGAAAGCTGCACTATATAAAAATCCAATACCTTATACAAATATAGAACTGGAAGAACTGGCGGGCCATTGCACAGATATGGAGGATGGTGCCAGGAAGGTTGAACGCCGGGTTGAAAAATCTACAGCCGCACTTTTATTGGGCGGAAGTATTGGAAGGCAATTTGATGGTATCGTAACGGGTGTTTCCGACAAAGGAACCTGGGTTCGGGTTTTTAACCCTCCGGTAGAAGGAAAAGTAGTCAGTGGTTTCGAGGGATTGGACGTAGGAGACCGAACACGTGTCCAATTAATTCATACTGATATCAATCACGGATTTATTGACTTCAAGCGAATTAAATAATCCTTGTTGAGAGTAGTGGAATCAATGAATTATTATTTCACGAATATCTCTTCCCTGAATAAATATTAATCCGTTTTCTTTTGCTATCCGTTCCGTTTTGGTGGATTCAACTGGTGGCTGGAGCCAAACGATTTTGGCTCCTAAAGGAAGAACATGCTTCGCAATGATTTCAGCATGTTCTTTTGCGGGACGATAAATAGTGACTATGTCAACTGCATTTGGCGGATGATCTACAGGCCGGAAATTAAGGTTATTCACTTCAACTAGGGCTGTAGAAAAAGATTTAGAATCCTCATCTTGGTTCCCGGGATGATCCTTTTCAATAAATACTTGTGAATAGCCATTAGGTGAATATGAATAGACTGTTAAGCCCGATAGAACCAGTGATTGGGGAACATTCCGGTCAGGCCAGTCCACAAGAAGGATTATACTCGCTTTTTCGATGATTGAATTGAAGTCAGTCACTTGACAATTTTATGTGAATGATGATATACATATTACAAAAGTCAGGACAAAATAAATAACTACTCGGATTATTAATGCGTGTCATTATCCTCAGCAATTAATCTCCTTAAAGCAAATACAAGTTGCCTGTCTTTCTCCCTTAGCTTCCCTCTCCTGTCCGGCGGAAGATCCAAAATCAGAATATTATCCTGCGCCGTTGCTTTTTTATAAATCATCAGAAGTTCCTCAGGTGTTTTATAAATGCTATCTTTTGTGTTATAAAACCATTTCTGACTGATGCATACCGTTGTTTCCCAGGGCATATAATAGAGTTTGCCATTATGAGAAAACAATTTGGGATCAGGATCTGCGGGCAGATAAGGATCGCCCATTCTGAAATCGCTTGGAAAATACCGGATCGGATAACCTTCTTTTTGCATGGTTGGCAACAAAAAAGCTGAATCAGGATCGGGGTTATCAGGTCTTCCGATGGACCAGTTCACTCCTACCTGGCATTGTGGTGCCAACACTTTTACTGTTTTATATATTTCAGCAATTGGCCACCGCTCCCGCTTTTTTTCCCAGCCGGCATCCAGCCAGAGTTCAACAATATTTGTATATCTGTTTGTAATACCAATCAATTCCTTTATCTGATTTATAATGTATTCATTATATGCTTTATCCAATGAAAGGTCATTCAAATCAGCATTCTCATGCCTGTCCCAAAGCGAATAATAAATACCCATCCGGACACCATATTTTTTGCAAGCCATAGCCACTTCTTTTACTACATCCGTTTTATTACCCGAATTGCTTACGTCATAATCTGTGTATTTACTATCCCAGAGACAAAAGCCGTCCACATGCTTGGATACCAAAATGACATATTTCATACCGGCCATTTTAGCCGTCCCTACCCATTGGTCTGCATCAATTTTTTCAGGCTTGTAAGATGATGCAGGTTTAGTTCCATCGGTCCATTCCATATCATAAAAAGTATTAATCCCGAAATGGATGAACATACCGTATTTCCTGTCAATCTGGGCTAATTGATAATGACTGGGTATGGAGGAAGGAATTGGTTCTTTATATGCCTGCGAAAAAGCATAGGAAAAAACAATCATAAGGCCCAAAAGAAAAATAAAAATTTTCCTGTTCATATGCTTAAAAGTAGATCTTCCCTTAATATATGACAAAATTCATCTTTTTAGCCAGCGGTCAAACCAAGAAAAAGCTTCAGCCTGCATAGCTTCATCAAATTTATGCGGACCCGGATAATATGAGCATTTATAACGGTCATCAGCACCTGCTTTATGATACAGCTCGGCTAGGATCCTGTCAGCCTCTTTCATTTCTTCAGGAGAATATAATTCATCTTCTTTATCATTCAATATGAGCGTTGGCAATGGTATGCGCAACCCGAGTATTTCGGGAAAATTCAATTCCATGGGAAGAAGAGGTACGTATACCATCCATGTATGCGTAACTGACTTGTATAATAAGAAATCTTTCCAGGTTGTCATGAATCCTACGCTAATAGCACATTGGATCCTGGGATCGAGGCCGCCCATGAAGACTGTCCGAAGACCACCACCGGAAAGTCCGGCGCATCCAACACGTTTAGCATCGACGTCTTTCAGTGAACAGAGTATATCCAGCGCTTTCTGATCTTCCGCAAAAAACATAGCTGGCCATGAAGTGCCTGCGCTGAATAAGGATTTAGCCATGATATGTTCATGGTCTGATGCCCAACTATTATAAGCAGTGATATTGTCAGAATTCTCCGGATCATCGTCATTCAAACCCCTCCTCAAAGATTTCGGAACGTCCCGCAGCATCACACGCCGGCTCCCAAAAGCAAAAGCATCAGGTACTAATACGACATATCCTTTTTTGGCCAGTTCATTCGCCCAGGCCAGTCCGGAATAATATTCCTTCTGATGTGCAACCAATAAAGGATGCAGTGTATTTTCTGTCTTTGTAATTTTTCTTTTGCCGAAATATTTATTGCCTCCATGATCATGGAATGCAAGTACACCGGGAAGAGGTCTGTTTGCATGTAAAGGTTTCAAAAGGGTCGCTTCTGTAGGTCGGCCATAGGGAAGTTGCCATTGCAATTCCTGTATCAATAAACCATCAAATTCAATTTCTTTTATCACACGGACTTCCGGCAGTCCACCGATATCAGGAATAGACATCCTGTCTTTAACCCTTTGGCTTGCGACAGGACGCCATGATTCTATATTGGTCCATTCAGAATTCCTAAATGAAAAAGAAGGTAATTTATTCGCGGTAAGGGATGCAGCCCAGGGACCATATAAGCCAATCATGGAAAGCTCTTCATCATTAAAATCATTGGGATTCTTCTTGTTCATTGTTTTAGGATAATCGCTCAGGGTGAAATCCGCTGAAAAGCCTTTCATAATACCTCCGGCCATGCCCAGTCCGGCAAGGCCGGAAAATTTCAGGAACTCCCTTCGATTATTTTTCATTCTTACGGGTGACTTTCGGCAAATTTTTGTATCAATGTAAGCTTCTGCTTCTTTTATTTATGCTGCTTAAAAAGCCATTCCATCATCAACGGATCACTATAAGCACCGAGCCATGAAAAATGTCCGACTTCCGGATATTGGGTAAATCCGGGGTGAGCGCCGGATTTAGTTAAGGCCTCCAGCATATCAAGGGCATAAGAGGGATTCACAGCCGGATCTTCCGCACCCTGGAAAACCCAGACAGGCAAATGAGTAATAGTTGAAACTTTAGAAACATCACCTCCTCCACAAACAGGAACTGCTGCGGCAAATAAACCAGGGTATCTTTCTATAGCATCATAGGTTCCAAAGCCACCCATTGAAAGCCCGGTGATATAAATGCGGTTAGTATCCACAGGCATTGTTTTGATTAATTGATGGATAAGTCCGATCAACAATTCCATGGGTTTGCTTGGTTCAGGCAGAAGGTGCATATCCGAACTGGTTTTACCACGCGAGAAATTGGACCAGCCCATTTTCTCCGGGCACTGAGGTGCAATCACGATGGCCGGATGCATGATCATATTCTGATCTGTTGCAAAATTCATTACGCCCCATTTTAATTGCGCCTCGTTATCACTGCCGCGCTCCCCGGATCCATGTAAAAAAATTACTAACGGGTATTTGCGCAATGTATCCGCATCAGGAAAAAGCATCCTGTATTTCAATGTATCGCCTTTATCATTTCCATACTTACCCGCACTGAATCTTGAGGACTGTGAAAAAGCAAATTGAACATTCAATGCTAAAAGAGGTATCAAAAGAAAACTGATAGATTGTATGTTTTTCATTTCCTAACTTTTTTCATTAGCTGAATATAGTCAATTTCTACACCTGAATCTTTGGACCTTTAATGAGCAGCCAAAATAATAATACCAATTCTCCAAAGAAGGTTATAGCTATAAACTCCAAATTTATATGTGGAAAAATAACCGGTTGTATGGTATTTATAATCCACCCCAGACCATCAGCGATTAATAAGACTCCGATTATCCTGGGTATATAGGAAGACTTGAAAATTAAATAACCTAAGAGTATCAAGTGAATTCCAAAAAAATAATACGCAAATGTCCAACCGTCCCGGAAAGCATGAAGAGAGAACATGACCTGGTAATGCAATTGATCAGCATCAAATATTGTTAAATATTCAGCACTGTTCACTAACCTTAAAACTGTAAGAAGATTAAGGAGCGCAGCTAAACTGATTACGGTATACACCAACCTTAACCAGGCCGTAAGCAGGGAAAGCATCTCATTTACCGGTTTGAGTAACCCATAAAACGCCCAGGCAGCAACCACATCTGCAATAAAGTTTATTAGGTAACCAAATATGCCTGTAATGAAGAGGTTTTTATTCGCTAAAATATTTTTGACTGTTACTTCAGCACTGCCCGAAACGACAAGTTTATGATAAACAAAAAACTCAGCATAGGGAGTTGCTCCCATGAAAACCATCGCAATTCCTGCGATTAACGCAAATCTTCCGGTAGTAATTTTAGTTATAGGTTCCTGCAAAGATTTCATTTTTTGTAAATTGGTCAATAAATTTAACCTATCGCTCCTTCATTTTGAATACAATAGTTTGAGATTTTAAATCATTTCAGCGTCCATTTCAACAGGAATCGCATGTTGTTTGTCCTTCCTTTACAAAAATCGCTTTCGTTTAATTCCCGTGACTCCCGGTTAACTGGTTCATACCAAGCGTTTTGAATGCTTTGTTTAGATTTAGTTAATCCCGCCATTCCGGATAGCTCATTAGTAAAAACCAATTTCATTTACGAAAAAATCGGTATATTTTTATAAGGTAATCTTCCAGTTAATTAGAATGGAAATTCTCAAACAGATGATTAATTTATCCTGAGATGAAAAAATTGACCGGAACTGTGATTTTTTATCTGATTTTCCAAACTTCGTTTGCACAAAATATCTTTATAACTTTTTATTCCCCATTTCAAAATCCACATTCATTGGAATTTGTAAGTGGAACACTTCTAATACAGGTAGCAATATCATCCACTTTGCCCATTTCAATAGCATCAGCAAATGTTAGCGGAAGACAAACAGCTCTTATACTTAATCCTGTAAGTGGCTACTATGAAGGCAGTATGTCAATGGCGGGGCTGACCCAAGGTACTTTAACAGCAATAGTAACTGCAAATGATAATCAGGGTAATCAGCAAACGGCCAGTCAGGATTTTATTTATGATATTCCTCCTGTTTTAATAGTAGAATCTCCACTAAGTTATTCAACGGCAACTCCTTTGATTCATCTAAAGGCAAAGTGTACAGACAGCAGTGGTTGTAATCTGAATGTAAGTGGAGACCTTAATACAGGCTTCACGGGATTGAACATCAATACCGGAGACTCAGTAGACTCAATGATAGATTTATCCGCGTATGAAGGTGTTTCAGCAAATATTAATTTCACGGCTACTGACGCGCGCGGACAAAGCACGGTATTTCAGGCACCGATACTTGTAGAAAACAGTCAAAACATTCAAGAGGTATTTGCGGCTGGTGACCAAATTCTGGATTTTAATTATAACAAACTTCTAGTTTCGAATTCATGGTGGGCAGGAAGTCTGAATACAATGAATGATAATAACTCCTATATATCCAGATCAAGAATCGTAAACATTGCAACCGGCGACTCGACGGTAATTCCATTTCCGGGTCCTCTTGTTATGGGTTTTAATCATAATGAAGCTTCGACCCTCACTAATTATGGTGCAATTTTTACAACAGTGAATGCAAATTTTTTAGATTCATTTTATGATTGGAATACCAATATGTTATATCCTCTCGGTCCTGCCAATTCGGCCTTTTCAATGAAGGTAGCGGGCAATAATGCTATTTTTTCAAATGATACTTTGCTTTACTTCAGAAACCTTCAAACAGCTTCGAGTACAATTATTTCTTCGTCGGCCGGGAATTCCGATAACGACCTGGCTTCCAACGGGGAGGTTGCATATTGGGGTAATGACTATAATATTTACAGTTATATGAATAACACAACTACTTTATTGACCAATAATTTGGGTAATAAGTGGAATGTATATCCATTAACTGATGGAAAAAATGTTGTCTACACTAAACAGGACCCCTGTTGCTCTAACCAAACCTATTCTTTGCATTTTTATAATGGTCAAACGGATATATTATTAAGTGATTGGGGAATGAATGGGTCCGGAACTTACCAGATAAATGATAAATACATTGCTTATTCAAAACCGGATCTTTCAGGGCACATGCAAATCTGGTTAAGGGATAGTCTTGGAACAAGCAATCAAATGACAGCTTTCCCTAATGACTGTAAGATAGATTTATTAGGTCCCAACGGTGACCTGACTTTCTTCAGTAAAAATGCTGCCTCAGCTAATCGAAGATATTTTAGAAACAGGTCTACCGGACAAATAACTGAAATCTGTTCTCCACTGGGCTTAACATATTTCAGGGATACTACATGGTATCTTACCCTGGGCAGAATGTTATACAAACTAAAAGTACAGGGTAGTTCAGATAGTATATTGAATGGATTGCCAGTTGTTATGGGACTGGATAGTAGTTATTGCCAAAACCAGGGATTGCAGAAATTAAATATCCTGAATTTACCGGATACCACCACAGGAACTTTTGTAAAAATCTACTTGGATAATACCAGGTTATCCATTGCGCAGGACAACAGTTGCTCTTTTAATACAAACAACCTTTTAACAGGTACACATAATATTTCTTTAATGGATTCAAATGCCACCATTACTCAAACAGTTTCTTACACTTTCACGGTGGTAAGTCCTGTTACCCCGGTCGTAACACTATCTTCCAATATTTCATCCGTAACCAGCGGTTCTAACCCGGTAATTATTACAGCAACCAACACAGGAGGCGGAGGAGCTATGCCGACATATACTTTTGCGAGCGACCCTTCAATTACAAGGATACTACAAACTGAAGGCAACAGTAATTCACTTAGTTTGAATACTTCCACTTTGAATGTTGGCTCCAACGAGATATATGTACGCATGAAAACCAGTGATACCTGTTTTACTTCTCAAACAGCCATTGATAGTTTGCAAATAACCCGCAATACAATCAATGGGATAACCGATCCGGATTTCCCGAATCAGACCATTAATTCATATCCAAACCCTTTCAGCCAGTCCATCAGCATTAACGGATTAAGTGATAGTAAAACTTATGTCGTTATCATCTATAATGTATCAGGGGAAATCGTCTATCAGCAACAGATAAGTAACAAGACCAACGTTGTTGTAAATACAAATTTTTTAACTTCAGGTACTTATTTGCTCAGTATTTATGGTTATAACAAGAATAATTTGATTGGAACAATGCATGTTCTTAAAGACTAGCCTAAAGGGCAAAATAAAATGCACAATATTTTCCGAAGAGATGATACTACGGATAATGCCCGTCCTACCTACTGGCTCACCCGCTTTGTCATTCTTCGTTTGCTTGGAGCGATCTATGCCGTAGCTTTTCTTGTGGCGATCAATCAGATTATTCCCCTCATTGGAAAAGACGGTTTACTTCCGGTCGGCGTATTCATTCAGCGGGTTAGTGAAGCACTTGGATCGCCTGGTGCAGGCTTTGCGCGGCTTCCATCATTATTTTGGTTTGGTCATTCAGATTCAAATCTTCTTACAGCAGCATGGATAGGATTCACCCTTTCCTGTCTTGTGATGGCCGGCTTTGCGAATGCAATCATACTCGGGATACTCTGGATTCTGTATATGTCATTCGTTCATCTGGGACAGGAATGGTATGGATACGGATGGGAGATTCAGCTGCTTGAAACCGGATTTCTTGCTATCTTTCTTTGTCCTTTGCTTGACACGCGTCCTTTTCCAAAGCGCGCTCCTCCGGTTCAAATTATTGTATTGTTTCGTTGGCTGACTTTCCGAATCATGCTTGGCTCAGGAATGATCAAGATACGCGGTGATGAAGTATGGCGGAATGGTACTGCACTCTATTATCATTTTGAAACCCAACCGCTGGCTGGTCCCTTTAGCCGATGGTTTCATTTTCTGCCCCGTGCAGTTTTGAAAATGGGCGTATGGTATAATTTTCTTGCTGAGCTCATCGCGCCCTGGTTTGTATTCGGGCCGCGCATTGCACGTCATATCGCAGGAATAGTTATTGTACTTCTACAGATCATTCTCGTACTCAGCGGGAATCTTTCGTTTCTGAACTGGCTTACTATTCTTCCAGCACTGGCATGCTTCGACGACGGCTTCTGGTCAAAGCTCCTTCCCCGATTGATCGTCAGTAAGGCTAAAGAAGCAATTGCCAATGCTGAACCTTCCCGTCCGATGAATATCACTGCATGGATAATTACTGTCCTTATCGCAGTTTTAAGTATTCAGCCCGTGTTTAATATTTTATCACCGAGACAGATCATGAACACTTCATTCGATCCTTACGATCTTGTGAATACTTATGGCGCATTTGGATCTGTGGGTCGTGAACGTTTTAATGTGGTCTTCGAAGGAACGATGGATGAAATCCCCGACAGCAATGCACACTGGAAAGCATACCCCTATAAAGGCCTGCCCGTTGACCTGGATATAAGACCTCCGCAAATCGCACCTTACCATCTTCGTTTGGACTGGCAAATGTGGTTCGCTGCCATGTCGACACCGGAAGAATATCCCTGGACGGTCAACCTTATTTCAAAGCTTCTTCACAACGATGATGGTGCATTAAGTTTATTTGCCGATAATCCTTTCCTCGATAAACCACCGCGTTATATCAGGGCTGTGTTGTATCGCTATTCATTCGCCAAACCGGGCAATCCTGATGGCCTCTGGTGGAATCGTGATCGTCTTGGTGACTGGCTTCCGCCCCTGTCGGTTAATGATCCAAAGCTTATTGAATCGCTAAAGACTGGCGAATGGGTTCCTTAATTCACACCAATGGTTAACCGGAGTTGGCAATATTATTATTTACTTTTGAAATGTTTACATGAGCTATCATGAAGCTTCTTCTTATAACAAATTAATTTCTCCATGGAATGATATTTAAAAAATCAATTTATAATTGGCTGGGCTTGTTTGCAATCACTTTGAATCTGGCCTGCAATAGTCATAGTAATTCAGGCGTACCAGTAATCGGTTTTGTTGATGCGTTTCAGGACAATACGATTGAACAGGCTAAAATTGGATTTTTTGATGCGCTCCGTAATGATGGGTTCGATGAGAAAAAAGGCACACTGAAAATAATTTATCGTAATGCTCAGGGTAATATTCCCACGCTTACACAAATAATGAAATATTTTATTTCACAACAAGTGACACTGATCGGAACAAATCCTTCTTTGTCGACTATTACAGCGGTGCAAAACACAAAAGATATTCCCATATTTATGATGGTATCTCCAACTCCTTCCCTGATGAAAGTAAATGATGCGCAAAATAATCCTCCCCCTAATTTATTTGGCGTCGGCGAAACACTTGATTATATCGATACCTCCTTTTTACTTATTCCTAAAGTTATAAAACCAAAATCAGGCAGATTAAGAGTGGGCATGATCTTTAATCAATCCGAACCCCAGTCGGTTGAATCCATGGATCGGATCAGGAAATTAGCGAACGGCAATAATATCGATCTTATTATTCAACCTGTTAATTCAACGGCTGATGTACAACTTGTAACTGCTTCCCTGCTTTCAAAAAATTTAGATGTATTTTTTGCCAACCCAGATAATATTGTTTTCGAATCATTTGAAACTATTATTCAGTCATGCAATCAAAAAAATATTCCCATTTTTACGAGTGAAGCCGGGTTAGTTGAAAGAGGTGCATTGGCCGCATATGGCGCAGATATTTATCAATGGGGTTACCAGGCAGGGCATGAGGCTGCACAATTTCTGAAAACTAAAAATACCGCAGGCCTCCACTGGGAAATGGTTGCGCTTCGAAAAAAAGTCTTTAACCCCGCTACTGCCAAAAAATTCGGTATTATCATACCTTCAAATTTCCAACCAGTTCAATGAGCCAGTTCTACTTAACTGCCCTCCAATTATCAATTTGCCTTGGCCCGATGGCCCTGGGTATCTTCATCACGATGAAAATATTCAATATCCCCGACATAACGACTGATGGAAGTTATACTTTGGGTGCTGTAGTTACGGCAGTATTGTTATCCAATCACTGGCCTGTCCTGGCTGTTTTGCCTTTATGCATGATAGCAGGTTCGGTTGCCGGAATCTGCACTGCCCTGATACACACAAAGCTGAGAATTGATGCGCTGCTTGCTGGAATTTTAGTTATGACAGGATTGTACTCCGTTAACCTGATTATTCTTGGAAGATCCAATGTACCACTGATTAATATTCACTCCATATTTAATACCCTCTCCATTTTCAATAATGATATATATAACCAGCTATTCGTGGCTTTACTCATTATCATCGTATTGATTTTTTTGCTGCGTTATTTATTGCTAACTGATTTTGGTATTGGCATGCGAGCTACGGGTAACAACCCCATCATGACTAAATCAATGGGAATTAATAATGATTTCATTAAAATTATTGGTCTCGCCATTGCCAATGCATTAACTGCACTGAGCGGATTCCTCGTTGCCCAATATCAGAGTTTTGCAGATATTAATATGGGTATCGGTATAGTAATTACCGGTTTAGGATCTGTACTGATTGCAGATGCACTTCGAATCTGGATGAATGTTTCAAATATCGGCCTGCAGATTTTATTTGTTTTAGCAGGGAGTCTTATTTTTCAACTGGTGCTTGCATTCAGTCTGGCTATGGGAATCGATCCCAATTTTTTAAAATTAGTAACGGCACTTTTTGTTTTGTTCATCGTGGCGCTGCCCAGAGTGAGCAGTCAGTTGAAAAGAGCGAGCTGATAAAATTTATATCACGGATGATTTCACTTCAGAAAATAAGTAAATTTTTCAATAAAGGGAAAACGAATGAAGTCACCGCTTTGAACAACATTTCATTACAAATAAATGAAGGCGAATTCGTGGTCGTTATTGGTGCAAACGGAAGTGGAAAGACAACCCTGCTTAACATTATTGCGGGTGTAGAAATGCCTTCTTTGGGTAAGATTGAAATTAATGGCAATGATGTGACTCCCTTGCCTGAATATAAAAGAAGCAGGTGGGTTGCCCGGGTTTTTCAGAACCCTAATAATGGTACGGCACCCGATTTGACTATACTGGATAATTTCAGACTCGCGGCTTTGCGTACACAGAGAAAAAATATGACGATTGGTATCAATGCTGCTTTTAAGAAAAAAGTACAGGAGAAGATTTCTGAATTAGGAATGGGACTGGAGAATAAAATTAATCAGCCCATGGGAAATTTGTCAGGCGGACAAAGACAGGCGTTGACTTTGCTGATGAGCGTAATGGATGATACCAATATTTTATTGCTCGATGAACCGACAGCAGCGCTTGATCCGAAATCCGCATTGGTGGTTTTAAAACTTGCGGATAAACTCAATAAAGACCTTGGCATGACAACCATATTAATTACCCACAATATAAAAGATGCGCATCAATACGGGAACCGTCTGATACAATTGAACGAAGGCAAAATCCTTCGTGATATCAATGCTGAAATGAAATCCAGATTATCACTTCCGGATATTTTCGAATGGTTTGGATAATATTCAATTGAAATTTCAAAGAATTTAAGCGAAAATTGATTGAAATCAAGCCTTCCCAAATACCTGCTTTCATTCCCCCGGGGGGAACAATTATTTCTTTTTTTCTTATATAAATTGCTGATATCCATATAGTTACAAAGCGGCATTCGGATTGATTCCTAGGGCTGTATGCCACACTCAACGTCCATAAAGAATATTATAATAACCTGCACATTATTGTTTTTTGTAATCCCTGCAGTTGATGGGGGGACCACCGAAAATTATTTTGCAGGGTTAGATAAAGCGCCTTTAAACAAGCATGTAAAGCAGTTTGTAAAAACTTATATACAGGCAAACAGGAATAATCTTTACAGCATAAAAAAGAGAAGCAGTTCTCCTTTTATTATGATTGATTCTGTATTTAATCATTTTGGTCTTCCCGTTCAGTTAAAATATCTCGCAGTTGTAGAATCTGAGTTGAAAACAAAAGCTGTTTCCAAAGTAGGCGCCGTTGGTCCCTGGCAGTTAATGCCTAAAACAGCCCGTATCCTTGGGTTGAAGGTCAACAAGCATCACGATGAGCGAAAAGATTATTACAAGAGTACCATAGCGGCAGCCAGGTACCTGAAGGATCTGCATGAAGAATTTGGTGACTGGTTTCTTGTGTTCGCCGCATACAACGGCGGTGAAGGCCCCGTTTACTCTGCTATTAAAAAGTCAGGAAGCAAAAATTACTGGACGCTCCAGAATTATCTTCCGGAAGAAACAAGAGAATATGTAAAAAAATATATTGCTACCTGTTATTATTTTGAAGGCATTTATAACCCGGTTCTGCTATCCAAAACCAAGGGTATCCCATATGCTAATTCGTATAAGACTTTTACGGATTTACAAACAATAAAAATTACCGCAAAGGAAATTCCTCAGGTAAAAGATGAAACTTCGGAAGAAAAATTCAATAGAATATTAAAAGAATCTGAGGAATCCTTACATAGATCTAATCATGCACTCCATAACAGCAAATAAGGAATCAATATCCGGACAGGTTATATTGTCTGGTCACATATTGCAATAGTTCTATGGCATCCTGTTTCAATTCCTGATTATCTCTTATAAGCTCGTCGTTGTTTATTCTTATCAATACCATTTCGGCCCCCAATTGTGTTAGATCCTCCTGGGTCAGGTTTCGCATCTTTTCATCCGGTGAAGCATGATGGAAAGCAGCATTGAGGTTAGCAGGTGTAAAATGCCTGCTTAAAAACGGATCAAGAAAATTTCGTTGATACTGAAGGGTAATATCCTGCACGGTATGCAATAGCTCAATATTGCCTTCGTATTGAGCGATATATCTGATTATTTCGGAATTGGCAAACTGTTTCAGATGCAGTTCATTCTTTATCGCTGCGATCGCTCCCAAAGATGCATGAAATGGCCACATACCATGGGCATTAATGGCAACCATCTGCAGCTTTTTAGTATTTAATTTTTCGAAGGGCCCCTGCAAAAGGCTAAATAAGGTGTCGTTGCTTCGCAATATTTTTTGTTCGTTTTCTATTATATTATTTAACCTGTTAGTATCTACCTTCAGATCCTGCACCATTTGGGAGGTCAATTGCCTTACATGTTCGCTGTTGGTAATATCCTCCCTGATATTCTCAGCAAAAAAACCCAGCATGACTGCAATAAATATCATAAAACCTTCCAGCAGGTATTCTTTCCAGGGCTTGGGTTTATGATCCAACTGTGGATGATGATGTACTTCCATTTCAGTTTCAGGTGATGGTGTAGAAAATTGTGTTGTAATATCAGCATTCGGATCCTGCGGCCAGGATTCTTTCTCCGATTTATCTATATCCTTCTGATCGTCTGCATTCATAAATTTCCAAAGCTAATATTTTATAGTAAATAAAGGAGAAGAATGCGCTCCATCCATTCCGGAGTGAGCAGATGATGATTAAAAAATAGACAAAGGCTGCTGGCGTCGTTCTCCTCTTCAGTAAACTGTAATTATTTGTGATTGGGTGGTATGAGCAGAAAAATAACCCAGTGCTCCACCGGAAATATTGGAGGTCGGATTGGCGGGAGAAGCAGTTGAATTAAATGCACCGGTGCCGGAGGATTGACGAAGTTGGAGGAAGTAATTATATACATTTTGGTCAATCGAAAACATGTTTACCTTAAGCTGATCGCCTGATTTAAGATATGAACTGTCTGTCCGCAACGTAGCACTGATGTATTTCCCATCCGAGAGTCGATCATCAAAAATGAATATTTCTTTATTAAAGAGCTGTCCGTTGATATATTCCTGAAACTGGTAATAATTTGCAATACCCGGAGGATCCTGAAAATTGACGATTGCATTAATCCGTTGCATTCCGAATCCGCTGGTAATTTCAAGTGTTACGGAATCCAATTTGACCGGCATAGGCATGGTAGATACTGCTGAATAATTTGTATTCTGGGCAAAAACTGATAAGGTATACGTATGTCCCGCTTTGCCCTGTAATCCATGCGTAGAATAAATGCCGGGTGAAAATTCAGTCAGACTATCTGTATATCCTTCATCATCACTGATCTTAACTATGGCACCGGAGACGGGAGGAAAAACATTGTCTGCGTAAAAATCAACAGTCTGATTGATCGTGATAGAATATGGACCTGCGGAATCCGTTACTTCACCCTGTATCACAATCTGTGGTGGTATCGTATTGAGTTTAAGAGTCACTACCTTCTGGCAGGAATAAAAAAGAAAAATTAAAATAAAAGTTATCGGAGTTAATACTTTCATTTTACAAAAATTTAAAATTATAAGTGACGGAAGGCACCCAGCGGAACAAAGACCATTGCACAGCCTGGGTTTTAGAGGGATCTCCGGGATCCTGCTGAAAGCTGATGCTATAAGGATTTTCTCTTCCATAAGCATTATAAAGAGAGAAGTTCCAGTTGCTTTCAAATTTCTTCGTCTTTTTACCTTGCAATGTCACCCCAATATCCAATCTATTATATGAAGGCATCCGGTATCCATTTCTTTCCACATAAACAAACGCAGCCTGCCCGTTTACTTCGTATTTCCCACTTGGCCAACTGACTGCATTGCCGGTATAGTAAACTAAATCCGCAGAGAGTGTCCATTTCTTATTCAGCTTATAAATTCCCACAACTGCCAGATTATTTGTCCTGTCCTGATTTGCAGGATACCAGCTGTCATTATTAACCTGTGTGAACTGGCGTTCCGTCCTGGATAAAGTATAACTGATCCAACCACTGAGTTGTCCGTATTTTTTTTTGATGAATAGTTCCAGACCATATGATCTGCCCTTTCCGAATATCAGCTGGGATTCAACATTTACGTTCGCGATCAACTGTGCACCATTCTTATAATCGATCTGGTTCTGCATGTTCCGGTAATAAATTTCGGTTGAAAATTCATATTGGTTTTCCTTGAAATTTCTGAACCATCCTACAGATACCTGGTCGGCAATTTCTGGTTTTACATTATTACTACTGGGTATCCAAACATCGGTCGGATTTGATGAAGTACTATTCGAAAGAAGGTGAAGATTTTGTGTAGTGCGTGCATATGCAAACTTAACTGAACTGTTCCCGGTAAGCTGGTAGCTCATGGAAAAACGTGGTTCCAGGTTAAAATAATTTTTCACTATCTGGCCCGATCCATAATTTGCAGTATCGACGGCATAGCCGGCAGAATCATATGTATAGAATGCACCCGGACCCAATACCGTAAAGAGCCCTGCACGAAGCCCGTAGTTTATATTCAGTTTCTCAGACAAAGCGATTTCCTGTGAAAAATACAATGCACTTTCAATAGCATGCTTATCCGGTACAGATATTGAATTAAAATTATCACTTTGCGGAGCAGCCGTTATGACACCTGGAGAAGTCGTGATACCAATCACATCGAGACCGAAATTTATTTTGTTTCCGGAACCCACGAAATATTGCATATCCTCTTTGAAATGATAATCCCTGATAAAGGAATTGATAGCAACATCGTTGTTGCCGGAAGTCACGTCGATATCATAATTGTATTTACTATAGATCAGTGAGGTGTTGGAAAACAACCGGCTGTTGAAAATATGATTCCACCTGAATGTAGCGGTCGTATTTCCATAGTCAATTCCAAAACTGTTACCGAGACCCAGGAAATCCTTTCCAAAATAACCGGACAGATAGATATGATCTTTGTCGCCTAGTTTGTAATTCGCCTTGGCGTTAATATCATAAAAATACAGGCTGCTGTTTTTTGTGTTTGTATCTTTCGACAACTTGAGGAAGAGGTCTGCATAAGTTCTTCTGGCACTTACAATGAATGAACCGTTATCTTTTTCGATGGGCCCTTCCACATTCAGTCGGGATGAGATCAGTCCGAGGCCTCCACTTACCTGATATTCTTTTGAATTTCCATCATTCATCCTTACGTCCAGCACGGAAGCCAGTCTGCCGCCATATTCCGCAGGAATGGCGCCTTTGTATAAAGTCACATCTTTTATTGCATCTGAATTGAAAGTTGAAAAGAAGCCCAGCAAATGAGACGGATTGTATACTGTCGCTTCATCGAGTAAAATAAGATTCTGATCCGTCGTGCCGCCTCTTACATAAAATCCACTGCCACCATCACCCGCTGATTGCACACCCGGAAGTAACTGAAGAGATTTTAAAATATCTTTTTCTCCAAAAATAACGGGCATATCCTGAATTTCTTTTGCAGAAAGTTTCAGTACTCCCATAAGGGGTTTCCTTACATTATCGGTTTGCCTTACCGAGCTTACAACAACCTCCTGCAATTCAGTGTTTCGCTGAACCATTTCTATTGGCTGCGAAAGATCCTTATCCAAATTTATTTTGACTGAATCTGGGATAAAGCCCGAAAAACTTATGATCAGAGTATAATTACCCTTTGGAGCAGAAATGGAATAAAAGCCATAGGAATTACTCAATGATGCAGTTCTCGGTAGTTCCAGCAGGTAAACTGTAGCTCCGATTAAAGACTCGCCTGTTCTGCTTTCTTTGATTATACCACTAATGGTATGCCTGTTTTGACCGTAGGATACAGATTCAGACAAAAGAATTATAAAAAGAAAAAACCATTTACTCATCAAGCAGGTATTAATTTTCCGGAACGTAAAAGTATCTTAACCGGAGGTTTGGAAATGTTAATATTTCCAAAGGAGTTATTCAGTTGGGCATTTATGAGGTGTGAATATTAATAACCCGCTTTAAGCAGCTTGAAATGATCTACCTGATCCTTATATGCGATCCGAAGATAATAAATCCCTGAAGGCAACCAATTCATTCCGTCGAAACTGACCTGGTTATTGCCTTCGATTAGTGGTACCGTTCTCTCAGAAAGCAGTTTTCCCATGGCATCATATAAAGTTATTGTTGCCGGGCTCTTGACAGTTGTTTCAATTGAAAGGTTGAAAGAGTTAATGAAAGGATTGGGACCAACACTTATTTTATCGGAAATATTCTGGCAATTTATATTCAGAACCGTTGAGTAAGAAATGGAACCGTCCAGGTCAGTCATTTTTAACTGATAATAATTATTCCCTGGTGATGACATATCATTTGTAAAACTATATACGCTATTGCTTCCCTTGGGGGTTATGTCTGACAAACGGCTAAATTTATTTCCATTTTCTGAATACATGAGTTCAATGGATCTCATATTTGTTTCTTCTCCTGTAGCCCAGGATATGTTTTGTTCTGTACCGGCGCAATTGCCATTGAAATACAACAATACAAGTGGAAGTGGAATGCTGACCTGGTTAGCTCCTATATCATTGGCACTTCCACCCGGTAGGATTGTTCCCCAAAAATCTATATTACCCGGATTAATAGAAAAGAGTGAATAGAGATCCAATGCTGCATTATTAGCCGGAGATGAACTGTTATTAATTTTATAGGCATTCAGCGTGTTGAGGCTGTTACCGAATCCAATGGTGCCTCCTGAACCCGGATTGGTTAAAAGTGGATCACTGTTGAGACCGGTTTTGTTCCCACTTACTATTTCATTTCCTGTTGCAGTGCGCCAGGAGTCCAATGATGAATAATTATTACCCTGATAAAAGAGAGAAAAAGGATTACCTGAAGACCAATATATATTGCCTGCAAAAAAAGCAGAATAGCCCGCAGGAATACTGATGAAGGGTACTCCACCAGTGCTGTAAAAAATATTATTGTAGAAAGCTACGTTGTTGATGCCCGTAGCCCAATTTGTAATATATGCGGCACTTTCACTGTTATTGGCGATTTGAGGTGAAATATAAACCACATTATTATAAATATTTGCGCCACTCATGGTTGTGCCTGGTCCCTTAAATAAACCAATGCCACCCTCATTCTTTACGCCATCATTCTGACTTATATTATACCTCATTGAATTATTAGCCCAGGATCTTGCATTTTCATATTGGCCCATAAGATAGCCGGCTCCATCATTTTCATGAGAATAATTGTATTGCATCATTGAATTGGTCACACCGCCGTCGAGGTCAAAACCCGCACCGTCACATCCTGAACCATCGTGGTTTCTATAGCTTTCACAATACTGTATGGTAACATCATTACTCTCAAGGGTCCAGATGCCGGCAGGTCCTCCGCAAAAAACATTGTTCTGTCCATTATCGTGCGCTGTGCAATACTGAATCACTCCACCATCTACTCCGGCGATCACGATGCCATTACCTTCATAAGCTGCAGGAATGGGAGATCCGGGAACGTTATATACTTCACAATTTGAAATAGAAACATTTTTATGCTGCCATCCAACGAGTGATTGGGTAATATTCCCAAAAATCATGATCCCGTTATTTGTTACATCGTGTACACTCAGATAGCTGAGTGAAAGGTTTTGAAATCCGGTAAGGCCAGCTGAAGTGTAAATTTTAACTCCCTCCGCCCCGAAGTTTTTAATTTCAACATTACTTACAGAAATATTACTGAGCTTAACATTTCCTGAAAGATCTGAGAATATGATCAGGCCTGCACTGTTATTAGTGTTTACACTATTGCCATCAAATATTAAATTGGAAACGGAGAACCCCTGTGTATTGAATGCATAAAAACCATAAGAACTGCCTGCATTAATCGTTGCACTTCCTGTACCATAGGATGAAATAACAAAAATGTTGTTGGGATCATTGGCATCAGTGGCAGATAAATAAATATTACCATTAAAAGTTTGTCCACCTTCAAAATACAATGTGTCACCGGGAAGAAATACACTGCTGTTTACTTTATCGATAGTCGACCAGGCATCAACTATAGAAGTGCCGTTATTGGAATCATTGCCCGAACTGCTTACATAATAGGTAGTAGCGACCCCTTTGGTAGAAAAAGCTAATAGAAAGAGCGTAAATAATATATGAAAATTGTTTGCTTTCCTCCATATACTCCACAAGGCCAGGGTCTTCATGATAGCATTTCATTAGGGTTAGGGCTCAGTTAATTAAATTCATGAGCGCAAGAAATGACTTTACATAGTAACGCTGAATGCTACAATAATATGATAGCAGGCAGGCATTTAAAATTCCCGGGAGATTATAAAAGAGAAGGGATCGATCCGGATAAAACTTTCTGCTGATTTATTTCCCGAACTGTAACGAAAAATCAGCCGGCAGTTTATCCTTATGTTTAAATAGGGTAAGAGTTTACACTTAGATTTAGTGCAATTATGAAATTATAGCTTTCAATTTAAAACGAAGCTATTACTTGACAGTTTTATTTGCCCCTGACCAAATTGGAAGAATTCGTACCTGCAAGCCAGAGACCGGATATGATCAAAAACAGGCTTAGTAAGGCATAGGCTGTATTCTGCAGGTGAGTGAAGAAACCACAATATCCCACCCAATAAGTTATTGAACCCAAAGCGATCAATGAAATTCTGTTGATTGGTTTGTACATCTGCTTTTATTTATAGATTCTTTAAATGGTTTCTTTTGTCCTGCGGACTCACGTAAATATACAAAAAAAGGGATTCCATAAGTCAATTTCAGAAAATTCGTAAAAATATTTCATTTATTTTAGCCAGATATCGCAAAAACCCGATTAGAACTTAAATAAATATTATATATCATTTTATCATCATGTATAATAACCCTGTATGCGGCTAATTATCGCAAATCACAGAAATGGTTAATAGTTATTGAAGTTTATCGATGGCACCATACATAACCCTGAAACAATTCCAGGGTGTGTTTTCAATGGGAGTAGCTGATGGAGGTTCTGTATAATAATTGTTCAAAAATGTATCGGTGCGCACCCAAATGGTTTCCATGATTCCGAGAAAACGGGCGTTCATTTCAGGGGTTGATTCCTGTTTAAAGTTTAGGATGTCGTTTATCTGAATAACCGCCGTCGATGGCTGCCTCCAGGGACAGGTTATCACCCTGAACCCTTTCATTGCAAAATAAATGGCGGTTTTATCTGCCCTATCATAATGCCAGTCGCAAATCACTACATCTTTCGGAATCATGTCAACAGCCCGGTATGTATTGTTGAAACTAGCCTCCCACTCACCCAAACCGGTTGTTTTACCATCCAGCAGCCGGTCGCCCCAGATCCACATTTCCCTCCCTTTCAATTGCAGGTGATCATGAATTGTCCTCACTTCTCCGGCAAATAATTCTGCTTTATCTCTTCCGCCGCATCGCGGACATTTATCATCACCAATATAAAATACCTCATCCATCCCTGCATGAAATGCATCGCTTTCAAAAACATCGCAGAGTTCATCAATTACTTCAAAGAGTATGGGATGCAAATCAGGGTGCAGAGGGCAATAACTTCTGCAATAAAGATTATCTGCATTTGGCCACACATATATTGCCGGCATTTTTATAGCGGGCGTTTCATCGAATTGCGGGTAAACCCTTAATAATTTACCAGTATGATTCGCCCAGGACTGATGACCAAGCAGGTTGATTTGCGGAATGACCCGGATATTATTTTTTCTGCAGACAGCAATAATTTTTTTTATGTCTGCTTTTGAAAGCGCGAAACTATCGATAAGCTCCGGATGAGATTTGAACTGATAGTGATATTCGATCTGAACTATCAACGTATTAACTTTTCGCGGAGCCAATTCGTTTCCTATAAAATGAATAAAGGAATCCATGCCAGCTGGTCTTGGTGCATCAATACAAAAACCACGAACCGGCAGCAGGCTGTCAAGTTTGGTTTGGGCCGAAATAGAAATATTGAAAAACATTACAAATGCTACGGTCAATAATATCCCATAAGTTTTAATATTCATTTGTTCTAAATTTTTGAGTCCTTAAACTTTCTTTATAATTGTACCATTAAAATAAAATTGCTGATGAAAATAATAATTCAAGATGAAACAGAGTGACCTTAATCAAAGTTACCCGGATATTTGATTACCTGTAGTTTTTACTAGAGGGAGAAACATTTTGTTGTTCAGCGGTCAATAGTTGCAATTCAACAGGCAAACCTTGCCATTTGCAGACAATTCATTTTTCGATTATTCAATGTATTAGTTTTGATAAATAATGAAAACCGCCCTGATTAAGACTTTCAAGGATAAATCTTTTCCAATCCAACAACAGGCTGTTGAAACGTCGGGCCAATTGTCTGTATTTTTTAAAAAGAAATGGATTTATCATTCTTTGTTCTGGATATTATATTATTTATTCATTTGTACGGCTTTTTACACAGCTTATGATTTTCACGATTTAGGTTTTTATATCCAGCTCAGTGCATTCATGCCAGTTTCAGCGGTGCTTGTATATATCAATATTTATATCCTGATACCTGCTTATTTGTATAGAAGAAAATATCTCTATTATGCCTTGACGCTGACACTTGCATTATTTGTTATGGCCTATGCGGATCAGCTTATTAAAAATTTGTACATTCATTTAGGCTATAAGATTTATACTTATACATCAGGGCTCGGATTTAAAAGTCTGTTTTCAGAAGCTGTCGGACTATTTTATCTTACCGGTTTTACTACGGGTATTAAACTCTCGAAAGACTGGATACAAAACCAGCAGTTGATGAAAGAAAAGGAGAAACAGTATCTCGAAACAGAATTGAATTTCCTGAAAACACAGATTCACCCGCATTTCTTCTTTAACACACTAAATAATTTATATTCCCTCACACTTAAAAAATCTGACCAGGCACCTGAAGTCGTTCTGAAATTATCTGCACTGATGAGCTATATGCTTTATGAATCAAATGCAGCCAAAGTATCACTGAATAAAGAAATCACCTATTTACAGAATTACCTGGATCTTGAAAAGCTGCGGTTTGGACAAAGACTGTATGTTTCTTTTGAGATAGAGGGAGAAATTGATGAAGTAAGCATCCCGCCTATGATACTGATCCTTTTCGTCGAAAACAGTTTCAAGCATGGGGTTAAAAACAATATCAATAAAATCATTATAGAAATTTCATTAAAAGTTGAAGGAGCATTCTTACTCTTTAGCATTAAAAACCCTATCGGTGAAAATCTTTCAAAAGAAAATACAGGCATTGGATTAAAAAATGCAAGGCGAAGGCTGGAATTGCTTTATGGCAATAATTATCAGCTTGATATTTCAGAGAATGACAATGAATTCATCGTTTCACTAAAAATGCCGGCCAGATGAAACCATTCAAATGCCTGATTGTTGATGATGAACCATTGGCTATAGATATTATTGAAAATTATTTGCACCGGTTTGAAAACGTCGAGACCAGGCGTTGCGAAAATGCCCTGGATGCTTTTCGTCTTTTAAAAGAAGAAAAATATGATTTGATTTTCCTCGATATTGAAATGCCCATGTTAACCGGGCTTGATTTCCTTGAAACTCTTAAGGACCCTCCGCCTGTGATTATTACAACAGCTTACCGGGATTATGCGGTGGAAGGTTTCGAATTCGAAGCCCTGGATTACCTGGTAAAACCCATATCGTTTCCACGTTTTGTAAAAGCTTTTGAGAGAGCACTCAAATCTGTTGCAAGTGCTGAAAACCTCTCCGATAATAATCCGGGTGATGAAAGCGAATACCTGTTTTTAAAAGTGGACCGGAAATTTGTAAAAATAATGATGGGTGATATTCTCTATATAGAAAGTCTGAAAGATTATATCAGGGTTACAACCAAATCGTCTTCCTTAATTTCATACCAGTCGCTTACATCTATTACAGAAAAACTACCTCCCGAAAAGTTTATACGTATTCACCGCTCATACACCATAGGCATTGATAAAGTTAATTCGATAGAAGGAAACTGTGTTGAAATCGATGGTAAACTCCTTCCCATATCCAGGGAACACAGGCAGGAAGTACTGAAAAAAATTCATAAATAATGAAGGAAGGGTATTCCGTACGCTGCTCGTCGTGCATATAATACAGTTCAGCGAATTAAATTCCTTTCGTCTAATTTTAATTCGTGCGTCTTTGGGACATTATTACTTTTATATCCGGCAAGAACAATTTCAAATTATGAACCCAGCCAGGTCTTCTTTCCCGATGATGTTAGCCACAACAGTTTTTTTAGCCGCTCTTTTTCTTCAGGCTAAAAAAATAACAACTCCCGCAATTTTACTACAGAATAACAGAGACGGGCAACCAGGCGACACCGTAAGTGCGCTGGGCAGGAAGATCTTTTATACAACCTGTTATACCTGTCACAAGGATACAGCCGGCTATCTGGCACCTGGTATTTCAGTATTATCTCTCATGACTCCCAGGGCTGTACTGGCAGCATTGAACAATGGCAAAATGCGTCAACAGGCTGCTTCTCTTTCTGAAATCGAAAGGAAGGCAGTTGCAGAATGGGTAACCGGTGGGAAATTAAAATCTACGGTAATTCCTGAGAACGCTTATACAGCATTTTCTCTTCCGAAGCATGGTCGTTCTATATTCGATTATTCAGGCTGGGGCGGAAATATAACAGGCACGGGACATCGTAATTCGCAACAGGCGGGTATAACTTCTTCCAATATCAGTTCATTAAAATTGAAATGGGTTTTTGCTTTCCCGGATGCTACAATCGTTCGCAGTAAGCCTGCAGTTGTAGATAATTGGCTGATCGTTGGCAGCCAGTTTGGAGACCTCTATGCCATCAATAGAAAAACAGGAAAACCCGGATGGCATTTCGCTGCGAATGCTGCCATTCGCGGAGCAATCGTTATACAAAAACATGCGGACTCAGCCATTGCATATTTTGCCGATTTCAGTACAAATGTTTATGCAATCAATCTAAATACTGGCAAACAGATTTGGAACAAAAGAGCGGGAATTGACCCGCAATCAGGTGTTACGGGGTCTGTGGCAATTTACGCCGGGAAAGTATTTGTCCCTATCACATCCACCGAAGTAGGCGTAGCGGTCGATGGGCAATATAATTGTTGTTTTTCATCCGGTGGATTGGTTGCATTGGATGAGAAAACAGGAAATGAAATCTGGCGGTATCGCGTAATAGCTGAAGCAGCAGGAGAAAGAGGAAAAAAGAAAAATGGTAAACCTTTCTTCGGACCATCAGGCGCACCGGTCTGGTGCAGTCCAACCATAGATGCAAAAAGAGGATTGGTATATATCGGCACTGGTGAAAATTATTCACGTCCGACGACCAATTCCAGCGATGCGATACAGGCTATTGATTTGAATACTGGAAAATTAATCTGGAGTTTTCAGGCAACCAGTGGTGATGCTTATAATGTAGCATGCCCTGTTTTTATTAACTGTCCCGATAAATCAGGTCCTGATCTGGATTTTGGAATGGCGCCCATACTTATAAAAAGACAGGATGGTAATGAAATTTTACTCGCGGGTCAGAAGTCAGGCGTGGTATATGCTTTATCACCAAACGGGGGGAAGCTCATCTGGCAGACAAGGGTCGGAAAAGGAGGCATGCTGGGAGGTATCCATTGGGGAATGGCAACAGATGGAAGGTTTGTCTATGCAGCTAATGCTGATAATATCGCCGGATTAGATAAAAGGGATTCATCGGTCATGGCTTCACCCGGAATATATGCTCTTGATCTTTTTACTGGAAAAATAATTTGGAAAACGCCTTCGCCCGAGTGCCCTGATAAAAAAGGCTGCCTCTCTTTTAACTCTGCAGCGCCTGCTGTTATACCCGGAATTGTATTTGCCGGCTCATTGGACGGACATATGCGCGGTTATTCATCCATGGATGGAAAAATATTATGGGATTATAATACGGCCAGAGATTATGACACGATCAATGGAATAAAAGCTAAAGGAGGATCCATAGATGGACCCGCCCCTGTAATCGCTGATGGAATGTTATATGTAAATTCAGGATATGGGATGTTTGGAGAAATGGGAGGAAATGTTTTGCTTGGTTTTGAGGTTGAGGAGAAATCTAAAAAGTAACAATTAAAAAGTAAAAATCATGAAAAATGTATCGATCCTTTTCATTTCGTTTCTGGGTTTTTTATATTCAAAAGCACAAACGGCTGATGATATTATTAAGAAATGGACGAATGCCATGGGTGGCGGGGAGAAATTAGCCAGCATAAAATCTGTTTACACAGAGAATGAACTTAGCATTATGAACAATCCGGCTTCGGGAAAAACCTATATATTAAATGGTAAGGGTTTTAAAAGCGAGATAGAATTAAGCGGACAAACAATCATTGACTGCTACACCGTGAATGGCGGCTGGAGTATTAATCCTTTAGCGGGACAACCCACAGCGGTAAACATGCCTGAAGGCCAGATAAAACTGGGTCAGTTGTCATTCGATGCTTCAGGTCCTTTGTATAACTATGGATCAAAAGGGAGCAAAGTGGAATTGCTGGGCAAAGAGGATCTTAAAGGAAATTCCGCTTATAAAATAAAACTTACTTCGGCCGCAGGAACAGAAGTCGTTTATTATATTAGTGATTCATCTTATTATATCATGGAAACTGTGGCAAAAATGAATGTAAACGGCCAGGATATAGAAATAACCACAGCATTATCAGACTACAGGAAAACAGCAGATGGATATATTATGTCATATTCCAGTGAATTAGATTTCCCCGGATTGACTATTGGTTTTACCAATAAGAAGATTGAAATAAATAAAGAAATTGATCCGGCTATTTTTGTTATGCCGAAGAATTAATCTTTTGGCCCGTTTAAAATCATTACCCAAATTGTTATTTTAACAGTTTATGAATCAGGTGAACTTCTTTGCTGTTGTTAATTAATACTGATTTTACAGTACATACAATAAGAATCAGTATTTTTATATCATGATCCGCGGGAAAAGAATACTTCTTGTGATGATTGTCTCGATTGGCTTCCTTTCAGCAAAGGCACAATCCTATTTATCCATCAGCACCATGAATTTTGCACAATGGCAGCCTTTCTCTATTTATCATCCTTATGGTGACAGCAAAAATTTAAATCAGGGCTGGTATCTGAGTAAATATGCAGGAATTTCCGCCGGTTTTGGTTTTATCAATGGAACAGGAGGCAGTTTCATTTCAGCGCCGGTGGGATTGCAACTGAATCGCCCGTTGAATAATAATTTAATCGCATTTGCAGGAGTTTCTGTAGCTCCGACATTTTTTAACTTCAGCAGTTCATTTACAAATCCCTCTTATCCTGGCAACATGCCAAACGCTTATGGGTTGGGTTTGAATTCGCGGGTAGATCTGGGGCTAATGTATATGAACGATGCAAAAACATTTTCCATCTCGGGCAGTATCGGAGTAGACAGATACAGTTACCCGGTTTTTCCTTCAAACAGGAAGACTTCACTGAAGAATAATCGATGATAGATCATCCTCAGATCTATTGAACATTTTTCTGATGATCTAAAATAAACTGGATGATTTCTTCCAGGCTCTGATCAATTCGCCCGATCGCATCGGTAATATCTTCCCTGTTTACCTGCGCGGCAAATGATAAAGTTTTCAGTTTTTTAAGAACAGATTTTACATCCATCCCTTCGTATCCTGTGGGCCTTATGAGTGAGGCCGCATGGATAAATCCGGATAATTCATCAAACACATAAATCATTTTATCCATCATTGATTCGGGTTCAACGCCAAAATATTTTGGACCATGAGACGCAATACAATGGATAACAACCGGATCGATTTTACGACGTTCTAATTCTTCTATGATCATTTTGCAATGGGTGTCGGGATATTTTTCCCAATCCGCATCGTGAAGCAGACCAGCCAGCTCCCACGCATGGCTTGTTGCCTCGTCTGAACTTTCTTTTTCAAATGCCCAGGCTTTCATCAACGCCGCCACCTGTTTCATATGAAGTTGCAATTTTTCATTCGAAACCCATTCTTTAAGCAGACCATGGGCGTCCTCCATGGTCATAAGTCTGCCGTCATTGGCAACATCTCCAAATTGCGTTCTGCCCAGATTCAAATTATGTTCTGACATAAATTTATATTTCGATAAGATTATTCAAATTTAGCTGTTGTTCCAATAATAATATTGGACGCTGAATCAAGGTGTACCTTTCAGGATTATTGCACCACATTATGAAAGCAATTATCTACACAAAGTATGGTCCGCCAGAAGTACTGATCCTCCGTGAAATGGAAAAGCCAGTCCCCAATGATAATGAAATCCTGATAAGAATTCATGCGACTGCCGTATCATCGGGGGATGTGCGACTTCGGAAAGCCGACCCGTTTGCTGTCAGGTTTTTCTTTGGCCTTACAAAACCTAAAAAAATGATACTCGGATTTTCACTGGCCGGAGAAATTGAAGCAAGAGGAAAAAACATAAAACTTTTTAAAACGGGGGAACAGGTTTTTGGAACTACCGGATTGAATATGGGCACATATGCCGAATACAAATGCCTTCCTGAAAACGGACTGCTGGCAAAAATGCCAAACAATCTGACTTATGAAGAAGCTGCTACGATTCCATTTGGAGGCTCTACAGCCCTGTATTTTCTTAGAAAAGGAAATATAAGAAGCGGACAAAAAGTTCTTATCTATGGGGCTTCCGGAGCCGTTGGCACAGCCGCAGTGCAACTTGCCAAATATTTTGGTGCGGAAGTTACCCGTGTATGCAGTACAATGAATTTAGAAATGGTCAAAAAGCTGGGAGCCGATGATGTAATTGATTATACTACAACTGACTTCACAAAAAATGGGAAGACTTATGATATAATTTTTGATGCAGTAGGCAAGAGTTCATTTAAAGATTGCGTTCGTTCACTTAATAGAAAAGGGATCCTGATTTTGGCATCGGCCGGTATGGGTCAAATGGTTCAGGGTTTATGGACGTCAATGACAAGCAGCAAGAAGATTATATCCGGGGTAATAAGGGAAAAAACTGAAGACATCATTTTTCTTAAAGAACTCATTGAGAAGGGGAAGTTAAAGCCTGTTATAGATAGAACCTATCCGCTCGAACAAATAGCCGATGCGCACAGGTATGTCGAAATGGGACATAAAAAAGGGAACGTAGTAATTACCTTAATATAATAGGCACAAGTGTACATTTCAATTGTTATTTGTTCAAATCACATCGGATATTCCTTTCAACTTATGATTTTTTTGTAACCAGTCTATCTACTGATTCGCGATATGTATCACCGACAGGAAGTTCCTTTTCCTTAATAAATACACTGTTTTTCCGGATCGCAACGATACTCTCGATAGAAATTAAATAGGATTTATGTATTCTTATAAATTTATTCGGAGGAAGCTGTTCTTCAATTGATTTTAAACTGCTTCTTATAACAAGTGGTTTATTGGTACTCTTCAGATATATCTTCACATAATCACGCAATCCCTCCATCCATGTAATATCACTGAATATCACCTTTATCTGACTATAATCAGAATTCACAAAAAAATACTCTTGGGTTGCCTGCACCGGTGAAACATTCTTTAATGATTTTAATTCATACAATTCCTTTGCCCTGTTGCAGGCTCTTACAAATCTTTCAAGAGATACAGGTTTTACCAGGTAATCCACTACAGACAAGTCATAACTTTCAAGTGCATATTGTTTATATGCAGTAATAAATATGACCATGGGTTTATTTTCCAAAGTTGAGATATACTGAAGACCTGTCAATCCCGGCATTTGTATATCGATAAAAATCAGGTCTATTTGATTTTCCTGCAGGGCCTTCATGGCTTCAAATGCATTGCTGCAGGTTGCTGCCAGGTTAAGATAAGCAACCTTTCCGATATTATCGGCCAGCAGCTTTAAAGCCAATGGTTCGTCGTCAACAGCAATACAATTCATTTTCATTTTAAAGATAGTTTTAAATCCACATTATACCAGCCATTCGAATCATCAATAATCAGCTGGTGCGAATGCGGATACAGCAAATCCAACCGTCTCTTAACATTTACCAATCCGATACCGGAGGTTTTATCTTTAGCCCTGTCATTGCTGATGAATTTATTTCTGACTTTAAAATCCAGCCTGTTATTCTCTGCATTCAATTCTATAAAAATCCCCGGGTCACCCGACAAACCATTTCCATGTTTAAATGCATTTTCCACAAATGGAATCAGCAGCATCGGTTCAATGGAATGCCATTCTTCTTTCACATTAAAATGAATCTGCAGATCCAGATTAGAACTAAACCGCAACTTCTGAAGATCAATATAATCACGAAGGGATTCCACTTCATTTTTTAATAATACTTTATCATCATCACTTTCATAGAGCATATATTGCAATAATGATGACAACTTAATTACTGTGGGCTCCAATTCTTCGCTTTTCAATCTTACCATCGCTACAATATTATTGAGTATGTTGAATAAAAAATGAGGGCTCACCTGTGAACGAAGAAAGGCCAGTTCTGTTTTAAGGTTTTCCTGGCGCAGAGCAAGTGCATTGGCGTCAGCTTTAAATTTGTCATAGATAATTTTGTAGGTCGTACTCACCATAACAGTAAAAAGAAATGGGATACTGTTATGTCTGGCTGAAATTAAAAAATTAAAATGATGGCGATGTATAAATGGAATAAATAAAGCACCATGCAGCAGCATGATAATGCAATACGATATTATCAGGGAACTGAAATAAATAAAAAATTTCTTGGTATAGAAAAATCGGGGTATGAGAACCAGGGCATTCAGATAGAAGAACCCCATCCATAAAATATTCGTGGCTGCATTCAAATTTCTGAAATCCAGGTCATCCGGATTTCTGATTGTCTCATTTTCAGCCCTGAAAATAAATGGCAGCATGAAAATGGAAGCCCAGATAATAATATGTATAACCCAAACTAACCTGTTGTTACGCTGTCCGCTTATCTTCAAATCCCTCAATCGTGCCATCTTTGTTCTTTGAAGATTAAACTGTCTGGCGGATATTTCGCTTTTAATGTGTCTATGATACTGGCACACCAGGTATTTATCCTTTGTTTATCAGCTTCGCTGAGGATGGCATCTTTATGGATCCAGGTATAGGAATCGAGCGGCATTTCATTTTTTTTGATCTGCTCCATGCATTCTTCCATTTTTTTCTTCTGAACTGCAACCTTAAGAGAAGTGAAGTCATTCAGGTTAAAATGTCTTTTCCCATCCACTATATGATTATTAAGCCACCACTCCACAGGCTGGACTTCGGCGTACCAGGGATAGACGGTTTTATTGGAATGGCAATCATTACAGGCTCTTTGTAAAATTAACTTAACATCATCAGGCACATTGTACAAAGCGCTTATATCCTTACTGGTATCCGCTGATAAATTTTTTGAAGGACGAAAGAACTGAATAATAATAAATACTATCGCAAGGCCAATTAAAATTTTCTTTATCATGATCGTTTTTATTTAGCAGGTATAAAGCTACCATCCGGTAAATGGGTGGTCCCGGTAATGATGCAAACTTCCAAAATTTTGCTGTTAACCTTAAAAAGTACAAGGACCTTAAAACAGCAATAATGTATATCCCAGGACAGCACTCCCAATAATAAGAAATATTGTATTAATTCCCGGGAATTCGAATGTTATTATGGTGATCCATCCACTTCCGTTTGTCCACAACTTCAGTCTGCGTCATGGCTATATGAGCGGCTGGACCCCCGAATGCTGTTAATCCCAGCCTGGTGAATAAGGCGGCTAATTCTTTCAGACTGGTCTTTTCATTTTGCATACCTGATGGTTCTGCCGGTTTGCCTCTTTTGTAATTCTAATAAGTTGCTAAAACAGAAAGTAGAAAAAAGTAGTATTAAATTAGTATGGATTTTTCGTTTGCAGAAGATAGTTAGTGGACTAAGTATAAACCCTAAGTAAAATCATTTAACGTTCTTTTACAGCTGGTGCGGATAGTCATTGTGAAATTTTTAAGAACCCCTTTATTTAACTTAACAGGATTATTCACCAAAATCAAATATATGTCCAGAATTTTACTCTCACTGCTGATTATTTTTTTCTTCTATTCTGCCAGTGCGCAATTTAACAAAGGGAATATTCTGTTAGGTGGAAACTTATCTTATGGAAGCTCTAAATCAACATCACCTCCAAATCCTGATGAACAGAAAAGTAATAGTGGAAATATTGATATTTCACTCGGAAAAGCAATTAAAGAAAATGCTTTGTTCGGTGTAAATATAAGTTACGGTGGTTTTTCAAATATGTTGTGCGCTAGCGTCAGCCCTTCAAAAGCGACGAGTTACAATTATGGGTTAGGAGTTTTTTATCGTGTGTATAAAGATCTGGGAAAAGAATTTTATCTTTTCGGACAAGCCGGAGCCGGATTTAACGGATCTTCTTATTCAAGTACTGACAGTGCAGGGAATAAATTATCTAATGGTACCGCCTATGGGGGCAGCATTTACATTTCTCCCGGCATAGCTTACAAAATTTCAAAAAAATTCTTTCTCGAATTATCCATACCGCAGATATTTTCCGTTAGCTATTCAAACTCAAATTCTAAATCGGGATCAGTATCGACCGGATCAGGTGACAATTTTGGTGTATCAGCAAATTTTATCAGCAATCCATTAAATTATTTAGGTGTCGGTTTCCGCTTGATATTATAAAGAATTCCTTTTGTTATAAACAATTTTACCACTCTTGATCGTCATTTCGCATTCAAAACTTTTTGAACCGTCTAATTTATATCCTGTATGATCATAAAATACAATACTTTTTTTGCGAACATGCAGAATAGCTATATCTGCAATTGCTCCCTTTGATAGATTTCCTAATTCTTTGTGATTAATCTCTATCGCAGGATTCCAGGTAACCCGCTTAATTATTTCCCGGATATTTATTCCGAGTGCAAGGAATTCAGACATAATTTCCGGGAGATCTTTCATTTTATTTTTCCTGACGGAATGCATATCCGAACTGATAGAGTTTGGATAAAAAGCCGAATCAATTGCCGGTTTAGCCTGGGAAAACGAAAAACTGATTTCTCCATAACCCACATCGAAAAGAATTCCCTTTTCCCTGGATTCCCACACGTAGGTTTTTATTTTTTTACTTCCTGTATCAACGATATATTCCCGGCCCTTCAGTTCAGCAAAACAATGTGTGAAAATATCTCCGGGCCGCATACGTTTTAATAATAATTCTTCGAGTGACAAAGGAGATTTGTTATCCCCAAAATCAATCATTAGCGGCACATTTGCCAGGCTTCCGGCATGTATTGCTTCTTCAAGAGGCTTCCATTCAGTTCCTTTATAATGAGCGAGCTTGATACCCACAATATAGTCGGGGTATTGCTGTACCATTATGGCCGTCTTTTTCCCGTCCATATCACCGGTGTCCTGTTCAAATTTTCTGCCGCGCATGCCTGCTCCCACAATATTCAGGAATGCAAGTACCCTTGTTTTTGAACTATCTATTATCTTCTTTTTGAAATCTGGAAAATCCTTCCAGCCCGAAGAGCCGGCATCAACTACGGTCGTTATACCAGTACGAAAAGCAAATGAATCGGGTAACAGGGATTCAGAGCCATTGCAAAAATGTCTTTCGGGATCAGGCCCATAAAAATCATGGGTATGTATATCTATGAGGCCCGGTACTACAAGCATTCCTCTGGCATCAATTACTTCTCTGGCTTTTTTTTCATCAATGCTCTTTGCAATTCCAGCAATTTTCCCATGGCTGACGGCAACATCCAAAATTCCGTTGATGTTGTTCCCGGGATCAATTACATGACCACCTTTAATAAGAATATCAAATTGCTGGGCTAATACGAATTGCAACTGAAATAATAATAAAAACAGGACAAATGGTCTCTGCATGAACGGAAAGGTTTCAGCCAAATTAGTAAAGGATTACTAACCGCAACTTCATTTTTTGCAAAAATTGCTTCCGTGAATGAATTAATATAAAACAAAAATACCCGGGAATATTTTTCCCGGGTAACCATTTTCTATTACTATGCAGGTTATTATTTCAAATCTCCAAATTGCGAAAGGCTGAAAACTATATTTGAACCAACTATTCTACCCTGCTTCAGTCCTGCATTTATGGAAGGCTGATAATGAATGCCGGCATAAAACCTGGAATTACCTGCATCTGTCCCAATATCCCTGAATGTATTAAATGTACGTGCGGGGAAACCGAGATAGTCCCAGGTATGATCTGTAAAAGGTCCTATGTTTCCGTATATGGCCGTTAATGCTTCCGAAGCTGCTGCCGAAGCAACAGAATGGGCAGATGGATATTCCGGATGTGCGGGTGTTGTTAAGAAAGATAGCCAGGTTGCATCTCCAATTACATTTCTGATATAGGTTATCGGTCTGACCTGGTTGTATACATACTTGGTTTTAAATACGCTGATCACTGCATCGTTCAAACATATTCCTACCAGTGCGTAAGTCAGAGCTGCCTTGTCGAGACGGCTATGAGTTTGCCTGATCACCTGTTGGATAATGCTCATCCAGTGGCCGGGTGTTGTAACACCAGGAATATCTCTCCAGAATAACGCCCAGTTCTTTTGATCGGTCGTCAGGACTTTTGACGCCTGGTATAAATCATTGACCTCATTGTAGAAATCAGATCCCGGAACTTCAGAATATGGAATTGGCGGCCCTGATTGCGCGTTATCATCGCTGCCTGCGATAATGGGACGGTCATTTCCCCAAAAAGGACCCTGGGGTGCTGCAAAAGCCGGCGGTGTAGGTACCCAAAGTCCCGGACCTACGGGAGGAGTATAAGGAAGCGCATTATTTTGAATATAACTATCTGTGAGGGACCAGGCAAAAATTGCGTCTGCAATGGATTTTCCAAATCCAACAGAGCGGTCAAGCACTTCATTCCCTTCACCATTGAAAGTTGAATAAATGGCATTCTCGAGTGAATCGATGGCGGCCAGATCAATCGGATTTAAATTAGCTGACGTAAAAAAACTTCTGTTGAATTCTGCAAGGGACGCATTCACACTGGCGGACCAGTCATATCTTTTATTCTTTTCCGTTTCAGGCAGTCCCGATAGTCCATTATATTTATTCTTCCAGGAAGCCAGTCCCGGATCAATAGATTCATAGGCACTAATGCCTGAATATACAAAGGGCCGTGCTAATGCCCCATTGCCAATACCCGTGGCATCCTTATACAATCTAATTTCAAGGGTCATCCATTTATCGATCACGTCCGCAGAATAAAAATAGGGATCGTTCCTCCCCTTAAAAGGATCACCTGATTTGCGGCATGCTGTGAAACAAACCATTATCAGGACAGGTAAAAGCAGAATGAGGCTTTTCGACTGGCCATTCGGCTTTAGTAAAAATTGCTTCATAAAATGTTTTTTGGGTTAAAAGAATGAAAAATCCAAGGCGCAGTATTGGCCAATAAATGTAACTTGGGATATCTCCCAAAAAAATACCCATTTATGGGTAGCGTTATTTTGAATTGACTGTTTGCCCTTTATCCTTTTTACCGATTAATTAAATATGGATTTTCTACTCCATAACTGCATTTAAAAATTAGTTATGAATAAAGAACCTTTCAATCTCGAGTTCAACAGATTAATCAAAGGACTGAGCAATGAATCGGCGCCCAGCATGTTGGAGTTTGAGCAGGACTTTTATAAAAAGATTTTGAATTTTTTCCTGATTGGCGATTCTTATTATTTCATCCTGAACCATCAAAGCTTTTCATACGAATTTGTGAGCAAAGAAGTAAAAGATATACTAGGCTATCATCCTTATGAGTTTAATCTTCAGTTTATGAATGGGTTAATACATCCCGATGACCGATCCTGGTTTTTGTCTTTCGGAACCAGTGTTTTAGATTTTTTTTCAAAATTGCCCATAGAAAAATTGTTGAAATATAAAGTGAGATATGATATTCGACTCAGGAAACTGAATGGCAATTATGTACGAATGCTATATCAGGGTATGCTGCTTGAGCATGACGAAAATGGCAGATTCCTGAGAACCCTGAGCGTTCTTACGGATATTAATTACCTGAAACAGGTGGGAATACCGGCGCTATCATTTATTGGTATTGATGGAGAACCATCTTATCATAATGTTGCTTTAAACAATATATATATTGAAAGCAAGGATGAGTTGACCAGCCGTGAAAAACAAGTACTCAGACTTCTAATGGAAGGAAAATTAAGCAAGGAAATCAGTTTTATTTTGCAAATCAGTAAGCAGACCGTTGACACACATCGAAAAAATATGCTGCACAAAAAAAACCTGAACAATACCGGCGAACTTATTGGTAAAGCCATAAGGTACGGTTGGGTATAAATATCAAATTCTTTATGGCAGGAAGCCAGACGGATGCTTCAAATGGAATCCTGTTTGTTCCTGGTAAGATTTTGCAAAGGCGAGCAGTGTGGCTTCCCCAAAATGTTTCCCGATGAAAGAAATACTTGCAGGCATTCCATTAGGTAACAAACCGTTCGGAATGGTAATGGAAGGATTACCCGTTAAATTGGTAATAGCAAGCTGATCCCCGGTTTCGGGCGGCGCAATAATAATATCATACCCGTCAAGTACAGGATCCATTTTTTTCATGATCTGATAACGCACCCTGCAGGCATTGATATATTCTACAGCAGGAATAAAACGCGCGGTTCTGAAAGTGTTGGGCCATCTGTCTCTGGCCTGCTGTACCATTTCATCATCCATGGAGGAACGGGTTAGCAAATCAAAAGCAGCAGCGGATTCTGCACCAATGATCAATGAAAGTATTTCATCACCGTGCAGGCTATCAGGAAAACTTATGGGGATCAATTGAGCACCCATCTCTTTCAGGCGAACAAGGGTTTGTTTCTCCGTACTTCCAGAAGGCAGTGTATCAATATAATTTTTTATATAGGCAATTTTTAATTGCTTCAAATTTACCGAAGCTGAATAGTTGAAAGCGAACCGGATCGAAGATGCATCTGATTGATCGGCCCCGTGGATATAATTAAACACAATTGCCGCATCTTCTGCTGATCTGCAGAGGACTCCGACCTTGTCTGAACTCCATGCAAGTGCCATGGCTCCTGTCCGGGCGACACTTCCATAAGTTGGCCTCAGACCTGTAACTCCGCAACGCATCGCGGGATCCACAATAGAACCGTAGGTTTCAGTACCGATGGCAAAGGGAACAAGTCCTGCTGCTGTTGCAGCAGCTGATCCTGCTGATGAGCCACCCGATCCTTTAGTTGTATCCCACGGATTTCGTGTGAGACCTCCGAACCATACATCATCCATCGCCAGTTCACCCAGGGATAATTTGGCAACCATCACAGCGCCTGCCAACTCTAATTGTTTGGCAACAAAAGCGGTTTGATTTATTTTCTGATTTTTATATGGCGGCGTTCCCCAGGTGGTATATGTTCCTTCTACGGCAAAAAGATCTTTGATCCCATAAGGAATTCCATGCAGGGGACCTCTGTACTTACCACTTGCAATCTCGGCGTCCGCTTTTCTGGCCTGACTGATGGCGATATCCTCCGTTAATTCAATCACACAATGCAAAGCAGCCCCGTATTTCTTTAGCCGTTCGAGGTAGAAACGGGTTAGTTCTTCGGAAGTTATTTTCCTGTGTTTAATCAGTGAAGCCAGTTGCGGGATACTATAAAAAGCGAGCTGACTTTTATCTGAAGGCATGGATACCTGGTCAGGAATATCAAAATGAACGGGCATTTGTTTACGCGGAATCTTCATGCCAGGCAAAATCGGGTTAAACCAGAGCGGAAATGGCACATCATTGTTCAGGTTCTGCGACTGTAGGTAGTAGTATGTTTTCAACCTGTCTGTTAAATAGCCGGTCATGGAATCTTTCTTTGAATCACTAAAAGAGAGGCCAAACATTTTTTCAGTGGTTGCAATCTGCGAGCGCGTAATGGAATCCTGTGCAGAAGCCATGATAACAGGCATCATACAGAATGACAAAAGAAATTTTCTCATAAGTGTATTTTGTAATCGGAATAAATATATCTATTTTCCGATTACCTACCCGATAAAATCGTAAGTCGCTAATTCTTCTGCTGTTGGAATTTGAAATGAATTGAAACATTCATCAAGAAATGCCTCGATCTCTTCCGGAGGAATATAAAACTCATGGCGGTCTGTCTGTTGATTTCTTTTTAAAACTCTTTCTTTCAGAATCTCCCTTGATATATTTAAATAATAGAACTTTACCAGCGCACCAATTTCCTTTGCCTCATCGCGTAATTTTTCTCTTTCTGTTCTTCCCCATGTTCCCCATTCAATGATTACGCTGATTGAATTTTGCAGCATCTTCTTTGCGATCTTCCATTGCAGTTGTTCAATCTGATCCCTGAATTGATTGCCATCTGCTTCAGCTTTATCATTCCAGATTTCCTTTATCCATTCATCAGGTGAAAATCTAAAGGCCCCCGTTGATCCGGCAATATTTTTTGCCAGTGTAGTTTTTCCCGATCCGGGCAAACCACATATTAAATGAAATAAGGGGCTTTTAACATTTTGGGACACGTTGAATTCATTTAGTACCTGAGAAATCGGTGCCTTAGGGTAGTCATATTTTTGTCCCTTTTATGAGTAAGACTGCCTTTACAGACTGTTCTTTTAAATGTAGAAATTTCCTGCGTTCTTCGTCCTGATTAAAATTCTGAAAATCCTGATCAGAATCAAATTCGACTAAATGGATTTCATATGGCTTGTCGATATTATTTTCAATGATTGAATGATCTCCGGGTCGTACCCTGATTAAAAGCCGCCCGTTATATTTTGAAATAGCCGGAATAGCAATGTTTTCAAACTGATGAAATATATCTTCCTGTCCCTCTTGAATGTAAATTAATTGCGTTAAAAATATCATTTCCAAATTTCCTGCGTGAAGTGGAATTCTAAATTAGTAACAATAGTACTATTATTTCATCAATTTAAGAATCGCCATTAAAGTTCCGTTTGTCCCATATTGTGAGACTTTAGCAGAACGCGGAATATTAATTATTACTTCAATTTTTCATTGAAAAAATCAATGGTGCGTTTCCAGGCAAGTTCTGCAGCAGTTTTATCATATCTTGGCGTCGTGTCGTTGTGAAAGCCATGATTTACATTTGGATATATGTAGGCGATATATTCCTTCTTTTGATCTTTTAACGCGAGTTCATAAGCAGGCCATCCTTCATCCACATGCGTATCAAGACCTGCATAGTGCAACATTAAGGGAGCCTTTATTTTTGGAACATCTTCGGTTGCAGGTTGGGTACCATAAAATGGAACCGCCGCCGACAAATCGGAAATACGAACTGCCATCATATTGGCTACCCATCCACCAAAACAGAAACCAACGACACCCACTTTCCCATTACAATCCGGAAGCCCATTTAAATATTCATAGGCAGCAATAAAATCTTCCAGTATTTTATTTTTATCGAGCTTACTCTGCATTTCCCGGCCCTGATCATCATTCCCCGGATAACCACCCAACGGTGTAAGTGCATCAGGTGCCAGCGAGATGAATCCTGCCAGCGCAGCTCGTCTTGCCACATCTTCAATATATGGATTCAGTCCCCTGTTTTCATGTACCACAATGATGCCTCCCAGTCTCTGTTTTGTATCAATGGGTAGGGATAGCAATGCTTTGATCTTACCATCGCCTTTGGGAGAATCATAATATATATACGCTGATTTTAGACGCGGATCATCCGGCTTCACCTGAATATTACTTTCATAAGCAGGCATCAGAAAACTTGTAAGAGCTGTTACGGTAATACCTCCCACAGCATAAGCAGACAATTTTTGTATAAAATCGCGTCTTTCAATTCTATTGTGGGCGTAATCATCATACAGGTCAAAAACTTCCTGTTTGATATCTTCTTTTCTTATATCCATGATGATCCTTTTTTATTAAAAGTGTTTTTAACTCGGTGCAATAATAATTTACACTGCAATTTACATACCCCGTAAGCAAATTACTAACGACCGTTAACCGGGAGTACGGGTTAACCATTATAGTAATTTTAAATTGATGATCATTGAAAATTGTCTTATTTTAATGTTTTCATAGGATAAGGTTTAATGGTTAACGGTATTTGACTAGTGCAGCCTCCCTTAAAAAAGGAGGCTTTTTAAAGAATAACTTTCGTGATTTTGCCGTAAATAAAAAGTAGTAAAAAAATAACCGGGAGGCGATTGCGACCCACCACCGGCAAGTACAACTTACCGGCGGATGGGTCACTTGATACCTTATCAGGATAAGGTTAAATGGTTATGGTATGTTAGTGCAACCTATCCCAGAGATCCGGATCATTAAAATCCATGAACCGGAATATTTTTAGATAAGGCTTCGCCTTCGCCTGGCCTGCTAAACGACCGGCATAAACATCATTAATATTACGCCGCTACATCAGCATTTTTGTATGGTTTTATAGCACGATTGTACTAAATTATTGTTTGAACCTCGACCAATAGCTATTTTTAATATTCAAATGAAACTACTTGGGAAGAAGGAATTTGATTAATAGAATAGACCTGACCCCGCCAAAACAACTGCAGACATTAATTGAAAATCGTCGCGTTTTCAATCTAAATAACTGCGAGCTCAATATCTATGAGAGCTATCAAAAGGCATTTGGGGTGCCACTGACCTTTAATGATCTGGTGATAACCAGCATGGTAACAGGTAAGAAAGTGATGCACCTTGCCAATCAGCCGGATTTCGAATATCTGCCCGGCGAGACGGTGATATTGCCTGCTAATCAGCCCATGGTTATTGATTTCCCCGAATCCACCCATAGCAACCCGACTCAATGTATTGCACTTATGGTGAACACGACCTATGTGCAGGATACGATGGAATATCTCAATTCCTGTTACAACAGCGGAAGCGACGACAATCATGAATGGAATATTGATTTCAGTCAGTATCATTTTTCAAATGATGCGGAAATCGCCGAAACCATTAACAAGATCATTCGTAATTGCAGCAGCGGGGATAAGGCAAAAAATATCTATGCTGATCTGAGCCTGAAGGAACTGCTTATCCGTCTGGTTCAGAGTCAATATCTGAAGCGGGTGGAAATGGATAAAAGTGATAAGAAAAATTTCAGCCGACAGCATTTTCTGCTTGACTATATCCATGAACATCTTACAGAGAAATTAGGTGTTGACTCTCTTTCACGCAAAGCGTATATGAGTCGCAACGAGTTTTTCAAATGGTTCAGGCAACAGTTCGGGATCTCTCCATTGGAATATATAAATCGCGAACGTATCAAACTCGCTAAACAACTTCTGGGCAGCCAAAATACTACGGTTACGGAAACCGCCTACCAATGTGGATTTGCCGATGTCAATTATTTTGTACGTCTCTTCAAAAAATCAGAAGGAATTACACCAGGTACATTTAAGGAGTTCGTTATAAGGGATTCCCTGGCCTTAAGCCCTTCTGTGCCGAAAGGGATTTTCTAACGTCCAGCATTACAGATTTCCCCATTATATCTATTTTACCATTCAGCCATAGACGAACAGCAATTGTATCGAAAACGGACGATATTTTATTCTGAACTTCTATAGATTATTGATTTGCATAGAATTAACAGGCGGCATCCTGTTTGTTTCCATATTATAATTATACAGACTTCATTATGCTTAAAAATTATTTCAGGATTGCGTGGCGCAATATGATCAGGGACAGGCAATTTACTTTTCTCAATGTGTTTGGACTTTCCGCGGGGCTCGCCTGCACTTTGTTGATCTGGTTCTGGGTGAATGATGAGCTGAGCATAGATAAATCATTTGAAAAAGATGGTCTGATATATCAGCTCCTTGAACATCGCAAAACACCAGGACAGAGTCCCGCTTCTGACGAGTCCTCCGGCATGCTGGCCGAAGTGGTTGCTCAACGAATGCCTGAAGTGGAATATGCTGCAGCACTGGCTCCGCATGAATGGTTCCAGAAATTCACTTTATCAGCCGGTGAAAAAAATATCAAGGCCTATGGACAATATGCCGGTAAAGATTATTTCAATATTTTTTCTTTCCGCCTCATTGATGGAAAGAAAGACCAGATACTTGCCGCCAAAAACTCAATCGCCATATCCGATGAACTGGCATTAAAACTTTTTGGTACAACTGCAAATCTGATTGGCAAAGCCATCCGATTCCAGCATGAACGTGATTTTTTTGTTTCCGGTGTATTTGAAAAACCAGGTCCGCACTCCTCACAGCAATTTGATTTCGTTCTATCCTTCGAATATATGAAAGACGTGTACCCCTGGGTAACTTCGTGGAACAATACTGGTCCACATAATTTTGTGCTCCTGAAAAAAGGCACCGATATCGATGCGTTTAATAAAAGAATTGCCGGTATCGTAGCTGAAAATAGCAATGACACGACGAGATCGGCTTTCGCCGCTCCTTTTGCTGAGAATTACCTGCTCTACACTTTCAGTCATGGTTCGCAGACAGGCAGTAAAATGGGATATGTAAAATTATTTTCGCTGATTGCAATTTTTATTCTTGCAATTGCCTGCATCAATTTTATGAACCTGTCAACCGCCAAAGCTTCGGGGAGAATGAAAGAAGTAGGTATCAAAAAAGTGATGGGGGCTGAGAGATGGCAATTGATACTCCAGTTTCTTTCCGAGTCTATTATCTATTCTGCCATCGCCATGATCTTCGCGCTTATTTTGGTCTTGCTTCTTCTGCCATCATTCAATAATCTTACGGGGAAGGAAATTGTTTTGAGCGTTGATCCGAAACTTGTTCTCACACTGGCAGGAATAACCATCGTCACGGGATTGCTTTCGGGTAGTTATCCGGCATTATATCTTTCAGGTTTTAACCCGATCTCCATTCTGAAAGGAAGCCTGCAAACTTCCTTAGCTGAATTATTATCACGGAGGGGCCTTGTTGTATTTCAATTTACCTTATCTGCTCTGCTGATCGTTTCAGTTCTTGTTGTTTACAGACAAGTGCAATTTGTACAAAGTACAAATCCCGGTTATAATAAAGAAAATGTTATTCGTTTTAATTCTGAAGGAAATGTATTAAAGAGCGAAGATGTATTTATGGATCAGGTTAAAAAAATTCCCGGAGTGGTTAATGCATGTTACACATGGCATGAAATGATCGGAAGGAATTATGGAGATTACAACCTGAGCTGGGAAGGGAAAAATCCCAATGAAGCAGTTTATTTAGAAGGATTTGGCGGAGGTTATGGTTTTATAGAAACGATGGGAATGCATATGGCTGCCGGCAGGGCTTATTCAAAAGCTTATGGAGACGAAACGTCAAAAATTATTCTGAACGAAGCTGCCATTAAGATGATGCAAATCAAAGACCCGATTGGGAAAACAGTACAGTATGTTGGTAAGCCAAGACAAATTATTGGTGTCGTAAAGGATTTTCATTTTGAATCATTACATGAAGTGGTAAAGCCATGTTTTATCACACTTGATGCACCAGGCAATATTTGGCACAAAATGATGGTGAGGATTAAGGGCGGGGACCAGGAGGCCACGATTAATTCTATCAGGCACCTCTACGAAACTTATAATCCGGGTTTCCCTTTTGATTATAATTTTCTTGATGAAGCCTATCAAAAACAATATCTCACAGAAACCAGGGTGGGCATACTCTCAAGATATTTTGCAGGACTGGCGATTTTAATTTCTTGTCTTGGTTTGTTTGGCCTGGCAACATTTACCGCACAAAAAAGACGTAAGGAAATTGGCATCCGGAAAGTCGTAGGGGCTTCGGTGAATAGTATTGTAGTCATGTTATCTAAGGATTTCCTGAAACTGGTATTGATTTCAGTTATCATTGCATTCCCACTGGCATGGTGGTTCATGTATCAATGGCTGCAGTCCTTTGCATACCGTATTGATATAGGACCGGAAGTTTTTTTGATAACCGGGACGTGCGTCGTATTAATTACTTTGCTGACGATCAGTATTCAGGCACTTAAAGCGGCGCTGGTGAATCCGGTCTCCAGTTTAAGGTCTGAGTAATCCAAAGGCAAGTATGGGAGCATGGGAGTAATAAAAGCCACCTACCAAAGAATTCTACGCCTATGAGGCGCTGTTTATCGACGACTCAGTTAACTGGTTTTCTTTTGGCGAAAACAAGGAAAATAGTTTTGTTTAATGCATTGACGTATCAGCAAAGCAACAATAGCTGAGCCAATCCCGTAAACGGATATGCGACTAGCCGATCGCTTCAATTTCTATGCGATATAAATTATTTTATTGCAGAACAAAGGTGAACAGGAATTGGATAACTATTATCCCTGCCAACTCGCAAAAGCAAGAATCATCACACCTGTCAAAAGAACTGCCGCAATTAAATAGACAATGATTGATTCGCCAACCGGTAATGATGACTGATCTTTCATAGATTCGGACTTTGTCATAGTATATTATTTTAATTGTTCACTATATAAAAACAACTATGGTGCCAGATATTTTTTTCATAAATTATTAATTATGAATAAGTTGTAAAGGTTAAAAACCATTTATTACCAGTACTGACCCACTTATAAAATATATGGTATCATTATCGTAATAATCAACCGAAGAAATAGTAAAAATCCTGAAAATAATTGTTGATTCAACCCTTCAACTTTAAATCCTCAGACCATTTTTTTGCAGAAATAAAAAAGAGATGGTTATCTCTACCTGACGTCTGATGAGGCATCTCTTGTCAGCGGAGTTTGTCTGACGATTGATGGAAGCGCTGTGAGGTAATCAAAAGCTGAAGGAACAGAAATATGATTTATACCCTGGGCAGGGGATCTACATCTTTTGCAATATGATCGCGGTAAGTCTTTATAATGAGATCCAGGGGCTGATTCGGATCTCCCTTGAATTTATCTGAAGCCTTGTATGAAAACTCCTTGCATACCTGTTCTTCCAGTTCAGCTGGCAGATCTGAATTGCCCTTAATCGATTCGATACGAACAATATAATCTTTTGGATCGGGCGTGCTGTCCGGCTCGTTATATTCAACTGTATATTCTGCATTTTTATACATGACAGGTAGTAAAACATTCATAATCTGGTATGCGGTTTAGAATATTTATGATTCCTGGTTGAGCCATCCTCCCGTGAATCCAGCCTTGCGGAGGCCTTTTTTAATAAAAATGGATTGCTTGATAATATTCCAAATTAATTGAGACCTGAAATTCTCAATCATGATAACCATCGGACCTTCATTCAATCCAAACTTCCATGGAGAAACCCAACCATATTCCTCCTTGCCGGGGATTTTAAATACCGGATTAAAGCTTGCATCAAAACCTTCATTGACAGCATTATTTTCCTTTAATCTATTTACCGCATGACGAAGGGTACTTAATACGATGTCGGGGGCAAAAGGCAAAGAAGCCACAACTGCCCATGGTGAAATCGTACCATCATCCGGGCCATACGGTACACCGCGGGCGACATAATCATAAAAGATTTTTTCAACCCCGTCAATCTTTAAAACAGCAGGCCCGGGTCCGTCACTTGCCGTAAAGCCCCAATTATTTTCACCATAATGCTTAAAATTGAGTGGATTCTTTATAGCATATTGTTGCTGGATATGGGTTGCACGACGGCTGTTTTCAAAATAATCAATCTTATATTTCCTGTTCAACTCGTCCTGGATACCCTGAAAATCCACCCACAGGTGCGACATCTGATGGATAAAAAGTGGTCCGGCATGTATGTACCCGTAACCGAGTATGTCAACCCATTTAAAAGTGGATGTCCAATTTTGATAACCTTTCGGATCAATGGGGAAAGTTGGCGAACCCAACGCAAGTACATATAAAATGATTGCTTCACAATATCCATCACCCCAGTAATTGTTAAGAAAACCGGACTCAGGTTTCCAACCATGACAAATCATCGATCCCCCATTCAAAGCCCATTGCCAGTCAACGCGTCTGTAAAGGTTTTCTGCAAGGGTTCGTATCTCTTTTTCTAACTTATTTTCACCTTTAAAATAAACAGCAGCAGTCAACACGCCAGCAATAAAAATGGCTGTATCAATGGTTGATAATTCGCATTCCCAGGCCCGCTTGCCTGTATCCATTTGGAGGAAATGATAATAAAATCCTTTGTAACCCATTGCATCCACCTCCGGACCCTGATGACCGGCGAGAAAAAAATTCAAAATGGTGAGAATTTTATTAATCCCCTCTTCTCTTGAAATTAAATTTCGTTCAATACCCACCACATAACTACTGATTCCCAGACCTACAGCCGCTATACTCGAATGTGAATCCGGGCTTGATTTATCAGCGATCAAACCGTTTGCCGGATTTAAATATTTAAGAAAATAGTTAAAAGTTTTTGCCTGCAAGTTCTCCAGCATTTCCCTATCTGAATCTAAATACTCTGTCATTTGAAGTTAATTTATGAATTTTCCCGGTATATACAATAGTGAAATAGTTAGTTTTCCTTTCTTGCTATTTTTGCAATATAATAATGCAAAAACTTTATGAAAAAATATATGCTCACGTTTTTCGGAGGGAATATGGCGCTCCGTTATAACAATCTCGAATACTATCCATGAATCAAAAGATTTAATAGTAATTAAATAAGCAGATCATGTCGTTCCTAAGCATTCTCTTCTGGGCATTTTTTGCGTCATATATTGTTCATATCCTTGACGAAACTTTGCTCAATGGCGGCTTTGTTAAATGGATTGCAGAGAATTTTTGGCCGACGTATAATATTCGGATGTTCTTCTGGTTTAATGCTGCTTTTATTGGAGCAATCGCAGTAAGCAATATTCTATTTGACAGTTTTGGCGGCCATTGGGTTATCCTGCCAATTTTCTTCTCAACAGGATTCGTTACCCATGTTCTGACTGTGCACTTATACTGGACAATCCGTCTCTACACTTACTCGCCGGGCCTGGTTACAAGTCTGCTATACGTAGTCATCTTTTATCTCCTGATCAAATATGGCGTCGGCGGTCACCTCGTCAGCCGTAAGGATTTTGCTATTGGAACAATCACAGGCATTGCGACACTGGGTGCATTCCTTACTGTCGGACCTACTTTGCTTTTCCCCAGGATCACGGGACGCCGTCACAGTGATAACCGTTAACACCCTGGGTTGAAGGAAGAATTCTCCTAGAAGCAAATACTGATACCTGAGCTAAAGACCCAGCCAAATTCTTCTTCAGTACTCACATTTGTTGGTCTTCTCAAGTTTTTGAATGAATTGTCATTATGAGGATCGTATCCGACACGCCAGCGGCTGTTAAAATCCAGATCATAGTAAATTCCTGTATATAAGCCCAACTGAAATTTTTTCGATATCAATGGATACCAGAATATTTTTATCGCAGGTTCTGTAATAAACCCATTCCTGCGTAATGACAATGTGGTATTATATTTTTTTGCCAAACTATCGAGTGAAGGAGGCATGTTCCCTGTTAGTACAATACGGTCAAAATGTTCTCCCAAGGCCACGCCGGCGAGAATCCATAATTTTTTAGTTTCGAAAAAACGGCGATAGATGCCTAATAGCACATCGGCGGTACTGATATCCTGTTTGGATACAATGGTTCCTGCGTTTAAACTGTATATCATTTTACCTCCAAAAGGTATACCTGCCATTTCAATTCTCAGTCCCACAGGGATTTTCTGTTGCGCTGTATAACCGTATTTATTAAGAAAATTATTTATTCTGGGATCTGTGGAAGTATAAAAAACAGCACTTGCATTGAACATGAATACAAACGCATGACCAGTAAGATCATCATGCTTTTTCAATTCGGGCCCATTCCTGTTTTCATGATTTGGAACAGTATCTGCTTTATTCTGAGCAAAAAGTATAGCAGGCAGTAGAATAATAACCAGGATAAATAATCCCTTATTCATAATACAAAAGTACACAACAAATTGCTTTATAAAGCTGCCTTGGATTGATAATTACCGAACTTTGTGTTGTTAATCAACTAAATCTTTCTTCAAAACAGAAACATGTCATTCCAGGCTTATATAAATAATATTAAATTAAAGACCGGTAAATCACCTTCCGAATTTAAGAAATTAGCTGAAAAAAAAGGGTTTTTTGAAAAAGGAAGTCTTAAGCCGACAGTTAAAGCAGGTGAAATAATAAAATGGTTGAAAGAAGACTTCGATCTGGGTCATGGACATGCTATGGCTATTTACGCTACGTTCAAGGGGAGGAAATAATGATTCCTTGGATTGTCACGATTCTGGCAATCTTTCCTTCCCAAACACTGGTACCTCCAGCTCAACTGAGAAAGTCTAAACTTTTTGTGAAATACTTTTTCAGGGATTCGTTGACCAGAGACTAACGTTTTTTACCAGTGCACGACGCGGCAGCTTAAGATGTGCTAAAATCATTTCTGCAAAATCTTCAGGCTGCAATACTTTCTCCGGATTACCATCTGTTAATTTAAGTTCCATTGCCAGGGAAGTTGCTATGGTACTTGGATTTGCTGTGAATACCCTGATTCCTGATGAGCGCACTTCCATCATCAGAGATTCTGAAAGACCAACCAAACCAAATTTCGATGCACTGTATGCACTGGTATTTGAAAATCCCTTGAGTCCCGCTGTTGAAGATACATTGACTATATCGCCATTTTTTCTTGCAAGCATGGCTGGCAGCACTTCGTGAATACAATAATAAGATCCCAGCAAATTAGTTTGAATAATGATTTCCCATTCTTTAACCGGTAGCTCCATAAAGTTGCCCATCTTAGCGATGCCTGCATTATTGATAAGAATATCAATCTGACCAAACTCACGGATGAAGGCGCTTATAGACGCAGACACTGCAGAATAATCCGATATATCAGCAATTTGATATGAAGCCCTGATCTCTGAATTTAAATTATTGGCCTCAGCCAACAGGCTAATGAGATCCTGGCTGGTTCTGGAAACAAGCGCCAGGTTAACCCCCTCCGCTGCAAGCGCCAATGAAATAGCGCGACCCAGTCCTTTACCGGCTCCTGTGATCAATGCTGTTTTTCCTTTTAGAGATTCCATTTTTTCTATGAAGATATAACACAGTGATTCACGATCTTTATTCCTCTTCTCTAATCAAAAATAAAATTAATGAAGTCCTCCTCAAAGCGCTTATTTCAATTTTTGACTTTTGTTTTGATCGGTGGAAATTGCATTGCCCAGGTAAAATTAAAATCTGCTGAAATTTCATTCACCACACCGGCAAATACAGACGACAAAGACTGGAATACTCAAATAAAAGTATCATTATTTTTAATAGACGGTACACTCGTTGGTGTAGCCGGTTATAATTCCTGTGACGCATCCACACCAAGTGCTGATATGCTGGGCTGCTTTTGTTGCATCAACCCTGTCACTAAGTTTAAAGATAACGGAGAAATAAGAGGGCCTTTCTCCATCAAAATATTTAATAAAGTGCTTCAGCAAAACATCCAATCAGGATATTTCACCGTTACTATGTATCCAAACGGTAACGACAGATGGGTATTTAATCCAAAACTTACATTGAACTTTGACGATGGCACATCGGCTGGTTTTGCATCCTATTCTAATGCTGTTATTGAGCAGGATGCTCCGACTGCAACATTTTTGATTCATTAAAATATCCTTAGTCCCACATATATCTGAACAGTCCTTGTTTTCCAGGATCCAGATGCCGAGGTGTTATTGATATCGGAAAACCCGTATACGTACCGAACGCCTCCTTTAAATTTTAAAATATTCAGTTGAGCACCCGCAACCATGGAGAAATTGCCTGAAGTAAAGGCATTTTTCCCGTTGGTTTCGAGATTGTCATTTTTATTTAAAAGGGTGCTAAACTGCGGACCCAGCAAAAGACTCAGGATGGGGATAGGTAGTTTGATAGTGAGCAGGATGGGTATATTCAAATATTGAAGTTTGATGTTTTGATTGTCTGAACCCTGGGTATTAATCTGACTATATAATACTTCCGGCTGTACGCCCAAAAGGATAAGATTGACTTCGGCAAAAGCGCCCGCCATAAAACCGCCTTTGAGTCCGTTCTGAACAGAATAACCCGTGACTTCACTCAGGTCTGTGCCAGCCTTGATGCCCAGGTGTAATGCCTGGGCTCCGGCGGATAAACAATCCATTACAATGAGGACAAATAAAAGAAGAAAGATATTTTTCATGGCTGCTATTTTAATAGTACTTAAAACGATCTATTAAAATATCATACCAGGGTTAATTCCATTGGGTTTGATCGGAATTATACCTAGCCTAACCGAAAAGTTATTCCAATAGTCCAGTAAAAGGTATTGGTTAAATTTTCCGATATAACCTGATTCGAGGATGTTCCATTAGATTGTCCTGTATGGATATTAATTAAAGCTGGATTTAAGGGGATGGAATACGTAGGTGTAAAATTGATTACTAAATTTTTTATCGTATAACTGAAAGGCATACTTGCTTCGTAGTCCAGGATTTTAAAACTGTATGGATTCACAACACTTCCAGTGATCGTAGACACTCCGTTCTGAATAATTTTATTTTTTTTATTATTGGAGTACCTTTTATTCTTATAGTAACTGTCGTAAAAATTTTGCGTTCCACCATTTACTGTGATTGTCGGTGTATATTCCAGTTTTTTATGTAACGCTGTAAAACCATGTTCCAGGCTGAAACTTCCGGTGTAATCAATTTTATTTCCGAAATTTAAATTGATATCTAAATTCGGTTTAATGAATCCAAAATCAAAACCATTTTGATATTCAAAGCCAGCCTGAATTTCAGAAGATACACTGGTGCTTTGGCTGTTGTAAAAAAACTTCGAAACATTTACCTGCCCGTCGTAGTTACCGGAACCAAAAACATAACCAGCCTCCATGGTAACTAAATCAACCCGGCTTGCTTCAGTATTTTTTAAATAATTTAAATGAACAGAAAAATATATACCGGATTTATGGTAGTAGCTCAGAAAAGGAATATAATAAGGCAACATCGTTGAATCTTTCCGGCCCAGATAAACGTCATTATTCTGATAACTCAAACCTGTTTCAACACGGGTTTTTTTTATTTCCTTCAGATCATCTTTGTCAACCATGATTGAATCATGTTGAATGATAACCTGAGTGATTCGTTTTTTTTGAGCAGAATCTTTGACAGACTGAGCAGAAATATTTTGGGTGATACATGTGAAAATAAAAGAGATAACAAGAATTAATGGGAGATTTTTCATCAATATGGGTAATGGAATGAATGTTCTGATAAGCCTTGCGGGCCTTATTTCAGTATGTAAAAGCTACTAACGCTAAGCTGAGTTTTTTATTTTAAAATGAAGTGAATAAACGGTTAGTAAAATCATTGGTAACCAGTGAGTTGTAATTCCTTCATTCGGTAAATAATATTTCTGAATCATTGGTGTTTTTACGAGTAATTTTTCATTGCACAGGGAGGAAAATATATCTAATTTGATAAGTGATTAGTCATTTGTGCAAGTACTAATTACTGAGAAAATCCAAATCCGTTGACGCCCATGAAATCCAATTTTACACTCTCATTATTACTGACCTGTCTTCTTCCTTTTTTATCCTCCGCCCAACTTTCGAATGGTGGGATCAATGCTTATTTTGGAGTGGATGGAGATACTCGCAGTGACTATGTAAAGTATGGTCCTGCTACCGGATCTATCCTAAGTGATGACTGGTTTTCTTCCCTGCCCTCTTCTTATAACGTAATCGATACATCAGGCGCTTCAGTTTATTTAAGCATTCTTCAGGCAGGTGGAAATATTGGGTTCAACAAAAGAATGTCAGTTCCTCTTTATTCAAAAGAAAACGGGAAATTATGGCTGGATGCAGTATATGGGAGGGATTATATTGGTTCAAATTCATTAATTGATTCCACAGGTTTTACTATTGCCAGTAAAAATGGGGATAATCCTGTCAATTGGATGGGCGGGCAAAAAAACTTTCCTGACAAAGATGATCTAGTAGATGTTTTTGCCCATATGCGTAGGGACGGAACTAATGTGCATGATTCACTTTGGTTTTTCACAGGCGTATCAACTGTAGGCACATCGGGATCCAGGTACTTTGACATCGAACTATATAAAAATAATTTCAGTTACAATGCTGCAAGCGGTAGTTTCTCCAGTGCCGGACCTGATGCAGGCCATACACAATGGATATTTGATGCCAGTGGAAATATCATACAAACAGGAGACATGATCGTTGCTGTTAACTTTACTCCTGGTATTGCTCCTGTCGTAGATCTGCGTATTTGGGTAAGTCAGACGACATATTCATCAATAACACCGGCGTACTTTAGTTTCGGAGCAAATTTTGATGGCGCTACTCCGGCTTTCGGTTATGCGTCTATTTTATCCAAAGCAGGCACAACAAATTTTGGCTCCGGCATATCAAATTATTCAGTAACACCTGCCCAGGATACAACTCTCTCAACTCCTTGGGGGACAGAAAACACCTCTAAGATTTGGGCGACACAATATCAAACATTACAATTTATAGAGGTGGGTTTAAATTTAACAAGAATCGGTTTGGATCCTGCACTTTATACAGCACTTGGTTTAAATCCATGTCAGTCCCTTTTTTCCGATATTTTTTTCAAATCCAGGGCGTCCAATTCATTTGTATCTCAAATGCATGATTTTGTTACACCACTTCAATTCCTCCGAAACCCAGTAATGGATTATTCCTTACGGCCTGATACTTTGCGCTGTAATCGTCCCGTAGGAAATATTCAGATTACCAATAATTCAACGGCAGGAATATACAACTGGACAACAGCCAATGGTAACATTTCCGGTTCTAATAGTGATAGTTCGACTATCAATATAAACAAGCCAGGTACCTATATAGTTTCTGCGTCACCAGCATTGGGTTGCCCCGCAACAAGAAAAGATACTGTTGTTATCCCGATAGATACATTTCCTCCGGTTGCCTCAATTATTGCTGCTATTGGATCTAACTATTCATATCTGCAGTTCTATGGTGGAGATACGGCTGCCAGTAATTATATAACCCCTTTTGGAGGTTCCAAAGGATTATTGTGGAACTGGAGCGGACCGGGAGGATTTGCTTCAACAATACAAAATCCCATCAATGACACGACCTGGGGTACTTACCAGTTGATAGTTACAGAAAAAAGAAATGGTTGTAAGGATACTGCTTTAAAAACGCTGAGTTTTTGGGATTTCGGAACACTTGCCGGAAGATATTTAAATTTAAGCGGGGTTTATAAAAACCAATCCATACAACTTTCCTGGAGTGATAATGTGGCAAGCAATGCTGATTATTACGAAATTGAAAAATCTTCCGCTAACACAGGTTTTAATAAAATCGGAACAGTATTTAATTTAAATAGCAATGAGCTGTCCTCTGTAAACTTCTTCTCATTTACAGATAATAGCCCATACGCAGGCGATAATTATTATAGAATTAAATCCATTTCGAAACAAGGACTTATTTCTTACTCCAATATTGTGGATATTAATGGAAATCCGGTAGACTCCAGGAAAATTTATCTGATAAATAGTTTTGGTGAAGGCAGGGTTTCTCTGGCATGTAATACCGATAAGGATTGCAGTGGAAAAATAGTAATGTACAATGTAATCGGTCAATCACTGGAGTCACAAACTGTGCAATTAAACAAAGGACTAAATATTATTGATCTTCCTGTATTCAATAAACAGAAATCAGAAGTTCTCGTTGTATCCCTGTTTATCAATAATCAATTAGCATTTACGCAAAAGGCATTATTTTAATATTGCATTTAACGATTTTGCAAAGTTCCTGTTAATTAATTTCATAAGTGTTTAAACTGATAAAATAACCCGACCTGGAACGCCCTGTTTTGTATTTTATCTGCACTTCTGATATTATAAATGTTGTTGATCCCCAGGTTATACCTTGCATCGATTCCCAACCCTACCTGAGTTATATAACCTACCCCTATACTCCAGGAAAAATCACCCGTAGTGTAATTACTCTTGATGTCTGTTATTGTGCCCCCCGATTTTTCTTTAGCACTTGCAAGTAATCCCAATTGCGGGCCTGTTTCTAGTCGAAACCCGTTATCAAACATGTATTGCATTAATACTGGCAATACAAGATAATTTAACCTCCATGCAATCTCACCCCCGTCTGTATTTTGTGTGGCGCCCTGGCAGGAATAAGATATTTCAGGTTGAATCGCAAAATTTTTACTCAGATGTATATGTAAAAGTCCTCCCACATATACAGAGGTTCTCGGGTCAAGACTATTTGTGAAATTATTATGCAGGCCGGTCACATTGAGGCCTCCTTTTAATCCAAATTCAGCAGTTTGAGCCTCCGATTTACTGGCAAGGAATAATATAGCTGTAATTGATAGTATGAGTATCTTTTTCATAATGCTTGTTTTAATGAACTATATATGAACCAGATTAAAAATCAATGGCACTTAAACAAAAAGCATACCCGGACAATGGAATAACGTGATTCCAAATATGGATTCCATTCCGGTTATTGGAAAAAAATCGTTTCAAAAATATAAAACAAGGTTGATTTTCAAGGCATTAAGAACGGCATGCTAATGGTTTATCACTAGTTCTATGAAAACAGCGATATATATTTTAAGTGTCTTTTTTTCTCTTTCAGCAGTTGCACAACCGACTGTATCTGGTTATACCACGCCTGCCAAGGACACTGTTATTATTCTTCCAGCGAATTCAATTACTCTGTCTGGCACCGCGGTTCAAGCCAATCCCGGGCATCCGATTTTAGATACCAGCTGGATCAAAACCAGCGGACCGGCTGCTACCATTACCAAGCCATCTAATCATATGACTACAACAGTAACAGGCCTGGTTGCAGGTTCTTATGTATTTACACTAACAGCTACCGATAAGCAAAATTCATCCTCGTCAGCAGTAAAAATAACGGTCATTTCCGGAGTACTTCCAGTGGAGTTTGCATATTTCAATGTTGCCCGAAATGATCGTGGTATACTGGTTAGCTGGCAGACGGATATGGAATCAAACAACGCAGGTTTCATTGTTCAGGAAAGTACGAATGGTTCCGATTTCTTCGATTTAGCCGCCGTTTCTTCACAGGCGAAAGGTGGAAACAGCAGTACACCGCTGACATACAGCTATCAAATTTCTAACAATAACACACAGGCAGATATGCACAGCATATGGATTGTTATGACATTGCTTGCCATGATAGTTTTTATAAGTAAACTAAAAAAGGCATACAAATGCCTGCTATTAGGAATAGCCTGTATGTTTCTTTTTTCATGCAGTAAATCTGTAATAGTGCCTGACAATGCCCCTGCTTCAACCGTAAAAGCCTTTCGCCTGAAACAGATGGACCTGGATAATCATGTAAACTATTCAGAAGTTATAATGCTGAATTAATCAGGGGGTGTAATGATTTTTTTCTGTTTTATTTTTTTCAAACAACCTGTTCTTCAATATTGGGCAGGTTTTCTTCAATCCAACTCTCAGCGTACGCCTTATTCCAGCTGTGTTTCCATCTTCGGTGGCTCCACAACCACATATCAGGATTCGAGCGTATTACTTTTTCCATATAACGGGCATATCGTAAAGTCAGTTCTCCTTCTTTCAGTGACCTGGGATCTTCACATGCAACTTCTAAAACGGCATGATAATATCCACGCTTAGGTTTTACAATATATGTGAACACCACTGGTAAATTACCCATTCTTGCTCCCTTTTCGGGACCTGCCACAAAAGCTGTAGGCCTTCCAAAAAAATTCATCCAGTAAGCATTTTTGAGGTTGCCCGGACTCTGGTCAGCAACAAGGCCCAGGAGATAGCGAGTATCTTTAAATTTTTCCATTGAATTTTTCATATTGCCCGCAGCAATAAATTTACTACCGTGGCGAACGCGCAAATGATACATCAACTTTTCTAATACAGCATTGCTTAGAGGCATATATACTACGAGCAACTGGTATTTTGTGTGGCTGCTCAAAACATGATGACCCCATTCCCAGTTGAATGTATGTCCGAGGTGAAGCTGGCAACTTTTACCACTTTGATATAATGGATCAAGCACTTCCCAGTTTGCAGTTATCCTTTTTTCCAGAAAACGCATGGAAGCGCTTACTAATTTAATGGTTTCTATAAATGAATCAATAAGGTTATGATAAAACGCTTTAGCTATTTTAGTGCGCTCTGCATATGATTTTTCCGGGAAAGCTATTTCCAGATTTTGCATCACTTCTTTCTTACGGTAGCCAATTAAATAATAAACAACCAGGTATATTCCATCAGAAATGATATACAGCATGCGCATCGGAAGCAGGGAGAGCATGTAAAAAAAACCGAATAGAATATAATACATGGGATTCGAATTTACCAAATTAGTATCTCTTACCCCAACAACTCCGGGATATGCTTATCAGTATCATTATTTTTTGCTGTTATCCAAAATCACCCCGGTAATCACCATCAACCGTATTTTACGCAAACGTATTTTCCGCAGGGATTTTTTGCCTCTTAATTAATAAGCGTGATTATTTTTCTACATAAAATTTTAGAAATCAAATTTATTGGGTTAAAAGGGTATTGCATGTTTTTTGCTGCATGAATACAGATCCTTCGGTAATGCCTGACTTCAGCATCTTCGACCTGACAGAATTGTACGATCTTCTCGCTGTGTATACAAAAATATATACAAGGATTCTTTCATTGAATATACCGCCATCAGAGCAATTTTTATATACAAAAGGAATTGTAGAACAACTTCAGTTTGAGGTACATTCACGAATAAAAAAAATTGAACCTGAATCGCAAGGATCGATTGACGACCTGATTCCTGCAATTGCATGAAGTCTGTGTCCAATGGCAGGACAATTGCATAATATAAATACAAGTTTTCAAATCAGCAATTAGTGTCAAGTTTTAAAGTTCGCCCTTCATTTTTATGAGGGGCTTTTATTAATTCCCGGACGACTTCCAAAACCAATTACAAAAGCAATTCCGCTAAACCCAAAAGATTGAATTATGCTTGTCATTTCATTTCCCCTGTTGCCATATGGATCTGCGATTCCACGGGGAATATGAAGAAAAATAAACCAAAGAAAAATCATTGTTCCCAGCAGGCCCGCTACTATTTTTAATTTGATCTTTGCAATGATCGCAACACCCGAACCAATAAGAGCAACACCGGCAAAATCTGTCCAAAAAATATGATTCGGGATCCAGTCGGGTACTAAGGTTGCTACAAACTCACTATATAAGAAGTGGTCAATGCCAAATGCGATCATTGTTATAGAAAAGAAAACCCTGCCAAAAGGAATAAGTTTTTGTAACAGATTGAGCAATTGTGATGCTGGCTGAATAGTAGATGGAGCGTAAGATCCTGCAACGACAAAAGCTCCTCCCGAAAATGCCAGTTCTTTCAAAGCCTTCGTCCAGGAGCCTAGCGCTTTCCAATTGGGGTCAACGAATAGCAGATGTGGCACCTGACAAAATAAAAATAATATCAGGAATATTCCTCCCAAAACGAGTGATACTTCTTTGGACTTTTTTTCCAAAATAATGGATAGACCTGATAATATGAGAATCAGGCACCATACATATTCCAATGCTGTGTGGAATGGAAGCCATGAGGATGCATCGGGCAAAAATACCGGGTCAAAATCACTGTAAAACATACCCTGAATGCCCAGGCCAATGAGGCAAATCCCAAAAGCTGTGCGTCCGGCCCTGACGAGCATTTCCATTTTCTAAAGTTATATAAGTCTTACATATCTCTCATATAAGTAACATATCAAACTCCAAAAAAGAGCTTTTCAGTCTTATTTGCAATCTCCTTCTCATCATCTCACCTGGAAAGAATTCAAAAGCACCTTTGTTCCGTCGGACCAGAAAATGACGTAGACGCCGGGATTAGAATGTATCAGAATCGAACATTCTTCGTATCGAAAATGATCTATTATATTTATTGTCCTTCTCTAACCTGGTATAAGTCAATACGTTTTATATTGGCATTCCTGTTGAGACGTTATTTCAACTCAAATATCAAATAATCAATTATGCTTAAAAGCTATTTAAAATCAGCATGGCGAAGCTTGTGGAATAACAAGCCGACCAGTGGAATAAATATTATAGGTTTATCCGTAGGAATGACAGCAGCAGTATTGATTTTACTTTGGGTCCGGAATGAAATGAGTTTTGATGGATATCATCCCGATGCAGATAAAATATACATGCTCACAGAAAGTCAAAACAATAATCAATGGATATGGGATGGCACACCCCTGCCGCTGGCAGATGCTGCTATAAAAACAATCCCGGAGATTGATAAAATCGCGAGAATACATTCGGGAAACTGGCCTGTATTCAATCTGAATAACAACCCGGTTTACGAAAAAGAATGTGCTTATGTCGACGACGACTGGTTCAGCATATTTCATTACTATTTTATAGAAGGCAATGCAACTTCTTTCGGTGCGAAGCTTAATAGTGTAATCCTGACGGAATCTGAATCAAAAAAATATTTTGGAAACCAAAATGCTCTGGGAGCAACCATCCGGATAGACAGTATGAATTATGAGGTTAAAGCAATTGTTGCAGATCCACCCGTAAATTCCAGTTTTCAATTCAAAGCTTTTATCCCATTAAAAGTATTGCTGCTTGATAAAGACCGTCGGGAAAATGATGAGTCATGGGATAACAATAATTATGTGACTTTCGTAAAATTAAAGAAGGCCGTAAACATACCATTGGTAAACAAAAAACTTACCAGTCTCATTCCTGCTTACAAGGAACAAAATCTTCAAATTGGCAGTATTCCATTAAAAGAAATGCATTTTGAGAGTGATCTGGTAGGTTCCTTTGTTAATCATGGAAACCGAAACACGGTTTATATATTCACTGTGCTTGGCTTCTTACTCCTGTTAATTGCCTGTATCAATTATGTTAACCTCACTACTGCTAAAGCTTCCCTAAGGGCAAAGGAAGTGAGCATAAGAAAGATGATAGGGGCCCGGCGTCTTCACTTGTTTTACCAGTTTATAACAGAATCATTGTTGACCAGTTTTTTAGCGCTGACCACAACAACAATCCTGGTTCAGCTTTGTTTACCATTCTTTGACCTGATCACTTCTGAAACCTTTGTATTGCCATTAACCTCGCCGGATTTATGGAAAGTAATCGGCACTACGCTTGTTGTTTCTGTTTTGCTTAACAGCATTTATCCTGCCATATTATTATCCTCCTTCAAGCCGCTAAATGTTTTCAGGGGACTGACCGTATTAAAAGTAAAGGATGCCAGTTTCAGAAAAGGTCTTGTGGTTTTACAATTCACGATTTCCGTTATTCTGATTGCAGCAAGCATTATCATATACAAGCAAATGCAGTATATACAAAAGTCAAATCCGGGATACAACCGTGCCCAGGTTTTATCAATCCATCTTCCCCCAAGCGTGAGCCAGGATAAGAAAGTGAATGTGATGCAGAATATTAAAGAGGAATTGCTAAAACAATCAGGAATTGAAAATGTATCATTCGCGAATCAATCCATCGTGGATATTGGAAGTATGACTTCCGGAAATGCCGACTGGGATGGGCGTGAATCCACCTTTAATCCGAAAATAAGACAACTTTCGACAGATGCAGATTATCAAAAAACCATGGGCCTGCAAATGAAGGAAGGAAGATGGTTTCAGTCAGGCATCCAAACAGATAAAAACAATGTTGTGCTTAATGAAACAGCTGCAAAAGAATTATCCATTCATTTGCCCTTAGTTGGTCAGCGGTTTACATTCAAGGGGAATACAGGGCAGATTATCGGGGTGGTAAAGGATTTTAATTATCAAAATCTGCGCAATAAAACCGGCCCACTGGTCGCATATATTTCGCCCTTCTGGTACCAGTTGTTTATGATACGTGTAGCACCGGGAAAGGAGTCTGCTGTCTTGCAAAACATTCAAAACGTCTGGAGGGCTTTTTTACCTGACGATCCGTTTGAATACAATTTCCTGGATGAAAGCTTTAATCAGATGTACAAAGGAGATCAGCAAACTTCATCCTTGATTTTTGCGTTCGCTCTCATTGCTGTATTTGTTTCATCACTTGGATTATTCGGATTGGCTGCATTTACGGCTGAACAAAGAATAAAGGAGATTGGAATTCGAAAAACGCTGGGTGCAACGGTAAGCGGGATTGCGACCCTGCTTTCAAAGGACTTTGTGAAGCTGGTTTTTATTGCTATAATAATGGGGGTGCCGATTGCATGGTGGGCAATGAATAAGTGGATAGAGAATTTTGCAAACAGGACTCATTTAAGCTGGTGGATATTTGTTTTGACCGGATTGATTGCAATATTTATCGCGCTGGTAAGTGTAAGTTTTCTTGCGATAAAAGCTGCCATGGCAAACCCGGTAAAAAGTCTGCGTACTGAATAGTCTGACTATGAAGACATATCTGTGGAGGTTATAGTTAATTTGAATTTAGATCGTTTGCCGCTGCAATGATCACGTTTGCAACTGCATCCGGCTGAGATATGAATAATACATGGCTGCCCTTTATTTCAGTAATTTTTGCTCCTGCGCGGCGGTACATGTTCCTTTCTATATCGGGGTTGATGGCTTTATCTTCTGTTGCCACTATTCCATAACTTGGTTTGGTTTTCCAGGCGGCCTCCCTGACAGGTGTTGCAAAACAGGCTCCGAAAATAGGTCCCTGGGAAGCATACATAAAATCGGCATCTTCCTTACTTAAATCAGCCGCAAAGCCTGCATGAAATTTAGATTTATCAAAATATACAACACCTTTTTCATCCGGAGGCAAAATGCCGAATTCAGGGGCTGTCGGGAGCGAGGAAATCCATTGAACTGAGGTCTCTCCTTTATCAGGTTCGAAGGCTGCAATATAAACGAGGGCTGCTACTTTTGGATGCATACCAGCTTCCGTAATCACACTACCTCCCCAGGAGTGACCTACTAAAACCACAGGCCCATCCTGCCGGTCCAGGGCGCGGAATGTGGCGTCGACATCGTCTTCCAGAGATGTAAGAGGATTTTGAACAACAGTGACCTGGAATCCTTTTTTAGTGAGGATTTCATATAACTTTTTGTATCCCGATCCGTCTGCAAATGCGCCATGCACTATTACAATGTTTTTGCTTTTCATTTTTTATGTTTTGAAATTCAAAAGCCAATGACGTGCCATCTCAGTGAATCCTATCAATCAATAAGTTGAAGAACTGAAGAAATTTTATGTCACCATATATGGTGAATTCACATAAAAATTGACGATATTAATAAGAATGTTTTCTATGGATACCCAGCTTTTTCATTCTTGCATTAAGGGTGCTGGGAGGTAAATTCAGAAGTTGGGCTGCGCCTCCGGGACCTGAAATCCGTTCATTGCAGTGCTTCAGAACGGATAGTACATGATCCCGTTGCATTTCGTCAATCGTCTTTACTTTCGAAACTGACTCCTGAAGATTATTTTTATATTTTACATCCGGAAGCCATATTTCATCTATGAAATTGTGTTTCGCAAGTAATACAGTTCTTTCCAACAGGTTTTGTAATTCACGAATATTCCCCGGCCATGAATACGCAATTAATTTTTTCATCTGAGGATCACTGATGCCTGAAATCGATTTCTTTGCTTTCTCAGAAAATATTTTTATAAAATGACTTACCAGCAACGGTATGTCTTCCTTTCGCTCCCTTAGCGGAGGTAAATTTATCGGGAATACATGCAATCTGTAAAACAGATCCAATCTGAATCGTCCTTCATCTATCTCCTTTTCCAGGTCACGGTTTGTTGCTGCAATTATACGGACATCTGTTTTCAATGTTGTATTCGATCCTATTCTCTCGAATTCTTTTTCCTGCAAGACCCTAAGTAATTTAACCTGCATATCAGCAGGCATATCTCCAATTTCATCCAGGAATATCGTGCCCCCGTTTGCCTTTTCAAATTTTCCGATTCTTTTTTCAAATGCACCGGTAAACGATCCCTTTTCATGTCCAAATAATTCAGATTCTATTAAGTTATGCGGTAAAGAACTACAGTTTACTTTAACGAATTCCTTATCTCTGCGTAGAGATAAACGGTGAATTGCATTCGCTATGCCCTCTTTACCGGTACCGCTTTCGCCGAGAATGAGAACAGAAGTATCGAATGGTGCTACCAGTCCGATGGAATCAAATATCTTCTGCATCCGGGAGGTTTTTCCCACAATGCCTTCAAGAACTTTAGTTTTTTGAATTGCTGATTCATCGTTAGCCTCAAATAAGTATTTCTTATCAGGGCGGGAATTTACTTTTTTATCAATGGAAGTTTTGGAGGATTTGAATTTCGATTGTGCTTTCAGTTCCCAGCGATAATGAGCCATGTCCAGTGCAACAAGCAAATCCTTTTTCCGGATTGGCTTTACCACAAATCCATAAGGTTGCGTTCTTTTTGCAATTTCCATTATTTCAGGATCATAATTTGCAGACAAATACACGAAGGGAATATCTTTTTCATTTAACTCATAAGCAAGATTTAGTCCTGATAAATTTCCTTTGAGAAAAATGTCAATCAGGACCATACGGGGCTTTTGCTGTTTGACAAGTTCAAGCGCGCGATTTACAGAGGGTGCAATTCCGCAAAATTCATACCCGGCCTGTTCTATTGTTAACCGGATATCTTCGGCTACAACCAGCTCATCTTCCACAATCAGGATTTTTTCACCCATATAAAAATGTTGAAACTAATTGTCATTTATAATCTGCTGAAATGCTGGTTAATTTCCAGCTTTCAAGTTCTGTGGACATTGCTGCTAATTTTACTGATACACGGTTGAATGCATCCCTTCCCAAATAGAGATGAAGCGGGGGATCTTCTTTATCAGCAAGTCCGATTAATATTTCAGAAGCCTTTTCGGGATCACCAGGCTGCTGGCCATTATTTGACATATAGCGCTTCTGCGTGTCTTTGACAGCCTTGTAACCATCAAGTTTACTTTCTATATAAGCCAGAGAATTTTTACTTAAAAAGCCGGTTCGAAATCCCGATGGCTCGACTACAGTAACCCTGATCCCAAATTCTTTAACATCCAATGCGATCACTTCGGAAAAAGCGGCTACCGCGGCCTTGGTAGCCGAATAAACGGACCAGCCCGGAGCACCTACAAAACCGGCCACTGAACCGATATTAATAATATAACCCGATTTTTGACTGCGCATGACCGGCAGGACACTCTTAACCACATCCATTGTTGCCAACACATTAACATTAAAAATGTTCCTGATATCCTGTTCTCCTGTTTCTTCTAATGTTCCGGCCATTCCGTATCCCGCGTTGTTAACCACCACATCAATCCGCCCGAATGTTGCGAGCGTTTTTTGTATAGATTCATCAATGCAATCCAGGTTGTTCAAATCGACAGCTAACGGGAGAAAACGATTCTTATCTATCAGACCAACCACCTGACTCAGCATATGTACATCGCGGGAACTTGCAGCAACACAATAACCATTTTCAAGTAGTCTTTTTACAAGGACGAGTCCCAGTCCCTGGGAAGCCCCTGTTACGTACCACACTTTTGAAGTGTTCATGATATTATTTTTAAAGCTTTTTATTCAGTGCCCATCTTAAATTTTTGAATGTTCAAAGTATCCAGTTGTTTCTTCAATCAAAGATCTCATCAGTTCAGCAGCTTTTGTATGTTTAAGTGCCGGCGCTATCTGGCCACTCCAAAATAAGATCATGTCCCATTTTTCCTGGTCAATCGCAGCCTTCCTTAAATGCGACATAAACTGCGACTGAAACGGGAAAGGGAGAAAGCAATTTTCCTTATGCTTCATCTCTCTTGCAATGCGGTTGGTTATTCCTCTGCCCAGTCTCCCGGTAAATGCTCTCGATAAGCTGGTATATTTAGTTGCATCAGAAAACAGCATTCGTTTGTGAATGGCTGTGGCATTGGATTCATCGGTTGCCAGGAATGCAGTACCTATCTGAACAGCATCAGCACCAAGAGCTAACGCTGCAGCAATGGCATTTCCTTTTGCAATACCTCCTGCAGCGATAACCGGCACTTTTACTTTTTCTTTAATCAGTTGGAGTAATACAAACGTTCCGGTTGTTGATGACTCTGCCGTTGTAAGGAATGATGGGCGATGAATCCAATGCCACAGCCATTCACAAACGAATGCTGTTTTCTGATGCAACT
>Ga0207113_1008_pt2 | contig 84632 bp, 79 predicted proteins | sample Alteio_BWMinHeat_69_FD_153559 | JGI IMG/M metagenome (GOLD analysis project Ga0207113, IMG submission 153559) | Enriched cells from forest soil in Barre Woods Harvard Forest LTER site, Petersham, Massachusetts, United States -... | ecosystem: Environmental > Terrestrial > Soil > Temperate forest >... | reverse complement strand
TGACTTCATCATGACCACTCTGATCAAGACTGGCTTGATCTATGAAATCATACTTACTTATTTTTTTTTGCATCGCATCAATTCGTTTAACAAACATATCTTCTGTGTCGTAGTGCAGAAATTTTTTTCCAGGAAATTTCTCCTCTAATTTTTTATGTAATAATTCTTGAACAGTTTTCCCTGTTGAATGTGGTGAGCCTAATAAAAGAGGAATTTCAGTACAGCTGTATAATAACGCATTAGTCTCTGTTCGCTGTATTTGCTCAATCACAAAATCAATAAACGTATTTCCTAATGCATCCGTTATTTTTCCTGACTTTATTTCATCGATAATCTTTTGCAGCCTATCCTCCGCTTTTTGATAATCAAACAGTTTTGTTTGTGGTAAAATTCCTTGGATATGCGAAGCGTTTTTCTCTCCTATTAGGTTGGGATATAATTTTTTTTCATGCGCTAATTTTGTGCCTAGAACCAGTATCTTTCGCTCTTGCATATTCACACTTAAAAAGCGATCTTGGCTGAGTTGTTCGGTACGCAATGGTTGCGAGCTATGATGAAAAGTGTTTTGTGTTGTTGCTGAAATAGTCTCATCCGCGATTACATTAACAACATATTTTGTCATGTCATCAACGGCGCCAGCTGTTCCCCCTCCAAGCATGACATTACTTTTAAACATACCGATTTTAAGATGCGCGGTATTACTCAGTAACTGCAATGAATAACAAGGAAATTGCTCTCGTACTGCGCTGTAGTTGTCGCGATACCTTAAAAAGTCAGGTAAATGCTTAAAATCGCGTGGCGGCGGGATGGAATATAATACAGCAGAAAAATTTTTGCAGTCGTTTGCAATTTCCGTTCGGTTTTCTGGCGTCATTTTTGTATTGGTTGGTTTATTTGAGCGGTGTAAAATTAATTTTGATAATAATTCGGCATCGGACAATGGACCTGTTCCGCCTGCTAGACCGACATCAAAAATATTAGATTTGTCTTTTCTGTTTTTGCCTTGTATTTTTAAAACAATATAAGGTCTGTCTTGTTCATCCGGTTTTCTCTTGGCAATTTCTGTTTGAAGACGAACATAATAATCAAAATATTCTGGTGCAAATTCATTAAAAACTGCTATTTTTCCGTCCTTTTTTGTCTTCAGAATTTCTTCTATGTGTGCGCGAACCCAGGCATCAGGAGCCATGCTGTCGTTAGGTGAGTCAAAAAACTCTACAGTGTTATCCGGCATCGGTACCCCCGTCTCTCAAGGACGACATTGAAGGCTTAAGGCTAGTATAAGGGATGAAAGTTAACATAATGTTAAATAACCATTAAATAATAATAAGTAATGAATACTCACCAATATCTAGTCATTAATATTTTTATTAAAATCAGAGTGTTATAATGCGAATTCACGTGATAGTGGATAGTAATAACCGATTGATCATATTAGAATGATTGGAACAGTTGCATAATGCTAATTCCCGCTAAATCTAGGTGAGTAACATGAGTGATAACCCTTTACTGTCATCTATATCAACCTGGTTTCGACGTAATTTTTCAGACCCAGCTGCAGTCGGTTTATTTTTTACTGTGTTGTTTACGCTGTTATTTCTCGAGTTTTTCGGTCATTTCTTTTTGCCTGTCTTGATCAGTATTGTGCTGGCCTATTTGTTATTGTCCGTGGTTCGGCAGTTAACACGTTGGAAGTGTCCGCATCTATTGGCGGTGATGATTGTATTTTTGGCGTTTATTGGACTCGTGATTTTTGGATTAGTGGTGCTGTTACCTATCATTGTTCGTCAATTGCAAAATTTGGTAAGCGAGTTTCCCAATGCGTTTACACAAGGCCATCACTGGGTGACAACATTGATGCAACGCTATCCCGCTGTGTTTGCCGACCCGCGTTTTCAACAAACCATTGCATTCGTCCAAAACGAATTTTCCCGAGTTGGACAAGTCACATTGCGATTTGTATGGTCATTGATTCCTAATTTAATTACGGCCGTTTTATATTTTATTTTAGTGCCGTTATTATTATTTTTCTTTTTGAAAGACGCGGACAAAATTGCGCATTGGTTTTCTCAATTTTTGCCTAAAAATCGCAGTTTGGTGTCGAATGTGTGGCAAGATGTCAATACTAAAATTGGTTGTTATGTTCGCGGACGTGTGATTGAAGTGTTTGTGATTAGTTTTGTCACGTCACTCACGTTTTCTATTTTAGATATGAAATACGCTATTTTGATGGGCGTTTTGGTTGGATTATCGGTAATTATTCCTTACGTCGGTGCAGTCGTTGTGACTATTCCCGTTTTTATTATTGCATTGATGCAATGGGGAATGGAGCCACATTTTTTATATTTAATCATTGCCTATGCGGCGATTATTATTTTAGATGCAAATGTATTGGTCCCAATGCTATTTTCTGAAACGATGGATCTGCATCCTGTTGTAATTATTTTATCGGTATTGGTATTCGGCGGTATGTGGGGATTTTGGGGTGTGTTTTTTGCCATTCCGCTGGCCACGGTGGCGGATGCGGTGTTGCGTGCGTGGCCGAAGTCAGTGTGAGTGTGAGCGTCACACCCACACCTATTTTTCTTCCTCTTCCGAACCCGACAACATTCCACCCATCAATCCAGCAGCACTCACCATACTTTCTTTTTCCTTTTCGATTTTTTTAGCGCCGTCATTGATGGCTGCAGCGATTAAATCTTGAAGAATTATTTTGCTTTCTTTTAAAATGTCATCGTCGATCATGACAGATAATGCATAACCTTGCGCATTCATTTTAATTTGAACGGCGCCCGCACCAGATTCACCCATCACTTCGATTTTCGCTAATTTTTCCTGCGCTTCTTTCATCATGTCTTGAATTTTGCCGGCGTTTTTGAGTAAGCCTGCGAGATTGCCAAGACCGCCTAGTTTGTCTCCGAACATCTTTCACCTCGTATTTTATGGTAACTGATCACTTCTACTCACACTACTTGTCGTGAACTAAACGCATGCGACAACGTACTTCCATCCAAATATTCCAACTCACCACCAATCGGCACACCATGCGCGATGCGAGAGCATATCATTTTTTTTGAATCAATGTGATTCGCCAAATACTGTGCCGTTGCCTTTCCTTCAATGGTTGGATTCGTTGCTAGAATGACTTCCTGAATAGATTCTTCATGCAGCCGTTTCAATAAAAACGGAATACCAATATGTTCCGGCGAAATGCCATCGAGCGGTGACAGATGTCCATGTAGAACAAAGTAACACCCCTGAAACACATGTGTTTGTTCGATCGCAATTACATCCGCCGGACTTTCAACAACACACAACAATGCATGATTTCGTTTTGCATTACTGCAGAGCGAGCACACGGTTTGTTCCGTAAATTGACGACACCGCTGACATTGTCCTACCGATAAAACTGCTTGTTTTAAGGAATTTGATAATGCTAACGCTTTTTCTTTTCCACTGTCCGTCAATAATTGATACGCCATACGTTGCGCGGACTTAGGGCCAATGCCAGGTAGTGCGCGTAGCGTGTCGATTAATTGTTTGACGAAAGGAGAAAACATTATTTATCTGTTCCAGAACCACCTTTATCATCATCATCACTCTCGATCGCTTTCTGATCCGCTGGCAATGACAAGTTTTTAATTTCATCAGGAATTTGCATTTGTTGTAATAATTCCATTGTCTTAGCTTGCGTTGCTTCTTGAATTTTTTTAACCACATTTTCCCACGCTTCGCGAACGCGTTTTTTAAATTCTTCCACACCACCTTGCAATGCTTCTTTAGTGAAACGCATATCAACAAAACCATACGTTGCAGTCATAATGACTTCTACCGTTCCATCAATTGATTTACCGCTGACTTTAATATCCGCTAAATTTTGATAAGTCGATTGCATTTGGTTTTGCATATCCAAAATGCTCGTTTTAATATCTGACAATAGTTTATCTGACATAGTTTTCTCCCCAAAAAATTAAGTTAAGTAGATTCAATGCTGTCTTCAATGACCGATGCATCAAAAGTTTTTACAATCCGTTGAACCGTTGGATCAGCAGAAATCGCCTTTTTTGCCGATTGTTTCTGTGCATCCTGTAAACGCGCAGCCGATTCCGCCGGCGTTTCCATTTTATTTTCCTCAATCGTGATTTTTATTTTTGTGTTTTGATTGTGGTGTTGAGTAAGAGCCCCTTGAATACGTTGTTGTTGTTTTGGGTTTAAAAGCGCTGCGTATTTGGGATGTAGTGTAAGATGCAATAAATCATTGGCGTATGATTTTAGAGCGCATTGTTGAGCGAGTGCGAGAGTGGGGCCGGTGAGGTTGAGTTTTAGAAGTAAGATGTTCCAATTGAGGCTTGTTTCGCTTGCTCGCGGTTCCACCTCGCTCTTCGTAGTATGATGCGTTTTTGCGACACCCTTCAAAGCAGGTGTTGAACCCATCATCCTTATTACAATCATTTCAAAACCGATTTGCGCGGTGGGTGCGAGCGGCAAATCGCGTTGCCCAATTAATCCGATTCGATAATATAATTCAACTGATTCGCGAGAAAATTCGGATACAAAATTTTTATCTATTGCTTGCTTGACAGAAATTCGATACAACTGCGTTAATAATTCGGATAAACAACGTGTAAAATTCACGCCGTTCTCCGCCCATGATTTTGTGAGCGCAAGTGCAGTATTCGCATCATTCGCACAAATGGCTTTTAATAATGAGATGATTTCTGCTTGATTGGATAATCCCAAGAGCGCCTGTATCTCAGCTGTTTTTATTTTTCCATTACCATAGGAAATACATTGATCAAGCAAGCTTAATGAATCACGCATACTGCCGTTCGCAGATTCAGCGATTAAAGGTAATGCTTCAGGTTCAAAATTAATTTTTTCGGATTCCAAAATAAAAATTAATTGATGATTAATTTGTTCAGCTAGCATTTTTGATAAATGAAATTGTAAGCAGCGCGACAAAACAGTTACCGGTAATTTTTGAGGATCGGTCGTTGCCAATAAAAATTTTACATGTTCAGGTGGTTCTTCCAATATTTTCAATAACGCATTGAAACTATGACCAGAAAGCATATGCACTTCATCAATGAGATAAACTTTAAATTTACCTTTGGTGGGTGAGTAGGGAATGTTATCTAATAATTCACGCGTGTCTTCTACTTTGGTGCGTGATGCCGCATCGATTTCATATAAATCGGGAAATCGACCGCTATCAATTTCTTGGCAATTTGAACATTTTTCGCAGGGTGTTGCGCTGATGCCTGCTTCGCAATTTAAACATTTTGCAAATATTCTCGCGAACGTCGTTTTGCCAATGCCATGTGTGCCTGTGAATAAATACGCATGATGAATTTTATGATGTGTCAGTGCATGAGTGAGTGATTGAATGACATGTGATTGACCGACGATTTGATCAAATCGTTTTGGGCGCCATTTTCGAGCAAGTGCCAGATAGGTCATGTTTTAAATACTCACACTCACACTATTTTTAAAAGGGTGACCACTAAAGCCATTACTCGCACACGAGTCTATCGCTACCGTTGCTCCCTTCCGGGCCTGGCGGAGTTTGCAATATATCGTTGTGAGGTGACCCTAATGACCACCCCTTTAAAAACATAGATTTTTAAACACTTATCTCTTCATGCGGTGTTTCTGTATAACGCGGAACAAATACACGCTTGTCCCATGAATAAAAAGCACCATAAAAATAAATCACCAAAGATAACACAACCAACGAAATCATACTTTCTTTCGTTGACATAACCGTTCCCGGAGAATCATTGTGACCGAAATACACAATCAGACACAGTCCGATGAAGTATAAAATAAACCAGGAAACACCTTTGATTGCCGCAGGAACATTTTTGCTGCCTTTATATTTAGTTTCATAATAAAGATACAAGCAAAGACCAGGAATTATTAACGTTAACAGCTCAGGAATCAGTGGCCATCCAGCATAAAACAATAATATTGATAAAACAATTAATAATAATGGTGCTAGCACATGTGCGTAAGGCAACATAAATTGATCTTTAGATAAAAGAGTTGCGCGATTTTTTACGCGATTTGCCATAGCAACAATGGGCGCTGGTAAATACGAGAATAAATGTAATACTGAAATCACTGCAACTAATTGGTACCATCCACGGAATAAAAATAAAAAGATACAGCCAACGACGATGGTCATCAGAATCGCATTTCTGGGATTTTTAAAAACAGGATGAATGACGCTTAAAAAGCGGGGTAAATGTCCCTCACGCGCAAGCGAATACATAATGCGTGAGCCGGATGCTGTAAACGCAGCACCGCATACACCTGGCGAAACAACAGAGCCAACATAAACCATCATCACCATTAGTTGCAAATTAGCCGCCAACAATAATTGAACGTAAGGCGAACGGAAATTAATGCCAGCCCATCCGCTATGCATTAACAATACTGGACTTAAGCTTCCCACAAAAGCAACTTGTAATAACAAATATAAAACCAATGAAATTAAAATGCTGCCGATGATAGCAATGGGTAACATGGTTTTTGGTGATTTGATTTCTTCAGAAAAAGTAAGTGGTGCCTGAAAACCATTGAAAGACATTACGACGCCACAAGAAACGATACTGATAAAAATGGATTTCATACCGAATGGCATAAATCCACCATCCGCGGTATTCGAAAAATTGCTGGGATGAAAACCGCTATAAATTAATGCTCCGACAGTTAATAAGGGAACCACAATTTTAATAATAGTGAAAAAATTATTGAAACGAATAAAAAGTTGAACGCTCCAATAGTTGATCAGCATAAACGCAAACATCAAAACCAATGCACCTGCAATACCCAAATGCGTTAGCGAATGCGTTGGAATGTCATAAAAACGATTCCACAGCGGAGATAATTGACTAAGGTATTGAATAATACCTTGCGCTTCAACGGGCGGCACTGCCACGATACATAACCAGTTAATCCAAGATGTTAAAAAACCACAAAAGCGGCCGTGCGTGATATTCGCATAATAACCAATACCACCGGCAGATGGATAATTGCTTCCCATTTCAACAAACAAAAGTCCGACGACAAGTGCAATCAGCGCACCAAATATCCATGAAACTATTCCTGCAGGACCAGCAACATTGGCAATTTTTTGAGTACTCAACAACCAACCTGATCCAACGATTGACGTAATGCCTGTCATCATCAATGAAAAAGTTGAAATGTTTTTGTGAAATTTTGTCATGAACTAAAACTCCTGTGCCAAAAAACTACCAGATAGAAGAACTGGAACCGAGTTTACACAGCGCTTTCTGAAAAGTAAATACTCGAAACTCGAGCTCACACTTACACCAAATAAAATGCTAAACTCCCGTTTTTTGAGAGTTTATTGGGAGTTTGCCTATGATTGTCGAACCTAAAGTACGTGGATTTATTTGTACAACCGCGCATCCTGTCGGTTGTTATCAGAACGTTGCAAAACAAATAAATTATGTAAAATCGAAACCACGATTAGTGCATCCACCCAAAAATGTTTTAGTTATTGGTGCGTCGACCGGTTATGGTTTGGCATCTCGCATTGCGGCAACGTATGCCGCGGGTGCAAAAACGATAGGTGTATTTTTTGAAAAACCAGCTACTGATAAACGCACAGCAACTGCTGGTTGGTACAATTCAGCCGCATTTGAAAAAATCGCGCATCAAGATGGTCATTATGCCAAAAGTATTAATGGTGATGCTTTTTCAGATGAGATTAAAAAACAGGTTGTCGACTTAATTCGACGTGATTTAGGGCAAATTGATTTAGTGGTTTATAGTTTGGCATCTCCGCGTCGCACGCATCCTGTTTCTGGCGAAACGTTTAGTTCTGTATTAAAGCCGATTGGTGAAATTTATCGAAACAAAACGGTTGATCCGTTAACGGGTACCGTGACTGACATTGCGATTAATCCTGCGGATGAAGCAGAAATTGCAGATACCATTGCCGTTATGGGTGGTGAAGATTGGGCTATGTGGATGGATTTATTGCATCGCGAAAAATTACTGGCAGATAACGCCATTACTTTTGCGTACACCTATGTGGGTCCCGAAGTAACGCATGCAATTTATAAAAATGGCACGATTGGAAAAGCCAAAGATGATTTATTAACAACAGCACATCGACTAGATGAACAATTAAAAAAAACCGGTGGTCACGCATTTATATCAGTGAATAAAGCATTGGTGACGCAAGCAAGCTCAGCTATTCCAGTAGTCCCATTATATATGTCCATTTTATTTAAAATCATGAAAGATAAAAAAACTCACGAAGGATGTATTGAACAAATTTATCGATTATTGCATGATTTTGTTTATGTCAATGGTGAAATAAAAGTGGATGAGGAACAACGCGTTCGCATGGATGATTGGGAAATGCAGCCTGATGTGCAAAAAGCGATTGCAGATACATGGAAAATAATATCCACTGATAATATTCATTCGCTGAGTGATCTTAAAGGTTATCGTCACGATTTTTATAAATTATTTGGATTTGAAGTGGATGGGGTGGATTACACAAAAAATGTGGAAGTGGATGTGAAAATTGAATCGATAGAGGGATGAGTGTGAAAGTGATCGACTGAGGCGCTTTGCAGTGAACATGAAAATTAATAGAGATTTCGATGACCGATCAATTAACAGAAAAATTTTCCACACTCCACATTGACAAAATCAAACATCATATTTTTTTATGTTGCGATCAAACTAAACCCAAATGTTGCTTGAAAGAAGAGGGTTTGATTTCGTGGGCATTTCTAAAACGACGTTTAAACGAATTAAATTTAACGGCTGAAACTGGAATACTTCGCACCAAAGCCAATTGTTTACGTATTTGTTGCGAAGGCCCAATCGCTGTCGTGTACCCTGAAGGCGTCTGGTATAAACACTGCACGCCCGACGTCTTAGAGCGTATTATTCAAGAGCATTTGATTGGTGGAAAACCAGTAAAAGAATATCTAATCGCCGTGAATTCTGAGCAATGATGCGCTAGTGATATAGTTTAGAAGCGCTCGCGTTAGCGAGTGCGAAAGTTAGAAGGTTTAATCAATGATTCAAGGTTATCTCCATAAAATGCTTGTATCGCACGAAACCCCCATTCAATACGAATTAACGCTAGATAATCATAAAATCATTTTAAACAACTTCCTCAACAAAAAAATCTCCCTCGAATTTCTCAACGAAATCCACTGCATTCAATGCGATCGAAAAACCAAACAAAGTTTTCAACAAGGCTATTGTTTTCCGTGTATGCAAAAAATCAATGACTGCAATAATTGCCTCATTCACCCAGAAAAATGTCTGGTTGAAACCGGCAATTGCGATCCCGCCCATTGGGCGCATCAACAATGCCATCAAGAACATGTGGTCTATTTAGCAAATTCATCGGGATTAAAAGTCGGTATTACACGCACGAAAAATATGCCGTCGCGGTGGATTGATCAAGGAGCGGCACAAGCATTACCGATTTTTAAAACACATAATCGTTATCAAGCGGGATTAATCGAAGTGGCATTAAAACAATACGTCGCTGATAAAACCAATTGGCGTGTGATGTTGCGTGAATCTGTAGCACCCGTTGATTTGCTTGCTGAAAAAAAATTATTATTATCACAAGCCGAAAAAAATCTTGCTCTGATTTTAAAAAAATATTCTGATGAAATTACTTTATTAGATGAAAAAAATGTTTTAACCTTCCAATATCCCGTTTTAGAATATCCCGCAAAAATAAATGCATTATCATTCGATAAAACACCTAAAATCGAAGGCGTTTTGTTGGGAATCAAAGGCCAGTATTTGATGTTAAATACTGGCGTTTTGAATGTGAGAAAGTTTGGCGGGTATCACGTTAGGTTTTCGCCTTCGCTAACGCTCGGCTTCTAACATACGGCACTAGAAAATATCTTTGTCATCGCAGAACGTTTGTTCTAGTGACATATTTTAGAAGCGCTCGCGTTAGCGAGTGCGAAAGAAAGTATCACAGAAATATTTCAAGCAAATCATTCAAAAATAAATATCCTTTTTCTGTCACCTGAAAATCACTTTTGTCTACCATTAATAAATTTAAGTCAACCGCCTTTTGAATTTCCTTTTCAATCACATTAAACTTCAAACCCGTTCGACCTTCGAATAGTTCGATAGAAATAGGTTGTCGCAATCGCAGCGCATTCATCATAAATTCCAGCGGCAATTCTTCTTGTTCAATGATTTTCGATTCAAATAAATTTTCTCTGTGAGCTGATAAATACTGCTTCGGATGTTTGGTGTTCCAGCGGCGAATAATGTTTCCTTTAGAAAAATCGGTTAATTTCGCATGCGCACCCGCACCAATTCCCAAATAATCGCCAAACAGCCAATAATTTAAATTATGTTTTGCTTTTTGAAAACCATAGGCCGAAATTTCATATTGCGGAAATCCATTGTTGACCAATAATTTTTGACCTGCTTGCTGAATTTCAAATCGCTCATCATCACTCGGTAAAACCGGCGGAAATCGATGAAAAAAAGTATTGGGTTCTAGCGTTAATTGATACCACGATAGATGATTCGGTGCTAAATCAATCGCCGATTGCAAATCAAATAACGCATCATCCATCGTTTGATTCGGCAATCCAAACATTAAATCAATATTGATAGTTTGAAAACCCGCACGTCGCGCTTCTAAAAAAGCCTTTTTCGCTTGATCATTATCGTGAATTCGTCCTAATACTTTTAATTTCGAATTTTGAAAACTTTGTACACCCAATGAAATACGATTAATGCCGACATCAAAATAGCCTTTAAATCGACTGGCTTCTGTTGTCCCTGGATTCGCTTCTAAAGTGATTTCAATATCAGATGGAATATCCAATTCATTTCGCAACTGTGACAATAATAATTCATACGCTTCTGGCGAAAATAAACTCGGCGTACCACCACCGATAAAAATACTGTGAATCGGACGATCGTGTACTAAGTGAAATTGTGATTGTAAATCTATGAGCAATTGATCAATATACGCTTTTTCAGGCAACTCGCCCGTTGCAGCATGCGAATTAAAATCACAATAAGGGCATTTTTTGATGCACCAGGGGATGTGAATGTATAAACTCAGTGGGATAGCTTGAAAATTCATAGGACATCACGTTTTTATTCATTATACTGTGCGCAAAAGGTATCATGTTTCGATGAGAAGCTAAATAAAAGGTTACAATCTTGATCAAACGTTTATGCATTTTATTTTTATTGTTTTCACCCTGTTTTTCAGTGTTTGCCGATGATTCCGGCGCTGAAATTCCACCTCATGTCTATGCTGCGGAAGAAGCCGCTGCGAGCGCTGTCAATTACGGCCAAACGTTATGTAACACACCTGGCTATTATTGTCGCGCCGTTACGACAAAAGATCATTGGTACACCTTGTTTCCCCATTTTCAACAACGTGAAGAAGCGATGCGTTTGAACCGAACCAATGTGGCGCTCATGTATCGTAATTGGGTTGTTATCCCCAAAAATTTTTCCAAAACAACGTACATGGATATGTCACCATTGCCTAAACAGATAAACACCCACGGACAAAAAGAAGTTGATATTAATTTAAACCTGTTTGCTTTTGGTGCCTACGACAAAACCGGAAAATTATTATATTGGGGCCCTGTTAGTAGTGGCCGTAAAAAATGTTATGGGGCTTCACATAAAACGTGTTCTACGATAACCGGTAAATTTAGAGTATTTCGTGTTGAAGGAAAAAATTGTATATCGCATGAATTTCCGTTAGAAACGCATGGCGGTGATCCCATGCCTTATTGCATGTATTTTCACGGTGGTACTGCGATGCATTATTCTACGTTATCGGGTTTTATTAATCGAAGTGCTGGTTGTGTGCGTATGTTTAAAGCCGATGCAGAATGGCTGAATAAACAATTTGTAAAATTAGGCACATTAGTGGTTGTGACGAGGTGACGATGTCTCAATATCCAAAAATACTTTCCACCAAAACACTGGCTAAAACGCGTATATTTCAAATCGAAGAAATACATCTGCGTTTTTCAAATGGTCATGAAGGTCACTTTGAAAGAATTGTAGGGCATCATCCCGGTGCGGTGATGATTATTCCCATGTTAGATGACGACACATTTTTGTTAATTCGCGAATACGCAGCCGCCGCAGGAAAATATACATTGGGATTTCCCAAAGGTGCTATGGATCAAGGTGAGGATGCACTCGTTACTGCGGATCGTGAATTGATGGAAGAAGTGGGTTATGGCGCCAAAAAATTACTTCATTTGGCCAAATGGAGTTTATCTCCCGCCTATTTTAATGCCTATATGGATATTGTCTTGGCGACAGAATTATTTCCGAAAAAAATGCAAGGCGATGAACCCGAACCCATCGAAGTCATTCCCTGGAAAATAAGCGATATTAATGCATTATTGGCGCATCCAGAATTTCATGAATCTCGAAGCGTGGCAGCGGTTTTATTATTGGAACGGATGTTGTAGTGATGGATTATTTACCCGCTGCAATGAATGCTGCACAAAAAGCCGGAGAAGCTTTACTATCCCATTTTCACAGCGGATTTTCACATTCCATCACACTGAAATCCGATCAATCACCCGTCACACAAGCTGATATCGCCGCGAATAAAATTATTACCGAACAATTATTAAAAATAGATTCCTCCATTCCTGTTTTATCAGAAGAAAATACTATTCCTGATTTTTCAATTCGACAAAATTGGTCGCGTTATTGGTTGATTGATCCGCTCGATGGCACTCGTGGATTTATTGCACGCAGTTCCGAATTTTGTATTAATATCGCATTGATTGAAAATCATGAGCCTATTTTAGGCGTGATTTATTCGCCGGTGAATCATCATTGTTTTTATGCAACCAAAAATAATGGCGCATTTTTTTTAGACGTGAAAAATAAGGTGACACAAAAAATTCACACCTCAAAATATAATTCATCCTTACTGCATTTATTGACCGGACATTTCGATCATCAATCCCATTTTAAAAAATCATTAGAAAGATCTTTTAAAGAAATTAAAATCACGCAAATGAATAGTGCGTTAAAATTTACGATGATTGCGCGTGGATTAGCGGATATGTATGTGCGTTTCGGCTCAACCAGTGAGTGGGATACTGCTGCGGGACAGTGTATTGTGGTTGAAGCGGGTGGATCAGTAGTTGATTTTAAGGGAAACCCACTGCACTATAACGCAAAGTCATCGCTGATCAATCCGTCATTTATCGCGATTGCCGATGTATCACAATGCCAACAATTTCTAAGGAATTTACCATGAAAACAATTAAAATCGCTATCACCGGCGGCGCTGGCCAAATCGGTTACGCCTTATTATTTCGTCTAGCATCCGGTCAAGTTTTCGGCCCTGATGTTAAAGTGGATTTGCATTTATTAGAAATCACACCCGCATTGCCTTCATTAAAAGGCGTTGCCATGGAACTAGAAGATTGTGCATTTCCGTTATTAAATAATATTGTGATGACAGACGATCCCACTGTTGCCATGAAAGATATTAACTATGCCGCATTAATCGGTTCAGTGCCGCGTAAACAAGGCATGGAACGCTCGGAACTATTAAAAATAAATGGTGGAATTTTTAAAACACAAGGGCAGGCGATTAATAACAATGCAGCATCGGATGTGAAAATATTTGTGGTGGGAAATCCCTGTAACACCAATTGTTTAATTGCTATGAATCATGCCAAAGATATTCCACAGGATCGTTTTTTTGCAATGACGATGCTCGATCAAAATCGCGCGGTTTCACAGTTAGCGCACAAAGCGGGTGTCGCTGTTTCTGATATTGATCAGATGATTATTTGGGGCAACCATTCGTCAACGCAATTTCCTGATTTTTATCATGCAAAAATTAATGGTCAATCTGCCGTGGAAGTGATCAAGGATGAAAAATGGTTTACGGACTATTTTATTCCAACCATTCAGCAACGCGGAGCAGCTGTCATCGCAGCGCGTGGTTCATCGTCAGCGGCATCAGCTGCGAACGCCATTATTGATGGATTAAAATCATTGCATCACGAAACACCTAAAAATAAGGCATTTTCGATGTGTCGCGCATCGCAAGGTGAATATGGTGTTGATGAAGGATTAATTTTTTCATTTCCCTGTCGTACTGAAAACGGAAAAGTATGTGTCGTAGAAAATATCAAACACAATGCTTTTGGTGAAGCGAAATTAAAAGCGACACTGGATGAGTTGCGCGGTGAATGTAAAGCGGTAAAAGAGTTGGGGTTAATATAACAGTGATCAGTGTGAGTTATCAGTGTCAGTGTCAGAGGCGCGAGTAGCATTTTACTGATAACTGATTACTCGTAACTTTTAATCCAGGTAATTTTCATGATTATACTAGGAATCGAAACTTCCTGTGACGAAACCGCCGTTGCGATCTATGATCGCGATAAAGGTTTGCTCGGGCAATGTATCCATAGTCAAATTGATTTACATCAACAATACGGCGGAGTGGTTCCCGAATTAGCCTCACGCGATCATATTCAAAAATTATTACCCTTAATTCAGCAATTATTATCTGAATTAAAATTATCTTCAAAAGATATTTCGGGAATTGCTTATACGCGCGGACCTGGATTAATTGGCGCATTGATGGTGGGTGCATCCCTTGCGCGCAGTTTGGCATTTGCATGGGCTATTCCCAGTATCGGCGTGCATCATTTAGAATCGCATTTAATGGCGGTGATGTTAGAAAAAGAAAAACCTGAATTTCCCTTTGTTACTTTGTTGGTTTCTGGTGGGCACACAATGTTGTTATATGCCGAAAAATACGGTGTTTATCGCATTTTAGGTGAAACGGTAGACGATGCCGCCGGTGAAGCCTTCGATAAAACCGCGAAATTATTAGGATTAAATTATCCCGGCGGTCCCGAATTAGCCAAATTAGCGAAAAGTGGGAATGGAAAACGTTTTCATTTTCCGCGTCCGATGTTAAATCGCCCCGGTTTAGCATTTAGTTTTAGCGGTTTAAAAACCGCCGCAATGAATACCTTCCAGCAAAATAATCATGATGCGCAAATCAAAGCAGATATCGCTTGCGCCTTCGAAGACGCCGTGATTGAAACGTTAATAAAAAAATCCGAACGCGCGTTAGATGAAATGCATTGCGATCAATTGGTGATTGCGGGTGGCGTTTCTGCCAATGAAAAATTACGCGAACAGACCCATCGATTGACAAAATTAGGCAAAAAAATATTTTTCCCTCGACGCGAATTTTGCACGGATAATGCCGCGATGGTCGCATACAATGGTTTTGTTCGATTATCACAAGGTGAATTTGACCCTTTAAATAGTGATGTAAAAGCACGGTGGTCGATTGAATTGATTTGAGTCTCAGTGTGAATTTTGAGACAATGTAATTATGCTATTCATATATTTAATCATTAACGTGAATTGATGTGAAATGATGAGTTTACTAAGCCCCAATTTATTAGCATTTATGGCAGTTGTGAAATACAAAACTGTTCATGGCGCTGCAAGTGCTATTCATTTAACGCAAACCGCTGTCACGCAACGTATTCGCTCTCTCGAAAAAAATCTTAAAATCACGTTATTTGTTCGAACACGTCGCGGCATGGTATTAACACAAGAAGGTGAAGCGTTGTTACGTTATTGCATCGCAGCTAAAGCATTGGAAGGTCAAGCGCTTGCTCATATTCAAAAAACTGGCCTTGATACTGAAGTTGCATTAACAATCAGTGCACCAACGAGTGTTATGCGTTCTCGCATTGTACCCGCCTGTTTGCCAATCTTGAGAAATTTTCCGAATTTATTAATGCATTTTGATGTAGATGATGCAGAAAATCGTTACGAAAAATTACGCACTGGATTAACCGATTTGGTTATTTTGCGCGAAGAACATTTACGTGCTGAAATGCAGTATAAAACGCTTCACCCCGAAGAATATGTATTGGTGGGTTCGGCACAATGGAAGGGACGTCGATTAAAAGAGATTATTCAAAACGAGCGCATTGTCGATTTTGATCAAACGGACACAGTCACATTTGATTACCTCAAGCATTACAATTTATTGGTTGATGCGCAACAGAGTCGCTATTTTGTCAATCGTACGGAAAATTTAGCACTGATGGTTTCAAGCGGTATTGGTTATACAACACTTGCTAAAGAATTTGCAAAACCCTATGTTGAAAATAATGAACTCATTATTTTAAATCAGGCAAAAACACTCAATATTTCGCTGGTTTTAGCCTGGTTTGATCGTCCCGAACCGCCAAAATATTTTTCTGCGGTGTTGCAGGCGATTCAATAAATATCCATACGCCGATCAACATTCGATGGGGTGAAAGGCGTATGATTATTTATCAGTTCTTACACGAAGGAAGTGCCGTAATTTGTCGTAGCTTGTGATCCCGCATCAAGAGCTGTATCAGCGCTTGTGTCAGAAGAACAGTATTTTTTACACTCTTGAATGAGTTTATATGCGCATATCGCAAAAAGCGTTGCCACAAGCGGCATCACTACAAACATTCCCATTACTTCACCGACTAACTTATCACCAGCAGCTTGATTAAACGGCGCTGGATGATGATTACCTACCTCATTAAAAAACATAAACACCTCGTTATTTAAATTTTACGTTAAACCTCCTGGATTCATTTCCTAGGGTTTGTACTCTACTGAATTTTTTATGATTAATATAATGAATTGATTTCATCTTTTGATGAAAATAAATGAGTTTATATCATGAATGATAAAAAACACGGTATTGAAATATTATTTGAAAATAATCTCTTTCTGAAATTCATTGCGTTGCACGAAAATCACACGGGTGTGTAGTTACAGCGCGATGTAAAAATCCGTCTACATCGACAGATTATCAATAACAAAATGGCGCGTCGGAAGCCTGCATGAAGTATTGCGCAGCAATACGAAATGCGGCGTTTTGCAGAGGATTTCCTAAGGTTGCCTTCGGTTAGCATGTTTTTCTAGCGCCCACCTCACATGCTCACGCACAATATCCGATTGATCGTTTTCCCTATATTTTAAGGCCTTTATGACATCATCTGATTTTTGTGCATTACCCAACGCAATCGCAATATTGCGCAACCAACTTTCATAACCGGCACGTCTCATCGCTGAACCTTCCGTTTTTTCTAAAAATGTTTTTTCATCCCATAAAAATAATTCAATTAAATCCGCATTTTTTAAATTGTGTCGTGGTTGAAAATCTTTTTCGTTGGTGAATTTTGCAAATTTATTCCACGGGCAAAATAATTGGCAATCATCACAACCATAAATGCGATTACCCATCAGTGAACGCAGCGCAGGATCAATTGAGCCTTTGTGTTCAATCGTCAAATACGAAATACATTTGCGCGCATCAAGCTGATAGGGTGCGACAATGGCTTTAGTGGGACAGATATCAATGCAGGCTGTGCAGCTACCACAATGCGACGTCTCAACTGGTTTATCCACCACCAAAGGTAAATTGGTGAATAATTCCCCCAAGAAAAAATAAGATCCCGCTTGCTGATTCATCAGCATCGTATTTTTACCAATCCAGCCAATACCCGCTTTTCTCGCCAAATGTCGTTCGAAAATGGGCGCACTATCGGTAAATGCACGATACAAAAAATTTTGCTCACGCATTCCCCTGTTTATTTTTTTTGCCAGTTGATTTAATCGACCGCGCAATACTTTATGATAATCACGTCCCAGTGTGTAACGCGAAATCATCGCTTTATTTTTTTCCTCGAGAATGTCAGTGCTTTTATGATCTCTATCCAAATAATCCATTCGCACTGAAATAATACGAATCGTTCCTGGTACGAGTTTTTCAGGGTTTTTTCGCAGCTCACGGTTATTTTCCATGTACCGCATCTCACCGTGATACTGTTTATTGAGCCACGTTTCTAATTTTTCATCCGCATCACCCGTATCGCAATCCGTGATACCGACTTGTTGGAAGCCCAATTCAATAGCCCACGCTTTGATCTGTGCGGTTAATTCTGTAAAATCAAGAGAATGGATGGATGGCATGCGAGAACCCTAATCGATGAACGCAGTGTATCAGAAATTTAAACCTTGAAAAAAGTGTGAGTGTGAGTGTGAGAACGATTTTTCTTAAAACAGCTGAAGATACTGAAAATATTGCTGCAGAATTAGCGACACAATTGCAAGCACCTGCCAGTATTTATTTAGAAGGTCAATTGGGTGCTGGAAAAACCACTTTTGTAAAAGGATTTTTAAAAGGTTGTGGATTTGAAGGATTGGTAAAAAGCCCCACATTCACATTGGTTGAAACTTATCCTATCAATGAAATTGTGGTATTGCATGCTGATTTATACCGAATAAAAGATTCACAGGAATTAGAGGCGATGGGTTTTCGAGATTATTTTAATCCTAATACGATCGCTTTAATTGAATGGGCGAGTCACGCGACAGGTTGGTTGCCAAAACCGACTGTGCTGTGCGTGTTGAAAATTCCTGCAGAGGGTGACGGGCGAATATTGGAAATTGATACAGCGTTAAAATTAGTGTGAGTGTGAGTGTGAAAAATACATTTAAATTTTTTTTAAAAAAAATAATTCCAATTATTTCGTTATTATTTGTATTTTTATTTCCAGCGACATCGATGGCAAAAACAGTTGTTTTACAGCATATGCATGTGCAAAGTGTGACGCATGAAACACGGGTGACATTATATTTATCTGCTTCCACGCATTATCGTGCTTTTATGTTGCATCATCCGAATCGTTTTGTGGTTGATTTAAAAAATGTGAGAACTGCTAAGCCACTCCATTTTAAAAATTTTAAATACGCAACGCATCGCGATGGTGTTTTTCGTATGGTATTTATTTTGAGTAATTCCACCCTGCCAAAAATACATGTTTTGCAGCCCGATCGATATCACCAAGCAAGATTAGCAATAGTATTTCAACATTTCAAAACGACATTGGCGCCGCCAATGCGTACGAGATCAATAAAACCTAGCGAAAAAACAGTGTTATCCGATACTTCTTTTGATGACAGGCAAAAAAATTATCGAGATATTATTGTGGTGATTGATCCGGGTCATGGTGGAAAAGATCCGGGGGCAACCGGTCCTGGTGGCACGCATGAAAAAACCATTGTGTTATCAATCTCAAAAAAACTGCAGCGTTGGATTAATCAACAACGTGGATTTCATGCTGTTTTAACACGCACCGGAGATTATTATTTAACATTACGTCAGCGATTACGCATTGCACGAAAAGACAAAGCGGATATGTTTATCGCGATTCATGCGGACACGTGGAGAAATACACGAGCAGCAGGAGTTTCTGTTTTTGCTTTATCGCAACGAGGCGCTACGAGTGAAGCAGCGCGTTGGTTGGCAGCGCGTGAAAATGCATCAGAATTAATGGGTGGTGTTGATTTGCAAGATAAATCGCATTTACTAAAATCCGTTTTAATTAATTTATCGCAAGCAGCCACGATCCGTTCCAGTTTACAAATTGGCAATGATTTATTGAGTACCATTAAACCCATTGCACGATTACATCATGATCGTGTTGAGCAAGCCGCATTTGTTGTTTTGAAATCACCTGATATTCCATCGTTATTAGTAGAAACAGGATTTTTATCGAATCCGCATGAAGAGCAACGTCTACGGAGTCAGGCGTATCAAAATAAATTGGCGAAAGCGATTATGCAGGGAATTTGCGAGTATTTTACGCATTATCCTCCGCGCGGGACTTGGTTGAGCTATTGGCGAAATCATCCGCATTATATGCGAATTAAGAGCCGAACTATCAGGTGCGAGTGAATGTTGGGGTTACGGATGGTTTGAGGGGAGTGTGTGTGGCATGGATGCCACACCAAGCAAGCCTACAGGGATGTATTCACGGCGTCTCCCCGAAAACCATCCTAACCACAACATTCCGAGCGGATGCAAAAAATTCAGCTCTTAATTCGCATTCTAGGAGATAACATGAACAAAAAATTAAGCACGAGAGCACTGCTAGCGCTAGCCAGTGCCGGCGGCGCTTTAGAAATGTATGATTTTGTGATTTATATTTTTTTTGCAACAACGCTTGCCGGGTTATTTTTTCCAACAGAATCGCCTTATGCGGGAATGCTATCAACGTTAGCGCTTTTTGCATCGGGTTATTTGGTTCGACCATTAGGTGGAATTATATTTGGTCACCTTGGTGATCGATATGGTCGTCGAAAAAGCTTGTTAATTACCATTACGATCATGGCGGGATCGATGCTCGCGATGGCTTTGATGCCTACCTATGATGATGTCGGCATTATAGCGCCACTCTTTTTTTGTCTATTTCGTTTATTACAAGGTATTGCATTAGGTGGGGATTTACCGGGCGCAATTACGTTTGTGAACGAATATTCAGATAATCAGAGTCGTGGATTTTTAACCGGATTGCTCTACTGTGGCGTTAACGTCGGTCTTTTATTAGCATCCTTCGTGGGAATGTTATTTACCAATCTTCTTTCGCATCAGGCGTTGGTGGATTGGGGTTGGCGCGTAGCATTTTTATTCGGCATTTCACTGTTTATTATTGGCATTTATTTCAGGTTAAAAAATGTTGAAACCCCTTTATTTAAACGTTTATCTGAAGAGCATAAACAATTATCCTTTCCGCTCAGAACTGTTTTTAAAAATCACACCCTGAATTTATTTCGCGGGCTTTCAATGATTGCTTTACACGCAGTGATTATTGTTCAACTATTTTTATATATGCCCATTTATTTGGAACATGTGGCGCAAGTTAACCCGCGTGACGCGACTCTCTTTAATACCGTTAATATTATTATTTTTTCGTCTTTAATTCCTTTTTTTGGCCATTTATCCGATAAATATGGCCGAAAGCTATTCTTTGTTTTAGCGAGTTTTTTATTTTTGATATTGTCATATCCTCTGTATTCTATGATTCATTCTGGTGGCGCAATGATGTTGCTGGCTTTATTGTGTTTTGCCATATTAGCGTCTGTTATAGTTGCGATTGTACCGGTGACGCTGGCAGAAATATTTCCCACTGCCGTTAGAAACAGCGCAATAGGACTGACGTACAATTTAGGCTTTGGAATATTTGGTGGACTATCACCGTTAGTGGCTACTTTTTTAATTCATGATTTACATAGTCCAGAAGCATTGAGTATTAATTTAATCCTGGTTTCGTCGATATTATTTTTTGTTGTTGTTTTAATGAAATTTAAAAAAAATCAGCCGTTGTTGTAACGGGAGCTTGAGTCGCAGTGATGTGCTTCAACTGAAACTAAAGTTTCTCGCGTTAACAAACGAACTGATTTGAAGCACTTTGTTACAATTCTATCGCTTATTGACACATTATCGTTACATGCACTGATTAAACTTTTCATATCAAAAGAAAAATAGGTGTGTAATGTTTATGATCAGTGCTACTGTACTTAAGAAAATTAAAGAAGCGGTTGGTGGTGTTTTTGATCTGAGCAAAAAATGGTATGTAAAACCACAATTAACGATAGATGATAAAGCATTGCTGTATAAATTACGATTCGCAGTAACAAAAGAAACTGATGAAGAATTTTTATTAGCCGTAGCTAAAGCAATATCTGAAATTCCAATCAATGTTAATATTTATTTACATAATCATTTGCGATCTGTTGAACTCTTATATTTCACTTATGCCCAACCTTACGTCAAACCTCAACCTAGATCAAAACAAGCGCCACGTGGATCTATTATTTTCGGCTGATAATTTAAAAAAAATCAAAAACACGGATATAAATTTTAAAAAAAGACGATTAAGATGTTTTCGTAATTAACTTTCACCTTAATGAGGAAGTGTTATGAAAAAATCTTTAATAGTATTCAGTTTGTTTTCCCTGTTTTTATCGCAGGGGATATTAGCTGACGATAATTGCATCGTTGTTGGTTATCACGAACCCAATACACAAACCTACGACGGCCCCACGTTTTGCAAATCTGTCTCTATCAAAAATATTATTGTGTATGGCCCATTAACCACTAATCAAACTAAGCTGCTCGGAAAAATAACGATTCGAGGAACGATGACGGTTGATCAATCACATATTCGTGGCAATACGACCATCAGCGGTCCTATTTTCTCAACCGATTCTACGTTTCAAAAAATTACCGTAGAAAATAATTATTCGCAAGGATATGTCACGCTTAAGAATACCATTATAAAAGGACCGCTGGTATTTAAAGGTCAGAGCGGCATTGTTTGCAAAGATAATAATTCAATGCTGTTAGGTGGAATTGTAAACGGTGAAGTAGATCAAAATTGTTCAGCAAAATAAGTGTTGAGTTATTTCACTACGATTTGTTGGGGTGTCAAATGAAAGCATTATCAAATAATTTATTTACAGAAGTGTCTCAGCATTTTAGCACCCCAACATTTTTATATGATACGAATATCATACGAGAACAATACTTAACATTAAGAGAATTATTGACGCCATCCTGTGAACTTTTTTATTCCATTAAAGCGAATCCGACGCTTGCCATATGTCAATACTTCAATTTCTTAGGTGCTAATTGCGAAGTTTCGTCAAAAAATGAACTATTAATCGCTCTCAAAGCAGGTTTTAGAGCCGAACAAATTATTTTTGTCGGTCCCGCAAAAAAGGCAGAGGAAATTGAGAGTTGTATTCAAAATAAAATTAAATCTATTGTTTGCGAATCAATAGAGGAAGTTTATTTGATTAATTCCCTCTCAGAAAAATATCAAATAAAAATGTCTATTATGATTAGAGTAAATCCTGATTTTTGCATTCTTAATGCACCTATTAAGATGAGTGGTGTGGCATCGCAATTTGGAATTGAAGTCAGCCAATTTGTGTTGAGCATTGAAAAAATACAACAGTGTGAGTTTGTAATATTAGAAGGCATTCAAATTTATAATGCTAGCCGAGTATTAGATTCGCGCTCAATAAAAGAAAATATCGCTAATATATTATCGTTAGCAAAATTTCTTTATGAAAAATTTGGAATAGATTGTCAAACCATTGATGTTGGCGGCGGCATCGGTATTCCTTATTTTTCGAACGAATGCGAAATCAATATTGTTGAATTAATCACTGATATTAATATGTTATTTGATCAATATCAAAAAATTTTTCCAGCAACAAAATTTATCATGGAATTAGGCAGATATTTTATTGCTGAATCGGGGTTTTTAATTTCGGAAGTACAATATGTTAAAAAAAATAAAAATAAAAATTATTGCATTGTTGATGCGGGAATGCACTGTCATTTTGCAGCAACCGGTCTTGGATCATTTGTTCATCGTAATTTTCCAATGCATTTTGTCCCCCTAGATAGAATGGTCGATGCTAATCAAAAAAAATTGTATCAAGTGGTTGGCCCTTTATGCACACCGGGCGATATTTTATTAAAGGATATTGAATTACCAATTGTGCATACTGGAGACTTGATTGTGCTCTTAAATACAGGTGCTTACGGATTAACCGCATCGCCTGGGCGGTTTTTAAGCCATGGTAGTCCAGCTGAAGTACTTTATCATCACGAAAAATTTTATATCGCGCGTCGTCGTGAAACAAACGATGATATTTTATCAACCAATATTGATTTGAAATCAATTTTTTATTAAACAACTTTATCGGGAGAGTACAATGCAAAATACAGAAATACTGGTAAAAAGTGCATTAGCAAGCACGCTTAATTTTTCAAATATTACATCCATACATTCAACACATCATCTTAAAAATGATCTTCAATTGGATTCTATGAGCTCATTAATGTTTTTGATGAAATTAGAAGAAAGTATTGATGGTTTTTATGTTGATCCTGAAACATTGCAGATGCAAGATTTAGAAACAGTTTCCTCCGTTGTTCGATATGTCAATCTACAAATGATGTCAAGGGATTCCAGTGTTCATTAATAGCGTTATTTATAAAACTGACTTTGAGAGACATGCAATGCTTCCCGTGAGCCAAAGAGTCAAAAATTATTTTAACGATTTATATCTTCGTTATCAGATTAAATGGGATATGGATATGTCTCAAACTATTTATCCTTATGACAAATTAATTGAAGTATTATTTGACAAAATAAACACGATTGAAGATCTTAAAAAAATTCAAACGATTGCATTTCCCTCATGGTCAATGAATTGGAATATGGATTATGCGGTTCCTGAATTGTATATTAAAAATAAATATTCACTCACTGCGTCGCTGTTGGATGTACGTGATTGTGGAATTTTATGTGTTTTTTATGCTTTTCATATCCTATTAAAAATTGTAACTCATCAAAATGTTAACACGGTTGCTTGTTGTTCCATTGAAAATGCATGGTTATTTTTAAAGTACACCAACGAAATCCCTGTTCCTGATATTAATTATGTTGGTGCTATTATTGCATCACAAGAGATGAAAAGTGAAAAATCAATCAATATATTAAGTTGCGATATAGTGAATCATCCATTTGATGTATCTCTGATTATGACATTATTATTAAATTTTAATGTATCAAAAAATTTAGTGTCAATTTATCTAAAACGTCATAGTGCATTAAAAAAACTTTTTGATAGTTATCAGATTATTGAAGTTGACTATGTGATGAGTTCTGGATTTATTTATTACTGTCTGTCACTCATGACGCAATCCATTGGCGCATCCTGTTTTCAATACGCGCTGATTATAGATCATGATACGGTGCATCACGCAGCTGGTATTTTATTCTTAAAATTGTAATTAGGTTTTATATGGAAACATGTTATTTATTTGATTCGATACATTACCAAGCAGTTTCATGGAAAAAAATATTTGAAACAGCGGGTGCTGCTATAACAAAAAATAAACAACCGACTGGTTTAGTGAATTCTCATGGGGTGGTTATCCTGACTGATTCACTTTTTCTATTTGAACGCACTGAATTATGTTTTGAAAATGATTCAAGTGAGGTTGACGTCAATACTTTACAGTTAATTTCTATGCCTTTGTTAGAAAATTCAGACCTATATTTATTTAAATTAGTCATTGAAAAAAGTGATCACAGTGCTGTTTCAAAAAAATATATTTATTTTTTAACGCATACTATTAAAAATCTATATCAATATACTCAAACGATATTTTTATATACCCATGAACATTTATCTAAAAGAAAATATGGAAACATACCCATCAGTCAAATTGAAATTGTTCAATGTGATTTTACAGACATTATTATTGCCTTTAAAAAAATAGAATCTTCGATAAATACGATAGTTACTGTAGACGATATTATTTATTTAATTAATATTTTACTCGAAGTATTAATTCATTTATCAAAACTGTCAGGTGCAAGAGCTGTTCTTAAAAATAACGTGATTGATTTAATTTTTCATGTTCAGTTTTTTAAAAAATATCTTAAAGCAGATATATAGGGTTTTTATGAACGTTTATTATATAAGTCCTGAAAATAGATATGGTGAACAATATTTTTCATTTTCAAATGATTTTCGACGTATTGCATTTGAAATAGATCAGAATCCACAATCCATTTTAAAATACAGTGATCTACCCGTTATTAATTATTTACTATCAGACTGTGATAGTACGGCCATTAAACGTACTGAATATTTGGAAGCATTGTCGTATGGCGACCCGGGAGTTTTATTGGCAAGTCCTGGCCCTTCGTTGTCAGGGTTAATGCTGCGTGAATTAGGCTTACCCGAACAAATTGATCGATTCTATCGGATGATTAAAGAAAATAAAATGCGTACATTCTTTGCTTTAACAGAACCTAAAAAGGGATCGGATGCCAGCGAAATAGAAACCCAATTAATTAAAAATAATAAAAATTATTTTCTTGAAGGCATAAAATGTTTTTTTGGAAATGGAGTGGTTGCCGAAACAGGGGTTGTATTAGCACGTTTTGCCAGAAGTCCCATTGCAATTCGCGCGATTTGGTTAACGCCTGATATTTTGCAAGATACTACAATCGAGAAAATACCATTACCCATGTACGCGTTGCGAGGTGCACAAATAGCAGCGATGCAATTTAATCAAACCTCTATACCGCACGAACAAATTCTAGGTCATCATTTATCCGCTTGTGAAAATGGTTTATTAGGAGTTATAAAAGTATTTAACCGATTACGAACAGGTGTGGGCGCATTAGCCATTGGTCAGGCACAAGCGGTCTACGATATAACGTACCAATTACATCAAGAAAATTTTACGTGTTTTAAATCACAATTTTATACATTAAATCAATTATTAAAAACTGCGAGACATATTCTTCATAATGCCGCAAAAAAAGTGGATAGAGATCCACTGGTGTCGGCGGATGTGTCGTTAGCAAAAGCGAATGCGACCAATGCGGCGGAAACGGTCATTCAACAATGCGTAGATTTATGTACCTTGGATCAATTAATAGAAAATCCCTGGTTGATGAAAGCGTATCGCGATGTATTTTGTTGGGAATTTATGGAAGGAACAACTCATCTTCAAAAAAAACAAATTGCCAGAAATATCCCAACATTTATTTCTGAATTAAAATGCGAATTAAGAGCCGAACTATCAGGTGCGAGTGAATGTTGGCGAGCGGATGCAAAAAATTCAGTTCTTAATTCGCATTAAATAGGAAAAATTTTATATGAGATATTTATTACCACATATTTTTATTAACACCGTAAAGAATAATAAAAATAAAATTGCATTGATTATCGATCAAAGAGAATATTCTTATCAAGAAATGTATGTCGACTGTTTACAATTAACATATCATTTAAAATATTTAGGAGCGGTACGTCACGACCGTATATTAATTCAAGCTGGGAATTCTTATTTAACCATGATTGCATTTTGGTCATCATTATTGTGTGAGTGTGTTCCCTGTATCGTCGATTCAGAAATAGATTTAGAAACACTTTCGGAATTAATTAAAAGCATTGATCCTAAAATGGCTGTACTTTCGGATAATGACAGAACAAAGCAAGATCATTTTGATGATTTAAAAATCAACGTCATTCATCATATTGACGCTGTAAAAAACTTTCAGGAAATTCAAAATGATTTTATTTTTAAAAATACAGAACAAGATCTTGCAATGTTGATGCATACCTCTGGAAGTACTGGAATACCAAAAGGAGTTATGTTGTCTCATAGAAATGTTTTAGCTGCTGTTGACTCTATTAGTCACTATCTCAGCTTAGAGTCATCAGACATTATTCTGTCAGTTTTACCGTTACATTTTGATTATGGGTTGTATCAAATGTTACTGTGTTTTAGCCTAGGTGCAACACTGGTTTTAGAAAAAAATTTCTTATTTCCTAATATTATTTCGAAAAAAATAAATCAATATTGTGTTACTGTTTTACCTTGTATTCCATTGATGGTGCAATTGTTATATATATCTTGTGAACGATATTTATTTAATTTTCCAACTGTTCGCATGGTTACGAATACAGGCGAAAACTTATCTGCTCACCATATTAAAAAATTAAAAAAATTATTCCCAACGGCAAGAATATTTTCAATGTATGGCTTGACTGAGTGTAAACGATGCAGTTATGTTCCACCAGATCACCTTGATGAAAAATTAGAATCCATTGGAATTCCAATGTTAAATATTGAAATGTGGATTCAAGATTCCGATGGAAATATTTTGGAAAGCAATAAGGAAGGGGAGCTTGTTATTTCGGGTCCTACTGTCATGCTGGGATATTGGAAAAATATATCTGAGACTAATAAAAAAATAAATATAAACAAGTCTGGTAAACGTATACTCATGACAGGTGATCGCGCCATAGTCGATGACGATGGATATTTTTATTTTAAAGGAAGGAATGATTTTATTGTTAAATTCAAAGGAACTAAATTAAACTGTCTGCATTATACAAAAATTCTATCAAAAATCACTTTTATCAATCGTTCCTATATTTTTTTATCAAAATCAAATTTTGAAGATCAGAAGTTGATTGTCTGTGTTGAAGTAGATTCGTTTTGCGATCATATCGATAATTTAAGAAAACTTATTTTTTCTTATTTTCCAAGTATTCAAAAACCAGATTATGTTTATTTCATCGATCAATTTCCTTCATTATCAAACGGAAAAATGAATAAACATCTATTAGAAAAAAAAGCATCTGAAAATATTGTATGTATATAGATCATATTACTAATCATACTGCCGATGACATCATGACTATGAAAAATCTTGAAAACAGTGGTGAGATTTCACCAGCTGAATCTAAAATTTTTGAAAAAATAATGGGGTTAAGTTGCGTTCCGCGTGAGGAAAAAATAACACAATTACAGCAGTTGACACTGATTGTAGAAAAACTAATCGGCGAATGTACCATTGATCATAGCAAAATAAAATATGTGCTGTATTCGCATACTTGTGATTATCCAGCACCATGGTCTGTTAATATATTGCATACCCTTGTTTCAGAATTTCAATTGACTAACGCGATTTACTTTGGAACCACCCTCGCTAAATGTGCCGGTGCTTTTCATTTGATAAAACTCGCCGAAACTTTTTTTCATGATTTATCCGATGAGGATTGTATATTATTACTCATAGGCGATATCGCCTTTACTAAAATGCTACGGCATATTCCTGGCTCTACTATTTTAGGTGATGCAGCGACAGCGATACTATTAAAAAAAACAGGTCACTCGCACCGAATAATAGATATTCAGCTTGAAACTTATGGTCAATTTTCAAAAGGATTATGGGCTGACCATTCAGAACAGCTAGAATTCCAAGATTTTTATATTCCTTGTTTGTGTAAATTAATTAAAAATTTGGTTGCTAAAAATAATCTTGAACTTTCAAAAATTACCTGTATTTTTCCTCACAATGTTAATACGATTTCTTGGAAACAAGTTATTTCTGCGTTGTCCATTTCTGATAATCAGGTTTACCTCGATAATGTTTCAAAAACAGCACATTGCTTTGGTTCAGATCCTTTTATTAATTTACAAGACGGTATTATTCAAAAAAGAATTGTACCGGGTAATTATTATTTATTGGTGTCGATGGGCTTAGGTGCAACGTTTGCGGCAATGCTGGCTAAATATTAAAGGTGCGCGCTATGATTGATTTTCTCAAAACAATTTATAAAAATAGCAGAATATATCAAGAAAAAAAAGCAATTGTGATTTGTGATAAGTCTTATACATACAAGAAAATAATTCAATACGCACTTAATTTATCATTAAAATTTTCTGAGCAACCAAGTAGCAATAATATTTGTGTTATTCTATCGAAAAAAACAAACTATTTTTATGTTGGTATGCTCGCTTGTTTTTTTTCTAATAAAATTTATACACCGCTCAATATTCATCAAGGAATGGAAAAAAGTAAGCAAATTATAAAAATAATTAATCCTGATATTATTTTTGTCGGTGATATAGATTGGTTTATTTTAGATCAATTTATTTTAGATATGACTCAAGCAATTATTTTATTTTCAGATAAAATATTTTATAGAAAATGTCAAAAGATGAATCTGAAAAATACGTTATATTATGTGGGTGACTGTTTCAGAAAAAAATGTGATTTCAATGTCGATAAAATATACCTTGCTAGCAAAAACTATGCCTACTTATTTTTTACTTCTGGATCGACCGGTGCACCAAAAGGCGTTCCCATTTCGTATCAAAATTTGAATGCTTATATTTCATCTGTTTTATCAATTTTTTCTTTTAACGCCGATGATCGATTTATTCAGTTATCAGATATTGCTTTTGATATTTCTATTCATGAAATCATCGTGTGTTTAACCACTGGTGCAACACTGTATATTTATGACGAAAAAAATGAATTGAGCATTGCACGTTTTATCTATCATAACAAAATTACACAATGTATTTTAGTTCCTTCATCAATGCCGGTTATCATTGATCAATGCAAATTTTATCAGTGTCATTTTGATACTTTAAAACAAACCTTGATATGTGGCGAAGCATTTCCATTATCATTTGCAAAAGCGTGGACACTAATTGCGCCCACTTCTGCTATTGTCAATTTATACGGTCCCACGGAAGCGACTGTTTGTTGTGCTTATCATCACTATCAAAAAGAAAATGATTATGGATCATTATTGACCGTCCCGATTGGCCATCCATTTCCAAATACGATGCTTTCAGTTTCCAATGATCACGAATTAATTATTACAGGTGATCAAGTATCTGATGGATATTGGCTATCCGATAAAAAACTCTTAAAACAGTTTAAATACGATACTATTAATCAGAAAATGTCTTACTTTACGGGAGATATCGTTCACTACCATACTGATTTTGGTTTTATATTTCAGGGTCGCAGAGATGATCAATGGCAGGTCAGCGGATATCGTGTTGAAAAAAACGAGGTAGAATCTGTTTTACGCCATGTTTTAGATATCGCGGATATTTATATTGTTCCTCATTATAATACACATCAATTAATCCACTCTTTAATTGCATTTTCAACTGTGCGAATTGATATTGCTTCTCATAAAAAGAATTTATCAGCATTTCTGCCTGAACCCGTTATTCCAGAAATGATTATTCAACTTGAGCAAATTCCACGATTACCCAATAAAAAAATAAATTACCGTAAACTATTGGAGATTTTGTATGAACGCTCTCTTTAAGGAATACTACTTAACCCAAAGCCCATTCTCCGATCCTGAAAATTATATTGATTTATATGATACACTGCCGAAAAATATTTCGGCACTATGTGCCCACACGCACAATTTGTTCTTGCATTATGCTGATTTAAATTTATTTCAAGTGTCTGTTTCAGACAACCGATATACTGAATTAAATTTAAGATATATGAGCTCTGTTTTAGAAAAAATAATATCATTTGATTCCCGTGCACTCAGTGTCGAGCGTTCAGCTGAAAATCGTGTGATGGGTGTTTGTCGTGACACCTCTTTATTATTGTGTTCAATTTTGCGTTCACGAGGAATTCCTGCACGTTTACGTTCAGGGTTTGTTAATTATTTTATTCCTGGGCTTTTTTTAGATGGATTTTGTGTTGAATATTATCATGTAAATGAAGAACGCTGGTGTTCCGTTGATACGCGTACCATGAGAATTCATATTGATCATTATCAATTAAAAATTGATTTTGATTTAACGGATGTGCCGAGCACAAAATTTATTTCTGCTGCGGATGCGTGGCGAATGTGTCGTTTTGAAAATGCAGATCCGGTTCGTTTTGGTTCGAGGCAACATCGCGGATTATTTACCATTCGTAACCGATTAATACAGGATTTAGCGCTATTAAATAAGCAAGAAATATTGATTTGGGATTTGTGGGGACCTATGTTGTCATCTTCGGTATCTGATTTTTCTTTGCTGGATGAATTGTCTGATATATTAAAATATCACATCAATGATATCAATCAGGTAACCCGATTTTATGAAACCCATTCTATTTTAAAAATTCCAAACACGCTGTTGGTTGACAATCCATTTTTAGAACCAGAATGGGTTACTGTATGCTAACGCTGAATGCTTTTGAAACATTTATTCCTGAAAAACACGTTTTGGTAACTGATCTCGTTACTGAAACACACTTACCCAAGGAAACATTATCTGTCTATAGAAAGATTTACGGTTTAAAAAATATTCCAATTTATGATCAAGCTAGTTTGGAATCATTGTTATTATTTCCGCTGAAAAAATTATTGTTAGACTGTGGTGATATTTCACGTATTAAATATCTTATTTATGTACGTACCACTGCTATTTTATGCCCGTATGGTGATAGGCTGCTGAAACAAATAAAAGATAATTTTTTTAATCCTGCTGTTATCACGTTGAGCATGACAATGCAAAAATGTGTTTCTTATTTTAAAGCACTGGAGATTTTACAGGTTCTGCTAGCAGATCATACTCATTATTCTGCCATTGTACTGACAGGTGAAGTCGCTTTTTCTCCACAATTACGCGTCGTTCCGCGCTCATCTATCGTTGGTGATGCAGCAACAGCATCATTGTTTTCACTGTCAGGTAATGGTCATCATTTATTATCAGTGAGTAATCGTTTTTTACCGGGTTATTCAAAGGGTATTTATTTATCGGATGTTGAAATACGAAAATTTGATGCGATTTTTGTTGAGTCACTGTCGAATCTTATTTTAGAGACCATGGTAAAATCGACCATAAAACTCCATCAAATTTCACTTATTTTACCGCATAATGTTAATATTCCAACGTGGAAAAAAATTGCCGAACAGCTATCATATCCGATAAAAAAAATATATTTAGATAATATCGGGCGTTATGGTCACACATTTTGCTCTGATCATATTATTAATTTACAAGCAGCTTTGTCACATAATCGTCTACAAAAAGGAGATTATTATATGATGGTGGGTTGCGGAATGGGATTTTATCTATCAGTGGCGCTGTTTCAATATTAAATCAAACGCTGACCTCAAATGCGCATTATTGAGCTGACTTAAAGGTGTGAGCGAATACTCTATGACAAACATTGTCCTGTCAAAATTTATTTATTCCCATTATCCAGATCCACACTATCAAAAACCTAAAGCGGATTATGTTCCTTATTTTGAAGATATGCAGAGATTTTCGCAGGCTTATTTAGATCGAGAAATGCTTACACAAAAAAGTGGTTATTCATTTTTCGAATTAATCGAGATGGCTATTCGCGATCATCCATCGTTATTATCTGCGTTGTTGCAAGTTGAGTTAATTATATTTACCCATTCATGCTATGAGTATGATTCTCTTTATTCCCATGTTGGACCCGCATTAGCTGAAAAATATCATTTACACGCTGAATTATTGGATGTGATAGAGGAGGGTGATTTATCAATCGAAACTGCAGAGCATGTACTATCTGCCTATTTTGCACAGGAAAATATTAAATCTGGGTTGATTATTGGGCTTGAACAGCATGTAATGCCTTTACGAAGTAATAAAAACACACAGTTACCGAAATGTAGTAGTGTGAATGTGTTGCTTTATAATGCAAGCTCTGTATGACAACAATATGAGGTACCGAGTGATGCGCTGTTGGCATTACCGCTTTAATATTTTGCTGAAGTGGGTATTGACCAAACAGAGCCACATCAGTAACATACGTGTGCTCAGCTTTCCCCGGTAGCTCAGTGGTAGAGCAGGTGACTGTTAATCACTTGGTCGCTGGTTCGAGTCCGGCCCGGGGAGTAAAAACTTGCGAGCAGTTCTGAATAATTCGACCCGGGAAATAATGATTTCATGTCCCAGTCATTCCAACTATCTGCACCCTTTCAACCCAACGGCGATCAGCCTCAAGCTATCGAAAAATTAGTTGATGGATTGAGCGCGGGATTAGCGTACCAAACCTTGCTGGGTGTGACTGGTTCTGGAAAAACATTTACGATTGCCAATGTGATTAATCGCGTACAGCGTCCAACATTGGTGTTAGCGCCCAATAAAACATTGGCTGCGCAATTGTATGCAGAATTACGTGAATTCTTCCCTAAAAATGCCGTCGAATATTTTGTTTCTTATTACGATTACTATCAACCCGAAGCCTATGTCCCCTCGACAGATACTTTTATTGAAAAAGATGCCTCGATTAATGCGCAAATTGAGCAGATGCGTTTATCGGCAACCAAAGCAATATTAGAGCGTGATGATGCGATTATTGTTGCAACCGTTTCTGCAATTTATGGTTTGGGTGATCCAAAATCATATTTAAGTATGGTGTTGCACTTGAGTGTCGGTGAACGTATTGATCAGCGAGAAATTTTGCGGCGTTTTGCTGAAATGCAATACACACGCAATGAACTGGAATTGCACCGCGCGGCGTATCGTGTATCAGGTGATGTGATCGATGTTTTTCCGGCAGATTCAGAAACGGATGCGGTTCGAATAAAATTATTTGATGATGAGGTTGAAGCGATACAATTATTTGACCCGCTCACCAACACAGTAAAACAAAAGCTACAACGAATTACCATTTTTCCTAAATCGCATTATGTCACGCCGCGCGCTCAGATTATAAAAATGATTGACGAAGTTAAAATAGAATTGAAATCACGCTTAGATTATTTTCAACAAGAAAATAAATTGGTTGAAAAACAACGCTTAGAACAGCGCACGTTATTTGATATTGAGATGATGATTGAGTTGGGTTATTGCTCAGGCATTGAAAATTATTCGCGGTATTTATCGGGTAGAAAAGCCGGTGAGCCGCCGCCAACCTTAATGGATTATCTGCCGAATAATGCCTTATTAGTGGTAGATGAATCGCATGTCACTATTCCGCAAATCGGCGGCATGTATAAAGGCGATCGTGCGCGAAAAGAAAATTTAGTGAATTATGGATTTCGTTTACCGTCCGCATTAGATAATCGTCCCTTACGATTTGATGAATTTGAACACTGTGCGCCGCAACTGATTTTTGTATCGGCAACGCCGAGTGATTATGAATTAACACACAGCACTGATGTGGTTGAATTGGTTGTGCGTCCCACAGGTTTATTAGATCCTATTGTTTCGATTCGTCCCGTGAAAACACAAGTTGACGATTTGTTATCTGAAGTGCGAATTCGGGCGGCAAAAAATGAACGTGTGTTAGTCACCACATTAACGAAACGCATGTCGGAAGATCTGACGGAATATTTTTCAGAGCAGGGGATAAAAGTTCGATATCTACATTCTGATATCGAAACTGTTGAACGCGTCGAAATTTTGCGTGATTTGCGTTTGGGTGTGTTTGATGTGCTGATTGGCATTAATTTGTTGCGCGAAGGATTGGATTTACCGGAAGTTTCATTGGTTGCTATTTTAGATGCAGATAAAGAAGGATTTTTGCGATCTGAACGATCACTTGTTCAAACGATAGGTCGTGCAGCGCGTAATCTTCATGGTGAGGCTATCTTGTATGCCGATAAAATCACGAACTCAATGCGACGCGCGATTGATGAAACGGATCGACGACGCGCAAAACAGGCAGACTATAATAAAAAACATCATATCACTCCCGTTGGCATTCAAAAAGCAGTGCACGGCATGATAGAAAACATAGAAAAAGTGCATGAAGCAGAGGAGCTTGCGCTGGATATTTTATCGATGACACCTAAAGCGTTAGAGAAAAAATTAAGTGAGTTGGAAGCCGCTATGTTTGCCGCTGCAAAAAATCTAGAATTTGAAAAAGCGGCTAGTTTGCGGGATCAAATGGTGAGTGTAAAAAAGAAATACTACTTAGCGTGAATGCGCCGTTTTCATGACTAATCCGATATGACGCAAAATAGTGGTACTCGCTTCTGCTTTATTCAGCGTATAAAAATGCAATCCAGGTGCGCCTGCTGCTAATAATTTTTCACATAAATCAGAAACTATTTCTTCACCATAAGTTTGTAACGCAGCGAGATTATCCTGATAACTTTGCAAGCGATAATTTAACCAACGTGGAATTTCAGCGCCGCAAGCATTCGAAAAAGCAACGAGTTTTTCGTAATTCGTAATCGGCATAATGCCAGGCGTGATGGGAATACGAATATCCATTTTTTCGCAATTTTCTCTGAATCGACAATACGCGTCTGCATTATAAAAATATTGTGTGATGGCAGAATTTGCGCCTGCATCGATTTTTTCTTTAAAGTGGAATAAAGCGCGTTTTAAATCAGTCGTTTCCGGATGAAATTCTGGATAACACGCCACTTCAATATGAAAATGATCCCCTGTTTCTTCGCGAATAAATTGCACCAGTTCCGATGCATAACGAAAATGATTAGGGAGTGCAGTCGTATTCGCAGGTTGATCACCACGCAAAACCACCAATCGAGAAATACCCTGTTGAATATACTTTTCTAATAAATGTTTAATCGTTTCTTTTTCTGCAGCAATACAAGACATATGCGGTGCCGTTGAAATTTTTGTTACCGTATTAATTTTAAATACAGTATTTTCCGTGTTATTTTGTGCGGATCCTGCAGCGCCAAATGTGACGGAAAAAAATTGCGGTTTTAGCTCCGCTAATCTTTTTGCGACTTGTAACAAATTATCCATACCACCGTCGGTTTTTGGTGGAAAAAATTCGAAACTGATTTGAGGTAATGACATATAGGCCGACCCTGGTAGAATACACAGCAGTTCATGATAACAAGAGCTTATCAATATGCAAATATTAAAACAACTTGCTTCCAACATTCTTATTATTGACGGCGGCATGGGTACAATGATCCAAACGTACCGTCTTACGGAAAGTGATTTTCGTGGCGCACAATTTAAAGATCATCCTGTTTTTTTAAAGGGAAATAATGATTTATTATGTTTAACACAACCTAAAATTATTCAAGCGGTTCATCACGCTTATTTGCAAGCCGGCGCTGATATTATTGAAACCAATACGTTTGGTGCAACGTCCATTGCATTATCCGATTATCAATTAAGCCATCTCGCAACCGAATTAAATTATCAAGCCGCCCAATTAGCGCGCGCCGCCTGCGATGAAATAATGCAAAAAACGCCGGAAAAACCGCGTTTTGTGGCGGGTGCAATCGGTCCCACCAATCGAACCGCGTCCATTTCACCGGATGTGAATAATCCCGGTGCACGCAATATTTCTTTTGATGAATTAGTTGCTGCCTATACAGAAGCGGTTGATGGTTTGGTGCGTGGTGGCGTTGATATTATTTTAATTGAAACGATTTTTGACACATTAAATGCAAAAGCCGCTATTTTTGCGGTTAAAAAATATTTTGATGATCATCACATCGAATTGCCGATCATGATTTCAGGCACGATTACAGATGCGAGCGGGCGAACATTATCGGGACAAACGATTGAAGCGTTTTGGCATTCCGTGATGCATGCGAAACCCATTGCGGTTGGGATTAATTGTGCGTTAGGTGCTGAAGATATGCGCCCGTATTTACAAACCTTATCAAAAATTGCAGATACGTATGTCAGTGTTTATCCGAATGCGGGTTTACCAAATGAATTGGGAGACTATGAACAAACGCCCGAAAAAATGAGTGAACTGGTTTTTGAATTTGCACAAAATGGATTTATTAATTTTGCCGGTGGTTGTTGTGGTACAACGCCGCAACATATTAAAGCGATTGCGGAAAAAATAAAAAATTGTAAACCGCGTGAAATCCCTGAAATTAAGCCTTATTGTCGATTAAGTGGATTGGAGCCGCTGACTCTTTATCCTGACAGTAATTTTATTAATGTGGGTGAACGCACTAATGTGACGGGATCTGCAAAATTTAAAAAATTAATTTTGGAGAAAAATTACGAAGCTGCGTTAGAAGTTGCGCGTCAACAAGTCGAGCAGGGCGCACAAATCATCGATATTAATATGGATGAAGCGATGCTCGATTCTGAAGTTGAAATGACAACATTTTTAAATAGGGTGGCGAGTGAGCCTGATATTTCGCGTGTGCCGATTATGGTGGATTCATCGAAATGGTCGGTGATTGAAGCAGGATTAAAATGTTTGCAAGGCAAAGGCATTGTTAATTCAATCAGCTTAAAAGAAGGTGAAAAATTATTTATTGAATGCGCTAAAAAAATATTATTTTATGGTGCTGCGGTCGTTGTGATGGCGTTTGATGAACAAGGTCAAGCGGATTCACGTGATCGTAAAATTGACATTTGCAAACGAGCATATCGTATTTTAACGAAACAAGTCGGATTCAAACCACAAGATATTATTTTTGACCCGAATATTTTTGCGATCGCGACGGGCATTGACGCGCATAATAATTATGCGGTTGATTTTATTGAGGCAGTTTCTGACATTAAAAAACAATGTCCCTATGCATTAATCAGTGGCGGCGTGAGTAACGTATCATTTTCATTTCGTGGCAATAATCCTGTTCGTGAAGCGATTCATGCGGTTTTTTTATATTACGCGATTCGTGCTGGTCTTGATATGGGAATTGTCAATGCAGGGCAATTGCCTATTTATCAAGATATTCCTGCAGATTTATTAGAAAAAGTGGAAGATGTGGTTTTAAATCGAAAGCCTGACGCAACAGAAAAATTATTAGAAGTCGCGCAAACGGTGATGAGCCATGGTAAATCCCAACAAAAAGATTTGTCGTGGCGTGAAAAAATAGTCAATGAACGATTAAGTTATGCTTTGGTGCAAGGTATTACAGAATATATTGATGAGGATGCGGAAGAAGCACGAAAAATTGCGCCGTATCCTTTAGCAGTGATTGAAGGGCCGTTAATGGATGGCATGAATCGTGTCGGTGAATTATTTGGTGATGGAAAAATGTTTTTACCGCAAGTCGTTAAAAGTGCACGCGTGATGAAAAAAGCGGTTGCGTATTTAATCCCTTTTATTGAAGCAGAAAAGAAAAATAATAATGTGAAGGCGAGCGCGAAAGGTAAAATTTTAATGGCGACCGTGAAAGGCGATGTGCATGATATTGGAAAAAATATTGTGGGTGTCGTTTTGCAATGTAATAACTATGATGTGATTGATCTGGGTGTGATGGTGCCGTGTGAAAAAATTTTAGAAACGGCGAAAAAAGAAAATGTCGATATGATTGGATTAAGCGGATTAATTACGCCGTCACTCGATGAAATGTGTTTTGTTGCCAGTGAAATGCAACGCCTGGGTTTTACGACGCCATTATTAATTGGTGGTGCCACAACGTCGCGTGTACATACCGCCGTTAAAATCGCGCCGAACTATCAGCATGATGCTATTTATGTGAAAGATGCGAGTCGCGCGGTTGGTGTTGCCTCTAAATTATTAAATGCGAATTTAAAACCGGATTATACAAAAGCAATTAAAAATGAATATCAAGAAGTGCGTGAATTGCATGCGGGAAAAAAACATCAAACAGATTTTATTTCATTGAGTGATGCGCGTGCGAATAAATCACCGTTAAAGTGGGATCATTATGTTCCGCCGATTCCTCGTCAATTAGGCATTCAAATTTTAAAGAATTATGATTTAAATCCGATTGCGCAGGAAATCGATTGGACGCCTTTTTTTCAAGCGTGGGATTTGGCGGGGCGTTTTCCCGATATTTTAAAAGACAGTGTTGTCGGTGTTGAAGCGACGAAATTGTATCATGATGCTAAAGCGATGTTGCAACATGTGATCGATGAAAAATTATTGCAAGCGCATGCGGTATTTGGATTTTTCCCGGCCAATAGTGTGAATGATGATGATATTGAAGTGTATTGCGATGATAATAATCGTAACGAAATAATGTTAACACTGCATCATTTGCGACAACAAAATCGAAAGCCGCCAGGCAGAGCGAATAAATGTTTAGCGGATTTTATTGCGCCAAAATATACGAGAATCAATGATTATATTGGTGTGTTTGCTGTTACTGCGGGAATTGGTGTGGATGCGCTGGCAAAAAAATTTGAAGCGCAACAGGATGATTACAGCAGTATTATGATTAAAGCATTGGGTGATCGATTGGCGGAAGCCTTTGCGGAACATTTGCATCGTAAAGTAAGGCAATTATATTGGGGTTATTCTTCCGAAGAAAATTTAAGTCATGAATCATTGATAAAAGAAAAATATTATGGCATTCGTCCAGCACCGGGATATCCTGCGTGTCCTGATCATCTGGAAAAACACGCGTTATTTCAATTGTTAAATCCGCAAAAAAATGCGGGCATTACATTGACGGATAATTTGGCAATGTGGCCGGCGTCTTCTGTTTGTGGTTTTTATTTTTCGCATCCAGAAAGCGATTATTTTGTGATTGGAAAAATTGATCGTGATCAATTGGCGGATTATGCACAGCGGAAAAATATTTCGTTGGAGATGGCGGAGAAATGGTTAGCGCCGGTGTTGAGCTGAGTGTGAGAACGGACGCAACCGTGTGTGGAGCGATGCGTGTAATTGGATGGAACCGCGCAGAGTTTTCACACCGCCCATCAAGATTGATGTTAATTCATTGCGCTGGACGGAGCCGCGCGTGAAGTTTTCACGCCATACATCACGATGGATATTAATTAATGTCGACGTTATTTAACGTGAAAATAGGCGTGAAAGTTGTGTCACGTGAAAACGAAACAAGCGATCCTGGGTTTTACTTCTAAAATAGAGTTTTTCGAGATTATTTTCCTAACCTACTGATAATTCTAAGTATAAATAGCATTTGCTAATAGTTTATTAATAGTTTATTAAGAATCTAACGGTAATCTATCTACTATAATTTATGTAGAAAACTCGATATTGGAGTAGAGGTGTTGTTATGGCATTTGTCGATCAGATTAAACTGATGGATCAGTTCGTAAAATATATGGAATTTGATCGTGGAGAACCATTTTCCGATTCTGAGAAAAAAAATCTCAAAGGAGGGTTATGCCTTGGATTAGCAATCGTTCATTCGTATATGGCAGCAACCCAAAAATTGAACTGGTGGCATGCGTTATTAGAAAAAATTGCTGAATGGGATGGAAGTGAAGAATCACTTAAAAAAGCGATTAAATTACCTGATGAAAATCTTAAAAAAACAGAGACAGAAAAAACTCTTGGATTTCATTTTAAACGTGCGCTAAATTACGCTTTTTTTCATCAGGTGTCACTTGAACTAATTTCGGATTTTAAAATTGATGGCTTAAGTCAAAAAACTCTATTGCAACTCAGTGATACCGATAATAATATTCAGTGGTTTGAGTCAGAAAAAGGTGAAAAAATATCTTATCGTGCAGCAGTTGGCGGAGTATTCAGTAAAAATCATTTATTCCAATTGTTACAACCAGAGGTGTTTTCATTACCTAATACAATATTTTCAATTCACTACGAAGGACATACCTGTTCAATTCGTTTTGATAAAACAAGTTCACAATGGTGTCTCTATGATCCCAATTTTAGGGCGGGTGAGAAAAAATTTTCAGATATTGATTCTCTCCATGAAGCGATAACAGGGCAATATGGATCTTCGTTTTCAATTCAAATAGCCAGCTTTAATCAAGACGCACAAGAAAAATGCAAACCATTTGAAAATGCGTATAGCGCATTGTGCGAAAATTCAGATGCTCTGATTCAGTTAATTGATGATCGCGGATTTATCGTACTTTTAGTACAATTGGAAAAAACGGAGTTAATTAAAAGGATTTTAACAGAGTCAAATACAAACGAAAAAATGCGCAATGCGTTAATTAAAGCAATGCGGGGTATCATTTTTAAAAACGACATATATTGTTGCGTAGGTGAAATAATTGTACGCGAAAATATCTATAGCGGTAAATTATTAGCGCTTGCTAAAAAATATCCTGATGTGGGTGCTGCTATTACCTCTGCATTCTCTGTCTGGTTCGGGCGTGAAACGGATTTCCTTGTAAAAAACTTTAAGAAAACGAAATTGTTTGATTTTGCTCCAACATTTTTATTTTCTGTCAGTCAACTTGATGCTGGTTCCAAGGAATTAAAAATCACCGCCTATAATAAAAATAACAACATGGAATTTTCTAATGTAGGAAAATATGTTTTTTCTGAATTTGAAAAAGATAGTCGAGATATAATAAAATTTGTATTGGAACGAAAATTATTTTCCAGCATAAATAACAACATAGAAAATACAAATTCTTATGCAGCCATGGTTATACAAGAGTTGCAGAAAGCTTTTGAGAAATGTAAAGTTGATTTAAAAGCATGTTCCAAAAAAACTGACAAACGTAAGTTGCTGTCTGAAAAATACGATGAAATAATACATCTCAAAAAAATTAATGGGAATTCAACGCCAGCCGAAAAATTAGAATCATTAAAATTTCAATTGATGTATAAATTGACGAATTATGAAAGACGATTCAATCAGAAAGATGATCGAGGTTTTTCATCGGGGATTTTTGGGATGTATTTTTCTGCTCAGGCAAAATGGAATGGGACAAAAAGAATGATTATTGCAATTGAGGAATCATTAAAATCTGATCCACCCTGTGTTATCGATGAGAATAAATTCAGACCTGCCGAAAAGAACGGAACGCTTGGCCAGCTTTTTTTGGAAATGAAAAAAATTAATAAGGAGCTTATGACCCATACGGCTTCAGCGCAGAGAAAACCTTAATTTTCTGGAGGCCAGTACGCATTATTATTTTAATACTGTGTTTGTATACCGGATCGCTTGTTCCGTTTTCACGTGACACAACTTTCACACCTATTTCCACGTCAAATAACGTCGAAATTAATTAATATCCATCATGATGTATGGCGTGAAAACTTCACGCGCGGCTCCGCCCAATTACACGCATCATACGCGACGTTCGTTCTCACACTCATACCTGCGCTCACACTTTAAAATATCCACGAATAAAATCACGCGCTTTGAGTACTTTATGTAAATCAACCCCAGTCTCAATATTTAATTCATTTAGTAAATATAAAACTGATTCAGTGGCAACGTTTCCTGTTGCACCTTTTGCATAAGGACATCCGCCTAAATTGCCGACAGAAGCATCGATTTTTGAAATACCTAATTGTAAGCAGGCAAAAATATTCGCAATTGCTTGACCGTAGGTGTCATGAAAATGAATGGCGATTTTATCGATGGGAACATATTTGTTTACCGCATGAATTAATGCTTGTGCTTTTAGTGGTGTACCAGTGCCAATCGTATCACCCAATGCAATTTCATCGCATCCCATCGCTAATAATTTTTTGGCTATTTTTGCCGTATTTTCAGGCGCAATAAAACCTTCATACGGACAACCTAATACACAAGAAATATATCCGCGGATAAAAATAGTATTGGGTTTGGCTATTTTTATTATTTCTGTGATGCGATTTAAGCTTTCATCAATAGAGCAATTAATATTTTTTTGCGTAAATGTTTCAGAAACGGCGGTGAGAACAGCAATAGAGCTGCAGCCGGATTCGATCGCTTTTTCTAAGCCTTGACCATTGGGAATTAATGCCATGTATTTTGTTTTACGGGTTGACGGAAATTTTTTCATGACTGTTTCGTGATCGGCGAGTGCGGGAATTTTTTTGGGGTTTACAAAACTGGTTGCTTCAATGATTGGAAAACCAGCTTCAGTGAGTAATTCGATAAATTTTATTTTGATGTCAGTCGGAATAATTACTTTTTCGTTTTGAAGACCGTCGCGGGGACTGACTTCGGTGAGGGTGATTTTGGTTGGTAAATCCATATTAAGTTATTCCTCGATGGTTTTTATATTATCAGAGGTACAGTGTTGTCATTTGTTTAATATCAATCACCGTTCCATGTAGATTTCGCGGTCGCTTGCGCTCGCGCTTCCATTCGCTGCTAATCGGTAACATACTTGATCACACTCACACTCACACTCACACTCACACTCACACTCACACTCGCACTCACACTTTCTCCGCCCACATCTTTGCCTTCGCAACAATCTCATCAACATCTAATTTAACAAACTCACCCGCATTTAACACTTGTTTTCCAGCAACAAACACATCGCTCACTTGCAAACGGTTCACTGCATAAACCAAATGTGAAATGGGATTAAAAACCGGTTGTGTGAAAATATGATCGAAATTAATGGTAATCACATCAGCATATTTTCCTATTTCAATTGAACCAATGTATTTTTCTAATCCCAATGCTTTTGCACCATTAATCGTTGCCATTTCTAATGTTGTCATGGCATCTAATGCGGTAGGATCTTGATTGTGTGCTTTTGCGATAAAAGAGGCTGTGCGCAATTCTCCAAACATATCCAAATCATTATTGCTGGCAGCGCCATCTGTTCCCAAACAAACATTCACACCGGCTTTCATTAATTTTACAATGGGCGCAAATCCACTGGCTAATTTTAAATTGGATTCGGGATTGTGTGATACGTGTAATTTTTTTTCAGCACACAGTTCAATTTCTTCATCCGTTAAATGCACCATATGCACAGCAATAAATTTTTCATCTAGCAAGCCTAAATCATGTAATCGTTTCATCGGGCGTTTGTGATGATTTTTCAGATCAATATTGAGTTCAGCTTGCGTTTCGTGCACGTGCATATGCATGTGTAAATTCAATTCGTCAGCAAGATTTTTTGCAAGCGTTAAACTGCGATCAGAATTCGTGTAAGGACCTTGTGGTGCAATTGTCCAACTGAGCAGTGGATCACGAGAACGATCCGCATAAGCCGATTTTGCTTTGCTAATATACTCATCTTCATTTTTCGCCCAATCGTTAGGGATATTCATAATAACGTGTCCAATGCAAGCGCGTATTCCTGCTTCAGTTGCCGCGCGGGCAATATCGTTCGGGAAAAAATAATGATCGTTAAAACAGGTTGTGCCGCCGCGTAACATCTCAATGATTGCCAATCGTGATCCATCATAAACACTTTCGGCATTTATAATTTTTTGTTCCGCTGGCCAAATATGATTATTCAGCCAATCCATTAATGGCAAATCATCCGCTAATCCACGAAATAAATTCATCGGCGTATGTGTATGCGTATTAATTAATCCCGGCATCACCACATGATTTTTTCGATCAACCGTATTTTTGGCAGAATATTTTTTTTTCGCTTCATCTGTTGATAAAAGATCAATGATTTTTTCATGATGAATGGCAATAGAATAATTTTCTAAAATTTGATGGCGAGGAATGATGGGGACGATCCAGCGTGCGTGGATAAGTGTGTCGATTTTTTGCATAAAAATTTCCTTTTTAACTGCTGTAATCCTAACAAAAACAGCCTATTTATGATATGATTATTGCTCTGAAAATGCGTTCACAAAGGCACCTATCATGACGAATTTAGCCAAAGAAATTACCACGATTACCATTGAAGATGAACTAAAACAATCTTACCTAGATTATGCGATGAGCGTTATCGTCGGACGTGCCTTGCCAGACGTGCGAGACGGTTTAAAACCTGTACATCGTCGCGTGTTGTTTGCCATGCATGAATTAAGCAACGATTGGAATAAGCCTTACAAAAAATCAGCCCGCATCGTCGGCGACGTGATCGGTAAATACCATCCGCACGGCGATACCGCCGTTTATGACACGATTGTACGTATGGCACAGCCTTTTAGCCTTCGATATATGCTGGTCGACGGGCAGGGTAACTTTGGCTCAGTCGATGGCGATGCACCGGCTGCGATGCGTTATACCGAAATTAGGATGTCTCAATTTGCCCATTATTTGTTGGCAGATATTGATAAGCAAACGGTCGATTTTCAGCCTAATTATGACGAAACGGAGCAAATGCCAGCGGTGTTACCAACGCAAGTGCCGAATCTGTTGGTGAATGGTTCGTCTGGTATTGCCGTCGGAATGGCAACCAATATTCCACCGCATAATTTAAACGAAGTGATCGATGCCACACTCGCATTGATCGACAATGCTGAATTAACGATTGATGACTTAATGAAATATGTGCCAGGCCCTGATTTTCCAACCGCGGGAATTATTAATGGTCGCGCAGGCATTGTGCGAGCGTATCGCACCGGCCGCGGCAAAATATATGTCCGTGCCAAAGTGGATTTTGAAACGCATGAAAAAACGGGTCGTATTGCGATTATTGTCCATGAATTACCGTATCAAGTGAATAAAGCGCGATTATTAGAACGCATCGGAGAATTGGTGCGTGATAAATTAATTGAAGGCATTGTCGGATTGCGCGATGAATCTGATAAACGCGGCATGCGCATGGTGATTGAAATTCGCCGCGGTGATCAACCCGAAGTTGTGTTAAATAATTTATATGCGCAAACGCAATTGCAAGTCGTGTTTGGAATGAATATGGTGGCGTTGTATAACGGCCGCCCGCAAGTGATGAATCTTAAATTTATTTTGAATGCATTTTTACAGCATCGTCGTGAAGTGGTAACACGTCGTACGATTTTTTTATTAGCAAAAGCAAAAGAACGCGCGCATATTTTAGAGGGATTGGGAATTGCGTTGGAAAATATTGATGAGATTGTTGCCTTAATTAAATCAGCGAAAACACCCGTCGATGCAAAAAGTTATTTATTAGCAAAATCATGGGTGCCGGGTGTAGTGGCAAGTTTGCTTGCCAAAGCGGGCGCTAATCAAACGCGTCCGGATGAATTAAGTGATCAATTTGGTTTGCGTGATGGAAAATATTTTTTATCACCAGAACAAGCCCAAGCAATTTTAGATTTACGTTTGCATCGTTTAACGGGATTAGAAACCGATAAAATTCACGATGAATATAAACAATTAATCGATGATATTACCGCACTCTTGGAAATTTTATCAAACCCTGATCGCTTGCATGCGGTGATTCGTGAAGAATTAACGGCTATTAAAGCACAATTTGGTGATGCACGTCGCACCGTGATTTTAGAAAATCAAGAAGATTTAAATAACGAAGATTTAATTACGGTGGAAGATTTGGTCGTGACGTTATCGCATGAGGGATATATTAAATCGCAATCGTTAGAGAGTTATGAATCACAGCATCGCGGCGGTCGCGGTAAACGTGCAACATCAGTAAAAGAAGAAGATTATGTGAAAAATATTTTGGTTGCCAATTCACATCACACGATTTTGTGTTTTTCAACGATGGGCAAAGCCTATTGGTTGAAGACCTATCAAATTCCGCAAGCAGGACGTGCAGCGCGCGGACAACCGATTGTCAATTTATTGCCGTTAGAAAAAGATGAATTGATCACAGCCATTTTGCCGGTTGCCGAATTTGATGATAATCATTTTATTTTTATGGCAACACAAAATGGCACGGTAAAAAAAGTGGCGCTGTCTGAATTTGCCAACGCACGTTCAAATGGAAAAATTGCCTTGAGTTTAAATGACGGTGATCGTTTAATCGGCGTTGCATTAACCGATGGAAAACAAGATATCATGTTGGTGAGTGATGCTGGAAAAGCCATTCGTTTTTCGGAAGATCAAGTGCGCACAATGGGACGCACAGCAACGGGTATTCGCGGCATTAAATTAAAATCCGATCAAAAATTAATTGCATTAATTATTCCGAAAAAAGACGGCACGATTTTATCGGTGACTGAAAATGGGTATGGACAACGCACTGAAGTAAATGATTATCGTGAATGTGGTCGTGGTGGACAAGGCGTGATTGCGATTCAAACGACCGATAGAAATGGAAAAGTGGTTGGCTCTGTTCCCGTTCAATCCGATTCAGAAATTTTATTAGTCACAAATGGTGGAACACTGGTTCGTATTCCGGTTGCTGAAATTAATGTGATTGGTCGTAATACGCAAGGTGTGCGATTAATTAACGTTCAGGAAGATGAAAAAGTGGTGAGCGTTGAAAGTGTGGATGCCAATTTAAATACTGCAATCAGCGAATAATGTTGAGGTTTTTTACGTGAGTCAGATTTTTAATTTTTCCGCCGGTCCTTCGATGTTGCCGCGTGAAGTCATTCAACAAGCATCAGAAGAATTTTTAAATTGGAATAATATGGGCGTTTCTGTGATGGAAATTTCACATCGCAGCCCCGAGTTTGACAGTGTCGCGCAACAAGCCACGCAAGATTTACGTGATTTGCTCAATCTTCCTCAGAATTACCATATTTTATTTCTGTCTGGCGGTGGAAATACCCAATATTCTGCCATCCCCATGAATTTGCTAGATCATTATTCTTCAGTTGGTTACGTGCAAACGGGACACTGGGGAAAAAAAGCAGCGGTTGAGGCAGCGCGTTATGCGTCACTCAATGTCGTTGCCGACAACGAACCGAATCATTTTACAGGAATTCCTGCGCAAAATGCATGGCGCGATTTTTCTGATGCGGCGTATTTGCATTATGTGGATAATGAAACGATTCATGGCGTTGAATTTAATTTTATTCCAGAAGCGGGTGATGTTCCGCTCGTCTGCGATATGTCGTCGAATTTTTTATCGCGACCCTTCGATGTTTCAAAATTTGGTTTAATTTATGTGTGTGCTCAAAAGAATGTGAGTATTTCGGGCATTACCATCGTGATTATCCGCGATGATTTGTTGCAACGAAAACCGATGTCAACGACACCGTCGATATTAAACTATGCGTTGCAAGTCAAAAATAATTCTATGTTGAATACGCCACCGACATTTCCGTGGTATTTAGCAGGATTAAATTTTCAGTGGTTAAAGCGGTTGGGCGGATTGAATGCGATTGCTGCAATCAATGCTGAAAAAGCGCGAAAATTATATGATTATATCGATTCGCAAGATTTTTATAAAAATAATGTCGATAAAAATTGCCGCTCGTGTATGAATATTATTTTTCGTCTGCCCTCAGAGGAATTAGAGGCGGAATTTGTAAAAGCAGCACGTGCAGAAGGATTGCTCGGTTTAAAAGGTCACAAAATTCTCGGCGGTATTCGCGCGAGTATTTATAATGCGATGCCGGTTGAGGGGGTTGATGTGTTGATTGATTTTATGAAGCATTTTAAAAGTACGTATCGTACATAATCCTATTAATTTTTTCTTAAGTTCATCGTGATATTGTTGTCTGAAGATATATTTTAATTTTTTTGGTGGAAATAAAATGAGTCGTGAATATCGGCCGGGTATGGTGCATTTAAATGATGCGCAAAAAGAAGCGCTACATGAAAAAATTTCTGCAGGAATTAATGCGGGTAGAATAATAATTACCCTTGATTTTGACGATACCATGTTCATTAATACCCGAGATCCAAAAACGAATCATGTTGAGGAATTAGAAGTAAATAACTATCTGGTGCAATTCCTTGCTGAATTGTTGAGTGCACACGGCGCACAACATTTTGAATTTCATATATTATCTTCACGACCCCCTGATGAAGACTATAAGCTTAAATGGCCTGATCTATCGATCAGCTTGATTTATCGAGACGGCAAAAGTAATCTGCAACTTTTTTTGGATGAACTCAATAAACAGTTGCTAATACTTTGTAATGAGATAAAAATTCCTCCTGGTAATGAGATAAAAATTCCTCCTGAAAATATTCATTGTTTAGGTGGGAAAGGTTGCGTGTGGTTTTTCGATGTGAACAACAAAAATATTTTTTTGGATATTGATATACGTCCAACTAGAGAGATTTTGACTGGAAATACCGCTTCAAGAGAACCGTCTCTTTTTCGAACTGCCTTTGAGAATGACGTAAGAATACGTATGCGGGAGCTTCAGGATGCGTATCCTGATAAGGAGATAGCGGCACAAATTGAAGAAAGATGTCCGAAATATGTTTATTTGATGCAATTGTTTGAAAAGTTAAATCCCAGGAGCCATTTTTGTGTAGCTATTGATGACAATCAGGTTGAGTTGAATGGTTTTAAAATTTTACAAAATATTCTCGCGATATTGGTGCAACCGCAGCTCAAACAACCCGTTCTTTCACGCCACAACTCTTCGCCTAATCTGGATTTGGAACAAGAGGTTTCTAATAAAGAAGCTGAACTTGCTGCTAAAATGCATGCAAAAAATCATCTTGAAGATTTAGAATTCCCAACCCCAACCTCAACCCTCTAAAAAAATCACCCGATGGACCTAATCCCCAACACCCGTTTTCAAATTACACCCGAAAAAAAAATCACTGGCGATATTATTATTCCTGGTGATAAATCCATTTCCCACCGCGCGATTATTTTGTCGTCGATTAATGATTACGCTACTGATATTGATAATATTTTATTGTCCGATGATGTGTTATCCACTATTAATATTATGCGCGCATTGGGTGTTGAGATTATTATTGATTCAGAAAAAAAATCGGCGCGGGTTTATGGTGTCGGTTTGCATGGATTAAAAGCACCTAAAAAACCCTTAAATTGCGGCAATTCTGGAACGACCATGCGATTGTTGTGTGGATTATTAAGCGCGCAAAAATTTAATTCTGTTTTAATTGGCGATCAATCATTGTCTAAAAGACCCATGTTACGTATTGCAGAACCGTTACGCTTAATGGGAGCAAAAATTAATTTATCTGAAAACAATACCGCGCCGATTGAAATGACTGGTCATCAAAATTTAGTCGGCATTGATTACGCAGTAATCATTCCAAGCGCGCAAGTGAAGTCGGGCATTTTGTTGGCGAGCTTGTATGCAAGCGGTAAAACGACGATTCGCGAAATAATGCCGACCAGAGATCATACTGAAAAAATGCTTCTCAGTAGTTCGCCCGATAAAGCGAACTTTGGTACTGCGCCAGGTAAGGCGAACTTCAGTAGTTCGCCCGGCAGGGCGAGCGCATTACACATTCCTGGCGATATTTCCTCCGCTGCTTTTTTTATCGTACTTGCTGCTATTACCAAAGATTCTGATATAACACTTCGAGAAGTGGGGGTTAATCCTTTTCGCACAGGAATAATCACTATTTTAAAATTAATGGGTGCAGATATTGAATTATTTCACCGCCAATTTTTTGGAGAAGAACCGGTTGCAGATATTCGAATTAAATACGCACCCTTGCACGGTATCACGATTCCATCAGAGTTAATTTCAAAATCTATCGATGAATTCCCGATTATTTTTATTGCGGCAGTTACCGCAAAAGGAAACACGGTATTGCGTGGTGCGCGTGAATTACGTATAAAAGAAAGCGATCGAATTACAGCAATGATAAAAAATTTCAACGCACTTAATATTAAAACTATCGAGTACGATGACGGTATTTTAATTTATGGTGAGCAGGAATTCCATGGCGGCCGTGTTAATAGTTTTGGTGATCATCGTATCGCCATGAGTTTTGCGATTGCAGGAAACAGCGCAAAAGATACGGTATTTATTGATGATTGTGCATGTGTGAATACATCATTTCCTGATTTTGCAGGGTTAATTAGGCAGGTGGGAATGGATGTTGGGGTGGAAAATGAATTTGACAAAAGTGGTACGTTGTGAGACTATTGGATTTTTTGAGCAAATTGAACAGTATGAATATTCGTTAGAAAAAGATGAGCTATTAATAAGGACGCGTCATATTGGTTTTGATGATGTTATCCGGGCTGTTGAAAATGGCCAGTTATTAGAAATGGTTGATCATCATAACCAAAAGAAATATCCGAGACAGCAATTCCTTATCGTTAGTATTAATAATTATGTTTATACAGTCCCATTTGTTACCAAAGATGTGGCTACATTATTTCTAAAAACAATTTTTAGAAATAGAAAGCTGACAAGAAAATACTTACGCAAGGAGTTTGATTATGAAAAAGAAAACAACAAGGCAGAAAATAAAACGAGGATCGAAGAAGTTGCAGAGCAAATATATTGAATTTGATGATAAACTTGATGCAGAGGAGCAGGCGTTGGTGGATTCTGTCGAAAAGGGTGGTTGGCAAGCAATTGATAATTTTCCAGAGGTTAAAGCACATCTCGAAGAAGTTGCGCAAAACCATTTTCGCAAACAAGAAAGAGTGACGTTTCGTATTTCAAAGCATGATCTCATGGTATTGAAACAAAAAGCTGCCCGCAAAGGTTTGACCTATCAAACTTTTATTGCCAGCATATTGCACCAATATGCGATTGGAGATCTTCAGGAAAAGGCAGCCTAATGCCACACCCAACAATTCCCGTTATCACCATCGATGGCCCATCCGGTTCTGGCAAAGGTACAATAGCCCATTTACTGGCAAAAAAGCTGAAATGGCATTTTTTGGATAGTGGCGCTTTATATCGCGCGTTTGCTTTGGCTGTTTTAAATGAAAAAATTGATCCAAATGATCATGTTGCGCTACAAAATCTAATTAAAAACATTAATATTAATACGCAACCATCTCATATTGGCGATGAGCCAAGAATATTATTGAATAATCATGATGTTAGCGATGATATTAGAAGTGAAGCATGCAGTCAGATGGCATCTATCACTTCAGCCATTCCATTGGTTCGAGCTGCATTATTGGATCAGCAACGTTCATTTCGAAAGGCACCGGGTTTGGTGACGGATGGTCGCGATATGGGAACCGTTGTATTTCCTGATGCAACACTTAAATTTTTTGTCACTGCCAGTTTAGATGAAAGAGCGCGTCGACGTTTTAATCAGTTGAAACTAAAAGGCAAAGATGTTAGTCTGCCCGACGTTCATAGGGAATTGCATGTGCGTGATCTGCGAGATACCAATCGAGCGATTTCGCCAGCAAAACCTGCGGATGATGTGATCATGATTGATACCACGCATTTAGATATTAATGCGGTGCTTCAATTGGTGTTGGAATATGTATCACGGTGCTTGCAGATATAGAACTTTAAAATCGCACCTCTGATACTCACACTGATAACTCACACTTACAGGGGTTTTTAAGTACGCAATGTATTTAAAAACAAAATTAAATTAACCATAAATCCATTCTTGGGTTTATTTTTTGGAAAAATACAATGTCTGAACATACACAAACTACCGAAAGTTTTTCACAACTATTTGAAGCAAGCTTAAAAAATGTTGACATGCGTCATGGCGCATTATTACAAGGTTTAGTGGTTGCAATAGATTCTGAATTTATCACTGTCAACGTGGGTTTAAAATCAGAAGGTCCCATTCCTGTTGCCGAATTTAAAGAAGAAGAAATCAAAGTCGGCGATATCGTCGAAGTCGTTTTAGAATCTCCTGAAAATGGTTTTGGCGAAACGCGTTTATCTCATGAAAAAGCAATGCGTGCGCGCGCATGGACTGAATTAGAAAAATCATTTGAATCTCAAGTCATCATTATGGGTACGATTATTGAACGTGTGAAAGGGGGTTTCACGGTTGAAATTGGCACGATTCGCGCATTTTTACCGGGTTCATTGGTAGACGTAAAACCGGTGCGTGATCCAGGTTATTTAGAAGGCAAAGAATTAGAATTTAAAGTGATCAAAATGGATAAAAAGCGCAATAACGTTGTTGTTTCAAGACGCGCTGTGATGGAAGCGGAATCGCGAGAAGAACGCATATCGCGTTTGGGAGAATTGCAAGAAGGTCAAGAAGTGGTTGGTATAGTAAAAAATATCACGGATTACGGCGCATTTGTCGAATTGGGTGGCATTGATGGATTGTTGCATATCACTGATATGGCGTGGAAGCGCGTGAAACATCCGAGCGAGATATTGAAAGTCGGCGAAGAAATCAAAGTAAAAGTATTGAAATTTGATCGCGATAAACAACGTGTTTCATTGGGCTTAAAACAGTTGGGTGAAGATCCATGGCATAACGTCGCGCAACGTTATCCCGCTAACACTCGCATTACCGGCAAAGTCACTAACATTACGGATTACGGTTGCTTTGTTGAAATAGAAGAAGGTGTTGAAGGTTTGGTTCACATGTCAGAAATGGATTGGACCAATAAAAATGTGCATCCCAGCAAAGTGGTTAATTTGAATGAAGAAGTTGAAGTGATTGTGCTAGAAATTGATGAAGATCGTCGTCGTATTTCCTTGGGTGTTAAACAATGTAAAGCAAATCCATGGGCAGAATTTTCGTCGAAACATCAAGTCGGTGAAAAAGTGAAAGGTGCTGTGTGTTCTATTACAGACTTTGGTTTGTTTGTTGGTTTGAGTGGCGGCATCGACGGATTGGTGCATTTGTCCGATATTTCGTGGACAGAAACGGGCGAGCAAGCCGTTCGTTCTTATCAAAAAGGCGATATGGTAGAAGCGGTTATTTTAGCCATTGATCCTGAACGTGAACGTATTTCGTTGGGCGTTAAACAATTGTCAAATGATCCTATGGAAGAACATTTGCAAGGATTGGATAAAGAAGCAGTCATTAAAGCAAAAGTGAATGAAGTATCGGCAAAACAAGCCGTTTTACAACTGACACCAGAATTAACCGGCGTCTTGCGTATTGCTGATTATAGCTACGATCGCGTGAAAGATTTACAGCAAGAGCTGAACGTCGGTGAAGAAATTGATGTGAAAGTTGTTAATGTTGATCGTAAGAGTCATCAAATTTATGTGTCGCATAAAGTGCTTGAAACTCCACCTAAAGGTGATACCGGTACTCGCACGGTGACGACGGATGTACCGACGAAAACGACGCTGGGTGATTTGTTGAAAGAGAAAATGCAATCGAAAGAGTAAGAAACCGTGATTTCCAACATTATCGTAGCGCTCGATTTTGCTGACAAAAAATCTTCTGATGCATTTGTCTCAAAAATAACTCCTGAATTATGCGCACTTAAAATTGGCAAGGGAATGTTTACACGCTTAGGTCCTGATTACGTGCGCGAATTAATTCAAAAAGGTTTTCGCGTATTTTTGGATTTAAAATTTCACGATATTCCTAACACCGTTTTTGATGCGTGCACGGCCGCTGCGGAATTAGGGGTGTGGATGGTGAATGTGCATATTTCTGGTGGAGTGGAAATGATGCGTGCAGCACGTCGTGCAATCAGCTCAATGTCTACGAAAAAAAAGCCATTATTAATCGGCGTTACTGTGTTAACGAGTCTTGATGAGCAGGATTTAGCATTTTTAGGAATCCATCATTCTGTTGAAAATACAGTTTTATCGATGGCAAAAACAGCAAAAGAATGCGGACTCGATGGTGTTGTTTGCTCCGCAAAAGAAGCAGTTTTATTGCGAAAAGAATTGGGACGAGATTTTTTATTGGTAACGCCAGGCATTCGTTTGGCGAGTGATGATGCGGGTGATCAAAAAAGAGTAGTCACGCCTGAAGCAGCAATCACCGCCGGCGCAGATTATTTAGTGATCGGAAGATCGATTACGGGCGCGGTTGATCCGGTGAGTATTTTGGAATCACTGATATGAAATTTATGAATTTAGAATAATGAAATGCACCGTGATTTTTTTTGGTTTTTACAGAGGAAATTCAAATGACAATTAAAACAAAAAAATTTTTTCGTATAGTAGCGGTAGTAACTGCCGTTCTTGGTTTGAGTAGTTGTGCAGCGGTAAGATTAAATTCTAACGCAGAACGTGTTATTGCGTCGCCGTCTAAAGCACCCATGGGATGTAAATTTTTAGGACAAGTGAGCGGTAATCAAGGTAATTTAATTAGCGGTAAATTTACATCGAATCAAAATTTAGATGAAGGCGCTCAAAATGACCTGAGAAATAAAGCAGCTGCTAAAGGCGGTAACTACGTACAAATCGTTACCAATCAAGCTTCCAGCTATGGTGGAACATCTTCAGGTTTTGGTGGTGGTTTAGAACAGACCGGTGATACCGCTGTTGGTAATGTATATCGTTGCATACCAAAAAGCATTGGAGAATAGCGAAGAACAATCACTGATCTCGTTGATGGAAATAACCTAAAAATTCCATTATGCTGATACATTGTATGGGTATAAATGGAGTAGTACCATGTCTCACAAAATCAAATTATTTTTCGGATTTCTTATTTTGACGTCAATTGCGCTTCTTTTTTCAGGTTGTGCGCGTTTTAAAATCACAAAAGATGCTACATACAACGAATATACTGATATCAAAGTATGCAAAATGAGAAATAATTGGGTGAGATCAGATCAAGGTCCTAAACCGGCATTCACGAAGACGCGCCAGGGACCTCATGTAGCATTTAATTTGATACAATCAACGCTCGAAAATAAAGGCACCGATTACTTTTTAGAAGTTAAAACAAAAGGCTTTGTTGATTTTGCGATTGGAAAATATCTGATGCTGGACATAGACAATGGAACCTATGAAAAATTCGACCTCTCCAGAACCGTTGCGTTTGGAAAATATATAGAGTTGTCATCAGCCAATGATCCGTATTTTGCATCTGCTACGACAGCGTTGACTTTACAACAAGTGAATCAGTTAATGCATGCGCACTCTATTCAGTTTTCAATACAACCTGATCCTGGTGTTTTGAGTAGCATGCAATTAACCGGTTATCTTACTGCTCAAAACTTCCGGCATTTTAGGCGGTTTGAGAGTATTTGTTTATCGCCAAAAAACACGGTATTGCCGAAACCAAAAATGAGGCTAGAATAACTAACACTTTTTGTTGTTAATTTTAAGGAGTGTTTATGAAACAGTTATTTTTAGCGGGTTTGTTATCGGTTTTGTTAGTGCCACATTTTTCGTATGCAGAAAATAAAGTAGTGGACCATGCAATGGTAAAACATCATCATGCACGACCACATTTGCATTCAAAATCGCAAGACACACAGCCAGTCAATATCAATCAAGCCGATGCCGTTCAGCTCGCAACATTGAAAGGCATTGGTCCGAAAAAAGCAGAAGCGATTGTGGCTTATCGTGCCGCTCATGGATCTTTTAAAACAGTGGATGAGTTGGCGAAAGTAAGGGGGATTGGCAAGAAGTCCGTTGTTCGCTTACAAACCAATAACCCCGGGCGTTTAGTTGTTAACAATCCTAAAAAAATCAGTTAATATTGGCTTCTGGGTGTGATGGTATTACAGCAGAATAATCTCCTAACATTTTGATTTTGCTGGCATTCTAAATCAATAGATAGCGAACTTATCGGTTGTGGCTATTGCATCCAGACTTCTATCAAAGTTCTACCGAGCGAATGCAAAATTCAGCGAAGTCAATTCGCATTACAGACAAATCTTAATAAGTATGACAAAATTTGCCTCTTTGTCACTTTTGCGTAAATACGTATGACCTTATTGCTTTCATTTTTCTACAGTGCATCCGCGGGTGTTTTTATCACACTCTCCTGTATTTATTTATTAAAGCCAATGGCTTTGCATATTGGCTTAGTCGATACACCTGGTGGAAGAAAAATGCATGCGCATGCTGTGCCGTTGATTGGTGGCATCGCTATTTTTATCGGTTTTTTATTTTCATTATTGTGTTTTAATATTTCACTGCATAATTACCGTGGTTTGTTAGCGGGCAGTATTATTTTAGTTTTACTTGGCGTATTGGATGATTTTAAAGAATTAACGCCGCGCATTCGTTTAATCGGTCAAGCTTTAGCGGGCCTGATTTTAATTCATTGGGGTCATCTTTCTTTTGATCACTTAGGAAATTTATTTTTTTTAGGCAATGTAAATTTAGGTATTTGGTCTTGGGTACTTACTTTATTTTTTGTCATGGGATTTATTAATGCGATTAACATGATCGATGGACACGATGGGTTGGCGGGATTAATTGTGTTAGGTCAAGCGGTATTTCTAGCCTATTTGAATTTTCACATCCAACAAAATTTTGACGCTTATTTAATATTGTTGTTTGCCACGGTGCTTTGCCCTTTTTTAGCATTTAATTTGCCGCTACCCTGGAGAAAACGCGCCAGTATTTTTATGGGTGATGCAGGGAGTACGTTTATTGGATTTGTAATTGCTTGGTTTGCGATTAGTTTATCTCAAACCATCTTTTCGCAAGGCCCCATTAATGTTGGCTTTAATCCGCTGACGGTGTTGTGGGTGTTGGCGTATCCATTATTTGATTTGATTGCCGTTGTTTTTGTTCGAGTGCGTCAAGGAAAATCTCCGCTGCAAGGTGGGCGAGATCATTTGCATCATTTGTTGTTGATCATGGGTTTTCAGCGTTCGATAGTTACTTTGCTATTATTTACTTTTTCATTATCATTGGGTTTGATAGGAATATTGTTAGCGCATCAAAAAATTTCTGAACCGTATCAATTGTTGATTTTTGTGATGTTGCTTGTGGTATATTTTATTGCGACGTTTAAGTTTCAGGAAAAGTTGTCACTCAAGGAATGAGTCATGCTATCAGCCAAAAATATCTCTTGCGTACGAAACTCACGCGCATTATTTAATAATATCCACTTTTCGGTTGCGCCCGGCGAAGTATTACAAGTCGTTGGCAATAATGGCGCTGGAAAATCCAGTTTATTGCGTATTGCAGCGGGCTTATTACAACCTGAATCGGGTCATATTTTTTGGAATGATCAACTGATTGCGCAATCTGATTATTATCATTATTTGTTTTATTTAGGCCATCAATTGGCAATTAAGTCTGAATTAACGGTGAAAGAAAATCTCGCTTTTCCGGATGAAAAAATCAAAACTATTTTACAACAGTGGTCATTAGAAAATTATCTGAATACCTTATGCGGTCTGTTATCGCAAGGACAAAAGCAACGTGTTGCATTGGCGCGATTACAATTATCTGATAAAAAAATATGGATTTTGGATGAGCCGTTTTCGAATTTGGATGCAGAAGGTGTGACGCAATTGGAAAGAGTGATACAAGAACATTTAAAAAATGATGGAATGGTTTTGATAGCTTCGCATAAATCAGTTATCAGTTATCAGTGTGAGTTATCAGTGTCAGAGGCACGATTTAAAATTTTACAGATAACAGAGCACTGATAACAGATCACCGATAACTGATAACAGATACCGGATAACTCACCATGTTCAAACGCGAATTTATATTTTTTATTCGAAATCCATTGACCTACCTCATTCCACTATTATTTTTTATTTTAGTGTGTCTACTGTTTCCATTATCTATTTCGCCGAATAATCATTTATTGCAAACCATGGGTGCCGGCATTATTTGGATTGCAATTGTGTTGGCAAATTTATTATCGTTGCCGCAGTTATTTCAAGATGATTATGAGGATGGTTTATTGGATCAGTGGTTGATTGCGCCGTCATCGTTATCGACGCTTATTTCTGTAAAAATGCTGATATACTGGGTTTTTTATATCTTGCCGATGATTTTATTAGCGCCAGTTTTAGCGTTGATGTACCATTTGTCCTTTTTTGCCGTCGAGATATTAATGATGAGTTTATTATTAGGAACACCGATTATTGTCATGCAGGGTGCGATTGTGGCAAGTTTATGCGTTGGTTTGCGTCGAGGCGGTTTATTATTGGCAATTGTCTTGCTTCCCCTGTATATTTCCATTTTAATTTTTGGGTCAACAGTCGTTACTGCCGCTGAACAGGGATTTCCTGTATTATTTCAACTGGATTTGCTCGGTGCGTTACTGATTTTGGCAATGGTTTTTGGGCCTAGCGCAATCGCCTTTTCGCTGCGTGTTGGCATAATTTATGGTTATTAAAAATGGTTAGTCACATTAGAAACGTCGCAATTATCGCGCATGTCGATCACGGCAAAACAACGCTTGTCGATAAATTATTACAACAATCAGGCACCTTAGGTGAACGCGCACAAATTTCTGAACGCATGATGGATTCGAATGATTTGGAGCGTGAACGCGGTATTACGATTTTAGCGAAAAATACGGCGATTCGCTGGCATGATTATCATGTGAATATTGTCGACACACCAGGTCACGCGGATTTCGGTGGCGAAGTTGAACGTATTTTATCGATGGTAGATTCAGTTTTGTTATTAGTGGATGCGGTCGATGGCCCGATGCCGCAAACGCGATTCGTCACACAAAAAGCTTTCTCTTGGGGATTAAAACCGATTGTCGTGATTAATAAAATTGATCGTGATGGCGCAAGACCCCATTGGGTTGTCGATCAAGTATTCGATTTGTTTGTGAGTTTGGATGCAACGGATGAACAATTAGATTTTCCCATTGTCTATACATCGGCATTACTTGGCTACGCGACTGACGATCCTGATAAAAAAACCGCTGACATGTCGTTATTATTTCAAACAATCATTGATAAAGTACCCCCTCCGAAAGTGGATCTCGTTGGCGGATTTCAAATGCAAGTTTCCGCGATTGATTATTCGAGTTATGTAGGTGCCATTGGCATTGGACGTGTTAAACGGGGAACGATTAAAACCAATGCACCGATTGTGGCAATTGATGCTGCTGGCAAAACACGTAATGCGCGTATTTTACAAATATTTCAAACGATTGGTTTTGAGCGTCGTGAAATTCAAAGCGCATCAGCCGGTGATATTGTTTCTGTCACCGGTGTTGATAATCTTCGCATATCCGATACGTTTTGCGCTCCTGAACAGGTTGAAGCGTTACCGCCATTAACGGTTGATGAACCAACTGTCAGCATGACATTCTCTGTCAACAATTCACCTTTTGCCGGAAAAGAAGGCAAATATGTCACGAGCCGACAAATTGGCGAGCGATTAGAACGTGAATTAATTGCGAATGTCGCGTTGCGTGTTGAAACAAGTTCAGCATCCGATGAATTTATTGTATCGGGTCGCGGAGAATTACATTTATCGATTTTAATTGAAAATATGCGACGTGAAGGTTATGAGTTATCGGTATCGCGTCCGAAAGTGATTCAAAAAGAAATTGATGGCGTTTTATCTGAACCGTATGAGCAATTAATTATTGATGTTGAAGAAAAAGATCAGGGCACGATCATGCAATATTTAGCGGATCGTCAAGGTGACTTAAAACATATGATGCCCGATGGAAAAGGACGTGTGCGATTGGATTACGTGATGCCCACGCGCGGATTAATTGGTTTTCAAACGAAATTTTTAACATTGACCTCAGGATCGGGCGTGATGCATCACATCTTTGATCATTACGGTCCTGTGAAAGCAAAAGCGATCAAATCGCGTCATCGGGGTGTATTAATTTGTAATTGTGCGGGTATTACGCGCGCGTTTGGATTATATGGTTTGCAAGAACGGGGATCCTTATTTGTGGGTCCGCAAACCGACGTGTATGAAGGCATGATTGTTGGATTACACACACGCGAAAATGATTTGGTGGTCAATGCGACCAAAGAAAAACAATTAACAAATATGCGCGCATCCGGTTCCGATGAAAATATTATTTTAACACCGCCGATGGTGATGTCGCTTGAAAAAGCGCTGGATTTTATTGCGGATGATGAATTGGTGGAAGTGACACCCAAAAATATCCGCTTACGTAAAAAGTTTTTGAAGGAAAATGAAAGGAAGCGCGAGCGCTAACGACCGCGCAATTTTCTTTTTTATCCCATTAAATCCCGCTTGAAAGTATTTATATATACAGATATACTATTAATTATTAGTATTTTTGTATACATAAAAGAGTGTGATGAACCAAAATCAAGCTATGCAAGTTTTACGAAAATGGGATAAAGAAGGTCGTTTCGTCTTTACAAAACACGAACTTGCAAAATTTTTTCCAGAAGATAATGCAAAAACGTTCTCAGAAGGATTGCACCGCTTAGTTAAGACGAATGTGTTGCAGCGGGCCTGTCGCGGTGTTTATGTTAATCCACAAGCTACTTGTTTTGATTCTGATGTGATTAGGTATATTGCCAAGGCGTTGCGTCTTGGTGAATACAATTATATTAGCTTAGAATCCATGTTGTCGGAATATGGTGTGATCTCGCAAATTCCTATTGATCGCTTAACAGTAATGACAACGGGTCGCGAAGGAGTTTACAAAACTTGTTATGGCGTGATTGAAATGACACATACCAAAAGATCAACAACAGACATTTTAAAAAGCACCTATCTTATAAAAAATAAACCGCTGCGAGTTGCAACAAAAGAAATCGCATTGCGTGATTTAAAACGCGTTGGCCGCAATCTCAATTTAATTCAGTCTGAGGAAATCAATGATGATTGATAAGGCTGTATTTGATACTCTAGTTGATCGCGCAATGGCGATGGATGGTTTTTCTCGACTTCGGATTGGTATTTTAAAAACTCTTTAAATTACATGTGGTTGTAATTTTTGAGGCACTACAAATCCGCTTGATGGCTAAATTTTTTATGCCATTTTATATTTAATGCCTGATAAATGGGCGCTAACTCTGGCGGCGGATCCTCAAGCAATGTGTATATGTTATTGTCGGCGTGGCGCACTTTAGTGACGCGCATCTGATCGAGTAATAAATGCAATTGATCAATCGGGTAATGCAAATTATTTATGAGTAATGCAAATTCAACATAACGGATTAATGCAAGACTCATATAACAAATTAAAAAATGCGCTCTGATTCTGCTGGTGCTGTAATGAAACACAGGTCTAATTTCGAGATTTGATTTAGCAATGCGGAATGTTTGTTCCACTTGCCACAATCCGCGATACGTTGATAGCAACTCTTTTGGATTTACTTTCTCTAAATTAGTTTGTATGCCAAAAAATCCATCGAATCTTTTTTCATTATTTAATTTATCTAAATCAATTTCAATTTTGCTTGATTTACTAACGGTGACATACGATTTTTTAAGACGACTCGTGAGCTGACTTTTAGCGGTGCTATTAATATATTTTTCGATTCGTTCAATATCTTTTTGTCTATCGCGCTCATCTTTTCTAGCACGTTTACTGCTGTGAAATGCAACCAGTGTGCCACCCATTGGAAGATTAATTGTTTTTGCCTGAATTAAATCATCCTTATCGCTCGATATTTTTTTATAATCACTTTGATCTAAAATATTCCCTTGAATTTCTTTTTTAGTGTTTTTAATACGTGCCGCAATTACATAATTAATCTTTTTTTCTGTGAGCGTTGATAAATTAATTTTGTTCATGAGCGCTGCATCAGCAACGAGCACAACTTGATCAATTTGATAGCGCGCTTTAATTTTATCAATCACTGGAATTAAGGTGTGGCCCTCATAGCAATTACCTGGAAATTCTTCATAATCGATTGGTAATCCGTGTTTTGTTACTATCACCGCCAGCATTATTTGCACATGCTGACATTTTCCATCTTTAGAAAATCCAAAATCGCGAAGTGTATCTTGTGAGTTTGTTTCAAAATAGACCGTAGTTAAATCATAAAACATCACATCAACTGTTTCTTTCCGCGCTTTTAATAATTCTGTTGTATGACTATGAATGATTTTTTTAACTTGAATGATTGTATTATCGGTTAACCGATCCATTAATTTGTAAATAGAATCAACACTGCATTCTATGCCATATTCAGCGGATATCATCGCCGTTTTTCTTTTACTTGCTGGCGCTGCAATCCGCATCACAATTAAATCATGTAATTTTTTTAATTCGTGTGATTTTAAATTTATATCTGAAAAAACATCATCAAATAATTTTCCATAAGCATCTAAAAATCCAACGTTAAATGAAGCGCAGGATTTAATATCACGGGCAGACGTAATTTTTAATGTAACTGCCTTTGGAGAGACTGCTATTAAGTGTGATTTGTATTCCTCTGCTTTTTGAATAAGCAGTGTAAGCTCATTCGCATTACTCGATGCGCCAAAATTTTTAATCATGCGCAAGTTGGAATATTTTTTTCCAGGTCTGCGATCGCTTGTTAACAACATAACCGATGTTGTTCCGCCGGCATTTTTCTTTTTTCTGATAAACATATGAGTCTCTTCATTTAAGGGACAAATCTTATCACACAACAAATCAAATTACAACACGTCGAGGCACGACAAAAAAAATATAAAAAAACTCGGGAAGTACTGTGGTTGAGCCATTTTTTTGATTTTGTGAAAATTTTCGATCCGAAGTCGAGAAAATTGTCGTACAAAGAATTTGAGATACGCAATTTTTCCTAAGCGCCGTTCCATTCAGATTTTACCTTGTAGCAACAAATAGCGTGACCCAGTTTTCTATTTTTTCTAGCGGCTTTTCCATAATCATAAATATGGTGAAATTGATCGAGATTTTCAGGCCATTCTCCGATGATATTGATCATTTCGACTGATTGAATGATCGCGGGTTTTATGAGAGAAAGATTTAAAATAGCGCGTAAATGCTGATCGAACTGACTCACATTGCACCCTTCAATCGTTAAATGCCCTGAATTGTGCACACGTGGCGCTATTTCATTCATGATTAATTCATTTTTCTGCACAAAAAATTCGATGGCTAAAACGCCGATATAATTTAATGACTCAACCAAAGTTCGCGCATAGTCTTGCGCTTTTTTTTCTAGCGCAGGAAAATGGGCAAAATGTGATGTACGCAAAATACCTTCTTGATGTTTATTTTCAATCAATGGAAAAAATTGGATATCGCCATCACTATTGCGCGCAACCAATTGTGAGACTTCGGTTTCAAAATCAATAAAATGCTCAAAAATAGCGGGTTTATTCAGTAAATTCCACGCGTCTGTTAAATTGGAGTCCGGTGTTATATGAATTTGTCCTTTACCATCATAACCCAATCGACGTGTTTTTAAAAAACCATTTTCTTTTTTTAAATCAGCGGCGCAATGAACCGGAAAGAAAGGTGTCGTTGGAATGAGCAATTTCTGAAAATAATTTTTTTCAAATAAACGATCTTGTGCGATTTGAATGATGTCAGGATGAGGAAAAACAGGTTTTATTTTTTCACATTTTTTTAAAGTGTCAATATCCACATTTTCATTTTCAACCGTAATGACATCCACTTGAGTGGAAAATTTTTCTAACGCATCATTGTCAGATAATTTTCCAAGAAAAAGCGGGCTACATCGTTTTGCGGGACAATCTTCTTCTTCAACAAAACACACCGTTTTAAGGCCTAATTGATAAGCGCTTACCGATAGCAATTGTGCTAATTGGCCACCGCCGATAATGCCAACTGTTTTCATTTGCGTGGATCCCACTTTTTTAATACCGATTGGGTTTGCTTTAAACGAAATTTTTTTAAACGCTCGGCTATTTTTTTATTTTCCAAGCTCAAAATCGCCGCTGCAAATAACGCGGCGTTCATGGCACCCGCTTCACCAATCGCAAAGGTTGCCACAGGAATACCTTTGGGCATTTGCGCAATCGATAATAATGAATCAATGCCTTTTAATGTTTTTGATAAAATCGGCACGCCTAAAATAGGAATAGCTGTTTTAGCAGCCAGCATGCCGGGTAAATGCGCAGCACCGCCGGCACCGGCAATAATGGCTTTTAAGCCTATTTTTTCAGCATTTTCAGCGTATTGAAATAAAAGATCGGGGGTGCGATGTGCTGAAACGATTTGTACTTTATAGGGAATTTTTAATGCATCTAACATCGCTGCAGCGTTTTGCATGGTGGACCAATCTGAACGAGAACCCATTACTATTCCGATCATGTTTATTCTCTCAAAATCTAAAATGCGCAAGCACTTCTTTAATGATTAAAACAACGCTGCCCGGTGAATACCATTGCAATCCCATACTTGTCGCAAGCCGCAATCACTGCCTCATCTTTAATAGATCCGCCCGGCTGCACAATCGCTTTTATCGATGTTTTTGCGATTAATTCGATATTATCGGTAAATGGAAAAAAAGCATCAGAAGCCAATATCGCGTTTTCAAGCTGCTTTCCCGCTTTTTTAATCGCACATTCAACAGCATCAACTCGTGATACTTGTCCCATGCCCATACCCAGCGTGACATCGGATGCTGAAATTAAAATCGCATTGGATTTTAATTGTTTTAACACAGGCCATGCAAATTGCATTGCTGCAATATGCGATTCTGATGGTTTTGCCTGAGTCACCGTGTGAAAATTTCTCTGATCACAAACACTGTCATCGACTGTCTGCCACAACAAACCACCTGAAATCCATTTGGGTGCATGGGTTGGACATTCTGTCGGCCACGGTTGTTGTAATAATACGCGAATATTAGGCTTTTTTGAAAATAGGGTGAGTGCCGCTTCTGAAAATGCTGGCGCAATAATCACTTCAATAAAAACACTTATTAAAAATTCAGCAATTTTTTTTGTACAGGGTTTATTTAATGCAACAATGCCACCAAAAGCGGATTGTGAATCGGCATTCCAGGCTTTTTCAAATGCATGATCAATATTTTCTGCAAGAGCAACGCCACACGGATTTGCATGTTTAACAATCACGCACGTCGGTTTTTGATAGACAATCAGGGTATTTAAAGCAGCCGATGCATCATTTAAATTGTTATACGACAATGGTTTTCCTTGCAATAAGGTCGCATCTAAAATGCTCGGTGTGTTTTCCAATAAATTTCGATAAGCGGCGGCTGATTGATGCGGATTTTCACCGTAGCGACAATCCATTATTTTTTTAAACGGTATGGTTAATTGCGAAGGCATATCATCGGTATTTAAATAATGGGCAATCATGGCATCATATTGCGCCGTATGTGCAAATGCTTTGGCGGCTAGTTTTTTTCTGAACGTTAAATCCAATTGATTATTGTCGATTGCAGTCATGACTGAATCATAATCGCAGGGATCATTAATAACAGTCACCCACTCACTATTTTTTGCTGCAGCGCGAATCAGGGTTGGGCCGCCTATATCAATTTGCTCAATGCATTCTGAAAAAGAATGTCCTTCGTTAACCGTTTCTGAAAAAGGATACAAATTACAAACAACATAATCTATCCAAAAAATGTCGTGTTTTTCAGCATCACAGTGATGTTCGTCGCGTTTACCTAAAATAGCGCCGTGGATTTTGGGATGTAAGGTTTTCACACGTCCTGACATTATTTCGGGAAATTGAGTCACATCAGAAACTAAGGTGACCGGTATATTTTCCGCTTGTAATGCTTTAGCAGTACCGCCGGTAGAAATAATGTCGATAGCGTGTGCGGCCAGTTTTTTTGCAAAGGGGATAAGGCCGGTTTTGTCTGAAACAGAAATAAGAGCGCGTTTCAGGCGTGGTTTTATCGCTGATATTTTAGTAATGGCTTCGATCAACGCTTGCACTTCCATGGGTTGAACACGTTCTTTTAAAGTATCAGCGGTATCCTTTGAAAAAACATCGCATCGTTTTTGTAAAATAATACCACCCGCATCTACTTGTTCGGTCACCCAATGCACGGTGCAACCGGTTTGTTTTTCTTTGGCATCCAATACCGCTTGATGCACCTGTAAATTCATTAATCCTGCATATTTTGGTAATAACGAAGGATGTATATTTATTATTTTATTTTTCCATTGTGAAATAAACTCAGCACTCAAGATTTTCATAAATCCCATTAATACCAGCAAATCAATTTTATGAGTCATTAAATGTTCGTGTAATGAGTTCTCAAAATTATCCGGTTCGAAATAAAAATGGGGTAAATTTAAATATTGTGCTTTTTCTAAAATACCGCTATTTAATTGATTGCTCACGACACTCACCATTTTAATCGGTGTGTTTAATAAACCGTGAGAAAGACCGGGTAAGTTACTACCGCGCGTTGAGCCAAGCACGCTGATTTTAAATGCATTCACTGATGATTCTCCTATAACGATCAATCAAAGGTTGTGTTCCAATATCCTGACGATAAAAAACATCACCTTGAATGTCAGAAGCCAAGCTTTCAGCTTGTTTTTCAGCCTCAAAAAGTGTGTCACCTTTTCCTAACACGGCAATGGCACGGGAACCTGTCATGATCAAACGATCATGATCTGATTTGACTGCGCCAAAATAATGCTGATCAGACAGTTGATTGATTGTAATTTCCGATTCGATGGATTTTTCTGGATACCCATTCGGGACAATATATTTTACAACAGTCGCTTGATGCGCACAGGTTAACTTTAGGTGCGATAATTTTTTTGCAATGGCTGATTGACAGAGCTCAACAAAATCGGTTTCTAAAATAGACAGCACATTAATAGATTCCGGATCACCCAAGCGCGCATTAAATTCTATTACCTTAATACCCTTTTTCGTTAGCATAAAACCACCGTATAAAAATCCACAATAAGGTTTTTGATATTTATTGTGCAGCGCTTTTAGTGTTGCTTCATTAATGGTTTGCGCTGTTTTAACCTCTTTTTCCGATAAAAAGGGTAGTAAATGATTTTCAAGCGTATAACTTCCCATGCCACCGGTATTCGGACCCACATCATTTTCAAACGCTCTTTTATGATCTTGTACGGGTGGAAAATGCAGAACAGTTTCTCCATCGGTAAAACTAATTAAGGAAAATTCAACGCCGATACATTTTTCTTCAATCACAAACGATCCATTTATTTCGCGGCAATAATTGAGCGCATCATCAACCGACTGTAAATGCTCACCAGACACTTTAACGCCTTTGCCGCCGCATAATCCATCGGCTTTGATCACATAATGATTGTTTAACTGCTGTAAATAATTTTTTATTGTATCAGCATCAAAGGTTAAAAAACGTTGATACTGTGGCGCACCTTCAATGTGATATTCACGCATTAAATCACGCGCAAAGCCTTTGCTGGATTCTATTTGTGCCAATGATTGGGTGGGACCAATGCAATTTATTTTGACCGTATTAAAATCATCGACCAGTCCTGCGGCAAGCGGTGCTTCGGGGCCGATAATGACAAAATCAATAAGATGCTCTAATGCAAACTGAATAATTCCATCATGATCTGATAAATGAATCACACAACATTTTTCTGATAATAAATCTATTCCTGGATTTTGATAAGGTGCACAGTAAAAAATCGTCGTTTTATGCTTTGATTTTTTTAATGCGCGCGCAATCGCATGTTCTCTGGCACCACCCCCGATTAATAAAATCTTAGACATTCAGGGTCTCCGACTGTTTTTTTGAACACGGCGTTCCGCAATAATAGTGCTGATTCATGCATGCCATGCAGGGCGTTTGCATCGATGTTTTATTCTCGGTAATCGCTTCCACTAAATCTTTGTGCGTTTGATATAGCAATACATCCACATCAAAATAGTTTGTGAGCTCATCTGAATCCATTTTATTCGCAATTAATTCTTCTGAGGTTGGAATATCAATACCGTAATAACAGGGATATTTAATCGGTGGCGCTGTACTCACTAAATAGACTTCTTTTGCGCCCATTTCACGCACCATTCGCACAATTTCTTTGCTGGTTGTGCCACGCACAATACTGTCGTCTAATAACAATACTTTTTTATCGTGAATTTCTCCCCATTGGGGACTGAGTTTATGTCGAACCGAATAGCGACGCATTTGTTGATTGGGCATAATAAAAGTTCGACCAATAAAAGGATTTTTATATAAGCCTTCACAGTACGGCACATTTATTTCACGCGCAAATGAAAGTGCGGCAGTGTTAGATGTAAACGGCACAGGAACAATGACATCCGGCATTAAAGCCGGATATTTTTGCATCCACGCTTTTGCCAAACGCGTTCCTAAATTGAAACGCGCACGATAGACACTCATTTCATCTAACACCGCATCCGGTCTTGCAAAGTACACATATTCGAAAATGCAAGGGTGGAAATCTTTGGTGATTAATTGTTTTCGTTTTAAATTTCCTTCAAGATCAATAAACAGTAATTCGCCCGGTTTGATATCCGCACACAATTTAAATCCCAGCGAAAAAAATGGCGTGTTTTCCGATGCAATCATATAATCTCGCTCACCTCGACGTGCCATTATTAACGGTCGAACACCGTGCGGATCACGAAACGCTAATATTCCTTTATTGGCAATCGCACAAATCGTCGAATAAGAACCCTCTGCCGTTTCAAACACTTTTTTAATGGCATGACACGCATGAGAAAAAAAATCATCTGTTTGATTTTGCGTTTCACTTTCTTCTAAAAATGCAGAAATTAAATGAATCAAGGCTTCTGAATCACTTTGGGTATTTAAATGTCGGCGATATTTTGTCTGCAATAATTTTTTAAGAGCGTCGTAATTAATTAAATTGCCGTTGTGCGCCATCGTCATGCCATACGGAAATCCCAGCCAAAAAGGCTGCGTTTCAGCGAGCGATCCACTATCGCCCGCCGTTGGATAACGCACGTGCGCTATACCCATATTGCCGGTTAATGCTTCCATATCCGATTGTTGAAAAACTTCGCGCACCAATCCTTTGCCGAGTTTCATATTTAATTTTTGATCGACAGTGATAATACCCGCCGCGGCTTGGCCGCGATGTTGTAATTGAATTAAACTGTCGTACAATTCCATCGAGACAGGTTTTTGACTGATAATACCGACGATTCCGCACATTGTATCTACTCCAAATCACAGTAGTTTTTGGGCTTAGCTTGACGCGCAATGAGGGTAAGCTGCACCTCTGACGCTCACACTCCCACTCACACTTTTATAAAGAAAAATATATCGCCTCGACATTTCCTCAATTAATTCTTTCGGTGCTGCAGGCAAAACCGCATCACGATACGGATCACAATTTTTTTTATACCACAGCCGTAAATACTCTTTATCATAATGTTCCAATGAATGGTCAAGCCAAAAACGACTAGAATCGGGGGTATGACATTCATCAATTAAACAAAGATTGTTTTGATTATCCAAACCAAATTCATATTTGGTATCCACCAAAATAAATCCGCTTTTTTTTGCTGTTTCTTGTCCACATTGAAATAATTGCAGGGCAATTATTTTAATTTTTTCCCACAGTTCTTTTGGCACATACTGATTTATATTGTTTGTATGCAATGGCTCATCGTGTGTTGATGATTTTGTGGTTGGTGTGATAATGGGTTTTGGTAGCGCGCCATTTTTTTGTAATCCATCGGGTAAATGCGTTTCAAAAAAATGTCGCTCACCTTTTTCATAGAGTGCCCAAACAGACGTGTTAGTCGATCCCGTTAAAAATCCGCGCACAACGACTTCAATCGGTAAAACACGGCATTTTTGAACACGCATCGTATAATTATTAATAAGTTCAATAAAATGATTGGGAACAATATATTTTGTTTTTTCAAACCACCAGGCGGATAACTGTGTTAACACTTCTCTTTTGTGTGGCACCTCGCAGAGATAACGATCAAACGCTGTCATACGATTCGTTGTTTCAATCAATAAAGTGTCACCTTCGTCAACCATCTCACGCACTTTGCCAGAATAATGAGAAGCAGTTACTGACATAAAACCTCTGGGTTTATTTCTATCGCGTATTGCGAAACGGGATTCAATAATAAAGGGGATGTCAGTGCTTTCGAAATCATTTCTTCTGAACCTGTTAACTGCCAGACGATACCGGTTGTTAAATTGGTGAGTGATTTTATGTTGTAAAATTGTTGGAGGCGGAGTTTTTTTTGGGGTGCGATTGAATCATGATGATCAACTACTAATAAAAAATACGTATTTTCCAGGGTGGGTAATGTGTTAGAAACTATTTCTTTTTTGGGGTTCCATAACTCAAAAGAATTTTCGATTGTTTCTAACAAGGCACCGTTCCATTCAGGGTGCGCGGTCGCTGGCGCTCGCGCTTCCATCCTCTTCGCATCATTGTTCCGTGCCTCTTGCGCTCGCACTTCTAATCCCCAAAAGCGATATTTATGCACTGCAATATTCAAATCCATTTTATTGAGTGCCATTTGAATTGAAATCGCTTCGTTGTCAGTGATGGCTAATGTGACAAAATAAGTTTTATCAAAATGATCAAGTTTTATGTGAGGCTGATTTTTAGGCGTTTTTAATACGCGATGAGTAATCCAGCGAAACGGTTTTCGATCTTCTAAATAGGTTCGCATTTTTTCAAAAACAACATTACCTGCAACCGTTCTTTCAGGATGCGGCATCATCGCTAAAATATTTCCCGAAAAATTTCCCACCGCCGCTAAATTTTGATAAGCGCCATTAGGATTTTCGCCAACATAATACCAACATTCAACGTTTGATTTTTTCAACAAGGCATAGTGATCATCAGACATTAAAAATCGACCTTCGGCATGGGCAATCGGCATTTTTAAGGTCGGACTGTTGTCTGTTTTAATTGAAACCCAGACGTTATAAAATCCTTTGTCCTGATTGTGCGCTAATGCAATCACTGTTTGACATTCATTATGATCATTCACACATCCTGGCACCAAACCACTTTCGACGAGAATTTGCGCGCCGTTGCAAATTCCCAAAATCGGTTTACCGGTGGATGCTTCAACGGTTAATGCTTTCATGAATGGATCGTGAGCGGCGATTACGCCAGAGCGTCCACGATCTTCATACGAAAATCCACCCACAATGACATAGCCATCACACTGTTTTAATTTTTCCACATCATCAAACCAAAAAATATCGACGGGATTTAAGTGTGCGCGTAATAACGCAAGCTTGGTTTCGCGTTCGCAATTGGAACCGGGAAATTGTATGACGCCAATTTGAAAACTCATGCGATTAATTTCACCTCATGGTTGCCGAGTACTACTTTTCCCACTTGAAATGCTTGAATGTGGGGATGTTGCTTTAAAATAACTTGTGCGGATTGCCACTGATTTTCATCCATCATCAGAATAAATCCCAGTCCCATATTAAAAGTGTGATACGCGCGGTGTTCATCCAATTGACCTAACTCAACCAAATAGTTAAAAATCGGCGGAATTGTCCATGTGTTTCTATTCATTTCAACCGATAAATGTTGCGGTAAAACACGGGGAATATTATCCCAGATGCCGCCGCCGGTAATATGCGCCATGCCGTGAATATCGATGTGATGCGATAATAAATCTAAAACGGGTTTCGTATAGTTTAAATGCGGCGCTAACAAGAGTTCAGAAATTTTTTTATTTTCGTTAGGCAGAACAGAATTAATTGAAAATCCTGCCACGTCAAATAATAATTTTCGTGCCAATGAAAATCCATTGGTGTGCAAGCCACTCGATGCAAAGGCAATCACACAATCATTGTCAGAAATGCGATCACCGGTAATCATTTTATGTTCTTCAACAACACCCGTGACAATGCCGACAAAATCCCATTCGTCACGCACATAAGTATCCGGCATTTGTGCCATTTCACCGCCGACTAAAGCGACGGATTGTTCGCAACACGCTTCGGATAAACTGGCAATAATGCGCTCGATCACATCCGGATTTAAATGCGCACTGGCTAAATAATCTAAAATCGTGAGTGGTTTTGCACCCATCACCACAATATCGTTAGCGCACGCACTTAATAAATCATGTCCTAAATAGCGATAATTATCAGCCATTCTCGCGACAATGGTTTTTGTGCCGACACCATCCATGCTTTGCACTAATACGGGCGATTGATATTGTTCGTTAATTTCTTTTAAGCTAAATCCAGAACCAAAACCACCGACGTTGGTTAATACGGATGTTGTTTTTGTACGGGCGACGTGTTTTTTTATTCGTTCAACCGCTTGGTTGCCTTGTTGAATGTCGACACCGGCGTCTTGGTAAGTGATCATATGGTCGTTTTCCCGATTAAAATATAATCCATTTTATTGTGTTGTAATTTATTTTCTACCGTTGACAGTTGTGATGCGGAAATTTCAATAATCCAACCGGGCATTTCATGAAACCAACACTGAGCGTGATCACTGTCTGCTAAAACAGCTTTAAAACCGCTATTTTTCTCCATAAAACGAACAGCGGCCATCATGCCACCGTATTCAACCGCTTTTGCGCTGACCATCAATCCAGCGTGATATAACTCAAAAAATTGTTTGGCGTATAATCGAAATGCGAATAAATCAGGTTTGGGTAAATCAGTAGGGTTGGTTTGTTTTCCTAAAAAAATTAAAATATGTCCACTCTGTTTGAGTTGCGGTGTAATCACTTTTTTCACATCATCCATTCTTCCCAAACAACTGATCATCGGACTTGCGGGAATCGTTTTGCCATTTTTATTTTGATTATAAAGCGACACATTGCCTGCAATAATCGGGAGCGGTGTGTTTTCATACTCTAATAATCCAATGGTTTCAGCCGCTGTTTTTAATCCACGAATGCTCGTCACCAATTCCCACATTTGTTCTGGATTTTCAGGATTGCCAAAGCAAAGACAATCCGTTAAACACCACGGCGTTGCACCAACGGCAATGACTTTTGCAACGGAACTCACCACGGCGTTGACAGCCGTCCAATACGGATCAATTTCACCATAAAAAGGATTACACGCAACACTCAACGCAATGCCAGTCGATTGTATTTCGTCGGGATAGTCATCGCTATTAAAAGGCTGTAAAACACCGCTATCGGCAACGCCGCGTTCTACTATTGTTCTACCTTGTACTTGTTTGTCATATTGATTAAAGATATTTTCAGTTGATGCGCAAGCAGGATGTGTATTGATGGGTAATGATTTTCGAATGGCATGTTCAGGTTCTTTAATAGGTCTGTCATATAAAATGCCGCGTGTAATATCAGACGCTTTCGCAGAAATGATTTTTTGATCAAAAAAATGCACCACATACTGATCATCGGATCGAATTTTTCCGATCACGCTGGCCTTCGCACCAAAAGAAATGTTGGGTAATTGCCAAATCGTATTGTAATGATCCAATATAAAATCAACCAAATAATCTGGCACGACCCACAAATAGCGCTCTTGGGTTTCCGCACATAAAATCACACTGGGATCGAGATTTTTTTGACTGACGGGCACGTTTTCCAAATAAACATCGGCACCATAACCGCCACTTTCTGCAATTTCAATGCTGGCACACGCAATACCGCCCGCACCCAAATCTTTAAATCCCACTTGATCCGTTAATTTTTTGGCTTGTAATTTTTTAAATAAATCATGATTGGCTTTTAATAAAAGACGGCCTAAAAAAGCATTGGGCTCTTGTACTGCTCCACGATTATTGTCAACATTCGTGTCATCTAAATCCTGTGAAGCAAAGCTCGCACCGCCAAAACCACTATTATCTGTGGGTTTTCCGATTAAAATCAGTTGATATCCCGCTGCATTTTTGGGCGCATAGGAATGAATAATGTGATCTTCGCGCACCAGCCCTAAACTCACAACAGTCACCAAACAATTATCATTAAATCCGTCATGATAAAAAACATCGCCAGCGATATTCGGCACACCAATGGCATTGCTATAACTTGCGATGCCTTTGACCACTTGATCGGCAATCCAGGCAGAATTTCCAAAACGCAAACTGTCTGCATTCGCAATCACCTCAGCGCCCATGCAAGACACATCGCGCACGTTGCCACCGATGCCAGTCGCAGCACCTTCAAAAGGAACGACTTGTGAGGGATGATTATGTGATTCATGACTGATTGCCACACAATAACGATGATCTTGTTTGTCTTTGGCAATCCACACAATACCCGCATCTTCTTTTGCGCCTGATATGACATTGGGACCTTTTGTACAGAGCGTTTTTAAATAGTGACGTGTACTTTTATAAGAGCAATGTTCAGAACCTTGAATGCCCCACAAAATACATTCAGCCAATGTCGGCGGACGTTGTAATAAATGTTGAATTTTAAGCGCTTCGGATTCGGTGAGTGCGAGGCGATACTGTTGAATACAGGCTTGTCTGTCATTTTCGGACAGGGATTTGAAATCAAAGCATTTCACTTGGGGCTTGATTGTCATGTGTGCCAACTTGGGAAATGGAGAAGTAGATATAGTACTTATTTTTGAGGGAAAGTCTACAACATTCACAGCAACAAAAAAACGGTATTGAAAGTAAATAAAAATCGGCGGATATTATCAATCTAAATTATTAACCCCAATTCTAGGCGAATTATTTTATGCGCGAACAAAATTTAAATATGACCACCTCATTTTCACCGGACAATGTTTACATAGATTTTCTCAATAATGTGAAATCTAAATATCTCGACACCAGGATTCGATCCGTTCAAACGATTAATCAAAATTTAATCGATTTTTATTGGTGGCTGGGACAGCAGATAACTGAAAAACAGGAACAGTTTCTGTGGGGTGATGGAATTGTCGAGCAACTTTCCATAGATCTTAAAAAAAGCTTCCCGGATAGAGCAGGTTTTTCACCTCAAAATCTTTGGAGAATGCGTAGATTTTATATTGAATACAAAGAGTTACCAATTCTCTCACAGCTTGTGAGAGAAATTCCCTGGAGTCATAATTTATTGATTATGTCCAAAGCAAGTGACCTAAAAGCACGTGAATATTATCTCAGAATGGCTCGCGATATGGCATTGAGCCGTGACATGCTAACGCTACAAATTAAAAACCAAGCATATGAGCACCATGTCCTTGCCAACAAGCATCATAATTTTAAAAAAACTTTACCGACTGATATAGCTGCACGAGCTGATCAAGCAATGAAAGATATTTACACGTTTGATTCGCTTGGTATAACACAACCAATCATTGAAACAGAAATGGAAACAAGAATGGTTGAAAAAATTAAGCTGGTGATGATGGAAATGGGCTACGGTTTTACTTTCATTGGAAATCAATATCGCATTCGTCAAAATAATAAAGATTATTATATTGATTTGCTGTTTTTTAATCGCCGACTTCAAGCATTAATTGCGTTTGAAATAAAATCAGGTTCGTTCAAACCTGAGCATGCGGGAAAAATGAATTTTTATTTAAATTTATTGGATGATTATGTTCGTGAGCCACATGAAAATCAATCGATAGGAATAATATTATGTTCAGAGCAAGATCATTTTGAAGTGGAGTATGCGTTACGAGATATCAATAAACCTGTTGGTGTTTCAGAATTTAAACTCACGAAAACATTACCGAAAGAATTATCAGAAATGTTGCCGGATCCAAAAGAACTTGAACGACAAATTAGACGTGAGTTGGGTGAAGACTGTGCGCGATAATCTGCAGTATTAATCACCTTTTTTATACGCCAAAACAACATCGAATACCGGATAAATAGTGACACTTTTCCCTTTTTTAATACGTTTTAAAAGTCGTAACTCTTCTAATTCTTTTAATAGATGAGAAATGCCCGATGCAGATTTACCGGTTTTTTTCGATAAAGTGGAGGTGGAACAATGCGCGTTATTGACGATCACCTTCAACACTTCTTCTTGCACAACAGATAAATTTTTCTGTTTTAAGCGTTCTTTGATTAAATTATCGATCAAGGGCTTTGCAATATCTAACGAAATTTTGTCCGCCAAATCTCCAATACGCAGAACACGCAACATGCGTGAGAGTAATCCAAACACATAACGCAATCGACCTTTGGTTAATCGATGCAAATAAAGCATAACCGACCAATCAATAGGCAGTTCTACATTTTTATTCATCCTGAAATGTTCTACTCTACGCTGAATTAATTCTTTAAATGCGTCTTCATGTAAAGCACCAATGAATACTTCGTGACTCAAAATATCGTCAAGCCGATCTACTTGTTGCGCTATAAACGAACGCAAACCAATATCACCCACCAGAATCCAGCTGATGCCATCCGTTTGCATATAATCTCGTAACGCATTAAACAAATACTTCAAATGCTGTTCTTCGTGAATAATGCCAACGTCTAAATTATTCAGTTGAATGAGTAGCCCATTTTTAAAGCCAAGCAGTTTGGTAATGTGTGCTAACTCTTCTAAATGCTCGCCCAATACATTGCTGGGAATAATAGTGGGTTGTGTGACAATGCCTGGTGCTTTATTGTAATTAACACCGGCGCTAAATCCATAGGCGCCAACTTGTGCGCCAAAAACACGGTACACTTCGGCAATGCGATTGGATATTGCTTTTGCATCTTGAAATTGCTTGTTATCGCGCACCTTTTTTTCAAAAGCCATTTCTAGTCCACGAACTACATTTGAAATAATGGCGGCAAACAACGTTTCAATGGTCCATCCCGCTTCGACGCGAATTTCTTTTTGCGGCGTAAAATAAAGTTTTTTCTCTTGCGCATTAAAACGCATAAGGTTGGCAAAAGAAGTGGTACCTACCCCTCTTGCTCCTTCAATAATGAGATTAACGTTTTTTCCGGCAAGCACATTACCACATAGTCGAATCTCTTCGGTGTGACCGACATATAAACCCAGCGTTTTTTGTTTAATGGGGTCTGTATCCAGCGGATTGTCGCGAAACCCCAGTCCTTCCCAATCCATCACCTAAGACCTTTTTGTTGAATATAGTTGATTTAATTATATCAATTGAATGGATTTTGTCAATTGATATAATTAAATCAACTACCTGATAACTCATCACGGAAACTGCTCTTGCCACGCCGCTTCAGGTTGTGTGGCAGCACCGATTTCGCCAACACCGTGAAGCGTCACATTTCCTGCGTTGCTGGTGATGCTCGTCCAGCTGGTTCCATCCCAGTAAAACGTCGTGCCTATGCTACTGCTTTGAGCGCCAACGGCCCAACAACTATCGGTTTTGCTACAGCTGACGCCTTGTAAAACAATATCTAGTGGCGCAGACACTGTCGCCCAAGCGCTGCCTTGCCATCGTACAATATTAGAAGCACCCCCAGAATTAACACCAACAGCCCAACAATCATTGGAGTTAATACAAGTAACACCATTGTAGGCAACGTTAGGTATTCCACTCACAACAGCACCCCCTTGCGTTGTCCACGTTGAACCATTCCACAATACAAAAGTGCGTGCCGCACCAACCGCCCAACAATTACTGGTTGACGTGCACCACACACTATTCAAATTATGTTGAGTGCCTGATGCTGCAACGAGTGTCCAACTGGCTCCGCCAGTCCACTGTAAAATAACATCGGTACCACCCTGTGTATTTCCAACCGCCCAACAATCAGTCGATGTATTGCAATAAACGCTATTGAGTTGCGCGCTCGCGGGTTCAGGATTGGTTTGTGAAGACCATGTGGATCCATTCCATACCAAAGTCGTCGCTTTTGATCCCACCGTTTCACAGTTATTGCTTGCCGTGCAGAAAATACCTAATAAATTGTTCGCGCCACCTGCCACTGAAGCCCACGTATTTCCATTCCAATGTTCTATCACGGAACCATTTCCCACTATCCACGCATCCGCATAAGACAATACAAAAACAGCATTAAGCTGTCCTGCAACACCTCCAATTGCTACTTTGGACCACGTATTTTCTGTCGGTTTATTCCAGTGAATCACAGAACCTGCTGTGCCCACTGCCCACGCTTCCGGTAATTGCACCGCTTCATCAATAGTTCGATCGCCGCCAATGGTGCCACCCGCTGGTGATAATGCGGGCACACCACCGTGCGATTTCAACAGACATTGATATTGTCCAACGGGCGCGCCGCTCGCGTGTGCCGCAGCAGTTGTTCCAGCAGCACCGCGTTGCACATTCACAAAACTATTGCCGCTAACCGTGACGTAATCGATGAGTTCTTTGTCGATCATAATGCGACCCGTGGATGCATAAGGTGCAACGCTGGTGATTGGAATGGTTGTGGTACTTGCATTGATAGCAGAACTTAATGTGCTAGCCGATAATGCTGAAAATTGTAATGCGCCAGTCACGGTAAAAGGCCCAGCAGCACCTGTAAAAGTATTATTTGTTAAATTCGCATTGCCGGTGATACTGCCACAATTAGTTCGGCTCGCAATCGTGGGAATCATTAATTGATGCGCACCACCTTCGAGACCTGCTTCTGCAATATAAAATGCTTGTTTTGAACCGAGTTGATTGGTCGTGCTGAGTGTGTCGGTGTTAACGACATAGGTGAGAAAAACAGCGATGGTCGCAAAAATCAAAATGATAACGATGGCGATGATCATGAGGAAGCCGGTTTGTGAGTGTTGTGTTTTCATTCGTCAGTCGTTCTCATTTTGATAGTTTGTGTGAGTGTGAGTTATCAGTGTGAGGAAATATAAATATACTCACACTGATACCTCACACTGATACCTCACAAAACCACCACCCTCAAATTAACCACCGTCCACACCGTAATATTAACGTTATTTTCCGTGATATTTAACGCAATAGAAACATAACGCATATTGGCAGGTGTTGCTGTCACAGCGCCCGTTTTATCATAGTATCCAAAGGTAACTGATCCAATGCCGTTGGCTAACGTGATTGCATTGCGTTGTAAATTGGTGCCGCTTAAAGTGTATTCGACAGAGGTATTGGTATTGTCAGTAAATTTAAAATCGGTACTTGTGGTAGTAACCAGTGTGGTTGCGTTGGCTGACGGTATATTGCGGATGTCACGCGTCATGCGCGCCAATGCCAAACGTCCTTGCCAATTGGCATCAACCAAATTACGTTGCGTAATATAACTATTAAATCCCGCATGAATCATGGGTAATGCAATAGCCGCCATCACGGCTAAAATCGTGAGAACAACAATCAGTTCTATCAGGGTCATACCACGGTGATGCTTCATTGATATTTTCCAACAAATGTTTTTAAAACCGTTTTTGAATTTTGCGGACCCGTCACAGTGACATTAATGGATTTGTAATTGGAATCACCGCCAATGGTGAGCGTGCTAATGGTCGACGTTGTTGTATAACCCGTAATTCCCGCAGGCACAGTACAAACCGCTGGTGGACTACTCACACACGGATCTGTAAATGAAGTAAATCCCACCAAACGACGCTGACCCAGAATAATATCCATACGCGCACCCGCTAATAAATTCGCAGTGACTTGTGCATTCACAAACGGTGATTTTTGTGATGACGTACTAAAAGCCAAAAACACGCTGCTCACCACAATGCCAATAATGACAATAAAAATAACCAATTCAATGAGACTAAAACCCGCTTCGTATTTTTTCATTGTGCGATCATGCTTCCTGTTTTTTGTGTAATCACAATGCTGCGATTAATGCCGTTTCTGGTGAGCGTAATGGTTGCATTGGCTGCCAATGCCGTTGTTGCAGCGCTGTCTGTATAGGGAATGCCGTTTTCATCAAATGCCACTAAATTATTCGGCAGATTAGTCGGCGGTAAAGACATCGTTACGCCGCCTGTGAAAGTGATGGTGTTGCCATTGGTTGACGGATTGGCAACCGCAGTGCCACTGGTATTGGTAATCGTGTAGGTGGTTGATGATGTAAAATTAACGCGAAAACGCTGTCCATGGGTTATTGCCAGCATTTGCGTATAACGCAAATCACTGAGTAATTGCTGCGTTTGCCCGTCTAAATTGGGTGTTGTTATAAAACGTGGCACCGCAATCACTGAAATAATAGCAACGATCGTGATGACAACGATGAGTTCAACAATGGTAAATCCATTTTGTTTAATGTTGATACTGATTTCGACCACCTTGTTTAGCGCGATACATAGCCATGTCCGCCTGTTGTATTAACGTGCGATAATCTTTGCCATCACGAGGCAAACAAGCAATACCGATACTGACAGTCACTTCGATGTGTTTATCTTCTAGCAAATAAGGCTTAGAAAGTGCGACTAATAAACGTTTCGCAACAATATCAGTATCATCAACCGATGCTAATTCAGTGAGTAATACAGTAAATTCATCGCCACCCAAACGAGAGGTGATGTTGTTATCCTCTCTTCGTAAGGCAAAATCTTCTTTACGTAGCGCTGTGTTTAATCTCTCTGCGATTGCTTGTAATAATAAATCACCCGCGTGGTGTCCAAAAACATCGTTTACTTTTTTAAAATAATCGATATCGATAAACAGCATTGCACAAATGCGTTTATGCCGCAGAGATTGCGCTATAATACGTTTTGAGAATTCTTCAAATTGTGCGCGATTATTTAATCCAGTCAGTTCATCATGACTCGCCATATATTGTTTTGTTTCAATCGAAGACTTTAAATTTTTTCGCATCGTCTCTAACGATTCTGCTAACAAAGAAAATTCATTGTTTCCTTTTAGATAGATAACCTTATCCAAATTGCCTTTTGAAACTGATTCAATGTTTTTTTTAAGGTATAAAATCGGTTTCATTAACCACGACGTGAGATAAGCAAACACACTCACCAAACACACAAAAAAGACGATCATGACGCCATAGAAAATTAAATTGAGTATAAATAAAGAGTGTTTTAATGCCTCTTTGATGCTGGGACGAATTTGATTATCCATTCGTTCTAACGTATGAAAAGCATCTCGCATCATCCCTGTAATCCCTTCATTTTCTGTTAACCCAATGTCTTCGTGCAATAACACTAATTTCTGAAAAAGAGTAACGTAGTTATTCAGCAATCTCATTTTTTCATTTTTATTTTTTTCAGTACTGGTCTGAAGACTCATTTTCATGACCCCTGCATTTTTAAAAAAAAGGTCAGCGTAGTTTTTATCGGATCGTAATAAAAAATCTTTTTCATTACGTCTTAGCATTAACTGCATGGCTTGTAATTTATCGGATAACGGATGACTGATAATGTTGTATTTTAATTCCCCCTCTACTCCTCCTTCTCCTTCAAAAGCATGCACCGCATTTCTCATTTGACCTTCTAATCCATACTCTTTAAATCCTAATAATCGGTGTTTTTTGACGAGTGCATCGAAGTGGTATTCATAGCGATTAAGCAGTTGGATCATTTGGTTTATTTTGATAGACATCGCTGTTTTTTTAATAAAAAAATGGGATTTTAATAAAAAATGAAGATCGTCAGAAGCACCCTGGTAATATTTCTTTTGTTTGCTGATATAATCATTTTCACCGGTTTTATAGAAATTCTCGTCTTGCACTCCACGCGATAGAAAATCTTTTTCAGCGCGTCTTAATTCTAGGGAATTAATTTCCATTTGCGATAAAACGTTATTCAATGCACGCATTTTTTCTATTTGCCGTGATAAATAAAAGTTAGCTACTATTCCTCCGACAAAAAGCATCAAAGAAAATATATAAATATAAAATATTCTTCCCTTGATGGTATCGAGTGTGCGCAAGATCATTGACCTTTTTGATTTATGTATCCATAAACTGTAATCTTATCATATGCGAAAATCATCTGGTTTTACATTGGTGGAATTAGTTGTGACTTTGGTGGTCGTGATCATTATCGCCGCCATTGCTGTCCCGCGTTTTATCGATTTAACATCGACAGGTAACCAGAACGCCACCAACGCCGTTGCTGCCAGTCTCACCGCTGTGAGTGCCAATAATTTTGCGGTACGCACCGCCAATAGCACTGCCGGTTCAGCCGTCGCCAATTGCAGCGACGTCGGGCCATTATTACAAGGCGGTTTGCCAAGCGGTTATAGCATCACCTCACTCGCCGTGGGAGCTGGAGCCAGCGTCACCTGCACGCTGCATGGACCTGGCTCTAAAACCGCGACGTTTGTCGCGATGGGGATTGCTTAGTTAAGAACTGATGGATTGAATGCGGAACACGAAAATAATGCTAAAAAATTATTTTAATTTTTTACAAAAAAAATCACCGCCAGGATTCTGTGGACTTTATCTTTTGCCGGATAAACTCATGATGACACATGTGTTGTTTGATCGGGGAAAACCGGTGGTTACCTTTTGTGACTCCATAACGTATGAACTGGATATGTTAGCAGCAACACTGGCAAGTATTATAAAAAAACACGCACTGCAAGGCATGGCGTGTTCATGGATTTTGCATGACAGTTTTTATCGCCTGTTTTTGCTCGATCCCCCTGCTATTCCAGAGAAAGAAGTGCCACTGGCATTGCGCTGGCAAGTCAAAGAGCTGATTGATTTTCCAGCAGAAGAAGCCGTTATCGAATATTTTCCAGTACCGGCAACACTGGCAAGCCGAAGAAAAATTTTTGTGACGGTTGCGAAAAAAACGCAATTACAAGCGGTCGTCGATATCATCAACAATACAGAACTGAATTTAAAATACGTTGATATTGGTGAGTTGGCCTTAAGAAATATTACTGCGTTATATAACGATGATCAGTGCTATTTGGGACTGCTGATCGTTAACAAAAATCACATTGATTTTATTATTACCCATGAAAAAAACCTGTTGTTAACGCGTCGACTACCGCCACCCGAGATCGCTGAAACTGGTGTAATGTCGCCGCAATGGTTAGAGGCATTTAAGACTGAAATTCAAAATTCATTTAGTTATTGCAAAGGTCAGCAACAACAAGAAGGAATGCCTGCAAAATTATTGATATCGACATCGATGCCTGATTTTGTAGAACAATTCAGCCAGGTCAGCCAAACGCCACCTGAAACATTGCGCATTCGAAAAAAAATAGATTTTGAATTTATCATACCGTCTGATAATTATTTATCGGCGGAGTATTTGATGGTAATGGGTGGGGCGTTGCGTGGAAGATCATCGCATCCGTGAAGAGATTGAAGTGTGTTGCACTGGATGTATTGAGCGCTGGTGATATATTTTAGAAGTGCTTGCGTTAGCAAGTACGAAAGAAAATATTTTGAGGGTTGCTTCTGCTTTCGCATTCGCTGACGCGAAAGCTTCTAAGCTATATCACTAGCGCATCATTTCAATAGGATTGTAATTTATTTTTACAGAGTGACAGAATTAATTGGATGGCGTACTAGAATAAACCTCGAAGGTCCAATTTTGTATGGGATTTTTTGTTAAAAAAGACCGCAAAAATGGACCTGCTAGAAAGATGTGGAATGGTTACACAATATGCAACAAATAAACTTTTATAACTCATTACACAAACCCGGTCTTTATGCGATTAATGTGCGCCGTGCCAAAATTATTCTGACGGTTTGGGTTTCTTTTTTAATCGGTGTTTTTCTATTCCAATGCGCTTATCTCAGTTTTCAGTCAACACGCTTGAACTACTTAAAACGGAATGAAAAAAAGAAGACGGCGCAATTGGAAGCGTTGATACAACGTTCTCCCAAGTTAAAATACGTCAATCAATTAAAAAACGCGGTTGCTCTGTTTTCTGACAAAATAAATCATCAAACGAATTATATTCAACAAATGATGCATTTCAATACAGAAGCGATGCAATTTAAACCCGGTGATTATCTGAATGAATTAGCGAGTGCTACAACACCAAAAGTTTGGTTAACAGACATTGATTTTCTCAATCACGGTCGTCAAATCAATTTGGCGGGTTTTACTTTAAATACATCACAACTCACTCAATTTATTATGCAACTTCAAAAAGAAACGCACTTCAAAGATAAACCGTTTACCAAGACAGCGATTAGCAGTACGGTCAGTCAGGGGCAAATCCCTTTTATTTTAAGCACACAAGAAGCGAAATCATGAATCATTTTTTTGGACAGATGATTATTCGATTTAACAAAAATAACGAGAATAATCGATTGCTGATCATACTGTCGCTGATGATATTTATTTTTTTGATAGGACTATTTTTGTTTTACCTACCCTTATCGGACAAAATTGAAATAAATGCTGGAAAAATAAAGGTTATTCAAAAAAATAATGACAAATTAACAACGCTTTATAACGACGATCAGTTAATTATTGTTTCGCCGACAGATGCGCTGGAAAAACAAATGCGTGCGTTAGAAAAAACACTGCTGGAATCCAAATATAATGTATTGCTGAATAAAAAAATGATTACGTCAAGCGATGATTTACGCAGCATTATACAA
>Ga0207113_1009_pt1 | contig 86885 bp, 57 predicted proteins | sample Alteio_BWMinHeat_69_FD_153559 | JGI IMG/M metagenome (GOLD analysis project Ga0207113, IMG submission 153559) | Enriched cells from forest soil in Barre Woods Harvard Forest LTER site, Petersham, Massachusetts, United States -... | ecosystem: Environmental > Terrestrial > Soil > Temperate forest >... | reverse complement strand
GATTTCTACCATTCCTATTATTGCGTTAACGGCAAATTTTCAGGAGGAAGACCTCCTGAAATATGAAGAAGCAGGCATGGATGACTATCTCGCCAAACCCATTGTGGAAGCGCATTTGCTGGATACGATCCTGAATAATTCCGGTCCTTCGAATACGAATAATACCAATGGTTTTCCCTCTTCAGAAAACAAACTGTACGATCTCACCATGATACAATCTGTTTCAGGTGGTGATAAAGCATTTATAAAAAAAATGATTCTGCTTTTTATTGAAACTGTTCCGCAAAATGTTCAGGAGCTTGTGGATTCCACTGAAAGAAAAAACTGGGAACAGGTTTCCAAGATGGCACATAAATTAAAATCCACGATAGATTCGATGGGTATTCGTACGATACATGATCAGATCAGGTCGGTGGAAATGAATGCAAAAAATCAGGAACATCTGGAACTGATGCCCAATATGGTTCAGCAGATAGAATCGGTTGTTTCAGTATGTATCCAGCAATTACGTAGGGAGGTTAACGGATGACGGTTGGCAGTTGACGGTTGACGGTTGGCAGATTCTCACACTCTCACACCCTCACACCCTCACACTTGGTTTATCAACATCTTTCCCAAACACGACCAGCTTGTCCCAATCAGGGAATTATTGTTTTAGTTTCAATAATATAAATTTTTGAAAATGAGAGAGTTAATTAGATAAAAAAATCGGCATTCTTTTCGGGATGAATGGATATAACTCATTAAATCATGCATTTGCAAGCTTCTTCGGGCATCTTTATAGTAGAGGACAATTTGCTGTATCAGCAATTGATCGCCCGCGAACTGGAGGACTTTGGAGGTCCCCTTTTTTTCTACACAACAGGAGAACATTGTCTCGCAAATATTTGCCGAAGGCCTTCTATTGTAGTGCTGGATTATAATCTCGATGGTGAGATCAATGGTCTGGAAACGCTCGAAGAAATACGCAAATTCGATCCTTCAATCTTTGTTATTTTATTTTCCAGTCAGAAGGATGTGCACAGCAACGAAAACCAACAACGCTATGGTTCCTTTGATTTTCTCGAAAAAAAGGAACAATCCTTTACGCTATTAAAACAATTGTTAAAAGCAAAAGTCAGTCTTTAATAAAAAGTTTTAGGCTTTAAGCTTTAGGCTTTAGGCTTTAAGCTTTAGGCCTTGAGCCTTACGCCTTCTACCCTGGTATTCTTGAAATATACTTCTCGATTTGTTTGATCTGGTCTACGATCTGTGGTGTAGTGGGCTTCAGATTTTTTGCTTTTCTGAAAAATTCTTTCGAAGCGCGGAATTCTCTTTTCGTCATCATGATGGAACAAAGCTGCAGGTAAGCAGCCGCCTGATTTTCCTTATCAGGTAAACCCTTGCTGATAGCCTGCCGGATTAAACCCTCTGCTTTACGGATATCATTTTTCTGCATGGCGAGCATACCCATTTGCAGGAGACTGGCGCCCTCGGCTTCTTTCATAGGCATGCCAAGGTCGAGACCTTTGCGCATATTAACTTCAGCTCCGTCAAAATCATTCTTCATCATGGCGATATTACCCTTAAGTGTATAATAAACGGAACGGATGGGTTTATAGAGAAGACCCGGGAACTTGATCGTTGAAAGAACTTTCTCTGCACCTTCCATATTACCCGATTCCATATGTTCCTGTATGAGCCGAAGAGGTCCGAAAAAAAAATGACCTAAGATGAGAATTATGCCAACAAGGTAAGGCAGAAAGGCTGGCCAGAAACTGCTGTAAATGTTGGTGACAATGCCGATGGCAATCAATGCGACACCTATATATAATCGATATTTAATGATAACGCTGTAGAACTTCATAACCTGAATTTGGGCTGCAAAGATAGCCTAGTTTCAGGGATCTTGCGTTACGCGTTCGGCGTTATGCCTTAAGCCTTACGCCTTAAGCTCTAAGCCTTCAGAACCTGTCATTGTTTACTTCGATCCAATAACCATCCGGATCCTGCAGATAAATCTGTTGAACCTGGTCGGGACGCAGGGCAATTTTATTTACTTCACCCCCAAAATTCCCGTATTTAATGCCCAGTTTTTCCAGGTGTTTAATAAAATCAGGCAGGGACTCAACAGTAAATGCCAGATGCACATTTACATCATGCGGAATGTCCTCCCTGGCACCGCCGACAACATGCAGTTGACTATGTGCGCCGATTCTGAACCAGGTATGGCGGTGATCATGAAACGGTTCAGGAATAGTGTCGAGTAACATTGCATATTTATAAAATTCGGTTGCACGTTCAAGATCTGTAACGTAAACTGTAAGATGATTGAACTGTGGCTTTGATTGTGCCCTACTTTCAAGAGAAAGGCTGAGAAAGATCAAAAAACCTGTAATTTTTAGCAATCGATTCATGGATAATAAATTGAAATATGAAGTTAAGGGGAAAGCGAATCTTGTTTTAGAAAATCTTACTTTTGCAACCTTCAATTGAAGCGGGTCTGTAATTCAACTCCTGCTTAAAGGGTTCTTAAAAAATTGGTCCCGTAGTTCAACGGATAGAATAGGAGTTTCCTAAACTCTAGATCCAAGTTCGATTCTTGGCGGGACTACATCTTAGCCTCCAAATAATCAAAAAAGCTTTAGGCTTTAAGCGTTAGGTCTTATCAGGATGATACATTTTAATATATTCTTCCTGTTGTGTTCTTGTAGTGTTCGTGTATTCTTCCTGTTTTCTCCCTGTAGAAAGCCATCCGACACGAAGAAACAGCGAACACAACAAGAATACAATAAGAAGCCGATGGTATCCTGAACCTGGTTTCCAGGCTCGTTTTTACTCAAAAAAACCGCGTTTGAATGGAAAAATATTTCACAGAGGCTCTGTACACACTCTGCAATTTTACTTTCATTCAACCCCATTTTTGATAAGTCAATATGGTTTCCGGTATCGGTAATGATCGGCTGCGAAGAATAATATTCCCAATCATCCCGTAAAGCTTGCATAGACTGCTATTGATTATTTATTTATTTTTTAAAAATTAAAAATCCAAACAGCCCTCTTAGGTATTTATTATCGGGGAAACTACTTTAAAAGTAGTTTTTTCGACATGTAATGTTTAAACCAAAAGTAGTATATTAGGAATCACAATTTTTGGAATACCAAAAACATCAGACTAAAAATCGTAACTGAGGAAAACAAATGACGATTGAATCCTGCATACCAATTATACCCAGCGCTGATCTCGAGAAAAGTCTACACTTTTGGGTTGAAGGTGTCGGTCTTACCATGGACCGGGAAATGAGACGCGAAGGCAAACTGATCGGCTGCATGGTTCACAACGAACATGTATACTTCTGGCTCAACCAGAGAGCAGGGACATCAATTAAGCCGGAAGACTATCATGGCATCCAGCTTTACTGGGTACCGGCTGACATTCACGAGACAAGGGAGCGTTTGAAGCAACTTGGATACCAGGTATCAGAAATCCTCGACAGAGATTATGGGCAGACTGAGTTCTTCCTTACTGACGATGACGGTTACTCCCATTGTTTCGGAGTTGCTACAAATGCATAACAAGGCGTTATTTTAATCTGGAACTGGAAATAGTAAAATCGCCCCCAGAAATTCAAACATCGTGAAAAAGAATCGTCTCTTAATTGGCATTTTAAATATTACACCGGCATTGAGGATATCATCATCTGATTTAGTAAAAACGATTTGTTCAGGCAGCGATGCATTTTTTACATGAATATTGAATTTAAAGACCTTTAGGTAAATGAATGTCCCCAATATTATTATTACGCTGAGGCCATTCCTGGGAATAACAAAAATATCATAGGTTATTTCTGATTTTTAATAAATTCACGGTCCATATGAAACTGAATTTCTCAATTTATCACAGGCTTCTGACATCTTTTACAGCGTTGAGTTTATCCTTCACCTTGTGCAAGGCGCAAAGTGGAAACACCACAATCACCGAATGGCAATATGGCAAAAACGGTGCAGTATCCATTACTTACGATGACGCTTCCAGGAACCAGTTTACCCGCGCATTGCCAGTCATGGAACGATTGAAAATGACCGCAACTTTTTTTGTTATCACCGGTCCGATCACAGGTTCTGCATACCATGGCAAATTTGTAGGCCGGCCGGTAGAAGTTATCATTAAGGAATCTGCTTCGATCCCGACCGACGAGCAGAATTTCCTTGAACGATGTTCGGCTGCGGGATATCTTGGCTATATGGGAACCATTTCATATCATACCCGTGCGGGGGGTTTGTATTCGTCGGGTAAAAAACAGCAGGCTTATCATTTGATGGATAGCCTCTACGCCAAAGTGCGCAATGGGGATTTTAAACCGGGGTACGAACCATGTCCGGAATATAAGGAAGCAATCGGATCAAGCTGGGATGATTTCAGAAAAGATGCCGGGGAAGGATATGAAATCGCGAGCCATTCCATCACACACGCCACCATGCCTGGTTTGGATGAAGCCAATATTCGTTATGAATTAGAGAAAAGCAAAGAAGAAATCAAAAATCAGTTGGGAGATAAATACACTTTTTCTACCGAAGTCCCGTATGGATACGAAGACGACCGCGTGATGCAGATCGCCTACAAAATTTATCCCGCACTTCGCAACCGTATGCCTGAACCATTTTTGAAAGAGATTGATCGTGCGAGTAAGGAACTTCCTCACCCGGCCGATAAGGATTATGTACAATGGCAGCGTGGCCCGTTACATAAAACACCGTTGACATTGATGAAATCCTGGGTAGATACCACATACTCAAATAAAGACATGTGGCTGGTACTTGTTTTTCACGGCATTGACAGCCTAGGCTGGGAGCCGACACCAATCCCGAAACTCGAAGAATATTTCAATTATATCAAGGGCAAGGAAGACAAACTTTGGATTGCAACTTTTGGTGATGCTACCAAATACATGCGCGAGCGTGAGCACGCTAAAGTTAGCACTAATGAAAAAGACGGGAAGATCAGCATATCACTCACTCATTCACTGAACAAATCGATGTATGATCTGCCACTAACGCTTAAAACCTACATTCCTGACAAATGGAGCAAAGTAACTGTGACCCAGGGAACAAATACGAAGACAATCAAAGTTCAGCATGATGAGAAGGGCGGCTTTGTGCTCTACCAGGTGGAACCAAACACAACAGATGCAATGCTATCGGGTTCATAAAATTCATGCCTCTATAAAATATAGCAGCTACATAGTAGTAAAAATTGTTTAGTGTATTAATAATTTAATTAAGCAAGACTCATGAAAAAAATTGGCTTGATAGTAATATCGTTACTGGCGATAATGCAGGCATTCGCGCAAAGCAATGAAAATTTCAAAATGATATTAAAAGACGGCTGGCAGATGCAATCGGCTACCAGAGTTCCTGATGCCGGGGCAATCCTTTCATTACCGGGGTATAAAACGCCGGGCTGGTACAAAGTCAGTGTCCCTACGACCATCATCGCCGGTCTGTTGTCGAATAAAGTGTATGATTTCGATCCGTTTTACGATATGAACTTCGCAAAGCTGAATGACCCGAAGCTTGATTCCACCTGGTGGTTTCGCAAAGAGTTCACGCTACCAAATTCTGAGAGAGGGAAAGAGGTGGTGCTCAAATTACATGGTATTAACTATAAAGCAAACATTTGGTTGAATGGTGTGCTCATTGCCGATTCAAATCAAATTGTAAATCCTTATCGTATAATAGAATTGAATATTTCTGAAAATATTATAACGGCAGGTGTCAACACACTTGCCCTGGAAATCAAACGCCCGATAAATCCGAATAAACATGGTGGTGATTTGGCGATTGATTATGCAGACTGGATACATTATCCTCCCGATTATAATGCGGGGATTATAAACAATATAGAGATCAAAACTTATGATCGTGTCGCTATTCGATATCCGTTGGTGACTACAAATTTCGATCTGCCCTCATTGGCCACAGCTCATCTTACTGTTGATGCACTTGTGACTAATTACACAGCTGACCCTCAGGATGTAATAGTAAGAGGTAAGATCAATTCTGAAATAAATTTCAAAAAGAAAGTTCATTTAAATGCCCATGAAACTGCCGAAGTGACTTTTACTCCGACTGATTTCCCGCAACTCAATATCAAAAACCCCCGCATCTGGTGGCCCTGGCAATATGGAAAACCAAATCTGAACCATATTGAGCTTTCAGTGGCGCATGATAATTTGGTGAGTAATACTATTGGGGAATCCTTCGGCATTCGCCAGATTTCATCACAGTTTATAGATGATAAATCACGTGTGTTTATCGTAAATGGGAAGCGGATAGTACTAAGGGGTGCAGCATGGTCACCGGACATTTTTCAACGTCGTTCACCCGAACGCCAGGAGCAGGAAATCCGTCTTTATCGTCATATGAACATGAACATCGTTCGCTCTGAAGGAAAAATGGAAGACGACCATTTTTATTCGTTGTGCGATAAATATGGTATGCTGGTAATGACTGGCTGGATGTGTTGCGGCGCGTGGCAATATCCCGAAAATTGGGATGCAGCTAAACGTGCATCGGCCATGGCATCCGATAGCAGTGTGATGCTCTGGCTGCGAAATAAATCAAGCCTGATGGTATGGCTTAACGGCAGCGATATGCCGCCACGCGATTCAACTGTTGAACAGGATTACCTGAAAATTGAAGCGTCGCTGAAATGGCCCAACCCGACTATTTCAACCGCTGATGCCAGCAAATCAAAAGTTTCTGGTTTTAGCGGTGTAAAAATGAATGGTCCCTATGAATGGGTCCCGCCTATTTATTGGGAAACCGATTCATTGCTGAAACGTGGCGGTGCATGGAGCTTCGCGACGGAAATATCACCGGGGCCTTCCATACCACCATATGAATCTCTGATAAAATTCATACCAAAAGATTCACTGTGGTTCACCACAGAATCGTGGAAATATCATTGTGGTACCATGACCTTCGGCAACACGCAGGTTTTTAATGATGCGCTGGAGGGACGTTACGGGAAAGCAACAGATATCAAAGATTACATTGCTAAAGCACAGGCACAGAATTACGAGTCACACCGCGCCATGATGGAATCTTATGGCCTGCATAAATATCATACAGCTACTGGTGTTGTTCAATGGATGGGCAGCAACCCATGGCCAGGCCTGATCTGGCACACTTATGATTATTACCTGTATCCTGCCGGTACTTACTTCGGCATGAAAAAATCGATGGAACCTCTGCACATTATGTATTCTTATGCAAATAACGAAGTGGATCTTACAAACTCGTTGCTGCAAAAATTTTCCGGGCTAAAAGTAAAAGCTGAGATTTACAATCTGGATGGCTCTTTGAAATATTCTAAAAACATTACTACCAGTGTCGAACCCGACAGCATACAAAAATGTTTTGCACTGCCGCAGATAAATGATCTGTCAGACAGTTATTTCCTGCGGCTGCAACTCAACGATGCAAATGGAGATGTGAAAAGTATCAACTGGTATTGGCTGTCTACAAAACCTGATGTCCTTGATTGGGTGAAATCAAAGTGGTATATGACGCCTCAGACCGGATATGCTGATTTTTCTGCATTGCAAAATATCGGCAAAACTTCACTGAAAATGTTATACACAACCGGGAAAAAATACGACAGCACTTTGCATAGGGTCATCATTACAAACACCGGCAAAACAGTAGCTTTCCAGGTACACCTGCGCGCACTAAAAGGCAAGTCGGGCGACGATATTTTACCGGTAATCTTTAGCGACAATTATATAGAATTAGCGCCGGGTGAAACCCGCATCATTTTGTGCAGTTATGCAGATAAGAATATAAAGGGGGCTACACCGTTTTTCATCACCTCTGCATGGAATCTGGACCTTACGAAATGCAAAGCAGCAGGCAACATCATATTTGAAAATCAGAAGTGAATTCTTTATTCATTTTTCATGGTGGTAACAGGACTGTGCTGGACCCTCGTTTCTGTAATTGGGATATTCAATATTTTCAGGGCGATAGCGAAAAAATAAAATTTTGGAATATTAACTATTGATTATGGAAGTGCATCACCACCCCGACCTTCATCATAGAAGGAAAAAATGGAAAGAGTATTTTCTGGAATTCTTAATGATTTTTCTGGCAGTGACGCTTGGCTTTTTTGCAGAAACGATCAGAGAAAAGATTTCTGAAAAACACCGGGAGAATGATTATATCGTTGGATTAATAAACAATATACAGAGTGATACTTCAGGCCTGAAAGGTCTGATAGACAGAAATGATGAGGAGGTAAGAGGGATTGACTCTTTATTGAAAATATCAAAAAATAGTTTTTTAAATATTCCGGTCCAGGATTCTATATTTTATTATGGACTTCATTACACATTCAATTTGCATCTCTTCGACTTCAATGATCTGACTTTGGTACAACTGAGAAACGCCGGAGGTTATAGCCTGATAAGAACAAACAAGGTAGCCGATAGCATTGCCCTTTATGAATCTAAGAATAATGACATTAAAGTGCAGGAAAGATTTGTTATTGATTATTATACACAAACCATGACTGCTTTTAAGCAAACCCTGGATATTACTTTAACCGGCAAATTTTTTCAGGAATATGAAACGAAAAAGGGGATACCCTCCGATATATATGTTTTAATATCCACGGACAAGGAAAAAATGTCCTTGCTTTATAATGATTATTGGCTTTACAGAGGTTCACTTATTGGATATAATGGGAAGCTAAAAAAACATCTTGAATACTTAAATGGATTTATAGCATTCCTGAAAAGAAGATATGATATCGAATAGTCGAATGACCAACGCCAGTTATAAAGATGCCAGGTAGTCGAAACTTTTCTTCAATGCCACTTCGGGTTCTTTTACCATGTCCTGCTCAACAATAAAATGTTTCGTACCGTTTTCTTTTGCCTTGGATAAGATGGACTTCAGATCAAGCACGCCGTTGCCAGCGGTGGTCATATAGGGGAATAATTCGATCCATTGTTTGGGGTCTCCGCCATCACCCGAAAAATGCACTTTCTTCACCATATCTTTTACATGCATCAGCGGATAGCGGCCTTTATATTTTTCAAGCAATGCGATCGGATCTCCACCGCCCGCGGTTGTCCAGTAAAGATCCATTTCAAAAAATACCAATGAGGGATCTGTGTTTGAAAATATCAATTCCAAAGGAATCTGCCCATTAACTTCTTTCAATCCATACCCATGATTATGGTAGGCGAATTTTACACCATTCGCTTTTGCAGATTCACCTATTTTATTAAAGGCCTCAGCCATTTTTTTAAAATCATCCAGTGTTTTTCTGTTTTCTGCAGGTATAGCAGGGAGTACAACATAGTCATTTCCTAAAATCTTTGCAGTCTCTCCGAGCATATCCATTCTGGTTTGAAGGGTATCCAGATCTGTATGAATAGAGGGGACCGAAAAACCATTTTCATCCAAAAGTTTTTTCATTTCTTTAGCGGTATGTCCGAAGTAACCACTTCCCTTAAAACCAAGAGAAGGCGTGACTGCATTCCATCTTTCAATAGCTGAAGGGCTGCTGAAAGAGTAAGGGCCATAAAGCTCCGCTTCTTTATAACCTATTTTTGAAAGCATGGATAAGGCACCGGTAAGATTTTCATCCAGCATCTTTGGAAGGGAAAAAAACTGGATTCCTATTTTATCCAACAGGGTTCCGGATTTAAAAATCTCTGAAGAAAATACAAACGCTGAAGCAGATGCTTTGGCTGAAGTGCTGATAAATTGTCTTCTTAACATGGCTTAATTCATTTCGAATTAAAAGGTAATCAAACCTCCTAAATCCATCAACAAATATCTGAATGAAAGAAAGACTTAATCAGGAAGGACAATGGGCTCATTGTTGAGTATTCTCTAATAATAGGCTCATAAAACCTATTTTATGGGAATATTTGATAGAATATCAGGTACATCATAGTAAGATTAAAAGCAGCGTGACCAATAATAGCACCGAGAATTGAACCCGTCTTTTCTTTACATAAAAAAAAGATCCTGCTGGTAATAAACATTAATATCACCCAAATTGCAGCTGGAATAAATAAGAACTGCCAGCCCCCTGCAATGTAAACAATCCCGAAATGCGCTAAATGCGTTATTGCGAATGCCAGGCTATCTAAAATAGAAGCTTTATTCTCACCAAAATCCATAGCAAAACTTCCATGTACGATTCCCCTATAGAATAGTTCCTCACCAATAGGACTAAATGTAATTCCAGTAAGAGAATAAATCAGGAAATAAGTAAACTTTTGTGAACTGCTCAAAGCAATTCCTGAAGCAGTATAAGACCTGGATATATAAACGAACCAATGGCTGATGCTCTGCTTATATATTAAGATGCCGATTGCATAAATAATTATACAGATGATTACTCCTAAAATAAAAGAATAAAATAACCAGTAATAGTTATCAGGTTTCTTTATCCCAATATATTTTCTGCCTTTTTTTGTGAGAAACAGAACAGGAGACAGCCACATAAAAAGAAATATAATTCCAATCCTGCTGTAATTACCAGTGATATTGGAATGTAAAACAATAATAAACCTTGGGATACCGAATAATAAAACCAATACCAGCCCAAAAACCCAATTAAATTTGAAAATATTCTGCCATATTGGTCGAAGCATATACTTGCCTTATTTCAAATATTAAAATATCATCTGTAGTAATTATTTTATTTTAACTCTCAGTACCCAATCATTCGCAGTAATAAACAAAACATCCTTAGTCTCGTTAAAGGCGCAATTCGAAGTTTGCTTATTATAAATTCTGATCAATCCCAACAATTTACCCGCAGGAGATATAATGTTAATGCCATCCGGTCCGGAGCTGAAGATATTTCCATACCTATCTATTTTGAAACCATCAGCACCTGATTTTATTTTTGCTTTTTCTTTTAACGGATACCCATCCAGGAGAATTTTACCGCTTTGAATATTGCCATTACTATCCAGTTGAAATGCATACCATTTGGTATGATTGTCACTGCTGCCGACATACAATATTTTTTCATCAGGCGACAAAGCAATTCCATTAGGCCTCGAAATACTATCTATCAGCAGACTGAGTTTACCTGAACTGCTGATCTTATAAACGCCTTCAAATTTTAGTTCTCTGGTAGGATCATTTTCATACTTAGGTAAGCCATAAATGGGATCAGTAAAATAAATATTATTCTTTCTGTCGGCAACTAGATCATTGGGACTGTTAAATCTCTTTCCCTTATAATCTTTTGCAAGAATGGTAAATTTTGCTATAGGTGAATCCAGGGGCGCATTCATACGAACGACCTGGCGATTGCCGGACTGACAGAGTAATAATTTTCCTTCTTTATCCAGGGCAAGCCCATTGGAGCCATTTTCCCCATCACGAAATGCCGTATCGGTATATCCTGATGGACTAAGGTAAACAAGTGGTGTATCCTTCCCATCCCAGCGATATATTTTGTTTTCACGAACAGCCGAAAAGAGAAGCATCTGTTTTGCAGGCACCCAAACAGGTCCTTCACACCATTTATAGTTTCTGCCGATTACTTCAACAACTGCATTCGTATTGATAATGTCTGCAGCGCTGCTGTCGAACAACTCCACTTTGCCGAATGCACTATCCGTTACAACAACTTTTGAAGGTTCAGTTGGGGTACTACAACTAATGCAAACCGATAAATAAGAAAGGGTAAAAACAATTAGCTGATTTTTCATCTGATGATAAATTTCGTTAATTCATGTTTGTAACATAAAGTAACAAAACTTATGGTTATAAAACGTCGCCCGGAGAGAACGATCCAATTCTACTTTTCTGCAAATACGAACGACATTTCATTCATGCGTGTATCAATGACCAATTGATTGATTCGATTACAGTTTCTTTTTATGATATCTGAAAATAATTTCATATCACCGTCTTTATGATTTAGTTCCATCATTTCATTGGCCAGTGTGATGTTCGACAATGGACTTATAACCTTAAAAGCCAGGGCAGATTCAAATTGCCTCTGTTGGTGATGAACTCTTTTTGGTGTCAGTCCAAAAATATTTCTGATAGTTTTATTCATAATTAATGTTTTTAGCCAGATTATTTTCTACTGCAAGATGAGCTAATTTATCATCCTCACCATTACAGATATCTTCTATAATGTTATATCATTCACACATTTGGTTCCCTAAGATCCTCTATTTAACAGCGAAATGACCCTATTATGCCTGTTATTCGGTTACACATTATATTTCAGGTGATTTACCGGAAATGAAATTCATTATCCTTTCTTTATAGTTGAGGCCGATAGGAAGCAGCGCTTTTCCCATATCAACAGAGTTTCCGAAAACAGCCCTGATATGTTTGGCAGCGACAATATAAGATTTATGAATTCTGATGAACTGACCTGCTGGAAGAATATTTTCCATTTCACCCATGGTCTGATGGGTAATAATGGTATGCTCATGAGTGTGGATTTTAAGATAGTCCTTCATACCTTCTATGAAAATTATTTCAGCAAAACTTACTCTTAAAAATTTGCTATTCGATTTTATAAAAATATGTTCGCGGTGGAAAGATTTTATTTCTTTGGAATCATCCTTAAAAATCTTTCCGTCGAAAATCTTATCTATTGTTTTTGAGAATCTTTCATAAGAAATAGGTTTGAGCAGATAGTCAATCACATTGAATTCATAGCTCTCCAAAGCATATTCGGGATAAGAAGTTGTAAATACGACCAGTGGCGGATTAGTTAAGGATCGAAGAAAATTAAGGCCTGTCATTCCCGGGAGTTGTATGTCCAGGAAAATGAGGTCTACCTCTTCGTTGTCAATCACTTCTTTTGCTTCCGGTGCTGTGCGAAATGTACCAATCAGGTTAAACCGGCCTGATTTCTGTAAATGGCTTTTTATGACATCCTGTGCAAGTCTTTCATCTTCTATTATGATACATCTTATCAAGTAAACCGGTTATTAGGATGAGTGAAACGGTAAATGTATTGTTATTCAAAATTATGTCAAGTGTATGAGTATCCGGATATAAACGTTGCAGTCTTTCCTGGGCATTTTTTAATCTCATTTTACTTTCCTTTCTGTCCTTTTTCTCAGTTTGAATAATATCAAGTGCATATGCGTCGGGATAGAGTAATTCAAGAACGCTTTTACTATTTAAGAGACCTTTGCCCTGTATTTTCTTTGCCTGGTTTTCCAGCTCGAGACTGGTATTATTAATAACATTTAGTGCAATCTGGTCCGGATTTACCTTCAGTGTAATATAGATAAAGGGTTTTGCGAATGAATGATCTATCGCGTGTTTAAATCCGTTTTCAATAAAAGAAATAAATAAAAATGGTTCGATTATTACACCTTCTGTGGTTCCTTCCACGGTAAATTGAATATCCGCGTCATACCTTATTCTTTCTATTTCGATATAATTTTTGATGAATTCAATTTCTTTATCAAGCGGAATTTTATCCTCATTGCATTCATAGATCAGGAAACGCATAATATCAGACAGCCTAACCACTACCTCGGGTGCTTTATCAGCCTTACTCAGGCTAAGAGAATAGATACTGTTCAGGGTATTAAAAAGAAAGTGTGGATTCAGCTGAGTACGGAAATAACGAAGTTTGTAATAGGTATTTTCTTTTTGAAGAGTGTCCATCGTTTCTTCTTCATCCAGTTTTTTTCTGTACCAGGATATTGCAATTGCCAGAATGATATTTATGACAATCCAGGCAGTTTCCCTGATTACATTTATAGTTGAAAACGAAAAATAGTACTGTCCCGGTCCGCGCACAATAGTTTCTGCGATAGTATTCAGGGGAAGCAGCAGGGTTAATACTAAAAAATAAAAGAAGATTGTCAGTAAACCATAAATCAGGTATTTCTTTTTAAAAAGGAATTTGATTACAATAAGCCTTGAATACAGCATATACAGCGGCAATAATAAAAGTGAAATCACCAGCAATACGATCCATGCTGTTTTTTGATTTGGGAAAATTCCAAGGCTGTTAACCACCGGGTTTATAAGAACGAAAATTAGCCAGCAAAACAATTCAGATTTATGCGTACCTCTCACAATCCTGTCGTTATCGTATTCCATCAGGTAGGGGCTTTATGGATGGTTAAATAATATGGTAAATCTACCTTAGGCGCGGCAAATCTTAAATAATATTCGACAAACTGGGCAACTGCTTCGACATAATTCCGCAGATTGTCCTGGTTATTTTTTCATTCGCATCAGATAAGAGGTATGTGCATCTATGAGTAAGTTTCTGAGCGCAGGAGATAGAATTTCTGTTTTGGATTTTAATTCTACATATTTATGCACTTTGCCCGAGCCCTGGAGTAAATGGAACGGATCAGGTAATTCCGTGCCCTTATAAAATCCAAGCTTAACGCCTTTTTTTGAAAGAATAATCGTACAGATCATTCCAGAGTATCCTGAACCAAATCCATACCCGATTATCTTTGCTTTAATATCCAATCGCTCTTCAATTCCAGGGATTTCTTTTTTAATAAATTGTCTTACATGCGACGCCAGTTCCGGCACTGGAGAATCATAACTCTTCAGAAATTTTTCAATCTCATCCACTTGTAGCATGTTTACTTAAAGTTACAAAAAGATGTGATTTGGATTTACGAGCAAATTAATAATTCAATTATTCAATTAATATTTTCTCGAAGCAAACACTGTTTTCAACATTTTCATATTGACCGTAATTGGGTATTATCTGATAGCCGTTTTTCTTATAGAGTGCAATAGCTTCCGGTTGTTTTTTCCCGGTTTCAAGCAGGCATTTGGAATAATTTAATTCAAAGGCCCAGTCTTCTAATTCTTTGATAATGCTGGTTGCAATTCCCAGTCCCCGTTTGTTCACCGGAACATACATTCGTTTAACTTCCATGGCATCCTTTGATAATTCTTTGATAGCTCCGCAACCAACAGGCGTTTCATTGTCAAAAGCTACAATGGCATATTTGATTTTATCAATTTTATTGAACTGGGAATAAAAAGAATGATCTTCTCCGTCCCTTATTTTTAAATCAGCATCCAGCTCTCTTACGAGTGCCTGAAAAAATTTATTATCGGAATCGGTCCTGATAAAATGAATCATTTGCTGGCAAAATAAATCAAATTAAAAAATCCCTGTCAACAATCAACAGCTTTACTTTTTTATTGGTTCTTGACCGGTGGGAGCATTCGTTATCTGAATTAAAACGAATAACTCAATCCAAGTCCGTTAGGTCCTGCACCCAGTTCCAGTCCTTTGAGTTTTTTATTTAGACGAACTGAATTTTTATGATGGAGACTCAATACAATTCCGTCCATAATGAGAAGGAAACCACCCTGAACTATAATGCTTTTTCCATAACCTGTAAATTGTTCCTTTGATTTAAGATTCATATTATTCACCCCTCTTTCACGCAAGTAGAAACCAGCTGCGATATATGCAAGGTCAAGTCCGAAATTGAAAGCATATAATTTCTCCATCGAGAGTTGTGCTGATTCATTTTCAGCGAAACCATATTTCCGGGCCATTGCCTTACGAACATTTATATATCCCATGATAGCGAGTCCGCCATTGATCAGATTCCAATAGGCGTTCATCTGCCAGAAATATTTTGATTCACCCTGTGTTTGCCCGGCAATTATAAATCCCGATGCAATATTTACTGCAGCCCAGCTGCCAAGTGTGATCATTGCTTTTTCAGTGATGCTGTTGCGACTTATGGCGATGCTATCATTGAAACTTTGTTGGGACAATGCACTACCAGAAAGTAAAAGACAAATTATTAAAATAAATATCCGCTGCATTCTGAATATTCGCTAACTGTAACTTATGTAAAAATCAGTAAAATAAAAAGCCAGTGTCGCGAAAAATTCGCGGTCACTGACTTGATCTAAGCAAAAAATGCTTTAAGATTTCTTTTTCCCCATGCCCGATACAGCAACAATAACTCCGCTTGCGATTGCACACATTACTGTAAAAACAACCACATCAGTTAGCACTCCAGTAATGTCTGAAGCATTTTCTGTTGCATACCTTACCAAATCATTCCCAAGCGCACCGAAAAATCCTACAGCCGCACCGATTCCGGCACCGCTGCCAAATGAATTGACATTTCCCAGCTTCAATAAAACGTATGTCAACAGTGCACCTGTACCCAGGTTTCCCAGAATCAAAGCCCACCAAACAAGTTCACTCATGGCTTTTTCAGCACCGGCAGGTGCATGTGAGTGCTGTGTAAAAAAGTTCAACAGTAACATGCCATAAAACAAATAACCGAGTACGAAGAGTACAATTCCCCCTACCACGGTGCCGACTAAGAATTTTTTAGAATTCATACATGTTGGTTTAGTGAATAAGAAAGTTACATATTATTTTATATAATATGTCGCAGCGCCAGAAAAATCAGGAACCCTTTCCGCTATTTTTGTGAATGAATGGAGGAGATAATCCACCTGATTTAGGATAAAAGGAATAAAAAACAAATTTGGAGAAGCAAAGCACATTGCGCGGGAAATATATTTATCTCGAACCGATGGAAAAGCACCATACGGCAGGTTTGGCTGAAGCATCGGCCCCGGATCCTGCTCTATATAAGTGGAGCCCCGTTCCTCAGGGGATAGAGGAAGTCACAAAATATATTCAAACCGGAATTGACTTGCGCAAATCAGGTTCAGCATTACCCTTTGTTATTATTCGTGTGGAAGACAGCACTATCATTGGTTCAACCCGCTTTTGGAATCTGGAAAGATGGATCTGGCAACCGGGTCATGAAAGATATGGCCGTGTATATCCGGATGCTTGTGAGATTGGATACACATGGCTTACAAGATCCGCCATTCGTACTGCTGCCAATACTGAGGCTAAATTACTTTTATTGAAGCTGGCTTTTGAGAAATGGGAAGTATTTCGGGTTTGTCTGCATGCAGATTCAAGGAATATTCGGTCATGCGCGGCCATTGAACGCTTAGGTGCAAAGTTTGAGGGTATACTTAGGGCTCATAGATTGGCAGTGGACATAATTCCGCGTGATTCCGCACGTTATTCTATCGTTGCATCCGAATGGCCAGAAGTGAAAGTGCATTTGGTCAATCTCTGCCAGAAGTATAATGCCTGATTTTATTCAATACCTGTTCTTTGGAAATTTTTTCCTCGCGGAGGTCGAACTCATTTTGGAGCCCGAGCCAGAATACAGGCGAGTTGCCAAAAAAAATGGAAAACCTAAGCGCGGTATCCGGCGTAATTCTGCGATTGCCTTTAATAATTTCTGATATTCTGGTTTGAGGAATAGCTGTATTCTTGGCCAGCCTGTAGGCTGTAATTTGCAGCGGCTTTAAAAAATCTTCCAGCAGGATTTTCCCGGGATGAATATTATTATATGGTTTCATACCAATTGAAACTGTTACTGAGACTAAAGATAAAAATGTTTTTTGCTGCTGAATTGTTAACGTAAAAACGGATCGTGTAATGAAGGAATATGATAAGTGAAAAGAAAGATATAAATTTATAAATTAAAAAATTTGCCTGATGGAAGAGATGGAAGTACCTACGGAAGGGCTGCATGAAACGATAGAAGAAAGAGTTAAGGAAGAAGTTGAAAAAAACGAGAACAGGGGTGGAATGGCCATTGCTATTTCGACCGCTCTGATGGCTGTATTTGCAGCCATGGCAAGCCTGCTGGCAGGGCATCATGCTGATGAAGCCGTAATTGAACAAATCCGCGCCTCCGATAAATGGGCATTTTATCAGGCCAAGGGGATAAAAGATGAAATACTATCTCTTTCAAACAGTCCGGATAAAGGCATCCGCAGTGCAAGATATAAATCTGAACAGGCAGAAATACAAAAGGATGCCAAAGAATCTGAAGAGGCATCCCATATTCACCTCGAACACCACTCAGTTCTTGCAAGAGCCGTTACCATGTTCCAGATATCGATCGCTATTTCTGCGATTGCCATTCTTACAAAGAAAAGATTGCTCTGGTTTATCAGTCTTGGCGTGTCATGCATTGGATTATTTTTCTTTATTACAGGAATTTTTTGAACCGAATATATTCGCCCGCCACCTATAATACCTTTCATGAGGAATTATAAAATTTTTTGCGGGGGATGTACTGTTTAATCATATTTTTAATATGAATTCATACCCCCGCTACTCCTCTGCCTTCTTTACCCTGTGCTTTTTTTAACCAATAAAATTTTCATTTATGAAAAAACTCTTATCACTTGCGTTCATTTCTTCATTATTATTTGCCTGTACGAATTCTAAACCTGCAGACACAGCTGCAACCACATCTGACTCTGCAGTAGCTGCTGCTCCTGCAAAACCGCAACCTGCTGAATTTGCTGATTCAAAGTATGCCGATATCGGCAGAAAGGGCAATGCTGCTCTATCATCTGGAGATATAGATGGATGGATGAGCAATTTTGCTGATAATGCCGTGTATGCATGGAACAATGGTGATAGTCTCGCCGGTAAAGCCGCCATTACCACTTATTGGAAAAAAAGAAGAGGAGAAGTAATTGATTCCATAAGTTTCAGGGATGAAATCTTTTTGCCAATAAAAGTAAATCAACCCCAAAGTGTAGAACAACCAGGTGTTTGGTTATTGGGCTGGGCCCGGGTATCGGCAAAATACAAGACGGGTAAAAAAATGAGCCAGTGGATACATACACTACTCCACTTTGATGCCAATGATAAAATTGACAGGGTCCTTCAATTTCTCGACAGGGCTCCTATTAATGCTGCCACGAAAAAATAATTTTTATTAAGAACGATTCTTACAAACGGCACGATATCACATCGTGCCGTTTATTTTTTAATACCACATGAATCCTGCATTCTGCCGTCCTCCCTTTAACTTTATACCCCGGTCATACATTCTGCTGAATGATTAGATTACATGGGGGAGGCTTAGGATTAAACTTGCTCAGATGAAACGAATCTTGTTTTCAATTTCATTAGTGCTTTTAATTTCTCTCTATGCGAAGGATGTCTTCAGTCAAACCGAATCTTCGACAGGTATAACTAATCGGAAATGGTGGAAAGAAGCAGTCGTATATCAGATTTATCCTCGCAGTTTTAAAGATAGTGACGGTGACGGGATCGGTGACCTGAAAGGCATTATTTCCAAACTGGATTATATTAAAAGTTTAGGAATAGATGTGGTCTGGCTAAATCCCATATATAGTTCTCCAAATGATGATAATGGGTATGATGTAAGTGATTACCGTAATATCATGAAAGATTTTGGAACCATGGCTGATTTTGATTCACTCGTGAAGGGCATGCATGCAAGAGGCATAAAACTGGTTATGGACCTGGTTGTGAATCACAGCAGTGATGAACACGAATGGTTCAAACAAAGCAGGAGTTCAAGAACAAATCCCTATCGCAATTATTATCATTGGTGGAATGCGGACAGAGGAAAGCCTGCGCCCAGATACAGTTTGTTTGATGTAAATCATGATGCATGGAAATATGATTCATTAACGGACGCTTATTATCTGCATTATTTTTCCAGAAAGCAACCAGATCTGAACTGGGAAAATCCACAGGTACGTATGGAAGTGTTTGATATCATGAAATTCTGGGCCGACAAAGGAATTGATGGTTTCAGGCTGGACGCATTTCAGTTCGCTGCAAAAGATACAAGTTTCCCTGCATTCCCTGCCGGATATGAAAAGCGTTTCCAATTATACTATGCCATGGGACCGCATTTGCATGATTATTTGAAAGAAATGAATAAGGAAGTCTTCAGTAAATATGATGTGATGAGTGTTGCAGAAGGCGCGGGTAATTCTTTTGAAGATGCACATGATCTTGTTGATCCGGTCCGCAAGGAATTGAATATGGCCTATGCATTTGAAGGGGTAGATATTGCCAAACCCCAAGGATATAGACTTTTGCATTTTAAAGAAGTCTTTAGCCGCTGGGACAGTGCATTCGCTAAAAATGGCTGGTTATCCATTTTTTTATCCAACCATGATCAGGCAAGATTAGTAAGCAGGTTCGGTAACGACAGTCCTGCCTTCAGGGAATTGTCTGCAAAAATGCTGGCGACATTTATAATGACTATGCGGGGTACACCATTTTTTTATAATGGGGATGAATTGGGAATGACAAATATCAGGTTCACTAAAATTCAGGACTATCGGGATATGTCTATCATCAATGAATACCAACACCAAAAAAATATTCACGCTGACACCCTGAAATTTTTGGAACTGGAAAAGTTTGAAAGCAGGGACAATGGGCGTACGCCATTTCAATGGGATAACTCGGCAAATGCCGGATTTACAGTTGGCATACCATGGATACAGGTGAATCCGAATTATAAATACATTAATGCTGCAATTGAAGAAAATGATCCTAACAGCTGCCTGAATTATTTTAGAAATCTTGTAAAACTGCGTAAAAATAATCTGGTCCTGGTTTATGGGAAATACAAATTACTGGACAAAGACAATCCAAATGTATATGCATATACCAGGGAGGGCGAAGGGAAAAAGTTTCTTATTATTCTAAATTTCTCAGCAACAAATGCACAGACGCATGTTGGTGTGGCAATTCAAAATATTTTGTTGTCAAATTATAATGATAACAATGATAGAAAAGTTAGGCAGCCGGTCATTGTATTGAGGCCTTACGAAGCTTTAATATGTTTGTTGAAATAAATTAACTCTTAAAATCTATGTCAGTACTCTCTTCAGCGGAAGCTTATCTTTTTGTTCAATAAATAATGGAGAATATTCTATTATCGTATCTGAACTATCCAGTCCATAGGCTTTCTGATCACTTTGAGCAATTCCTTTAATAGAGAAATAGGAGTCCAGGATGAAATCTTCTTTCACGGGCAATTCGTTTTCAACTGATAAGAATCTTTCTATAATTACATAAGTTATATCAGCATGAAAATTTTCTTTTTTCATGGATTCATATTTCGATAAAAATCCCAGCTCACAATTCTTAACCATTTCCTGCATTACTTTCTTAAAGAATTTATGGATGCGGGGCTGTACACGGAAACCAAGTCTGAATTCAACCCTGATCAGTTTGTCTTTTAAGATTTCAACCACATTGTATTCCAGTGTGTACGGAGCATCTGTAATATCAATATGAATGAACCAGTAGATATCAGCCCTCTTTGGTTTTTTATTCAGGATGGAATCGATGATGCGTTGTTCTATCTGCATCTCCATATTTGCCTTAGTGAGATAAACAAGATGTGTTGCGTATTTTGGAATATCCTTATCATTACTTAGTTCAATCAGGTCCTTACTGTATTTACTGATATTGACAAAATTCAGGTAACGATTGGTTATTCGGCGTGCATTAAACCAGATATACATAATAAAAACCAATCCGAATTCAAAGAAGAGGAACATCCACCGCTGCTTTATCTTGGCCACATTGGCGACGAAAAATGCCGTTTCAACCGTAAAGAAAATACCGATGATGGCCAGGATGAGGATCATATTCCATTTTCTCACAAATTTCATGTACCCGAACATAAGTGCCGTCGTCATCATCATTGCGATGATAATAGAGAATCCATAAGCGGCTTCCATATGTTCAGACATTCTGAAATAAAACATCATGGCAACACAACCGACCCAGAGTGTGGTATTGATACTTGGAATATAAATTTGCCCCTTGATCGTAGTAGGGAATTTTATTTTAACCTTAGGCCACAGATTCATACTGATTGCTTCACTGATGAGTGTGAAAGAACCGCTGATCAAAGCCTGGCTTGCTATAATTGCAGCCAGTGTGGCGATCACAATCCCGCTGAGTAAAAACCAATGCGGCATCAGTTCATAAAATGGGTTAAGACCGTTCAATTTCCCCGTATGTTGTGTAAGGATCCAGGCACCCTGCCCCATATAATTTATTACGAGTGCAATCTTTACAAATATCCAGGTGAGCCTTATGTTTTTTTTACCGCAGTGACCAAGATCACTGTAAAGTGCTTCGGCACCGGTAGTGCAAAGAAATACTGCACCCAATAACCAGAATCCTTTTGGATACTGGGTTAAAAGTTCTATTCCGTAGTGTGGACTAAGTGCAGTAAGGATTGCGGGATTATGAATAATAGGAATTAATCCCAAAACAAGAATCATACTGAACCAGACCATCATAATAGGCCCGAATGAAGAACCTACGATCTTGGTTCCAAATCTTTGAAAAAAGAAAAGAAGACTGATAATTCCGATAACAATACCTACCGTCAGATTATTTCCTGCTACAATAAGATTTTCGAGACCATGCACTCCATTTAAACCTTCGACAGCAGAAGCTACAGAAATAGGAGGAGTAATGATTCCATCAGCAAGCAGTGTTGCTGCTCCAATGATGGCGGGGAAATATGCTTTTTTACCAAACCTTCTAACAAGGGCAAACAAAGAAAATATTCCACCTTCGCCTTTATTGTCTGCCTGTAAGGTCAGGATAATGTATTTAAATGTTGTTTGTAAAGTCAGGGTCCAGAATACACAGGAAATTCCTCCGTATACCAATAGGTTTGAAATGGGTCGCTCACCAAGGATTGCTTTGAAAACATACAGTGGCGAGGTTCCGATATCACCATAAATTATTCCCAGTGCAACTAATAGGGTAGCTGATGTGACTTTAGAGAAGTTGCCATGTCCATTCGTAGAAAAAGCAGTATCAGAGTTAGGCATAGTAGGTAAACAACTGCGCAAATGCAATGCCGGAATGAAGTAACATTAAAATCATTATTAATATGACAATAGTAGAAAGGGTTTCAAAGTAAAAGCTAGTTACCTGTCGGGGGAATAGCAATACATAACCCTTTCATTTTGGTGTGGTATTTTTCAAAATGAAAAACCGGGTACTTATTTAGAACATATTTAGTTCAGAGCAGCTTTCGAATGATTGTCTTCAGCTATCTTAAGGCTGAAACCAAAAGTGCTGCCTGTTCCAACTTCACTTTGAACCCATATTTTGCCCTCCTGTGCCTCAATAAATTCTTTTGAAATAGCAAGGCCGAGGCCACTGCCATCCCGTTCATGTGTACCGGGCACTTTAAAATACCGGTCAAATATTTTAGGCAAATATCTTTCATCAATACCCTTGCCATGATCCAGCACGGTAAATGCTACGGTATCTTCCTTTTTACTTACCGAAATATCAATTACATTTTTTTCTGATGAAAATTTTATTGCATTGGTCAGAAAATTGATCAGCACCCAGGTACTTTTTTCTGCATCAGCCTGGATATTGGGAAGTATTGGATCCAATTTCAGATTCAGTATTATGTTGCGTTGATTCGCCTGGAATTGTACAGCCTGCAATGCCTGATCAACTATAAGTTTGGGTGAAGTAGATATGACTTTCAATTGAATTTTTCCAGTCTCCAGTTGTGTCATGTTTAAAAGCTCTCCTGTAATCTTGAGTAATCGTTCGCTATCATCCTCAATACTATCCAACAATTCCTTCTGGTCATCATTGATCTTTCCGACCCGGCCATCATTGAGCAACTGAGCGCTCAATTTTATTGAGGAAATCGGGGTTTTGAGTTCATGGGAAATGGTAGCAATAAAATTGGTTTTAGCTTCACTCAATTCATGGAAGGGAGTAATATTTCGGAGAACAATAACTTGTCCGATTACGATATTATTACTCGTAACATTTAAAACATCCTTACTAAAATAACTTTCTTTATTATCAGCGAATATTTTTAATTCCTGTTTATCGGTATTTTCTTTCAGCAGCGTACGCATAAGATCATTGGTGAGGGCCAAATCGGGTGCATATTTCCCGATGATTGAAGATTCTTTGATGCCCAGAAGTTTTTCAGCTACTGCGTTAAAGAATAATATATTTCTTTTATTATCGAAACCAATGATGCCATCACGCATCTGGTTGATAATGGTTTCAATCCGGCTCTTTTCAAATTTAATTTGTGAAAGGTTACTATGTTCATATTCGTCTAGCCTGGCTGCCATATCATTAAATGAATTTGCCAGTTCACCGAATTCATCTTCCCGCTGGATAACGATGCGCTTCGAATAATTTTTATCGGCTATCGCTTTAATCCCTTCCGATAATTTTTTAATTGGATTGGAAATAATGCCCGGAAGATTAAAGATAAAAGTAAATGAAATGAGTGTGAGTATAGTGAATATAATCGTAAGCCATAGTTTGGCAGTATCGGCTGTTCGCTGTGCCAGGTTATATTTGCGCAGTACAGCCATTTCATTCAAATCGAGAATCTGGCTGAGGGATGCTCTTATTTCCGGATAATTGGTTGAATCTGCAGGATTCGCTTTTAGTTCATTGAAGTTTTTTCGCAGTTCCTGTGTGGCTTCCTTCTCACCTATCTCAGTAATATTACCTTCCTGCTTAACCAGGTTATCTTCAAATATTGAGATAGCATCCTTTTGAATTTTCACTTTATCCAACGCTTTCAGCATATTATTACTGTACACGATGGATTCATGATTGCTTTTCAAAACCTGGTTGAATTCCCTGCTCAATATATTGATGTTGACTATCCCCAGTATTCCAAATAGCAGGATCACTATAAACAGAAATATAAGACTTAAGGATAATTTAGTTTTTAATCGCATAGAACTTTTATGAAAGTATAACTACATCAATATTTGCTGCAGATAGTTTTGTCAGCAGGTGATTAAATATGGCTGTATTCATAATAATTTTAAATAAGCTGAGATGGGGTTTGCCAATGCAAACAGTGGTTATAGCTTTTTCTTCGGCCGTCTTAATTATGGCATTTGCGACATTGTTTTGTTTAACACGGATTAATTCGGCGCCCAGCTCTGTTGCCAGTTTGAAATTATTGATCAGGTGTCTTTGGGCAGCAAGACCTATTTTATCTCCATCTTCTTTGGAGGTTTGCACATAAAGTACATACCATTTGGAATGATAATAAGTGGCCAGTCTTGCTGTTTTCCGGATCAGTTTATTGGCTGTTTCATGATTGCTGCTGATACAGGTTAAAAAGTTCTCCGGCTTCAGGTGAGACCCCCGGGGAAGTTCGGTTTCTATTTTCCTTTCCACCTGTGAAGCAACTTCCTTTAAAGCCAGTTCTCTCAGTTGCAGAATTTTCTCCGGTTGAAAGAAATTCCGCATAGCCGTTTCAATTTTATCCTGGGTGTAGATTTTTCCTTCCCTGAGTCGGGCGACCAGTTCATCTGCCGTCAGGTCAATATTTACCACCTCATCCGCTGCCTTTAATACGCTATCCGGTATTCTTTCCGCTACCTCAATTCCGGTTATCCCTTTTATCTCCTTGCTTAGACTTTCAATATGCTGAATGTTAACAGCAGAAATTACATTAATTCCGACATCCAGAACTTCCATTACATCCTGCCAGCGTTTTTCATTTTTGCTGCCTTCGATATTGGTATGTGCCAGTTCATCAATTACTACCACTTCAGGATGCAGATTCAGGATGGCCTGAAGATCCATTTCCTCCAAAGATTTTCCTTTATAGAATAATTTTCTTCTTGGTATCTCCGGGAGCCCTTCCATCAATTGCTGGGTTTCTTTCCGGTTATGGGTTTCGATATAACCGATTTTCAAATCTACTCCGTTCTTAAGAAGCGTATGGGATTCCTGTAACATGCGGTAAGTTTTACCAACGCCGGCACTCATACCGATATAGATTTTAAATTTTCCCTTTCTGGACTGGCGAATTAGATTTAAAAACTGGTCAGCGCTATTTTCCTGTTCAGGCATAACTTCTATTGAAAGACCACTTGTCATTTTAAGGTCGTCTTGTCAAGGTCAATATTTAATTTAAGTACATTTATTTTTTCAGTTCCCAAGAAGCCCAATAACGGATGATCTATATGTTGATCGACGATAACTTTTAGAGCATCTTCCGTCATTCCCCGCAGTTTTGCTATTCGGGCTATCTGAACATAAGCCGCTTTTCGGGAAATATCGGGATCTAACCCACTGCCTGAAGCAGTCACAAGTTCTGAAGGGATATCATTCTTACTAACCGATTTATTATGGACAAGGAAACTATCTATTCTTGAAGTTACATCTTTTAAATAGTCAGGATTGGCAGGGCCTTTATTACTGCCACCACTGCCGGCTGCATTATAACTTACTGCAGAAGGCCTGCTCCAGAAATATTGATCGTTACTGAAATTCTGGCCTTCGAGTGCATAGCCTACCACCTTGCCATTTGCCAAAATAGTTTCTCCTTCACCTTTTCCCGGGCTGGCCTGGGCAATACCCAGGATAAGCAAAGTATATAGGCCACAGAAAAACAATAGGCAAACCAACGTCAGTCTCAAGGCAGGAATAATATGTTGTTTCATGATGATAATTTTTAAAACCAGGCGGATACTATAAGGTCAATTAATTTAATACCAATAAAAGGAAGCAGTATACCTCCGAACCCATAAATCAGAAGATTTCTCCTGAGTAAAGCGCTGGCGCCAATCGGTCTGTAAGCGACACCTCTGAGAGCCAGTGGTATTAGCAATGGTATGATGATCGCATTAAAAATAACGGCCGAAAGGATCGCACTTTCCGGGCTGTGCAGATGCATAATATTGAGCGCCTGTAATGCAGGGATAGAAACGATGAATAATGCCGGAACAATGGCGAAATATTTAGCCACATCATTGGCAATTGAAAAAGTTGTCAGCGTTCCTCTCGTCATCAGCAATTGTTTTCCTATCTCCACGATCTCGATCAGTTTGGTCGGATCATTATCCAGGTCTACCATATTGCCGGCTTCTTTGGCAGCCTGCGTTCCGCTGTTCATGGCAACACCTACATCCGCCTGTGCAAGAGCAGGCGCGTCGTTGGTACCATCACCCATCATGGCAACGAGTTTACCCCCCTGCTGTTCTTTTTTAATATAATTCATTTTGTCTTCTGGCTTTGCTTCTGCAATAAAATCATCTACCCCTGCTTTGTCGGCAATAAATTTTGCTGTTAAGGGGTTGTCGCCTGTTACCATTACTGTCTTTACGCCCATTTTTCGCAAGCGGATAAATCTTTCAGATATGCCCGGTTTGATAATATCCTGGAGCTCTATCACGCCAACTGCTTTTTCATTTTGACTCACGACCAATGGTGTACCTCCATTGTTTGAAATAATTTTTACTCTTTCCGTTGTTTCGACGGGAATACGATTTCCGGCTTTATCCACTATGTGCCTGATAGCATCATAGGCGCCTTTACGAATTTTTAATCCATTTGAAAGATCAATTCCGCTGCTCCGCGTCTCAGCAGTAAATTCAATAAACCTTGCACCATTACTGCTGAATGTATTCGGATTTATGCCAGCCAGTTCCACAATAGATTTTCCTTCGGGAGTTTCGTCGGCAATGGAAGCGAGAGAACAAGCTTCTATAAATGCTTTTTCGTCTATACCATTTGCCGGCCAAAAATGAGTGGCTTTCCGATTCCCGATGGTGATTGTTCCGGTCTTATCCAACAATAATGTATCCAGATCACCTGCTGTTTCTACAGCCTTACCGCTTTTAGTAATTACATTCGCCCGAAGTGCACGGTCCATTCCTGCAATTCCGATTGCACTGAGTAAACCTCCGATCGTTGTCGGTATAAGACAGACAAATAAAGAAATAAATGCTGCGATGGTAATAGGTGTATTTGCATAATCTCCAAATGGTTTCAATGTAACACAAACTATCACGAAGATCAGTGTGAAACCTGCAAGAAGTATTGTCAAAGCTATTTCATTGGGTGTCTTCTGACGGGAAGCACCTTCCACCAGAGCAATCATTTTATCCAGAAAACTTTCACCGGGGTCTGTAGTTACCCGGACTTTTATCTTATCGCTTAATACTTTTGTTCCTCCGGTTACACTGGATTTATCTCCTCCGGATTCTCTGATCACCGGAGCACTTTCTCCCGTAATAGCGGATTCGTCGATGGTTGCTATTCCTTCAATGATCTCTCCATCCATAGGAATGATATCACCCGTTTCACAAATAAAAATATCTCCTTTCCTTAACTGCGAGGAGGGCACTACTTTTATTTCATCAACAAAAATTTCTCCAACTGGAAATACTTTTTTTGCGGGTGTATCCTCGCGGGTCTTGCGTAAACTGTCAGCCTGAGCCTTCCCTCTTGCTTCAGCGATAGCTTCAGCAAAATTTGCAAATAACAGGGTAAACAATAAAACAATAAACACGATCAGATTATATGCAAGACTTCCCTGCGATTTATTTCCGGTGATGATCCAGATACAAACAGCCATCATAACTACTGTCCCGATTTCAACCGTAAACATTACAGGATTATGAACCATCATGCGTGGATCCAGTTTAATAAAGGACTGCTGCAGAGCCTCTTTAACCAGTGCCGGTTCAAATAATTTATTATCTCTATTTCGTTTCATTGTGATTGTTTTTATTTCGATGCGAAAAATTCGGCAATTGGCCCGAGTGTTAAGGCGGGAAAAAATGAAAGTGCGGCAATAATTGCAATGACTGCAAACACCATGATTCCAAAAGTTCCCGTGTCAGTTTTTAAAGTACCGGCGCTTTCAGGTACAAACTTCTTTTTTGCCAGGATACCTGCAATGGCGAGAGGTCCGATGATGGGCAGGTATCGTGATAGTAACATGACAAGCCCATCTGTAATATTCCAGAAGGGGGTATTAGCACTAAGTCCCGCAAACTCAGAACCATTATTTGCAGAGGCGGATGAGTATTCATACAACATTTCAGAGAAACCATGGCTTCCCGGATTATTCAGCCAAGCTGCATATGCAGTGGGATTATTTGCAAATAAATGAGCAGCGAGAGCCGTAAATGAAAGTATCAGAAAGGTGTGCAATAAGGCAACAATGGTTGCAATTTTCATCTCCTTGGCTTCAATTTTTTTGCCCAGTAATTCGGGTGTGCGTCCCACCATCAGTCCTGATATAAATACCGCTATGATGATATATATGTAAAAATTGAGAAAGCCTACTCCAACACCTCCGTAAAAATTATTTACCATCATTCCCAACATGGTGAACATTCCTGTAACCGGAGTGAAGCTGTCGTGCATGGAATTCACCGATCCGTTAGAAGTTACGGTGGTAGTGATACCCCAATAAGCTGAAGCGGCGGGTCCGAACCTCACTTCTTTTCCTTCCATATTTCCCAAAGGCTGACTGATACCCAGGTGGCCGATGGAAGGGTTTCCTTTCATTTCCAGATAAATTGAAGGGATAACATAAATCAAAAAACCAACTGTCATCACGCCGAAGATCACCCAGGACAATCTTTTACGCTTAAGCATATTCCCCAGGGTAAATACAAGTGTGATCGGGATAAGTATGATAGAAACATTCTCTACCATATTGGTAAAATAATTTGGGTTTTCCATCGGCTGCGCAGAATTAGCACCAAAAAATCCACCGCCATTGGTACCCAATTGTTTGATAGCGATCATTGCAGCAACAGGACCTCTGCTTACCTGAACAGTATCACCCTGAACGGAAATAAAATGATCCTTTCCCTTGAAAGTCATTGGCATTCCGTTAAACAAAAGTATTACCGCTACAACGACAGACAGAGGAAGTAAAACTCTTGTGCAGGTCTTAATAAAGTAGTTATAAAAATTCCCTAGTTTTTCAGTAGTTCTTTCTTTCATGGCTATAAAGACAACAATGCAGGCCGCGATTCCAGCAGCGGCGCTGATAAACTGAAATAACATCAGAACAAGTTGTCCCAGATAAGAAACGGCTGTCTCTCCTGAATAATGCTGGATGTTTGTATTCGATATAAAACTGATGGTTGTATTGAATGCCAGGTCGGCAGACATGGAAGGATTTCCATCCGGATTCAGCGGAAGCCAGCCCATGTTCATCAGAACAAACATGGAGAATAAAGCCCAGACAAAATTGATTGTTAGTAAAGCAAGCAGATGCTGCTTCCAGTTCATTTCTTTTTCCGGATGAATGCCCCCGGCCTTGAAAAATAATTTATCTATAGGTGCCAGTACCGGATCAAGCCAGGTCTTCTGCCCTTCATAAACTTTGCTCATATAACGACCCAGGGGAATGGCCAAAAGTACCGTAGCCAAAAACATGACGATCACCCCGATGATTTCAGTGTTCATTTTGAATTAGATTTTAATAGTTAAAATTTTTCAGGTTTGATCAGTACATAACACAAGTACATAAAAACCAGGATCGATAAAATGAATAGAATCGTCATAGTGATTAAATTTTGTCGAAGAAGTCGATTGATTTAAAAAATAGTGCAAAACAGATCAGGATTGCAACGATTAAAATGATTGTTAATACCATGATATCTGATTTTGATCGAATAATGTTTCTAAGGGATTTCAAATGGGATGCCTAATAACGTCGGTGAATGAAAGTATCCGCGGAAAGACAGGACGGATAAGGACTTATAACAATTATATGAATAAGAGAATTGATTTGGGATAAAAGAATTTTTTTCATTTTGGGGTGGTCAATTTTCAAAATGAAATGGGTGTAATTATTTACGGGCAGCGGTATTTTTAGAAATTTTACTTGAAGAAATCCTGGAACCTGTTATGGTACTGAGTTTTCAGAAGCCTCCTGAAAATAATGTTCCAAAAGGCATGTCCTTTGATATAAACCAGGTGAAAAAGCAATCGTTAAGATTGGTAGTTATTGAGTAATTAATAGTAGCATGGTTTTTACCTTTGCTTATTAATTAAAATCAGGCCGTCTGTTTTTACAGCTGGCCTGTTTATTTAGCTTATTTGATATTCTTCGATTTTGCGATACAGGGTAGTAAGGCCAATATTCAACAGCCTGGCAGCTGCCATTTTATTCCCATGGGTATGATTCAATACTCTTTGTATATGTAATTTTTCCATGCTTGAAAGTTCAAAGGCCGATAAAGCCTGACCCTTCTGCCTTGAAGTATGGAAGTCTATCGGCAGGCTGGAAATGGAAAGTTCATTACCGGTGGCTAATATTACGGCTCTCTCCATAACATTTTTTAACTCCCGGATATTTCCTTTCCAGTCATGATTTATCAGATTGTCTAAGAACTCTTTGCTCATACTGGTTACATGACCATTGATCTTGGAAGAATACATTTGAAGAAAGTAATTGGCTAGCAGGGGGATATCTTTTTTCCTATCACGCAGGGCTGGAAGTTCTATCGTGAAAATATTCAGTCTGTAAAAAAGATCTTCCCTGAACTTTCCTTCCTCCACTTCTTTTTGCAGATCCCGGTTGGTTGCTGTGATCAGGCGGACATTCACCTTGCTTGACTTGGTATCTCCGACTTTTATAAATTCACTGGTTTCCAATACCCTTAATAATTTAGCCTGCAGGTCAAAAGCCATTTCTCCAATCTCATCCAGGAATAAACTTCCACCATCCGCTTCTTCAATCAGTCCTTTTTTATCTTTTACAGCACTGGTAAAAGATCCTGCCATATGACCGAATAATTCACTTTCAAGTAACTCTTTGCTGAATGAACTTACATTCAATGCTACGAAGGGATTGCCCGCCCGCTTGCTTCCATTATGGATAGCATGGGCAAATACTTCTTTGCCGGTTCCCGTTTCTCCCAACAATAATACTGTCGCGTCAGTAGGGGCAACTTTTTTGGCCAAATCAATGGCGGAGAGAATTAAATCCGATTCACCCAAAATATTTTCAAAGGTGTATTTCTTTTCGACCTGCCGTTCCAACTGGGTTACTCGTTTTTGTAACCTGATCTTCTCCATTGCCCGGTCAAGCAGTGGAATGATCCGTTCGTTGTCATCTCCCTTGGTGAGATAGTCAAATGCACCATTCTTTATGGACTGCACCCCGGCCTGAATATTACCATATGCTGTCAGCATTATAATTTCTACTGCAGGGTATTTTGCTTTTACTTTTTCTATAAACTCAACGCCATTGCCATCCGGGAGTTTAACATCGCAAAGAATAACCTGAATGTATTCACGTTCCAAAACCTTAAGTCCGGCTTTCAGGGAATCCGCTTCAAAAACTAAAAAACCTTCCAGTCCAATAATACGTTTCAATAAATGCCTCAATTTTTCTTCATCATCAATCAAAAGGACATTGCCCCGGTTCATGTAATCCAAATTTGAATCAAAGCTATTGAATTGTTGAATGACAAAATTTACGCGGTAATATTCTTTAAAATGAAGTAATAATTACCTTGCACCGGTTACTTATTAAAATAAATAAGAGTGGAATGAAAAAAGACAAAACGGCTTTGCTAATAGGTATTGCAGGAGCAGCATTTATTTTGATTGGAATATTTTGTATGGCAGATCCATTGAATGCATATGTAAATCTTGTAAGATTTTCTGGTGCTGTCCTGCTGGTAAATGGCGTGGTTCTTCAGTTGGCTTCTTCTTACATCCATGTAACATTTAAAATGGAAAAACAAAGTATGAGGATAGAAAGTATTGTTGACTTTGGGTTTGGCATCATTCTCATATTTAATCCATTTCTGGCATTCATAGTATACCCACTTCTATTCGGAGCCTGTATTTTTTCGGTGGGGATAATAAAAATTATCGTTTCTCTGTTGGCAAAAAAAAATAATAGCGGATGGTCATTCATATTGATAATTGGCATTCTTTCCTGTATTTCAGCTATTGTAATTATATACATGCCTTTACATCATGCCAGTGACGTAACAAAAATAATAGGGGTGTTTTGTATGCTAATGGGACTGGTCCTGATTATTGATTCCATTAGGTTCTGGCGAATGAAAAAATTTGAAAATCTGCTTTACTAGGTCTTATTTTATAGATAACTCAGCCACCATTTATCCCTGTGACTGGATTTATATCCATCATACCATTTGCAGATTGGATAAAGGAATAAAACAATAGTTATCCATATAAGGTAAACTACTCCCAGGCTAAACCCATAACCCTTTAAATTCTGCATATAACTGATCCAGCCGTTAAAGGAAGTCATATCAGTCCATTGAAATCCGGTAAGAACCGCAGCCATAAGAGCAACGATATGGATCAGGTAGATATGCAGTAAATAATAGAACATGGGAACCCGCCCATATACGGAAATAAATCTTGTGAAACGATTAGATATATTTTCCGTGAGCGAAAGAAAAATAAGTGCAACTCCTTCCGTTAATAAAATGTAGTCAAGAGAAGGCGGGTATTTTGTAACATTAATAAAGGAAAGAAAACTGAATATCGGGGATGACTGTCCAACCCAGGGTTTCAGATTCCCATATATATTGATGCCTCTGAGGATTACGAACAGAATCAGTGAGCAGGATCCAATCGTTAGCAGCAGTTTTCTTCTTTTAGCCGTATCGTAATTGTTTGAAAATAATTCTCCCAAACAATATCCCAATGCCATGACGCCAATCCAGGGCAAAATGGGATAAGCCATTAAAATAGTATAATGACCAATTGAAAATATTTTTTGATCATGCAGGAATCCCCATAAAAAGCCCATGAAATTGTTTTCAGGAAAATGTGTGCTATCCAGGAGGTTATGGGCAGCAATTAAAATAATACCAATACAAAGAATTATTTTTCTTGGAAAGAAGATTAACCCTGCCAAACAAATCATACATATTCCAAGAGTCCATATGACAGCCAGGAGGATGAATGTAAAATGAATATTAAAAAACCAGGAAAAATTTACTATGGTAAGTTCAAGAAAAATCAGCCACAATCCTCTTTTAACCAGGAATACCGACAATTCTTTTTTAGTTTTTCGCTGCCCTGAAATAAATGCTGATGTGCCTGCTAATAAAACAAAAATAGGCGCGCAAAAATGGGTGATCCATCGGGTAAAAAACAAAAGCACAGTTGTTTTTTGCAAATCCATCGGATCAAAAATAAATGCATCCGCATTAAAATAGTCACGGGTGTGGTCAAGAGCCATAATAATCATAACCAGACCCCTTAAAAGATCGATGGATTTGATCCTGGCAGGTATTAAAGTTTTCATTTGTTGGCAGTTCTGATTCTGAAGGTAATAAATCTCTCAACCCGGACGAAATAATGACTTTCCACAGATGCTGCCAGCAATTGGAAAATAGAAGTATAGGTAAACAATGGTGACAATCTAAAATCATTGTAATTTTAATATAACTCCTTTAACGATTGTTCACCAATAAAATAATTTTATGAACTGGAAATTAATCTTTCAACTTTCTCTCTTCGGACTTGTGATGGGTATTTCCACAGTTTACTGGATTCCATCCAATATTGAACCCTTTTTCTGGCTGGCCATATTTATTATATGTGCTTACCTGATAGCCAGGAATTGTACAGGCAAATATTTTTTGCATGGACTTTTCGTGAGTTTGGTTAACTGCATATGGGTCACAGGTGCCCATGTACTTCTATTTAGTACATATGCGAATAATCATCCAAAAGAGTTGGAACAAATGGCAAAAATGTTCCTTCCAAACCATCCCAGGATAATGATGCTGATTACCGGGCCCATTATTGGATTGATTTCAGGATTGGTATTAGGTCTTTTTGCTTTTATCGCTTCGAGAATTTGGAGGAGCAGGGTGACCGTTTCTTAATGATGCAAATAGAAAAATCCCGCTTGCTAGCGGGATTTTTCTTTCTCTACGGGTTTTGGGGAATCTAATTTTTTAGCATTACTGTATCCAGGGAATGAATTACTCCGTTCGTTGCCTGCACATCATGGCTTTGAATTTTAGCGCCATCAACTGTTGCATGACCATCTTTAACGTGCACCAATAGTTCTTTACCATTTACTGTTTTCAGCTTTTCGCCGTCTTTCAGGTCTTTAAAGTCTATTTTACCAGCGACTACGTGATGATTTAATAAGTCGGTCAGCTTTGTCTTATTTTCCGGCTTTAATAAATTATCCAATACAGCTTTGTCAAGTTTTCCAAAAGCAATGTCTGTAGGAGCAAAAACTGTAAATGGTCCTTTGCCACTGAGTATTTGATCCAAACCTGAAGCATGAACACCCTTTTTCAATGTTGTCATGTTCTTTTCCACGTTTACTAATTGCGCTATGTTTGACATTTTGATTTTATTTATTTACCAGTAGAATAACCGGTAACAGTGTAATGTAGGAGTAAAGGATACTGGCCTGCTGTTAATGTTTTGCCTCTTTGTCTAACTACACATTTTTAACTGTTAAAAGAAACGGTTGGGGATATTGTTGCTCAAAAACTTGCCAGATAGAATTAAAATTGTCACCCATGTCATTCAAAATAGTTCTGTTATATTTAGTAAGTAATTCTTCATAATGAAAAAACTACTATTTATTGCTCTGCTGTTATTACAGATCAGGAGTTTTTCGCAACTGCCAGCTGAAAACTATGCCGTCGATTCTGCTTCTGTTGAACACCCCGGTGTTCCCAAAGGAGAATTAATAAAGCTGAGTTTTGACAGTTCTAAAATATTTCCAGGTACAACGCGTGATTATTGGATTTATATTCCGGCTCAGTATAAACCAGATCGTCCGGCCTGTGTATATGTTAACCAGGACGGCATCCAGTGGAATGCTCCAACAGTTTTCGACAATCTGATATTCAAAATGGAGATGCCTGTAACGATTGGTATATTCATTACGCCGGGCATTGTGAAAACTTCGGATCCTTCAAATGCACTGAATCGTTTCAACAGGAGTTTCGAATATGATGGCCTCGGGGATGCATATGCCCGTTTTTTATTGGAGGAAATTCTACCTGAAGTTGAAAAGCAACATGCCAAAGATGGCAGGGCCATCCATCTTTCAAAAAATGGAAATGACCGGGCTATAGGTGGATCCAGCAGCGGTGCGGTTTGTGCTTTTACGGTTGCCTGGGAAAAGCCGGCCGAATTCTCAAAAGTCTTCTCTGCCATTGGTACATATATAGGTTTGCGCGGCGCTGAACGTTACCCGACGTTGATCAGAAAATTTGAGCCGCGGCCGATAAAAATATTCCTGCAGGATGGTTCGAATGATCTGAATATTTATGCAGGTGATTGGTGGATGGCAAATCAGACCATGGAGCGTGCATTAATTTTTTCCGGATATTCTGTCGAACATATCTGGGGCGAAGGCCAGCATAACGGAAAAATGGGTAACTCCATTTTCCCGGCAGCTATGCGATGGTTATGGAAGGATTGGCCTCTGCCAACAAAATCAGGAGCTACCAAAAATCAAATGTTAAGTGATATTTTAATTCCGGGTGAAGAATGGCAATTGGTTGGAGAACATTATAAGTTTACAGAAGGAGCTGCTGTGAATGCAAAGGGTGAAGCATTTTTCCAGGATATTCCTAATTCAAAAACGTATAAAGTTGACCTGGATGGGAAATTGACTGATTTGAATTTGAATGCAAAACGCGCGAGTGGTACTTCATTCGGTCCTGATGAGAGACGCTATACAATTGCCGGCGCTACAAACCAGGTGTTAGCCTATGATTCCACTGGAAAGGAAACCATCATTGCTGACAGCATTTCCGGTAATGATATAGTTGTTGCCAATAATGGGAATATATATGTCACTTCTCCGGATGGAATTGAAAAGCCAAGCAAAATTTACCTGATCAGGCCTGGTGGAAGTAAAGAAGTTGTGGATGCAGGATTGAAATTTGCGAACGGCCTTGTTCTTTCTCCCGATCAAACTCAGTTATATGTTACAGAATCAGCCACTCACTGGGTTTGGATTTATCAGGTTCAAACGGATGGAAAACTGTTTTTCAAACAACGTTATGGATGGCTGCATGTACGGGATCAGGATGAAAATGCCTGGTCAGACGGGCTTCGCTGTGATACCGCCGGAAGAGTTTATGTAACGAGCCGGATAGGATTGCAGATTATGGATCAAACGGGCCGCGTCAATGGCATAATTCCTGTTCCGGCAGGACAGCCTTCCAACCTTTGTTTTGCGGGGGAACATTTTGATATACTATACCTGACTGCGGGAGATAAAGTGTATCGGCGCAAACTAAGAACCCGGGGTGTCAATAATTTTGAAAAGCCTTATAAGACCTTAGCACCGAGGCTTTGATCATTTTATTCTTTTTAACCATTTCTCCGCAACTTCTTTTTTATCAAGATTGTTTTGAACGATCTGTTCCAACAGTTGTTTAGCCTGAGTGTCGTCACCTGGTTGATTCCGATCCATAAGGGTAAGTGCCTGGTAGAATATAGCGGGATTAGAATACAGTTTATTATACGTTTCTAATTTTTTAAACCAGTTTAAGGCTTCATCATATCTTTTTAGCCGGAGAGCTGAGAGTCCGGCATTTTGTTTAGCTGTAGAATTGGCTGAATCTGATCGGATGATTGTTTCAAAATACGATAAAGCTTCCGCATATTTTCCATCATTATATAAATTCAATCCTTCTTGATTTATGTCAGGGCTACCGCCCATTGTTACTCCAAGTTTTTGCAATTCTTCTGTTTCATAATTCCTGGCCAGTTCTTGTGCTGAAACAGTATTAGTAAATGTGTAAGTTCCGAAGATGATTCCTGCCACTAAGGCTGCTGCGGAGATATAATATATTAATTTTCTGTAAGGATGCTTTGCTGAAATATTCCTTACTGGAATCTGGGATCTGATAGAATTCTCTTCGTAAAGGGTTTTAAAATGTTCTTTTTTTTCATCGTGGGCTAACTCTTTGGAAACAGTCATTGCACTCAGATAAAAAGCAACTTCATCGGCAAATACCGGGTCAGACTCAATTCTTTTTTCAAATTCTCTTGACTGGTCCGGGAGCAGTTCTTTCGTGAAATAGCTTTCTATATAATTTGTGTTATCCATCTTTTTATTCAACTTTATACAGCTTTCGCAATCTTTCCAGGCAACGAAGCCTGCTTGTTTTTACTACATCTGCAGTTTTATAATTGAGGAGTGAAGCTATTTCCTTATCGCTATAATTCTCTCCCCAGAACATCAGCAATTGCCGGCACTTCTCTTCCAGTTCCTTTAGTTTTTCTTTAAGCATATTCCAGTCTGCTTTATCGATTAGTTTTTGGACTACCGACTTTGCGGTATCCGATAAAAGCATTAATCTGTCTGAAATGGATTCATGCCGGTTTATACTATTCTTATTAGTCGTTCTTTTTCGAAGAAGGTCAACACATTTATTATGAAAAATCTGGTAGAGGTAGGTTTTAAGAGAAGACCGGGCTTCAAAATGAGTGTTTCTGATATTTTCCAGGGCGGCCAGAATTGTATCGGAATAAGCATTGAATGATTCATCATCCGATAAAGCATGTTTGGTTATGCCTTCCCGGATAAAATAAGAGAACCGGTTGAATAATTGCTCTTCACTCCTTCTTTTATCAATCCCACTTTGCCTTAGCTGTTCGATTATTTCCTGGTCTGTATAACGAAAAGAACCAGTGCTGTCCATTATAGTGGGTCTTTCATCCAATTTAGGAAAAATATGGACTTGTTCAACAATTTCTGTTTCCCTCATTCAAAAACTTACGATAAATCATTTACAACACATTCCGGAATCAAATAGCCATCATCCTTACCCTGTTCATGTAACCAATTATTCAGAACCCTGTGATGAAGCCGTATGGTGAATGCGTGGAAACTACGCTGATCCATCCTTCAGATCAAAAATCTTTAATCAATTAAACCTTACAAAAATGAAAAAAACCCTATTCGCGCTCTCACTTGGATTGACTTCCATTGTAGCGCTCAGCAGCTTCGTTTACGCAGAAAAATCGGAAAACCCTGTTGCTTTCAATGATGCAAAAATCTTTAAGACTTCAATTCGCAATTTGGCAGCTTTGGAAAGTCCTGCTTTCATGGGAACTTATATTCCGGATGCAAAAAACATCAATGCCAAAGCCATCAAGGATTTCCAGAGCCGGTTCAGCGGAGCTAGCAATACCATGTGGTTTGCTGATGGTAATGGCTTTGTATCCTATTTCGTAAAAGATGGATATGGAAACAGAGCTTTTTATGACAAAAAAGGCCACTGGCAATATTCTTTACTTTTCTATGGTGAAGACAAACTTCCAAAGGACATCAGATCAACTATAAAATCTACTTATTTTGATTTGGCTATTACTCTTGTTGAAGAAGTACAAACTACAGAAGGTATGGCATATGTTGTTCACCTCGAAGACAAAACAAGCATCAAGATTTTAAGAGTGAGCAAAGATGGTGAAATGGAAATCATGCAGGATCTAAACAAGGAATAATAATATATTAACCCTTACCCCTCTGCAACCCGTTGCCTCCGAAAGGGGGCAACTTTTTTTAGAAATAGACCGGCCAACGGCCATCGGTCAACGGTCAACGGATATGTCTTACCTTTTCAACAAATTCTATTCAAAATGACCCTGATTATTTTAGGATTGCTAATACTCATAATTGGATTCGTAATCCGTCGCCATATAACGCCTTTCACTCCTTATGCCATTTATTTACGTGCGATCGGTTTTGTGCTTTTCCTCATAGGACTTCTTTCTTCCTGTATTGTTCAGATCGGTACAGGGGAAGTAGGTGTCCAGATTCTTTTCGGAAGTGTCCAGAATACCACACTCTCCAGCGGCCTTCATTTGATAAATCCGCTTATCGATGTACAGCGCCTGGATATAAAAACAGAAAACTATACAATGAGTGCGGTTCGCGATGAAGGAGCTAAAGAAGGAGATGATGCAATAAGGGTTCTTACCTCTGATGGACTGGAAGTTGTAATGGATCTTACAGTATTATACAAAGTAATGCCTTCTTCCGCTCCGGATATTTTGCGTAGTACTGGAATTGATTATACAAATAAAATTGTCAGGCCACTGACCAGAACCATGATACGGGATAATGCCGTTTACTATGATGCCGTCTCACTCTATTCTAATAAGCGGGATGAATTCCAGACCCGTATTTTTAAGAGTATTGAAGAGGATTTCAGGAAAAGAGGATTGTTATTAGAACAGCTACTGATCCGGAATATCACCCTGCCCCAGGCTGTTAAAACCAGTATTGAGCAAAAAATTTCCGCAGAACAGGACGCGCAGAAAATGCAATTCGTTTTGCAGAAAGAAAGACAAGAAGCCGAACGCAAAAGAGTTGAAGCTCAGGGAATTTCGGATTATCAGCGAATCATCAGTGAAAGTTTAACCGACCGTCAGTTACAATATGAAAGTATAAAAGCTCAACTTGAAGTTGCAAAATCTCCCAATGCGAAAGTGATCATAATTGGGAAACCAGGCTCCCAATTTATTTTAGACACGAAATAGGAATATATGAGCTATAAGTTATGAGATATGGATACTCAATACACCATATCTCATATCTCATAGCCCATATCCCTAAACACCTTAACGATTTATCAATTTTGCATCCTGAAGCCAGTTTTTCAACAATTGCGGCCAGGATTTTACGGATTGAAGATCGGACCTGTATCCCATATTAAAACCATGATCGGCATGAGCAATAATATGTGCTTCAACGGATACCCTGGCCAATCGATATTTTTCCAATAAGCTCATTACTGATACAGAACAACAGCTGTCTTCATTGCCCGCAAGCAGGAAGGCCGGAGGAGCCCAGCTTGGAACCTGACCAGGAATGAATAATGGTCCCGGATAAATTTGAATAATAAAATCTGGCCGTCCATTCAAACGATCGATGGGATCGGGAGCCTGCGAATTTCCTCCTCCGGCATTATATGCGATGGCGTCAACCACCTCCCCTCCGGCCGAAAAACCCATCATACCCAGGCGACTGGTATCAATTTTCCATTCCTGCGCATGACTTCTTACCAGGCGCATGGCCCTGTTTGCATCTTCTGCCGGCTGTTTATCCAATGAATAAGGTGAATTTGTTTCGCGTGGTAACCTGTATTTCAGGATAATCGCGGTAATACCCAGTTTATTTAAAAATTTAGCGGGATCAATACCTTCGGCTTTAAACACAAGGAGTCTAAAACCGCCACCCGGACAAATTAATACGGCGGTTCCATTTGCGATTTCAGGAGGCGGGAAAAAAACAGTGATGGAAGGATTATTAATATTCTTTATCCAGTAGTCCTTAGCTTCCTCTGGTTCATTTTTCCTGTTTTCAAAACCCGGAGCGCCATTTTTCCACAACGGAAGTACCAGAGAATCAGATTGTGCATGGAGCAAACTTATATTGCATGAAACCAATGCCGGGATCAATAAAAAGAATTTAATTTTTATTGTAATGGTGAGAGGCATTCTTGTTTTGATCATGCTGATTTTATTTAACGACATACTCATTGTACTCCGGATGTCTTTTTAAATAAATGGCTACAAATGGACAAAGTACTTTTGCTTTCATATTATTTTCTTTTGCCCATTCCAGGGCATAATGCGCCAGGGTTGAAGCAATACCTTTTCCCTCGAGATTTTTGGGAACTTCAGTATGCATGAGCCAGATATGCCCATCATGAAACCGGTATTGAAGTACCGCAGTTTCGCCATCTTGATGTATTTCGAACTGTTTACGTTCAGTGTTATTGACAACAGGAATATCCACGAATTCTAATTAAGATCCACAATGTTAATATTTATACTCCAAATGCCACTTATTCAGCTTATTGTAATTAATTGACGGTTAACTTCTATCATATTGGCCCAGAACTTGTTTTTACGGGATTAAAGAGATCATCGGGCAAAAACCTGTTAATAGGGTATATACCTGAAGTTCATTCCAATAACCCGCTTACAGGCAGGAGGAAACAATTTGGTAACATTAAATTAATATGGCTTGTGGGGTTACGGCACTATTTTGCAGTTGTTTAACAATCATTTTCCTATATGCAACAAGAATTCCAGCTTCACTTTCCAATAGTAAACAGGATAGCTAAGGTTAGAAAGTCTCCCTATTCCCTGGTTATCTTACGCGAAGGCTTGTATTCTGTTTCGGTTGACAAATTGCCCCTGGTCGAGTATTATGTTTTTTTCGACAGTCCTTTGAAAGGAGAACAGATGAAATTAAAATTCTATAAGACTGTTTCTGATGGAAAATGGTATGATAAATCTTATTCTGAGGAGGCTGAATTGAATTCTCCTGAATTCGGAATTCCTGAAATTAATAAGGAATTAAAAACTGTCCTGGATGCTCAGGATGCCCAAATGGCGCAACCTAAAAGTTTCTCCTTATAATTGATTATTTATTTTCTTGCAATTGAGTTCGGGGTTTTGTTATAAAAGCCGGATGATGCTCTTTTCAGGATTTCGTTTTTACCTTGCCTGTTCATAGTTGAAAGGATTTTGAGAATAGATTCTTTTTGACCTGTATATTCTCCGGTCAGTAGGCAGAGAATTTCCGCCATTTTATTTTCAAATGAAACTGTATCCATTCCAGAATATCTGGTTTTCAGAAAATCTATAATTCCCAATTCATTCATCAAATCCAGTTTGGCTGGCAGGTCAAGATTCGCTGACTTTTGCTGGTCGGCCGGAATAAGGAAATCAACATATAAAGCTCTTTTTAATGAGCCTATATAATTTGAATAAATTATTCCCTGAGCGTATAAATAAAGTTCAATAAACTTTCTTTTCTTACCAGGAAGGTTTACACGGTTGCTAAAGGCATCATAAAAGCCTTTGAAAAATACCGACATACATTGAAGCTTGAAACTTTTGTCATATTCATTGTATATGCAATATTCAATTTTGTTAATTGTACCGTTTGCCTCATCTAATAACGACTCAACGGAGCTCTCATTGGATACATTTTGCCGGATCCAATCTTCAAAAACCGGACTACGGGAAAGAAAACTCGATAGAATATAATTACTATAAGCAGCACTGTTTGAATTAGCAGGTTTGATGTTGAAAATAAAGTTTTCACCGAAAAAGAATTTTCTTTCTGTAAGACCAGGATTGTTTCTTTCATTCCTGTAAATCTCTGCCAGTTCATCTGTTTTTTCTTTTTGAAAGAAAAAACGAAGACGGGGATCAAAATCAGGGAATGAAAAAGGTATAATGCCAAAGAATTGATCAAAAAACGCTAATTTATCAGCATATTTCTTATGACTCCTGAATTCAGAATGAAGCGTCCGGATCTGGTTTTCTGAATATCGCTGCATGGTATCCAAAGCACTGGTTTATTTCAAATATACCATTCGAAGCGTCCCGATTTTTACAGGCATTTTCAGGTTATCAAATTATTAAGAATTTGTGAACAGCATATTTAGTCCCTGATTGGGGGCTGTATATAAATCTGTTAACATTTTGGTCATATTCACATAACATTCCATTCACAGGACCTAACGTCTTTTGCTACCAAATCAATTCTTAAAACAAGTTTTTATGAGAAGTCGATTCACCAAAACGCTATTCAGAATTTCAGTTTCTGTTTTCCTGTCTGTTTTTTTAATAAATTCTTCCAGAGCACAGTCTGCTTTAAATAATGATTCTCTTTTCCGCTCTGGAGCAGAAGGCTCCGGGCGTATTTGGGGTTATGCTTTTGGCGACTTTGCTTATAAGTCACATTCCGACTCCTTATCCAGAGGTGGAAGCAACCAGTACACAGGTATCAGAGCACAAACCAGCATGTTCCAGTTTCGTCGTATCTATTTAGGGTATGACTATAACATTTCTAAAAAATTCTCTGCTGAACTCTTGTTAGCTGCAGAAGATAATTTTCCTCCAGGTGCTCCTCCTGTAGGAAGTGCAGCAGGTACAACTACTACGTTCGCAGCCGGTAACTCAACAGGAGATTTATTGACTAATCAGAAAATGACTTTCTATATTAAAAATATGAACGTTCGTTGGAAAGGGATATGGAAAGGAACCGACCTGGTTGTAGGTGAAATGTCAACACCCGCTTTTCCTGGTATAACAGAAAAAGTCTGGAGCTACAGGTCGATTGAAAGAACAATCGCAGATATCCGTCGTACTCCTTCATATGATTTCGGTGTTGCCTTACAAGGAGTATTTGATCCAGAGACTAAAAACTTTGGATATAACCTGTTGGCTGCAAACGGGACAAGTGACAAACCGGATTATACACCTTTCAAATGGTTTTATGGCGACGTTTATGGATATTTTGCTCATAAGCATATCGTAGTTGATTTTTATGCTGATTATCAGAGGCTGAACTGGATTACCACCTGGCATCATTCCCGCCAGATGTTAAAAGGTTTTATTGCCTGGAATAGTTCAGCAACTGATAAAAGTATGAACCCGGGGTCAGGTTTTACGATCGGAGTTGAAGGGTTTATAAACAACCTGAAGAACGATAACATTGAAACTTTTACAGTGGGTGGTGCTGACACTTTAAGTACTACCCCTTCAGGACTGTCTATGTATATTCACGGAGACATCGTTAAGAATAAACTTAGATTCTTTGTCAGGTATGATTTTTATAATCCAAACAATTACGTAAATACCAGCATTTCAACCAAATACGCCGGTAATACCAGCAACTACAACGATAACTCATTCCATACTGTTTATAATTATAATGCAGCTACCCCATCTGTTACTTACACTACAACAGGTGATCAGACATATAAACAACAATTTTTTACTGCCGGTCTTGATTTTAAACCGGCCGCCCGTGTGCACTTTATGCCGAATGTCTGGTATAACAGTTATTCATCTCAGCTCGTATCAAATAAAGACCATGATATAGTTTGGAGGTTGACTTTCTTTTTCGCGTTCGGAAAAAATTATGATAATGGCGGTTTCTAGAAATTTTAACCACAACATAAAAAACAAAACATGAAAAAGTTTTTAGAGATCTTTAAACAAAGCCTGACCGCCTTTGCTTTGGTAATGACCGCTATCACCGGAATTCAAACAAAGGTTGAGGCCCAGGCAGATGATAAAACTATCCTTGGTGCAGGAAGTTCATTCATCAATCCACTGTATTCTAAAATTTTTGCAGATTATAATCAGAAAACAGGTATTCAGGTAAACTATCAAAGTATTGGATCAGGAGGAGGCATTTTACAACTGACCAATAAAACGATTGACTTTGGCGCATCAGATGGACCGTTGAATGATGAGCAGAGTACAAAAATAGGAGTACCTGTTCTGCATATTCCACAGGCTTCGGGTGCAGTCGTAATTACATACAATCTTCCTGGAAATAATAATCTTATTAGCCTTACACCCGATATCATAGCTGATATTTTTCTCGGAAACATTAAAATCTGGAACGATCCAAGAATTATTGCAATAAATAAAGGTGTTGATATACCAGCTTTCCCAATCCTGGTAGCGCACCGTTCTGATGGCAGCGGGACTACTAATATCTTTACAAATTATCTGTCTAAAGTAAGTTCTGATTGGAAAACCAAAGTAGGAAGCGGGGGGGCAGTTAACTGGCCTGCTGGTTTGGGTGGAAAAGGAAGTGAAGGCGTTTCCGGTCTTGTAAAACAAACACCGGGCGCTATAGGATATGTTGAGCTTATTTACGCATTGCAGAATAAGCTTGACTATGCTAAAATCAAAAACAAAAAAGGAAATTTTATCATACCTTCCATTGCTTCTGTGACTGCGGCGGGAAATGTAAAACTGCCTGATGATTCAAAAATCTTTATTACAGATACGGATGCACCGGACGGATATCCGATCAGTGGTTTTACATGGGCGTTGATTTACAAGGAACAGAATTATAATGGCCGCTCTCAGGACCGTGCAACCAAACTCATGAAATTAATGTGGTGGAATATTCATGAGGGACAACAATTTGCTGAACCTCTAAACTATTCACCTCTTTCTAAGGAAGCATTGAAAGTAGCAGAGAAAATATTGAAATCTGCCACTTACAATGGGAAGCCGATTTTATAAAATTGTCAATTGTCAATTGTTAATTGTTAATGATATTAGTTAGCATTAACAATTAACAATTTTGCAATTAACAATTGAGTAGAGTATGGACGAAATAAAGAGAATCAGCAAAAGGAAGAATTCTAACGGCCAGATAAGGGCTGAATCGCTTTTTAAACGATCACTTGTTATCATCGGTGCAGCCATGGTCATACTGGTCCTTGGCATTCTTCTCACACTTATAATTGAGTCGGTCCCGTCTATCAGATCCCTGGGTTTAAAATATTTGTGGGGAACGACCTGGGATCCTGTTAATAATATTTACGGTGCTGCACCTTTTTTGCTGGGTACCGTACTTACCTCTTTTCTGGCTTTGATCATTTCAATTCCATTTTCATTTGCTATTGCCGTTTACCTTGGAGAATACAATCCTAAAGGATGGCTTTCAAATTTTTTAAAAAACACCGTAGAACTTATTGCAGCTGTTCCTTCCGTAATTTATGGATTCTGGGGATTGCTGGTTCTTGTTCCACTGGTTCGTTCATTAGAAATGAAATTGGGTATTTTGCCTTATGGGATTGGCATTTTTACAGCTTCCCTGATTCTCGCCGTCATGATCATTCCATATGCAGCATCTCTTGGTCGGGAAATGATTCGACTGGTTCCTTCGCCTTTAAAGGAGGCGGCTTATTCTTTGGGTGCAACAAGATATGAAGTACTTACTAATGTAATACTGCCATATACTAAATCCGGATTATTTGCAGGCATTTTACTTTCACTAGGCAGGGCACTTGGAGAAACCATGGCAGTTACCATGGTAATTGGAAATACCAGTCTAATCCCTACCAGTATTTTTGCCCCCGGGAATACGATGGCCAGTGTCATTGCCAATGAATTTACCGAAGCAGATCATGCGGTATATTTATCTGCCCTGATTGAATTGGGTCTTGTTTTATTTCTTGTGACCGTTGTAATCAATATGATCGGGAAACGCATTATTAAAAGGTTTACAAACGAATAAAATATGGATGTAAACGTAAAATTCCGGATGGGAAAAAGTAAAGCGATGCAGGTACTGATCGTTTTCCTGGCATTCCTGATTACAATTCCATTAATATTTATCATCATTTATATTTTCAGGGAGGGTATAACAAAAATTAATTGGACATTTCTGACAAAAATTCCTAAACCCGTTGGCGAATCGGGCGGCGGAATTGTCAATGCCCTGATCGGATCCATATTGATAGTAGTCACTGCTGCCGTGATGGCGATTCCCCTCGGCATCATGTGTGGCATTTATTTAAGTGAAAATAGTACAAGCCGGCTTTCTTACTGGAGCCGCTTATCAGTAGACGTTTTACAGGGTGTTCCTTCCATAGTAACTGGGATCGTGGTTTATTTCTGGGTTGTAAAACCTATCGGCACTTTTTCTGCTTTTTCAGGAAGTATAGCTCTTGCCATTATGATGTTACCCATCCTGATACGTTCAACGGAAGAAACACTGAAACTGATTCCGTTTTCCTTAAAAGAAGCCGGACTTGCACTTGGTCTCCCGTATCATAAAGTAATACTGAGGGTGATTGTTCCCTGCGGAATCAGTGGAATACTTTCCGGCGTCATGTTATCCATCGCGCGTATTGCCGGAGAAACAGCACCTCTGTTATTTACGGCATTTGGGAATCCATTTCTTAGTACTAACCTGGGCAAGCCGATGCAAAGTTTGCCTTTAATGATTTTCAATTATGCCACCAGTCCTTATGATGACTGGCATGATATGGCCTGGGGCGCCGCACTGATTTTATTATTTACGGTATTGTTATTAAATATTATTACAAAGCTGACAACAAAACGATGGAACGTACAATTATAAAAAGCCGGAAGTTCAATGCTTACTTCGGAACCAACCATGTGGTGAAGAATGTTAACATTGATATTCCAAAAAACAATATCGTCGCAGTAATGGGCCCCTCAGGTTGCGGAAAAACGACATATCTGCGTTGTATCAATCGCATGCATGAACTGATTCAGGGTGCAACGAGCAATGGAGAAATGATTCTGAACAATGAGAATGTCTATGAAATGCATCCCATATTCGTTCGCCTGAAAATCGGGATGGTATTTCAAAGACCAAATCCTTTTCCCAATCTCAGTATATACGACAATGTAATTGCCGGCTATAAGCTAAATGGCATGAAGCTTCCCAAAGCTGAAAGAGATCAGAAAGTGGAGGATTCGCTTTCCAAAGCAGCGCTTTGGAATGAAGTAAAGGATTCATTGTATAAAAAAGGAACTTTTCTTTCCGGAGGGCAGCAACAGAGGTTATGTATTGCACGTGCAATTGCCATGGAACCAGAGGTATTGTTACTGGATGAACCTACATCGGCACTGGATCCTATATCAACTTCCAGTATTGAAGAACTACTTCATGAACTGAAAAAAAATTTCACGCTTGTTATCGTAACGCATAATATGCAGCAGGCCGCAAGGGTGAGTGATAAAACAGCTTTTTTTTATTTGGGAGAACTGGTGGAATATGACGATACAAAACTCATGTTTACCAATCCGCAGGATAAAAGAACTCAGAATTATATAACCGGAAGATTTAGTTAGGTCTACCTTTAATCAAGATATTTATATGTCACAGTTAGAAATAGAACTTAAGGAGTTAAAAAAAGAAATAATCAATATGTGGAGCCTGGTGCATTCGCAATTGGTTAAATCAAATATTGCGATGGTAAATTTCGATAAAAACCTGGCACGCGAAGTTGTTTCAAGGGAAAAAAGAGTAAACGGTTCAGAATTAAAAATTGACCGTGATTGTGAAAACATATTTGCGCTTCTTACCCCGGTGGCGGTAGATCTCCGGTTTGTATTGGCAGTACTGAAAATCAATTCCAATCTGGAACGTATCGGAGATATTGCGGAAGGTGTTGCAAAATATATCCTGAGCGCCGATAAGCCATTCAACCCGGAACTTTTAAAAATGACAGAGACCATAGCAATGTATGATGAAGCTATCAATATGCTTGAGGATACACTTACCGCATTTGAAAATGAAGATACCAGTCTGGCAAGAAGTGTATTCCAGAAAGACGAATTTCTGGACAGAATAAACATAGAATCAACCACCACGACGGTCAAATATCTGGAGAAATTTCCGCAGGACTGCTATCAGTCTTTGATTAATTTATCTATCATAAGAAGACTGGAAAGAGTGGGTGACCAGTCAAAAAATATTGCTGAAGAAACCATTTTTTATGTTGAAGCCAAAGTGCTGAAGCATAAACAGGATGAATAACCGTAAACACTGTCTTTCTCCCAGAGCCATTCTCAGTAATGGCTTTTTTTGTGCACGTATTTTATTACAGAATATTTAATAACCATTTACTTTTGTACAGAAAGTTGCGGATCGTTCACTTTTAAAAAAATGATCATGACAAAAAATTCCACTCAGGCGATTTTAGGATTGACCTTTTTTCTATTTTATTCTCTTACAGCGAAAGCTCAGTGGGACCTGGGTCTGCAGGGAGGAATAAGTATTCCAAATCTTTCTGCAGGAGGTTCAGATAATAATCCGCTTAACACAGGGTACAGCTCCAGACTGGGCCCTGAATTTGCGATTTTTGGAGAATATCATGTAAACAGTCTTTTTTCGCTTGTTCCTAAAATTGAATATTCAGCGCAGGGAGGAAAGAAGGATGGATTTCAGGCCATGCCCACGCCGACGGAGCTTGCTCAATATTTCGAACAACAAGGAATGCCTGTACCAACCTATCTGTATGCAAATTTCAATAGTGAGGCAAAACTCGACTATCTGCTGATTCCTATACTCGCTAAATTCGGTTGGTACCTGGACACACAAAAAAAATTCAGGATCACAATTGCTGCGGGACCATATCTCGGATTTCTGTTATCTGCAAAGCAGGTAACGAGTGGCAATAGCTATATTTATTTAGATCCTGCTGCGAAAGATACATTGCCTGTCGGTTCTCAATCCTTTGACCAGACAACGGATATCAAGAATCAGCTGAATACAACAAATTTTGGCGTAGATGGAAGTGTCGGAATAGAATATTTATTTGGAGCAAGTCAGCATGAAAAAATATTTTTTGAAGCAGGCGGAAATTATGGATTCCTCAATATTCAAAAAGGAACTGCCAATGGCAAAAACAATACAGGCGCAGCAACTGTGATGCTTGGATATGCATATAAACTGGGTAAATAAAGAAAAGTAATTAGTTTTTCATCTCTGCATTTTTCGCAAGAGTCTTCGGGTCTTTCAGGAATATCTGTTTGCATTCGTCAGAACAGAAACCATAAACCTTACCGTTATAATGAACCGTGTCCTCTATTCCGGCAGTGAGCGGCATGCCACAGGAAGGATCTTTTTTGTTATTCACCATGTTTGCAGTAAACTTTTTCTGTACTGAATCAGATTTTTTTATTGCTGCAGATGTTGTTTCCGGAATTGGTTTCTGATTACAAGAAATAAAAATTCCGGGTAATACAAAGAAGCCTGATATGATAATGTAAAGATGTATTCTTGAAAGAAAGGAATTCTCAGGCTTCATTCAGATGATAATTGAATTGTAAAATTACTTCTTTAAGTCTAAAGCTTTAAGCCTTGAGCCTTATGCCTTCAGCCTTCTGTGCTGCTTCCCACCCTATCATAGCAGATTTTCGGTCGACGCCCCAGTGATATCCTCCCAGATTTCCTGAGGATGTTATGACCCGATGACAAGGAATAAGGAATGCGACAGGGTTGTTTCCAATGGCTGTCCCGACTGCCCGGGAAGCGTTCACATCGCCGATTTCATTTGCGATGTTTAAATAAGATTTTAAAGAACCCAACGGGATATGAAGAAGCGCATTCCACACTTTGATCTGAAATGGAGTTCCCTTCAGATGCAATTTAATACGGTTCAGATCGGACCAGTCTTCCCGAAATAATTTAAGTGCCTGCTGCTGGTGTAAATCTGTTTTCTGCTCAAGCATAGACGAAGGAAAACGGTTAAATATTTCTGTTTCCGGCGACTTCAGGTGTTCCTGAATAAAAGAGATATGGCAAATTCCTTTATCTGTAGATGCGATCAATATATCTCCAAAAATTGTTTCTGCATGACTATAATTTATATGCAGGTTTTTTCCTCCATGCTGATATTCTCCTGGCGTCATGCCTTCAATCTGGATAAATAAATCATGGAGACGGCTGGTTCCGGATAATCCGGTTTCAAAACTTACTGCGGCCAGCGTATTTTGTTCATGGAGAAGTTGTTTAGCATATTCAATACTGGTGAATTGAAGGAACTTTTTGGGGCTTACTCCTGCCCATTCCTTAAATAGGCGCTGAAAATGAAAAGGACTCAGATAAACCTGCCGTGCTATTTCATCCAGGTCCGGCTGATCCCTGAAATTTTCGCGGATAAATCGTATTGCCTGTTCAATTCGTTGGAAATCTTGCATACCCAAAAGTAAAGGGCATAGAAGGAAGAGACAACCCGGAAATTGCTATTATTTTAGTCTGTTCTGGAAACGATTTTAAAATCCTTTGTTATCCTGGCTGACATATTTCCAGTAGTATCAAAAAGCTGATTAATTCTCTTTTCTTTCATATTTACCTTGAAATTGCAGAGATAGTTGGTTTTATCTTCAAAATAGACGACTTCCATCACGCGGAATTTAACGCGGGAGGTGTCTATCTTGGGCTGATGATTCAGATACAGGTCCATGGCGGATTTCAGGCTTTCCTGAACATCACTGGTACTTATTTTTTTTGCGCAGGAAGAGAAGATTATCCCACATAAAATAGCGGCAAAAACTAACCGGATTAATTTAATCATAATTGCAAAATAAATAAAATTGAAAAAGGGAGATTAGATTTTTGATACTGGTCCGGCATAATATGTTCTTTTAACACATAAGTTAATAGTTTGGAACTTTAGAATTAACCCGGTTAATTATCTACAATTAAAAGTTAAAAAAAAATTAGGTCAGCATTTAAGAAATCCTAAATTTGGTTATAATTTCTCATCGTTAAACCAAAAGACGAATTGCTTATGCCAACTAAATTTAAACTCCTGGCGGGGCTGAACACCGCATTCCTTCTTTTCCTTAGCTTAAGTCTTTTCGCTCAAACATCTATTACCGGCCGTGTTTTAAGTAACACAGACAAGAAACCGGTAGTTGGAGCAACTGTACAGGTAAAGGGAGGCAAGTCAGCCACTTTAACCGGATCGGATGGAACTTTTACGATCAATTCATCACAAAAAGTGAATGCATTGTTAATTACCATCGTAGGTTTTGAGTCGGTAACCGTACCAGTAAACGGAACAAGTGTTGGAGATATTATGCTCTCCATTTCTGCTACATCTTTGAATGATGTAGTCGTTACCGGTTACACTGCTCAAAAGAAAAAGGACATTACGGGCGCAGTTGCCGTAGTGGATATTAAGAACATGAAAGAAGTGCCGGGAACCAGTACGGAGGCCTTGTTGCAAGGTCAGGCTGCCGGTGTAACGGTTATCAATTCCGGTCAACCTGGTGGAGGAAGCAATATCCACATCCGGGGAATTACTTCCATCGGAAATGTTGATCCGCTCGTTATCGTGGATGGTGTGCAGAGCAGCATGCACGACCTGAACATGAGCGATATCGAAAGCATCCAGGTCCTCAAGGATGCCGGAGCTGTAGCAATATATGGTATCCAGGGTTCCAATGGTGTTGTAATCATTACAACTAAAAGAGGGCATGGAAAAGCAACTATTACATATGACGGGTTCTATGGAAGTCAACAGCCATTAGCAAACGGATTTAACCTCTCAGGTAGCCAGACTTATGCTGACGCACTTTGGCTTCAGGCATATAACGCAGGTCAGATACCCGGCAATACCTGGTTTGGACAGGGCGGACCGACCTATGCACCACCTACGCTTCCTGCTTATTTGACGCCACTACCTTACAGTAATGCTACGGGAACACCGAATCCCAATTATGTGGCATTGCAGGATCCTAAAACTTATAATATCCCAAACAACCAGATCACAAAAACAGCTTTAGTTGGAACGGACTGGTTCCATGAAATATTCAAACCGGCACCGTGGACTCAGCACACATTATCTGCCAGCGCAGCCACTGAACGGTCTTCATATTACTTTTCTTTCTCTTATTTAGACCAGCAGGGAACACTAATCGATACTTACAATAAAAGATATAGCTTACGTGCCAACACAGTTTTCAACGTCAAAGACCATGTAAGAATCGGGGAAAATGCATACATTTTCTTTAAAGAAAACCCCTATTTTAACAATCAGAATGAAGGCAATGCTATTTCATTGTCCTATCGCATACCACCACTTATTCCTGTGTATGACGTTGCAGGAAATTATGCAGGTACACACTCATTTACGATCAATAATTCAGGAAATCCGGTTGCTGACCAGCAACGTTCAGCAAATAACCTGGGCAATGATGTTCAGATTACAGGTAATGTTTTCGCCGATGTGGACTTTGCGAAACACTTCGATATCAAAACAAGTTTGGGTGGCACTTACGATAATAATTATTACTATTATTTTGGTTATACACCTTACGAAAATGCGGAAGGTAGCACAGCACAGAATAATTTTACAGAAGGCGCCGCTTATAGCACAGCCCTTGTCTGGACAAATACACTGACCTACAATCAGAACTTTGGTGATCTTTCATTGAAAGCCCTCGTTGGTACTGAATCCAAACAATTTTATGCAAGAGGTATGCAGGGATCCAGCGGAGACTATTTTTCAACGAATCCCGATTATTGGACATTAAGTACAGGGAATCCGGGTATCCAGGCAGTTACAACTGCAACGTACTCAACTGCCGGTATCCTTCCTCAGCAAAGCACTCTGTATTCCCAATTTGGAAGGGTTGATCTCGACTATCAGGATAAGTACCTCCTTAGTGGTACGATTCGACGGGACCAGTCTTCTATTTTCGCTCCTGGTCACCAGACAAGTACTTTCCCTTCAGTATCTGCCGGTTGGAGAATATCTCAGGAAGATTTCCTGAAAAATACGACCTGGTTAAAAGATCTGAAATTAAGAGGCAGCTGGGGTAAATCAGGTAACCTCTCCAATACGCCAACTACAAATGCTTATAATACATCCGGTAGTAATGCATTTAACTCATATTATGATATTAACGGAACATCAACAAGTTCTCAACTGGGATTCTATGCAGCTACTCTTGGAAATCAATTTACAACCTGGGAAGGTGATGTTCTTTCAGATGTAGGCATAGACGCTACAATAAACCATTTTACATTAACTGCCGATTGGTTTAATAAAAAAGTGAACGGCTTGTTATTCAGACCAACTTATGCCGCCACAGCAGGTGGTGCAACTCCACCTTATGTAAACTTTGGAGATATCCAAAGTACAGGTGTTGATTTCTCACTTGGATATCATGACCAGGTTAATAAAGATTTTACTTTTGATCTGACCTTAACAGGTACACACTATGTAAGTAAAGTACTTAGCTTACCTCCCGGACTTGCTTATTATTCTGCTGGTGCTAACGGATCAAGCCGAATTGGGAATTTTACAAGAATGCAACCGGGTCAGGCAGTTGGGGCATTTTTTGGATATAAAGTGATTGGCTATTTTAAAGATGCAGCGGATGTTGCCGCTTCACCTACACAGTCAGGTGCCGCGCCGGGTGCATTTAAGTTTGCTGACATAAATGGAGATAAAACAATTGATGTTAATGACAGGACCTATATTGGCAATCCAAACCCGAAGTTTACTTATGGTTTTAATATTGCCGCTACCTGGAAGGCTCTTGATTTTTCTGCCTTCTTCTACGGATCTTATGGCAACGATGTATTTAACTATGTGAAATACTGGATAGATTTTCCCCAGGTGTTCGAAGGAGCGGTTAGTAAGGATCTGATTACCAACTCTTGGTCACCAACTAACCTGAATCCGAAGTATCCACAGATTACATCTGTAAGCTCATTCAGTAATACAACACAGGTAAATTCATGGTACGTTGAAGACGGGTCTTACCTGAGATTGAAAGCTCTGAACATCGGATATACAGTATCACCGGCAATCCTACATAAAGCGGGGATTGACAGATTAAGGATTTATGTTTCAGGGTCGAATCTGTTTACTATCACTAAGTACACAGGATTGGATCCGGAATTACAGGGTTCTAACCTTAGCGATCAGACCAATATCGGTATTGATTTTGGGAACTACCCTGCTAACCAGAAGACTTATATTGTGGGCGTAAATCTTACTTTTTAAGCAACCAATTTGTTAATTTAGACGAACTATTATTCAAGAGCCTTAAACTTTATAATAAATTTCCGCTATATGAAAAGGATTAAATTAAATAAATTACTAATTCCAGGTGGCCTGGCCCTCATAGCTTTGCTGCTTGCGTGTGGAAAAAACTTCCTCAATAAACCACCACTTGGTGTATTGAGCCCTCAGATCCTTGCTACTCAACAAGGTGTACAAGGAATTTTGATCGGTGCCTATTCAGCCATATCAGGCGAAGGAACATCACAAGGCGGCTCCTGGGGTTCCGCTGCGGATAACTGGACTTACGGAAGTGTATGCGCGGATGATGCTTATAAAGGGTCCACATCATCAGATCAGGGGGATATTGTAAACCTTCAACAATGGGTTGCGGTAACAAATAATCCATATCTCGGACAGAAATGGGCAGCTAATTATGATGGCATTCAGCGAGCCAATGATGTTATCCGGACAATGCGAATAGCTACAGGTATCTCAGCTGCTGATACGGTTGAATTCAAGGCAGAAGCCTTATTTATTCGCGCATTTCTCCATTTCGAATTAAGGAAGGTGTTCTGGTATCCTCCATATGTGGATGAAAATATTACTGTTGGAAACAATAATATCAATGTTCCCAATAACGATGCCGGGGGTTATATAGAAATATGGCCAAAAATTGAAGCAGATTTTACTTATGCCATGGCGAACCTTCCCGCAACCCAGCCAAACAAGGGACAAGCTAATAAATGGGCAGCTCAGGCATTTCTTGCTAAGGTTTATATGTTTGAAGGAAAATTTGCACAGGCTCAGCCGCTCCTGGATGACCTGATTAAAAACGGTGTTACAGCTTCTGGAACAGCATATGCCCTTCAGCCAAACTATGCACAGAATTATAATCCGGCATCCGGTGCCAAGAATAGTTCTGAGTCTGTGTTTGCAGTACAAACATCCGTAAATGATGGATCTGGTCCAGGTGGTGGAAAAGCCTTCGGTGACAACCTGAATTTCCCTTATGGCGGTGGTCCTGGTGCCTGTTGCGGATTTGATAATCCATCTCAGGATGTTGCGGATGCTTATAAGACTGATGCAAATGGACTTCCTCTTCCAATTGCTACTTTCAATCTGGCTCCGCATGTCAGTGATCAGACGCCAGCTGCTTATGTTGGTAACCTGGATCCCCGGATAGATATATCTATGGGAAGAAAAGGAATTCCTTACCTGGATTGGGGTCCGCATCCTGGTGATTCCTGGATTCGCAGCCCAGGTGATGACGGCCATTTTAGCCCTAAAAAAAATGTATATGCAAAAGCTGTTCAGGGAACTTTGTCTGATGCCTCCAGTAACTGGGCGAATGTCGAACTTCCTGCGGTTAATATTAACCTGATACGTTTCTCAGATATTCTATTATGGGATGCAGAATGCGCTGCTGTTGCAGGGGATCTTGTTCTTGCAGAAACCGATGTAAATATAGTTCGATCCAGAGCAGCTAATCCATTGGGTTGGGTTTATTCGAATGGCGCATTTGATGCGAGTTCCTATACTTATAAAGGGGGCACAATTCCTGCAGATCAATATAAAGTAGCACCCTATCCTCCAGGGTATTTTTCTACTCCGATTATTGCTATGAATGCAATTATCATGGAAAGAAGGATTGAACTGGCAGAAGAAGGACACCGCTTCTTTGATCTTCAAAGATGGCAAATTCCTGGTAACCCGATTCTTCCTGCTAACTATATGACCACTACTTTAAATGCTTTTGCTGCGATCGAAGCACCTCTTCATCCGGCCCAGTATCAGGGTGTAACCTTTACTACCGGAAAGAGCGAATATTTTCCTATTCCGCAAGGTCAGATTGATGCTGAAAACTCAGGTGGCAAAATCAATTTAAAACAGATAAAAGGGTATTAATAATTAAAGATTCTTAGAAAAATTTAGTTAAAGAGGTGGGGTTTCAAAACCCTACCTCTTTCTATTAAGGGCAACAAATAACATTTCCCCGCAGTTTCTGCACGCATTTTTTCATACTTTGAATCGGAGAATATTCTCTTATGCGATCGTTCATCAGATTAGTAACAGGGGTTTTTTTACTGATTGGGATTTTTTTAGTTTCTTCCTGTACTCATAAAAAAACATTATTTCAAGAAATATCTTCGGCTAATTCTGGTATCCATTTTAACAACGAGATCATTGAAAACGATTCCATTAACCCCCTGGATCTAACCAATATCTATAACGGTGGAGGCGTGGGTATAGGAGATTTTAACCGGGATGGACTTCCTGATATTTATTTTACAGGTAATACTGTCTCAAATAAATTATACCTCAATAAAGGAAACTTTAAATTTGATGATATTACTTCAGTTGCCGGCGTTAGTGGAGAAGGTAAATGGTGTCGCGGAGTTGCCGTAGTTGATATTAATAATGATGGCTGGCCGGATATTTATGTTTGTGCCACTATCAGGAACAATCCGGAACAACGAAGGAATTTACTTTACATTAATCAGGGCCTGGATAAAAACGGTATCCCCCATTTTAAAGAGATGGCCCGGGAATATGGCCTGGGAGATACACTCTATTCCACCATGGCAGCATTCTTTGACTACGATAACGATGGAGACCTGGATATGTATCTTGTCGTAAATAATATTCCAAAAGGATATAGTCCGAGTACATTTAAGCCTATTGTAACAAATGGTTCTTTTACAAGTACTGGCAGGCTTTATCGAAATGACTGGAATGATTCATTGAAACATCCAGTATTTACAGATGTTTCAAAACAGGCAGGGATTGCTACAGAAGGATTTGGTCATGATGTTACTATTGCTGATATAAATAAAGATGGCTGGAAGGATATTTATGTAAGCAACGATTTTGTCGGCGATGATATACTTTACATTAATAATCACGATGGTACATTCACAGATAAAGTCCAATCATATTTCAAACACACATCTGCAAACGGTATGGGTCAGGATATTGAAGACATTAATAATGATGGTCTGGCAGATGTTGTAGAGCTGGACATGGATCCGCCGGATAATTATCGCAAAAAACTATTCCAGGGCCCAAATAACTACAGATCGTACCAGAATACTGATTACTTTGGTTATCAGTACCAATATGCCCGTAATAGTTTACAGCTCAACCAGGGATCCCGTATAAACGCAAATGATTCTATCGGGGATCCTATATTTAGTGAGATAGGTTATTACAGCGGTATCGAAGCTACTGACTGGAGCTGGACCCCTCTGGTAGCTGATTTTGATAATGATGGTTACAGGGATATTATCGTTACAAACGGATACCCTAAGGACGTAAATGACCATGATTTTATCAATTTCAGAACCCAGGCTACTAACCTCGCATCCAAGAAAATGATGTTGAGTCAAATTCCGCAGATTAAAATTCACAGCTTCGCATTTCGAAATAACAGCGACCTGACTTTTACTAATGTTTCGGATGAATGGGGAATGATGGCCCCCTCTTTTTCTAACGGTGCCGCTTATGCGGATCTTGATAACGACGGTGACCTGGATCTTATCGTAAATAATATTGATGATGAAGCACATGTGTACCGGAACATGTCAAGGGAAAGAGATCCGGACAATCATCATTTCCTCCAAATTAAATTTACAGGAGACAGTCTGAATAAAAACGGGTTGGGCGCCTGGGCAGAATTGCATTATGATAAGGGCAAACAGCAGATATATGAAAACACACCATACCGTGGTTATCTCTCAACTATTCAGGATATCGCCCATTTTGGTCTTGGAAAAATCTCAGTCGTGGATTCAGTAATGATCAAATGGCCAAATGGTAAAATGCAATTATTACGTGATGTGAAAGCAAATCAGGTATTGCAGGTGAATATTAAAAATGCAGGACTGGATTACTCATTTGAAACAGAAAGACTGGCTGCTAATTCGCTGTTTAAAGACATTACTGATTCAGTTGGAATCCATTTCCAACAGCAGGAGCGGGATTATATTGACTTCAATATCCAGAAATTACTGCCTCATAAATTTTCTGAATATGGTCCTTCCATCGCTGTCGGAGATATAGATGGAAACGGACTGGATGATATGGTGATGGGTGGGTCTGCATTTCACAGTGCTGAATTGTTTTTACAACAACCTGGTGGAAGTTTCATACAAAAAACTCTTTTGCCTGAAGGAGTTAGCAAAAATAAATTAGCTGATGACCTGCAGGTATTATTATTCGATGCGGATGGAGACGGCGATCTTGATCTTTATATTGCAGCAGGGGGCTATGAAAACGAACATAATGATCCGGCTTACCAGGATCAATTGTATATCAATGATGGCAAAGGAAATTTTAAATTGGACTCTTCAGCGCTGCCAAAGAATTTCACGAGTAAATTTTGTGTACGCGCTGCGGATTTTAATCACGATGGTAAATTGGATTTGTTTATTTCAGGTCGCGTGGATCCAGGAAATTATCCAAAGCCAGTGTCCAGTTTTATTTACAGAAATGATTCCAAAGACGGCCGGATTAAATTTACAGATGTGACAACATCCGTCGCCAAAGATTTAGTCAATATTGGAATGGTCTGCGACGCTGTTTGGACTGACTTTGACAACGACGGATGGCCGGACCTTGTCCTGGCGGGCGAATGGATGCCTGTCACTTTTCTAAGGAATGATCACGGTATTTTTAAGAATACTACTGCTAACACAGGAATCAGCAAACAAATTGGGTGGTGGAACAGTATTGCTGCAGGCGATTTTGATAATGACGGCAGGATGGATTATGTAGTAGGGAACCTTGGGCGAAACTCCTTTTACCGTGCCAGTGATGAATATCCCGTTCGGGTATATGCGAAGGACTTTGATAAGAACGGCATTTTCGATATGATCCCTTCCTTGTATCTGCCCGATGTGAATGGTCAAATGAAAGAATTTCCGGCGCAGGGACGCGATGATCTGCTCAAACAGATCAATGCTATGAGAAAGAAATTTCCAACTTATAAATCATATGCATTAGCGGAAATGAATCAGGTGCTTACTGAAGAAGAACGAAAAGATGCGTTAATTCTTTCAGCCAATAATTTGCAGACATGCCTTTTTCATAACGAAGGGAATGGGAAATTCACTGTTATACCTTTACCGGCTCAGGCGCAGTTTTCTGTAATCAATGGTATGGTTGCAGAAGATTTTGATGGAGACGGGAACCTCGATCTGGTAATGAATTCAAATGATTATGGTACGGAGCCAAACGTAGGTCGTTATGACGCATTAAATGGGCTTTATCTTAGGGGTGATGGCAAGGGAAATTTCACGCCATGGCCCATTTTGCAAAGCGGCATATTCATTCCGGGAAATGGTAAAGCGCTGGTAAAATTACAAAGTGCGAGTGGTAAATGTTTGCTTGCTGCCGGCCAAAATAGAGGGCCACTCAAGATTTTTGAACTGAAAAAAGATACAAAGACCATTCGATTGGAGCCGTCTGATGTCAGCGCCATAATAAAATTTAAGAATGGAAATACACGAAAACAGGAGATCTATTATGGGTCGTCTTTTCTATCCGAATCAGGCAGGTTTTTAAACCTGGATAAAAATGTTATCGGAGTTGAAATAACAGATAAGAGTGGAAATACCCGCAAAATGCAAATTCAGTAAGAGTTTTTATTTAATTGAATAATTATATTAATTTCAGCCAACCCAAACAATCAAATTTTTCGTACTAATCATGGTACTATTAAATTGATAAATTAATATTTGGGTTGAAAGTTTTATCTAACAATACTGTCTCTACTGCATTTCTATCATTAATATTCTTTTCCATAGGTTGTAATAATTATCACAGGAACAATACGCATCCTGAAATAACTGATGATAATATCCGGAAAGGTGAAAAATTAGCCGCAATTTATTGTCAGGGTTGTCATAATCTGCCCGATCCATCTACGCTTGACTCAAAACATTGGGAAAAGGATGTATTACCATATATGGGTCCCCGCCTGGGTATATTTACTCACGGTTTTGAAGTATATCCTTCCAGCAGATATGATAAGAATTTGAATAAGGATTTTTACCCTTCGAAGCCATTACTCAGTTCTGCAGAATGGCAATATCTGATGGATTATTTTATTGCTACATCACCTGATTCATTACCTGGACAACAACGCAAAGTGACTATTCAATCCGGATTATCTCTTTTCAAGCCCCTGATGCCAGGTTTCAAATATGACCAGCCTGCAACATGCCTGATACAGGTAGATACGAGCAATAATAAACATTCAATTTTACTTGGAGATGCATCCAGAAAAAAACTTTTTCGGTTTAATTCCAGTTTGGATTTGGAAGATTCTGTTTTGATGAACGGACCAATCGTTGGTCTTGATTTTAGTCATGACTCAATCATCGCATGTGATATTGGTGTTCTCAACCCCAATAATGGAAAATTTGGAAAGGGTTTGGTGATTCATGATGGATGGAATCAAAAAATGAAAGTTGATTCTGTACCATTATTTGATTCGCTTGCAAGGCCCGTTCAGCTGACTGCTGCTGACCTGAATAAGGATGGACTTACTGATTACCTGGTTTGTGAATTCGGTCATCTTTCAGGGTCGCTTTCCTGGTTAGAAAATATGGGCAACGGTAAATTCCAGCATCATGTTATACGAACGGTTCCCGGAGCGATCAAAGCCTATATTCAGGATTATAATCACGATGGACTACCCGATTTATGGGTGTTATTCGCTCAGGGAGATGAAGGGATATTCTTGTTTACAAATCTGGGCCATGGAAAATTCAGCGAACAGAAAGTACTCAGATTTCCACCTATTTATGGATCGTCTTATTTTGAACTCGACGATTTTAATCACGACGGTTACCCCGATATTCTTTATACCTGCGGAGATAACGCAGACTATTCACAGGTCTTAAAACCTTACCATGGCGTTTATATATTTTTGAATGATGGCCAAAATCATTTTACACAAAAATATTTTTTCCCAATAAATGGTTGTTATAAAGCAATCGCACGTGATTTTGATGGGGATGGTGATCTGGATATTGCCGCAATTTCATTTTTTGCAGATTATGCACGTCAGCCGGAAGAAGGATTTGTTTATCTTGAAAATAAAGGCAACTTCGAATTTCAGCCCTTTAGTTTATCGGAAGGGAAATCAGGCAGATGGCTCACTATGGACGCTGCAGATCTTGATGGAGATGGAAAAATTGATATTGTTCTGGGTAATTTTTCTATCGGGCCAAGCTTTATTAAATCGGCGACTAATTGGAAACTGGGTCCACCCTTTCTATTCTTAAAAAATATGGGGAAGTAATTTCTGCATTTCGCTTGTGGTTAAGTGTTATAATTCAACTAATCAGGGCAAGTTTCAAATTAATTTACAGAACCCACGAAATTCAAGCCGTTTTGTAAAGAATATTTGCAATATTTCATGCACTCAAATCATTATTGGAATCCTCATAACCCGATAATTTTCATCATGTAAGTAAATGTTTCATTCAGGAGCTTGGTTTATCCGTTTGATTTAAAAAAACAAAGCTTCAGCAGGGCTTAATCCGACAATAATTTTAAGCTTTCTCTGTTATTGCTATATCAGATTGCTAAGTAAAAACCATTAGAGAGTATACTTAGCAATTTTTTTATCCGGACCCTGTTAAAACAAAGCTTCATTTACAGATGGCATTCCCATTTCGGGAAACTAACGTTCATTACTAAAACCTAACGAGCTATCGTTTAGATTTTTACAAAATGGTATGCCGGTTGTAACACTGAAGCTGGAATTAAAATCCCAATAGCCTATATCCAGAATGGATGGGCGTTGTAAAACCAATCTAGGCCCGGATACCGATGAAAAACCTGTACACTGCGGTTTTGTGCATATTGCTCATATTGTCGGCACTTACGCAGAGCCACGCCAATAATCTACCCCCGATTACGGGGAATACCATCGGTAGTGATCAGACTATTTGTAATAATACCACTCCTGCTCCACTTACAGGATCTGCTCCAGGTGGTGGTGTTGGTGTTTATACATTTCAATGGCAGGTCAGTTCAACTTCTGCGATCGCCGGGTTTGCAAATATTGTGGGAGGAACAGCCCAGGGATATGCACCAGGTGTTCTAATAGCAAACCGCTGGTACAGAAGAATAGTCACTTCAGGAGTTTTTCTGGACACGACATCTGCCGTAACAATCACCGTTACACCGGTCATTACTGCCGGATCCAATACCATTGCTGCTGTTCAAACCATTTGTTTTAATACTGCTCCGGCAGCACTTAATGGCAGTACGCCAACCGGTGGTAATGGTACCTATGCATATCAATGGCAATCTTCTCCCGACAATATAACATGGACACCCATAGTAGGAGCTAACAGTATCGGCTATGCGCCAGGAGTATTAACCGCGAATACATGGTTTAACAGAATTGTGACTTCAGGAGGTTGTACCAGTACAAGCGCATCCATAAAAATTACTGTCACACCTTTAATAACTAATGATGTTATTTCTGCCAACCAATCCATTTGTAATGGTCAGGCACCTTTAGGACTTACAGGAACCAATCCGGGCGGCGGTTCAGGAGCATATACGTATCAATGGTTAAGCAGTATCACATCTGCAATCAGTGGTTTTGCAAATGCAAGTGGTGTTTCAACAGGTGCAAATTATGCGCCTCCGGCTCTCACTCAAACAACATGGTATCGCAGAATGGTTACTTCAGGCGGATGTGTGGATACGGCTACAGCAATAGCAATTACTGTTGTGAATTCACCACCAGGCAATCCGGCTGTTTTCGGAAATAATGTTTGGAACGCCTATGCTTATTCTGATAATACATTTACTACTTATGCAGGATACTATACAGAACCTTCGCTATCGTTTATTTCGACGGGTCAGTATACTACAAACCAAAGTCCTTCATCCGCACCGAGCTATCAGGGTTGTCTTGTACAACCCACTTTTTTTTCAGTAAGTTTTAAAAGAACCAATTTCACTCCTGCGAATTATCAATTGGATCTTACTGGCGTGGACGATAACTTAACGCTTTTCGTTAATGGTGTGCAAGTGTATACACATGGATGTTGTATTAACCCACCTGCAACTATAAATAACGTCTGGACTGGATACCTGGGCACAACGGATCAGGTGGAAATCAGATGGTCACAGAATGCGGGACCTTCCATTGCAGGAATGAATTTTACACCTGTTACACCCGCTCCTCTTAATCCGGGAGCCATTGCCGGAAGTCAGTCGGTATGTTTCGGTCAAATGCCTGCGAATGGATTTACTAATGTAACTACTCCGACCAGCGGATGTAGTATAATTAATGGGTATCAATGGCAAAGTTCGATCGACAGTGTCACCTGGACAAATATCCCAGGCGCTACTGCTCTGATATATACTGTTGGTACTGCTTTAACACAGACAACCTGGTATCGCCGGGGTACAACAGATGCATGTAATAATTTTGCAGCTACCATTCCTGTTAAGGTGACGGTAAATGTAATACCTCCCGGAAATCCATATGTTTTCGGTAATAATGTCTGGAATGTATATGGTTATTCAGACAATGCATTTACAACCTATGCAGGTTATTATACAGAGCCTTCACTTTCTTTTATTTCCACTTCTCGGTATACTACTAATCAAAGTCCTTCATCAGCTTCAGGTTACCAGGGATGTTTGATTCCTCCAACGAATTTTTCTGCGAGCATGAAGCGTACAAATTTTATACCGGCAATCTATCAAATAGATCTTACCGGTGTCGACGATAATGTGTGGCTGTATATAAATGGCGTTCAAGTTTATAATAAAGGATGTTGTACAAATCCGCCAACAGTTGTAAGTAATATCTGGACCGGACCTTTGGGTGCAGCAGATCAGGTTGAAATCAGATGGTCACAGAACGCCGGACCTTCGATAGTGGGTATGAATTTTACTCCGGTAACACCTTCACCGCTGCTTCCTTCAACGATTACACCCAGCCAGACTATTTGCGCGGGTAACATACCACCAACTCCATTGACTCAATCTGCGCCTGCAACAGGAGGTTGTACATTGAACGGATATCAATGGGAATACTCTACAGATAACGGAACAACGTGGATACCGATTTCAGGAGCAACCGCAATCAATTATACTATTACGAATAGTATTTATGTTCAAACCCTTTATCACCAGATTACAAATGACGTTTGTGGAAATTCCGCAACTTCTGTTCCGGATACTATTTACATGAATAACACCGCGCCTGGAAACCCCAGTGTGTTTGGAAATAATGTGTGGAATGTATATTGCTATCAGGATGTAAATTATTCAATATATGCAGGGTATTACACTGAACCGTTACTGACTTTCAATACGGCGAACCGATATCCAACAACTTCACCTCCTTCCGCAGCTTCGGGGTATCAGGGATGCCAACTGATAAATACTTATTATTCCACGAGTATGAAACGTACCGGATTTACTGCCGGCACTTATCAGATCGATGTGACAGCAGATGATGATTTTACTTCTGTATACATAAACGGGGTGCTGGTTTCGAGTCTGCAGTTTCCAACAGTCCAAAACAATATTTGGACAGGTAACCTGGGTCCAACTGATCAGATCGAAGTCAGATGGAGGAATAACGCAGGACCGGGACAGACTGCATTGCGGTTTACACTGGTCACTCCGGCTCCTTTAAACGCGGGAACTATTGCAGCTAATAACCCTAATTTATGTCCCGGAGATCTTCCTGTTGTGAACAATACTGCAGCAGCCTCCGGTGGTTGTTTCCCAACCTATTCCTGGCAGTCATCAACAGATGGGGGAACCACATGGAACGTGATCAGCGGAGCGACCGGTCTCACATATACTGCATCAATTGCCCCATCAGGAAATATACAATATGAAAGAGTGGCAACCGATGCTTGTGGTAATACAGCGACGACAGCCCCTGTAAGTTTCATACAAGGCGGAGGTGCGGTAGGCAATCCTGCAGTATTTGGTAACGGCGTTTGGAATGCTTATGCGTATGATGCCAATGGGGCAGCTTTCTCTTCTGCATTATACCTTGGATATTATGTTGAGCCTTTGCTTTCTTTTAGTTCTGCGAATCGCTGGAATACAAATACGGGTGCCCCTTCAGATGCATCCGGATACCAGGGATGTCAGGTGGATCATGATAATCACTGGGTAAGTTATCGGCAAACAAATTTTACACCGGGAACTTACCAGATAGATATTCCAAATCACGATGATGATGTATATCTCTATATAAATGGGGTGCTTGTTTTTTCACAAGCGGGTTGTTGTACAGCGAATACAAATGTATGGACCGGCACTCTCGGTGCAGCTGATCAGATTGAATTTCGATGGAGACAATTCTTTGGTGCTTCAATCGGAGCATTGAATTTTACTTTGGTTGCACCCGCTGTAACGATCACACCGGGATCAGTTGGAACAAATCAATCCATTTGTTATAATTCAACACCGGCAGCATTTACAAGTATAACCGCAGCTACGAGCACCTGCTTCGTTTCTTACCAATGGCAATCTTCTCCCGATAATACAACCTGGACAAATATTGTTGGAGCTACCTCTTCTACATATTCAGTAGGAGCGCCACTAACTGCCACTACTTATTACAGAAGAATAGCTTCCGATGCATGTAGCAATACGGCATTTTCAAATACGATTACAATTACTGTATATACCAATTCTCTGACTGCGGGAACCATTGCAGCAAATCAAACGATTTGTAGTGGAACTATACCTGCTGCATTGACCAGTACAGGATTACCTGTGGGAGGAGATGGAAATTTTATTTATCAGTGGCAATCTTCACCAGATAATATAGTATGGACCAGCATTGCAGGAGCAACTGCTATAGGATATGCTCCTGGAGCATTAGCTGCTACAACTTATTACAGAAGAAATGTCAGCGCCTGCGCAGGATCATTAACAGCCAGTTCAGCGGCGGTTGTGATTACTGTAAACCAGCCTCCCGTTATAACTGTACAACCCGCTAACGGTTCATCCTGCGCTGGAGGCAATGTTACATTTTCTGTCACTTCAACAGGGACTTTGCTCACGTATCAATGGCAGGTAAATACCGGAAGTGGTTGGAATAACGTCAGCAATGGAGCACAATATAGCGGCGCGACTACAACTACTCTATCGATAAATCCTGTTACTGGAGGTTTTAATGGTAACCAATACCGTGTGATTATAAGTGGTACCTGTGCTCCTTCAGTTACTTCCAATGCAGTTACTCTTACATTGGGTGTAAATCCAACCATCAGTAGTCAGCCGGCTAATCAAACTGTATGTGTCGGATCGAATGCTAGTTTCTCTGTTACTGCTTCTGGTTCAGGACTTACGTATCAATGGCAGCAAAAAATTGGTGCAGGAGCATTCACGAATCTCGTGGATGGCGGTATTTACAGTGGAAGTCTTACGAATAATTTAGTATTAACCGGGGTCACTGCAGTAATGAGTGGATATACTTACAGATGTATTGTCACTTCAACCTGCGGCGGAAATGTTACAAGCGCTGTAGCCACACTTACCGTTGTTGCTGCATTCACTAATACAATAGCTGCGAATCAAACTATTTGTACGGGAACTCTTCCAGCACAGCTTACAGGTACAGGAGGGGGAACAACTTATTTATGGCAAAGCAGTACCGTTTCCGGCGTTGCCGGATTTGTAAATGCAAGTGGTGTTAATAATGGAGTCAATTATACTCCGACTCCAGGAAATACTTCTACCTGGTATCAGCGAATTGAAAGCAATGCAGGATGCAGCAATACAAGTAATGTTGTGAGTATAACAGTCAACCCAACAGCGATTGCTATTTCTGCGCAGCCAGCCAATCAGCTTACATGTGCGGGTGGTACGGTGAGCTACAATGTTACTGCATCGGGTCCGGGCATCCTCAGTTATCAATGGTATGAAAAAGTTGGAGCTGGTGCGTTCCTTCCAACAACTGATGGTGGAATATACAGTGGCAGCACTACAAGTACACTTACTCTGACAGGAGTAGCTGCTGGTATGAATGGGAATACCTATGAAGTAAAAGTTTTTGCATCCGGATGTACTGCCAGTTCACTCACATCAGGAACGGCCACATTAACTACAAATAATAATCCGGTCATAACCGTAAATAATCCAGCTACCGCAACTGTATGTTCCGGTAATAATCTGAATTTAAGTATAACAGCAACAGGCATCGGTCTTTCTTATCAATGGCAGCAAAATAGCGGCGCTGGCTGGAATAATTTATCCAATAATGCAACATTTGGAAATGTAAATGGTAATCAATTAACGATTACAGGTGCAACTACTGGTTTAAATGGAACTCAGTACCAATGTATAGTCACAGGAACCTGTTCACCTTCAGTTACAAGTGCTACAACTACATTATCGGTTTATGGTCCTATAGCGAATAATTCAATCAGCAGTAGTCAGACTCTTTGTGCGGGGACTCCTTTACCATTTACGGGCAGCACTCCAACCGGAGGAAGTGGTACTTACACTTACCAGTGGCAACAGAATCCAGGAACCGGATATGTGAATACCCCAGGCGCCACATCTATAAATTATACACCCGGTGTTATTTCACAAAACACTTCATTCCAGAGAATAGTTTCGGACGGAGTTTGCGGCAATAGTACCAGTATTCCAATTACAATTACAATCAACCCTGTTACAAACACAGGAGACCCATCCAATACTACTGTATGTGCAGGAACCAACGCAACTTTTACTGTTGTTGCAACGGGAACCAATCTAACATATCAATGGCAGGTGAATCCCGGATCAGGAACTTTTAGTAATGTGACGAATGGAGCACAATATACAGGAGTAAAAACGGCTACTCTCACTGTAATTGCACCACCTTATGGATTCAATGGGTACCAATTCAGGTGTCTCGTAAGTGGTAATTGCAGCCCTCCTACAGTAACATCGAACCCGGCTACTTTAACAGTGAACCAGGTTGCAAGTATTAGTATCCAACCTTCAAATGTAAGTTCATGTCAGGGAAGTACAGTTTCGTTTTCTGTAACCGCCAGCGGAACTGGCCTGACATATCAATGGTATGAAAAAGTTGGAGCTGGCGCTTTTCTCCCAACTACTGATGGCGGAATATACAGTGGATCTCTCACTTCTACATTAACACTAACCGGAATTTCAACTTCAATGAATAACAACCAGTATATGGTTGTTATTGGACAGGCAACCTGTCCTGTTAATTCTGCAATTGCATCATTGACAGTAAACAGCCAGCCAACACTAATAGTTACAAATCCGGCACCTGTGTGTGCGCCATCAACAGTAGATATTACAGCGGCTTCCGTAACGGCCGGAAGTAATCTTGCGGGAGGCACTTTGAGTTATTGGCAGGATGCGGCAACTACAGTACCGTTAAGTAATCCGAATGCGATATCAACTTCAGGAACGTACTATATCCGGGTCGGAACTTCCCCGGTTTGTTATGCAGTTAGTCCGGTTGTAGTTACGATTAACTCATTACCCACAGCGACTATTTCATATAATGGTGGTCCCTTTTGTCCGGTTGGAACTGCAGCAGTAACTCAGACAGGCACTTCAGGTGGAACTTATTCAGCGCCTGCCGGTATATCTATAAATGCTGCAACCGGAACAATTAATTTGGCATCGAGTGCCGTTGGTACATACACAATTACTTACAGTTTTACGAATGGCACTTGTGCTAATACTGCAACCACGAGTATTACAATTAATGCGCTGCCATTTGCAACCATAACATATATCAGTTCGCCTTACTGTGCATCGGGCACAGCAAATGTTACTCGGACAGGAACCGCAGGCGGGACATATACCGCACCTGCGGGAGTTGTGATCAATTCAGCAACCGGAGCAATTAATCTTGCAACCAGTACTCCGGGTACATATACCGTCACATATTCTTTCAGTAATGGAGTTTGTAATGGGACCAGGAGTACGTCAATCACGATTACAGCACTTCCGGCAGCAACGATCGCATATGCCGGATCGCCTTATTGTGCAACGGGTACAGCTACTGTAACCCAAACCGGAACTGCAGGAGGAACATACACTGCACCTGCCGGAGTTGTGATCAATGCAGCAACCGGAGATATTAATCTTGCAACAAGTACACCAGGCACATACACCATTACTTACAGTTTCACTGTTGGTGCTTGTAGCAATACTGCAACAACTAGTATAACAATTACTGCTTTACCAACAGCTACGATATCGTATGCTGGCTCACCTTATTGCGCAACCGGTACTGCTTCTGTAACTCAAACAGGAACAGCTGGTGGTACTTATACTGCACCAGCAGGAGTAATTATCAATGCGGTGACTGGTGCAATCAACCTTGCAACCAGCACACTAGGAACTTATACCGTAACATATTCTTTCACGGTAGGTGCATGCAGTAATACAGCTACAACTTCAATTACAATCACTGCGCTACCAACAGCTACGATATCGTATGCTGGCTCACCTTATTGCGCAACTGGTACTGCTACTGTAACACAGACCGGTACCGCGGGTGGAACATATACCGCGCCTGCAGGAGTAGTTATCAATGCTGCAACAGGTGCGATAAATCTTGCTACCAGTACACCTGGTACTTACACTATTACTTATTCATTTACTGCTGGGGCATGTAGTAACACTGCAACTACTTCAATTACGATAACTGCGTTACCAACCGCAACGATCGCATATAGTGGATCTCCATATTGTGCAACCGGAACTGCAACGGTTACTCAGACAGGAATAGCAGGTGGAACTTATACTGCTCCTGCAGGAGTTGTTATTAATTCTGCAACCGGTTCAATTAATCTGGCAACAAGTACTCCAGGTACTTATACAATAACTTATTCATTTACTGCTGGGGCTTGCAGTAATACAGCTACTGCTTCGATCACTATTACAGCTCTTCCGATAGCGACAATTGCATATAGTGGCTCACCATATTGTGCAACCGGAACTGCAACGGTTACTCAAACAGGAACAGCAGGTGGAACATATACCGCGCCTGCAGGAGTAGTTATCAATGCTGCAACTGGCGCAATTAATCTTGTTACGAGCACTCCTGGTACTTACACTATTACTTATTCATTTACTACCGGGGCTTGTAGTAACACTGCAACAACTTCAATTATAATTACGGCACTTCCAACTGCAACGATATCATATGCTGGCTCACCATATTGTGCAACAGGAACAGCAACTGTTACTCAGACCGGCACTGCAGGTGGAAACTACGCTGCACCCGCAGGAGTAGTCATAAATGCTGCAACTGGCGCAATTAATCTTGTTACGAGCATTCCTGGTACTTACACTATTACTTATTCATTTACTACCGGGTCTTGTAGTAACACTGCAACAACTTCAATTACAATTACGGCACTTCCAACTGCAACGATATCATATGCTGGCTCACCATATTGTGCAACAGGAACTGCAACGGTTACACAAACAGGCACTGCAGGAGGTACGTATACTGCGCCGGCGGGAGTAGTTATCAATGCGGCAACCGGAGCAATCAATCTTGCGACAAGTACACCTGGTACGTATACAATAACTTATTCATTCACGGCTGGGGCTTGTAGTAACACAGCAACAACTTCGATAACTATTACTGTTCTTCCGACTGCAACGATCGCTTATTCTGGATCACCATATTGTGCCACTGGAACTGCAACTGTAACGAGGACCGGAACTGCAGGTGGTACTTACACTGCTCCTGCAGGAGTTGTTATCATTGCAGCGACTGGTGCGATTAATCTTGCAACGAGCACACGTGGAACTTATACGATAACTTATTCATTTACTGCCGGTGCATGTAGCAATACTGCAACTACTTCGATTACCATTACAGCACTTCCAACTGCTACGATTTCTTATGCAGGTAGCCCGTATTGTGCAACAGGCACTGCAACTGTAACACAAACAGGAACTGCAGGAGGAACATACACTGCCCCTGCTGGAGTTGTTATCAATGCTGCGACTGGAGCGATTAATCTTGCAACGAGTACTCCTGGAACTTATATAGTAACTTATTCTTTTACCAGTGGCGCATGTAGTAATGCAGCAACTACTTCGATTACCATTACCGCACTTCCGACTGCGACAATATCTTATACAGGTAGTCCTTATTGCGCAACCGGAACTGCAACTGTAACTCAAACCGGAACAGCAGGTGGAACGTATACTGCACCAGCAGGAGTTGTAATCAATGCTGCTACCGGTGGGATTAATCTTGCTACCAGTTCACCGGGTACGTATACAATTACTTATTCATTCACTGCAGGGGCTTGTAGCAATACGGCAACTACTTCGATCACAATAACTGCGTTACCGACAGCTACTATTGCTTATAGTGGCACTCCTTATTGTGCTACAGGAACTGCAACAGTTACTCAAACCGGAACTGCAGGTGGAACTTATACTGCACCCGCAGGAGTTGTCATCAATGCTGCGACAGGTGCAATTAATTTAGCGACAAGCACACCCGGTACGTATACAATAACTTATTCCTTTACTGTTGGGGCATGTAGTAATACGGCAACAACAAGTATAACAATTACTGCTTTACCAACAGCAACGATATCATATGCAGGTAGTCCATATTGCGCAACAGGCACTGCAACTGTAACACAAACAGGAACTGCAGGAGGAACATATACTGCCCCTGCAGGAGTTGTTATTAATTCTGCAACAGGTTCAATTAATCTGGCAACAAGTACTCCCGGCACTTATACTATTACTTATTCATTCACTGTCGGTGCTTGTAGTAATACGGCAACAACTTCCATTACTATCACAGCGCTTCCGACTGCTATGATTGCATACGCCGGAACACCATACTGCGCAACGGGCACTGCTACTGTTACCCAGACCGGAACTGCCGGAGGAACATACTCCGCACCAGCAGGCGTTGTGATCAATGCAGCTACCGGTGCTATCAATCTTGCAACGAGCACACCTGGAACATACACGATTACATACAGCTTCACTGTTGGGGCATGTAACAATACTGCGACAACTTCTATTAGCATAACTGCTCTACCAACTGCAATTATTTCATATACTGGTTCACCTTATTGTGCAACAGGTGTTGCAACAGTTACTCAAACAGGTACAGCCGGAGGAACATATACTGCACCGGCTGGTGTATCCATTACGGCTGCAACTGGAGTAATTAATTTGGCTTCAAGTACTCCTGGAACTTATACAATTACTTATTCTTTCAGTAATGGAACTTGTAGTAACACTGCAACAACTTCGTTAACGATTACTGCACTTCCAACAGCAACCATCTCATATGCTGGTTCGCCATATTGTGCAACAGGCACAGCAACTGTTACTCAGACCGGCACTGCAGGTGGAAACTACACTGCACCTGCAGGAGTAGTCATAAATGCTGCAACTGGCACAATTAATCTTGTTACGAGCACTCCTGGTACTTACACTATTACTTATTCATTTACTGTTGGTGCTTGTAGTAACACAGCGACTACTTCAATTACAATAGCAGCATTGCCAACCGCAACTATTTCATATGCAGGAAGCCCATATTGTGCAACCGGCGCTGCCACTGCAACACAAACGGGAACTGCAGGAGGTACTTATTCTGCTCCCGCAGGAGTAGTGATCAATGCTGCAACGGGAGCTATCAATCTCGCAACGAGTACGCCTGGAACTTATACGATTACTTACAGTTTCACTAGTGGAGCATGTAGTAATACAGCGACAACAAGTATCACAATTACTGCTCTGCCTACTGCTACTATTTCCTATGCTGGATCTCCATACTGCGCAACAGGAATAGCAACTGTTACTCAGACCGGAACTGCAGGAGGAACATATACTGCCCCTGCAGGAGTATCTATAACTGCGGCGACTGGTGCAATTAATCTTGCTACCAGTACACCTGGAACTTATACAATTACTTATTCATTCACTGCAGGGGCTTGTAGCAATACGGCAACTACTTCGATCACAATAACTGCTTTACCGACAGCTACAATTGCTTATAGTGGTACGCCATATTGCGCAACCGGAACTGCAACAGTAACACAGACAGGAACTGCAGGAGGAACGTATACCGCACCTGCGGGAGTAATAATCAATGCAGCAACGGGTGCGATTAATTTGGTGACAAGTACCCCAGGAACTTATACCATTACTTATAGCTTCACCGCCGGTGCTTGTAGCAATACTGCAACAACTTCGATAATTATTACCGCACTTCCAACAGCAACCATCTCATATACTGGTTCGCCGTATTGTGCCACTGGTACTGCTACTGTAACTCAGACCGGAACAGCAGGAGGTACATATTCTGCACCTGCGGGTGTAATTATCAACGCTGCGACAGGAGCAATCAATCTTGATACCAGTACACCTGGTACGTATACAATTACTTATTCATTCACTGCCGGTGCGTGTAATAATACTGCAACAACTAGTACAACAATTACTGCTTTACCAACAGCTACGATATCATATGCAGGTAGTCCATATTGCGCAACCGGAACCGCTACGGTTACTCAGACCGGGACAGCGGGTGGAACGTACTCGGCGCCTGCAGGTGTAATTATCAATGCTGCAACAGGAGCAATAAATCTTGCGACAAGTACTCCTGGTACTTATACGATAACATATTCCTTTACAGCAGGAGCATGCAGTAATACTGCAACTACTTCTATCACAATTACGGCGCTTCCAACTGCAACAATATCATATAGTGGGTCACCATATTGTGCAATAGGCACTGCAACAGTAACCCAGACCGGAACAGCAGGTGGAAACTACACTGCACCTGCAGGAGTAGTCATAAATGCTGCAACGGGTGCTATCAATCTTGCAACCAGTACTCCAGGTACTTATACAATTACATATTCATTCACTGTTGGAGCTTGTAGTAATACAGCGACTACTTCTATTACAATAACTGCGTTACCAACTGCAACGATCGCATATAGTGGATCTCCATACTGCGCAACAGGAACAGCAACTGTTACTCAGACTGGAATAGCAGGAGGAATATATGCTGCGCCTGCAGGAGTTGTTATCAATGCTGCGACAGGGGCAATAAATCTAGCGACAAGTACACCCGGTACGTATTCAATAACTTATTCCTTTACAGCAGGAGCATGCAGTAACACGGCAACTACTTCTATCACAATTACGGCGCTTCCAACTGCAATAATATCATATAGTGGGTCACCATATTGTGCCACCGGTACTGCAACCGTGACCCAGACCGGAACAGCAGGTGGAACATACACTGCACCCGTAGGGGTTATAATCAATGCTGCAACCGGAGCAATCAATCTTGCAACCAGTACGCCAGGTTCTTATACTGTAACATATTCATTCAGTAATGGCACTTGTAGCAACACTACAACCACATCCATCACAATCAATGCCCTTCCCGTTGCAACGATATCATATGCAGGTTCGCCTTATTGTGCAACAGGAACTGCTACAGTTACTCAAACCGGAATAGCAGGTGGTACATATACCGCACCTGCAGGCGTAATAATTAATGCAGTGACAGGTGCAATAAATCTTGCAACGAGCACTCCGGGTACTTACACAATTACATATTCATTTACTTCTGGTTCATGTAGTAATACAGCAACTACTTCGGTTACGATTACTGCCTTACCAACAGCAACGATATCATATGCAGGATCACCTTATTGTGCAACAGGAACTGCAAGTGTAACCCAGACCGGAACTGCAGGTGGAACTTATACAGCTCCCGCTGGAGCAGTAATCAATGCCGCGACTGGAGCAATCAATCTCGCAACCAGTGCACCTGGAACATATACAATAACTTATTCATTCACATCCGGAGCATGCAGTAATACTGCAACAACAAGTATCACGATAACAGCTTTACCTACAGCAACGATTGCCTACTCGGGTTCGCCATATTGTGCGACTGGTACCGCAACTGTAACACAGACAGGAACAGCAGGTGGTACATATACTGCTCCTGCCGGAGTTGTAATCAATGCTGCAACAGGGGCAATAAATCTAGCGACAAGTACACCTGGAACTTATACAATTACTTATTCATTTACTGCTGGTGCTTGTAGTAACACAGCAACAACAAGCATAACAATAACTGCTTTACCAACAGCTGCGATATCATATGCGGGATCACCTTATTGTGCAACCGGCAATGCAATTGTAACCCAGACCGGAACTGCAGGTGGAACATATACAGCGCCTGCTGGTGTTTCCATTACTGCTGCAACAGGTGCAATAAATCTTGCTACCAGCACACCTGGAACTTATACAATAACTTATTCCTTTACAGCAGGAGCATGCAGTAATACTGCAACTACTTCTATCACAATTACTGCGCTTCCAACTGCAACAATATCATATGCTGGTACTCCATATTGCGCTACAGGGACCGCAACTGTAACTCAAACCGGAACAGCAGGCGGAACGTATACAGCACCTGTAGGTATAGTTATCAATGCCGCAACTGGTGCTATTAATTTAGCTACAAGTTCGCCTGGTACTTATACAATTACTTACAGTTTCACTGTCGGTGCTTGTAGCAATATTGCAACAACTTCGATAACTATTACAGCGTTACCAACTGCCACCATCACCTACTCTGGTTCACCTTATTGTGCAACAGGAACTGCAACTGTAACTCAAACTGGTACAGCAGGCGGAACGTATACAGCACCTGTAGGTATAGTTATCAATGCCGCAACCGGAGCAATCAATCTTTCAATAAGTACGCCAGGTACTTATACTGTAACATATTCATTCAGTAATGGCACTTGTAGCAACACTACAACCACATCCATCACAATTACTGCACTTCCGACCGCTACGATTTCTTATGCAGGCAGCCCTTACTGTGCAACAGGCACTGCAACGGTTACTCAGACAGGAACAGCTGGTGGAAGCTATACCGCACCTGCCGGGGTTATCATCAATGCCGCGACTGGCGCAATAAATCTTGCAACAAGCACACCGGGTACTTATACAATTACTTATTCATTTACTGCTGGTGCATGTAGTAACACCGCAACGACCAGTATTACTATAACAGCTTTACCGACGGCAACAATTGCTTTTAGTGGTACACCTTATTGTGCAACGGGAACGGCAGCAGTTACGCAGACCGGAACTGCGGGTGGAACATACACAGCCCCAGCCGGAGTAGTTATTAATGCAGCTACAGGGGATATAAATCTTGCAACAAGCACTCCCGGTACTTATACAATAACTTATTCTTTTACAGCAGGAGCATGCAGTAATACGGTAACGACTTCAATTACGATCACAGCACTTCCAACAGCGACAATATCATATGCAGGATCACCTTATTGTGCAATAGGCACAGCTACAGTTACGCAGACGGGAACAGGAGGCGGTACATATACTGCACCTGCAGGAGTTGTAATTAATGCGGCAACAGGAGCTATCAATCTTGCTACGAGCACTCCCGGTATTTACACTATTACCTACACCTTCACTGTCGGAGCTTGTAGTAATACAGCGACTACATCTATTACTATTACAGCACTTCCAATTGCAACAATTTCTTATGCAGGTAGCCCATATTGTGCAACAGGAACTGCTACTGTTACCCAAACAGGAACAACAGGAGGTACTTATACAGCTCCTGCTGGTGTAATCATTAATGCAGTTACTGGGGATATAAATTTAGCAACGAGCACACCTGGTACATATACGGTCACTTATTCTTTTACAGCAGGAGCTTGTAGTAATACAGCGACAACTTCGATTACAATTACTGCGTTACCAACTGCAACAATATCATATGCTGGTTCACCATATTGTGCAACAGGAACCGCAACAGTAACTCAGACAGGCACAGCTGGCGGAACATATACAGCACCTGCCGGAGTTATCATTAATTTAGCAACTGGTGCCATAAACCTGGCGACAAGTACGCCTGGTACTTATACGATAACATATTCATTCACTGTTGGAGCTTGTAGTAATACAGCGACTACTTCGATTACTATTACAGCGCTTCCAACAGCAACAATAGCTTACGGTGGCTCACCATATTGCGCAACCGGAACCGCAACAGTAACTCAAACAGGAATGGCAGGTGGAACTTATACTGCCCCTGCAGGAGTTGTGATCAACGCAGCGACAGGCGCAATTAATTTGGCGACAAGCGTTCCAGGTACTTATACTATTACTTATTCTTTTACTGCCGGTGCATGTAGTAATACAGCGACAACTTCAATTACAATCACTGCGTTACCAACAGCTACTATTGTTTATAGTGGTACACCATATTGCGCAACCGGAACAGCAACGGTTACGCAGACAGGAACAGCAGGGGGAACATATACAGCCCCTGCGGGTGTTTCCATTACAGCTGCTACTGGAGCTATCAATTTAGCAACGAGTACCCCTGGAACTTATACTATTACTTATAGCTTCACGGTTGGTGCTTGCAGTAATACAGCAACAACTTCAATTACAATCACTGCGCTTCCAACCGCTACGATTTCTTATGCTGGTAGTCCATATTGTGCAACAGGAACTGCGACGGTTACTCAAACGGGCACGGCGGGAGGAGCATACTCTGCCCCAGCGGGAGTTGTTATAAATGCAGCGACCGGTGCAATAAATCTTGCAACGAGCACACCTGGAACTTACACTATTACTTACAGCTTTACTGTTGGGGCTTGTAGTAATGTTGCGACTACTACTATTACGATCACTGCTCTACCTGTTGCAACAATTTCCTATACTGGATCACCATACTGTGCAACGGGAGCCGCTACGGTTACACAAACAGGAACTGCAGGTGGTACTTACAGTGCGCCCGCAGGTGTAGTTATAAATGCAGCGACCGGTGCAATAAATCTTGCAACGAGCACACCTGGAACTTACACTATTACTTACAGCTTCACTGTTGGGGCTTGTAGTAATGTTGCGACTACTACTATTACAATCACTGCTCTACCTGTTGCAACAATTTCCTATACTGGATCACCATACTGTGCAACGGGAGCCGCTACGATTACTCAAACAGGAACTGCAGGTGGTACTTATACTGCACCAGCAGGAGTAATTATAAATGTGGCGACTGGTGCAATCAACCTTGCAACCAGCACACCAGGAACTTACACCGTAACATATTCTTACACGGTAGGTGCATGCAGTAATACAGCTACAACAAGTATAACTATTACAGCATTGCCAACAGCCACGATCGCATATGCTGGAACACCATACTGCGCGACAGGTACTGCTACTGTAACACAGACCGGTACCGCGGGTGGAACATATACAGCTCCTGCTGGTGTAATAATCAATGCAGCTACGGGAGATATTAATCTTGCAACAAGCACACCTGGAACATATACTATTACTTATACATTCTCAAACGGAACATGTAGTAACACAACGATTACTTCTATAACCATTACTGCTTTACCAACGGCTATGATTGCATACGCCGGATCACCATACTGCGCAACGGGTACTGCTACTGTTATGCAAACAGGAACAGCAGGAGGAACATACTCGGCACCGGCAGGTGTTGTTATCAATGCAGCGACAGGTGCAATCAATCTTGCAACGAGCACTCCAGGTATCTATAACATTACATATTCATTCACGGTTGGTGCATGCAGTAATACAGCAACTACTTCCATCACCATCACCGCACTTCCAGTTGCAACAATATCGTACGCAGGTAGTCCATACTGTGCTACAGGAACTACGAATGTAACACAGACTGGAACAGCCGGAGGAACTTACACTGCACCTGCAGGTGTAGTCATCAATGCTGCGACAGGGGATATTAATTTAGTAACAAGTGCATCTGGTACTTACACAATAACTTATTTGTTCAGCAATGGAACTTGTAGCAACACGACTACAACAAGCATTACAATTAATGCACTTCCTGTTGCAACCATATCATATGCCGGCAGTCCTTATTGCGCAACAGGTACTGCAACTGTAACACAGACCGGCACTGCAGGCGGAACCTACTCAGCACCAGCAGGTGTAGTCATCAATGCTGCAACAGGTGATATTAATCTTGCAACGAGCACACCTGGAACATACACTATTACTTATACATTCTCAAACGGAACATGTAGCAATACTACAACAACATCCATCACAATCACTGCACTGCCAACAGCGACGATTGCCTATACCGGATCACCATACTGTGCTACAGGAACTGCTACTGTTACGCGAACCGGCACTGCAGGCGGAACATACTCAGCACCTGCAGGTGTAGTCATCAATGCTGCAACAGGTGATATTAATCTTGCAACGAGCACACTTGGAACATACACCGTAACATATTCTTTCACGGTTGGTGCATGCAGCAATACTGCGACAACAAGTATAACCATTACAGCCTTACCAACAGCGACTATATCTTATGCCGGCAGTCCATACTGCGCAACAGGCACTGCTACTATCACGCAAACCGGTACTGCGGGAGGAACATACACAGCTCCTGCCGGTGTGATAATAAATGCGGCGACAGGAGATATCAATTTAGCGACAAGTACTCCTGGAACATATACTGTTACCTATACATTCTCAAACGGAACATGTAGCAATACTACAACTACATCCATCACAATTAATGCTCTTCCAACAGCTACAATCGTATACGCCGGCTCACCATACTGCGCGACAGGAACTGCCACAGTTACGCAGACCGGTACTGCTGGTGGAACATATACAGCTCCTGCTGGTTTAATAATCAATGCTGCGACCGGAGATATAAATTTAGCTACAAGTACCCCTGGAACATATACTGTTACCTATACATTCTCAAACGGTACATGTGGTAACACAACGAATACTGCAATCACGATCAATGCTTTGCCGACCGCAACAATCAACTACTCAGGTAGTCCATATTGTGGTGTAAGTGGAATTGTCAATGTTACTCAGACTGGACAAGGTGGTGGCACTTATACCTCTACAGCAGGGTTAAGTTTAAATTCTTTAACCGGTGATATAGATCTGGGAACCAGTATTGCAGGTACTTATACCGTAACATACAGTTTTTCTAGTGGTATTTGCAGTAATAGTGTTACAGCATCGGTAACTATTAACGCACTGCCTCCTGCAACGATTTCGTATACCGGCAACCCTTATTGTAATACGGGAACAGCTCTTGTAACTCAAACAGGACAGAATGGGGGCTCATATACATCATCAGCGGGTCTGAGCTTGAATGCAGCAACAGGTACAATTAATTTGGCTGCAAGTTCTACAGGATCGTATGTGGTTACTTATACTTTCGGAAATGGAGTTTGTATCAACTCGACTACAACTTCGATAACAATCAATGTGAATCCAGTGGTAGTGATTACGAATCCCGCTGCGGTTTGTGCTCCTGGCACAGTGGACATCACGGCTGCTGCAGTGACGGCGGGATCCACAGCGGGATTAACTTTTACATATTTCATGGATGCAGCTGGCACTATTGTACTGGGTACACCGAGCGCGATTGCTGCAAGCGGAACTTATTATATTAAAGGGACGACTGTATCAGGATGTTCCGATATCCAACCTGTGGTTGTAATAGTTAATGCACTTCCTGTTGCAACCATATCATACACCGGATCACCATACTGCGCAACAGGTACCGCTACTGTAACCCAAACCGGAACAGTTGGTGGTACTTACACAGCTCCTGCCGGCGTGATTATAAATGCAGCAACAGGAGATATTAATTTATCGACAAGCACAACCGGCACTTATATAATTACATATACATTCTCAAACGGAACATGTAACAATACAACGACAGGTTCGATTACTATCAATGGGCCTCCTGTTGCAACCATATCATATGCAGGCAGTCCATACTGCGCAACGGGCACCGCTACTGTTACGCAAACAGGAACAGCTGGTGGAACCTATACAGCTCCTGCCGGTGTGATAATCAATGCAGCTTCGGGAGATATAAATTTAGCTACAAGTACTCCTGGAACATATACTGTTACCTATACATTCTCAAACGGAACATGTAGTAATGCTACAACCACATCCATCACGATCAATACACTTCCTGTCGCAACAATTGCATATGCTGGATCACCATACTGTGCTACAGGCACAGCTACTGTTACCCAGACCGGTACTGCAGGTGGAACATATACTGCACCAGCAGGAGTTGTAATCGATGCAGCAACAGGAGATATAAATTTAGCTACGAGTACTCCTGGCACATATACTGTTACCTATACATTCTCAAACGGAACATGTAGTAACACAACGACTACTTCAATCACAATTAATGCACTTCCAACCGCGACAATTGCATACGCAGGCTCACCATACTGCGCAACGGGTACCGCTACTGTAACACAGACCGGTACTGCGGGAGGAACGTACTCCGCACCAGCAGGCGTTGTTATCAATGCAGTTACGGGAGATATTGATCTTGCAACCAGTACTCCTGGAACATACACTATTACTTACAGCTTCACGGTAGGTGCATGCAGCAATACGGCTACAACAAGTATAACAATTACTGCTTTACCGACAGCTATTATTGCTTACGCTGGCAGCTCATACTGTGCTACAGGAACTGCTACTGTTACGCAAATCGGTACTGCAGGTGGAACATATACAGCTCCTGCCGGTGTGATAATCAATGCAGCTACCGGAGATATTAATCTTGCGACAAGTACCCCAGGAACATATACTGTAACATATTCTTTCACAGTTGGTGCATGCAGTAATACAGCTACAACAAGTATAACGATCACTGCACTTCCTGTTGCAACCATATCCTATGCCGGTAGTCCATACTGCGCTACAGGAACTGCAACTGTTACGCAGACCGGTACTGCAGGTGGTACATATACTGCACCTGCAGGAGTAGTTATTAATGCTGCGACAGGTGCAATTAATCTTTCAACGAGTACACCAGGTACTTATACTATTACCTACAGCTTCACTGTCGGAGCATGCACCAATACAGCAACCACTTCAATTACAATCACTGCACTTCCAACCGCTACTATTTCATATGCAGGATCGCCTTATTGCGCTACAGGAACGGCGACTGTAATGCAAACTGGAACGTCAGGTGGAACATATTCCGCTCCTGCAGGAATTGTCATCAATATTGCCACAGGTGCTATTAATTTAGCTACGAGCACACCCGGAACTTATACGATTACTTATTCATTTACTGCTGGGGCTTGTAGCAATACAGCAACAACTTCGATTACTATTACTGCTTTACCAACAGCTACTATTGCTTACGCTGGCAGCCCATATTGTGCAACAGGCATAGCAACTGCAACTCAGGCAGGACAGACAGGTGGAACTTACACCGCACCTGTAGGTGTAATTATAAATGCTGTAACTGGTGATATCAATCTTGCTACCAGCACACCTGGGACTTATACAATAACTTATTCCTTTACAGCAGGAGCATGCAGTAATACTGCAACAACTTCGATTACTATTACAGCGCTCCCAACTGCAACTATATCTTATGCAGGTAGTCCTTACTGCGCAACAGGAACCGCAACAGTTACTCAAACCGGAATAGCAGGTGGAACATATTCTGCACCTGCGGGAGTTATCATTAATGCCGCAACCGGAGATATCGATCTTGCAACAAGTACAGTGGGTACTTACACTATTTCATACAGTTTCACGGCTGGTGCATGTAGTAATACAGCAACTACTTCAATAACGATAACCGCGTTGCCAACCGCGACTATTGCTTACGCTGGCAGCCCATATTGTGCAACAGGCGCTGCAACGGTTACGCAGACCGGAACTGCTGGTGGAATTTATACAGCTCCTGCAGGAGTAGTTATCAATGCTGCCACAGGGGATATAAATCTTGCAACAAGTACACCTGGTACTTATACAATTACTTATTCATTTACTGCTGGGGCATGCAGTAATACAGCGATTACTTCAATTACTATTACTGCACTTCCAACAGCAACCATTGCATATGCAGGTTCACCTTATTGCGCAACAGGAACTGCGACTGTAACACAGACCGGAACTGCAGGTGGAACTTATTCTGCACCTGCGGGAGCTATCATTAATGCCGCAACCGGAGATATCGATCTTGCAGCAAGTACACCAGGTACTCACACTATTACTTATTCCTTTACGGCAGGAACATGCAGTAATACTGCAACTTGTTCGATTACGATTACTGCTTTACCAACTGCAACGATATCATATGCTGGTTCACCTTATTGTGCAACTGGCACTGCAACGGTTACGCAAACTGGAACTGCAGGAGGTACATTTGTAGCACCAGCCGGGGTTGTAATCAATGCCTTAACAGGTGATATCAATCTTGCAACAAGTACGCCCGGTACTTACACAATTACTTATTCCTTTACAGCAGGAGCGTGCAGTAATACTGCAACAACTTCAATTACGATCACTGCTTTACCAACAGCTACTATTGCTTACTCTGGTTCACCTTATTGCGCAACCGGTACGGCAACAGTAACACAAACTGGCACCGTAGGAGGAACATACACAGCACCTGCAGGAGTATCCATCAATGGAGTAACAGGTGACATTAACCTGACAGCAAGCACACCGGGTACATATGTTATTACATATACATTCAGCAATGGAACATGCAGTAATTCCGTAACAACTAACATAACCATAAATGCTCTTCCGACAGCCACGATTAATTATGCCGGAAGTCCTTATTGCGCAACAGGCACTGCAACCGTTACCCAAACGGGAACAGCAGGTGGAACATATACAGCTCCTGCCGGTGTGGTCATCAACGCCGTAACTGGAGATATTAATTTAACAACAAGTACTCCTGGAACTTATACGGTCACTTATACTTTCTCTAATGGAACTTGTAACAATGCGATTACGACAAGTGTTACAATCAATGCCCTTCCTGTGGCAACAATATCATATGCAGGTAGTCCTTACTGTGCAACAGGAACAGCGACTGTAACTCAGACAGGCACAGCAGGCGGGAACTATGCCGCTCCTGCAGGTGTAGTTATAAATGCAGCAACCGGAGATATCGATCTTGCTGCAAGTACACCCGGGACTTACACTATTACTTATTCATTTACTGCTGGGACTTGCAGTAATACAGCTACAACTTCGATTACTATTATAGCACTTCCAACTGCAACGATATCATATACCGGTTCACCTTATTGTGAAACAGGCACAGCAACGGTTACACAGACCGGAACAGCAGGAGGATCATATACTGCGCCTGCAGGCGTTATCATTAATGCAGCAACAGGAGATATAAATCTTGCAACAAGTACACCTGGAACATATACAATAACTTATTCCTTTACAGCAGGAGCATGCAGTAATACAGCGACTACTTCAATTACAATTAATGCTCTACCAACAGCGACCATATCATATGCAGGGTCTCCTTATTGTGCAAGCGGAATTGCAACAGCTGCACAGACAGGAACCGCAGGAGGAACATACACTGCACCTGCAGGAGTAGTTATTAATGCTGCAACAGGAGATATCAATCTTGCAACAAGTACGCCGGGTACTTACACTGTAACATATTCATTTAGTAATGGGACTTGTAGCAACATTACAACCACATCAATCACTATTTCCGCGCTTCCGACCGCTACGATTTCTTATGCTGGTAGTCCATATTGCGCTACCGGAATTGCAACAGTAACTCAAACAGGCATTGCAGGAGGAACATACACTGCATCCGCTGGAGTTGTTATAAATGCTGCGACCGGAGATATAAATCTTCTGACAAGTACGTCAGGAACATATACAATAACTTATTCCTTTACGGCAGGAGCATGCAGCAACACAGCAACAACAAGCTTAACTATTACAGCATTACCAACCGCTACAATTTCTTATGCTGGTAGTCCATATTGCGCAACCGGAACTGCAACCGTAACCCAAACTGGAACAGCAGGCGGAACATATGTAGCACCAGCAGGGGTTGTAATCAATGCCCTAACAGGTGATATCAATCTTGCAACAAGTACACCCGGTACTTACCCCATTACTTACACTTTCACTGTTGGATCATGTAGTAATACAGCAACAACTTCAATTACGATCACTGCTTTACCGACGGCAACGATATCATATACTGGTTCACCATATTGTGCTACAGGAACGGCAACAGTTACTCAGACCGGAACTGCGGGTGGAACATACACAGCACCTGCAGGAGTTGTAATTAATGCGGCGACAGGAGATATTAATCTTGCAACAAGTACTCCTGGTACTTACACAATTACTTATACCTTTACAGCGGGAACGTGCAGTAATAATGCAACAACTTCAATTACAATTAATGCTCTACCAACAGCGATCATCGCTTATTCCGGATCACCTTATTGCGCAACCGGTACAGCAACAGTAACACAGACTGGCACCGTAGGAGGAACATACACTGCACCTGCAGGCGTCGTGATCAATGTGGCTACTGGTGACATAAACCTTGCTACAAGCACACCAGGGACTTATACCATTACATATTCATTCGTCAATGGTGCATGCAGTAATACAACAACAACAAATATTACAATCAATGCCCTTCCTGCTGCAACAATTTCTTATGCCGGCAGCCCATATTGCGGAACTGGAACCGCAACTGTAACACAGACAGGAACAGCTGGTGGAACATATTCAGCACCGGCCGGAGTAATAATAAATGTTGGAACGGGAGACATAGACCTCGCTACAAGTACACCCGGGGTTTATACAATAACATATACATTCTCCAATGGAACATGTAGCAATACAACCACAACAAATATTACAATCAACGCTCTTCCGACGGCTACAATTTCATATACCGGCAGTCCTTATTGTGCGACCGGCACAGCTACCGTAACACAGGCCGGACAGTCTGGCGGAACTTA